>OBNU01000005.1_pt1 | contig 58728 bp, 61 predicted proteins | sample 1494211 | NCBI WGS metagenome assembly OBNU01 (sample SAMEA3275559, study PRJEB22092) | marine metagenome | biome: ENVO:01000252 "freshwater lake biome"; feature: ENVO:00002042 "surface water"; material: ENVO:00000021 "freshwater lake" | collected 2014-06-21T10:00:00+00 | depth 2 m | reverse complement strand
AAGACCAGCATCGACGAGCGGTTGAAGACGCTCTCCGCTGAGATTCAAGGATTGGACTGCGGACGACGAGAGGCGCGTGTCGGTGTGCGCGTATCTGGCGAGAAAGGCGACGTGATCGTGTGAGATAGGTTCGCTCATAATGCTACGGCTTGGATGAAGGTAGCGGCGGCTTTGGGGTCGTTCTCGTTGTAGTAGTTCACGGTTGTATCCTCCTGAACTCGACGACCCACACGAAAGGGTTGGCCTTCCACGATTGCGGGCCGTTGATTGACTCCCAGAGGTAGGCAAACACGCCGCGAGGGGTTGTGTAGATGACCTTCTGGTATTCGGTCGATTGTTGCTCGTCGCCCCCGAAGGTGAATAGACTCCCATCGTCCTCGCTGAGAGCATGAATGTTCGTGAGCGGGTAGATGGAACAAAGTAAGGAGAGGGATTGCAGGGGCCTCCCTTTGATTCCGATCCCCTCGGCCCAGCAATTATTTGGCGAGATGTCCCAGAGACGCTCGACGCGAGTGCTGACGATCTCCAGCGTGATGCGGGAGGCCCATCGGGGCATGTGAATAGAGACACGAGTTCTGCCCCATTTGTGTGTCCCCTTCGCGTGGTCGTGATTCAGTCGATGCTGACCGTCTGCCGTCCAAATGACACTGGCTTCGCCGTCGATTTTTGTGGGCGGATACGGATCGTACTCGATGTCTGTGCGCCACGTTTCTTTAACCCAGAGGCGATCTCCCGGCTTGCCGTAGGGGCATCCGATAGCTTCCCATTCGGCTCTTTCGTGGGTGCCGTTGTCCTTGCCCATCATGTCGAGCATGATCGCGTGTCCGATGCGGTCGGCCTGAGCTTGAGTCTTGGCTTTGCAAATCCGCCGCGTAATGGTTTTGCGATCGTCAAGGGTGGCGAGCACCATGGGGGCGCTCATGAGGATGGGGCGTTCTTTCATGCTCCTACCTCCCCGATCTCAAAAAGTTTGGCGATGGCGCGGACGGCGTTGCCCTCGGTGATTTCTCCGCGCTCCCAGCGAAGGAGGGAGGTTTCAATGTGGCGGTGCGTGTCGAGCGTTTCAGCGATGCTCTTCATGCCTTGGATCTCGAAGGCGGCGCGGTGACTCGTAATTTTCCGCTCCTCGATCCATTTCGGGTAGCAGCTCTCCCGCTTCCCGATCTCGCGCTTCACAACCTGCTGTTGCAGGTGGATCGGTATGCGCGGCCAGTTGTCGCCGTCTCGCGGTGACAGGCTTTCCCGTTTGGTGGCAATCGTGACGGTCTTCTTGCCGTCGAAGATTTTGATCTGAACGACGGGGCCGTGAACGCTGGCGATGGTCGCTGGGGCAACGTCCCTTTCGCCGAAATGCCATACCTGTTGGCCGGGCTCGAATGTTGTTGGGTTATCGGATGTCATGGGATGTCATGGGATGGGTCTTGGGAAAGTGGATGAACAATCTGCCGGAGCTAACCGCCGACAGCGCCTTGAGTTGATGCGGAGCCGCTTGGCGGCGGTAGCTCAGCAGAAGCGTTCTCCAAGGCACCGACGCGGCGGGCATAACCCATGTATGCCGAGACCTTCAAGACCTTACGCTCTTGCCGTTCCACGTCCTGCCAGTCATGCGGCAGAGCACCGCAAGTCTCCAGCATTCGCACCACGCCCATGAGGTCGTTGAGTTCTTCGACGATCTTCTCTTTGTTGTTCGGGCCTGTGGTGCAACGCGGCCCGTTTGGGTCCATGGTGACTTGGTCATAGAGTCCAAAGCGCTGGGCCTTGTGGGCTTCTTTTGCGACTTCGCAGCATTCTTCCGCGAGGCATGACAGGAGGTGTTCGGTGTAGTTCATGGGTGAAATCGTTGGAGAACTGAAGCGTTATCCGTCGTTGAGGGCGTCGATAGAGGAGCCCTTGCGTTCAATGTTCAGGTAGATGCGCTCCTCGATGGTCTTGGCCGCGCACAGGATGACGATCATTGCCTTCGTCTTCCCGCCTGCCCGGTGCGTTCGGTCGATCACTTGGCGGATCTCGATTGGGTTGTCGTTCGGACAGATGATGGAATAGCGAGGGTGCCCGCCGTGAACGTCGTGCAGGTTTGTCCCGGTGCCACCAGCCGCGATGTTGGCGACGATGACGCGGCTTCGGTTCGACTGGAACTCAGCCAAGCAAGCCTTGCGTTGCTCCATCGACTGCCCCCCGAAGATGCCGCACTCAGTCTTGAGCCGCCGCATGATCTCCTGACGCACCTTGTCGAAGTTGACGAAGATCGGGACGCTGTAACCCTCTTCGAGTGCTTCTTTGGCGAGTTCAACGATGGAGTCAATCTTCGCCTCCTCGCTGGCCATTCTGACCTTGATGTAGAGGCTGACCTTCTTGCTCTCGACCAGGAAGCCGCTCATTCCCAAGTCTTTCATCTTCTCGATCTCGGCGTCGGCTTTGGCGTAGTCGGCGGCGACCTCGGCAATCGCCGGAGACGTGACGAGCTTCTTCATGATCTGCTTTTCTGGGAAGCGGTCTCCAAGATCGGACTTCCTGACTCGTGCCCCGCGCCTGGGGTAAATCTTGCGGTGCAGGGTCTTCATGAACACGAGGCCCCGCTTCGTCCCGGTTGGGAAATACCATGAGTCGCCTTGCTTTAGGCATCCGTGAGCTTCAAGGAAGCGATCAAAACTCTCTCCCCCGCGATGCAGGCCGAGCACCTTGCCGACTGCGGCCAAGTGCATGGGGTTCTCCGCGACGGTGCCGCTCAGGCCGATGACCGGGCATTTCGTTCGGATCGCCCCATTGAGAAGCCCTGTCTGGAGGCTCCAACGGTTCTTGCACGAATGGATTTCGTCGAAGATGAATACCATCTCGCCGGGGGCCGTGTCCCACTCGAACCGTTTGAACTTCTTCCGGCCGTCTTCAACGATCCGCATCTTGACGTACTCACTGTTGCCACCTCTCAGCGACTCGTAGTTCTTCACGAACTTGGGCGTTGCCCCGAACACGTCAAAGGCCGCTTCCCAATCGGGGATGTTGGTGCGCTTGCAGATCACGCCGACAGGAAGCCCCTTGGCGAGCAAATGAGAGAGAGAGAGGGCAGCGGCGAGCCCCACATAGGTCTTGCCGGTTCCCATCTGAGATCCGTCGAGTGCGCCTGAATACCCCCACTCATTGCGGCCATGAAGGAGCGCCCGAAGGAGTTGGCGAGCCGGTTCGCGCTGGTAGTCGAACAGGATGTCATGGTAATGCGACGGCAGTTCGGGGAGGTCGAGTTCAACTTTGGGTTCTGGCGGGAGTTCTAGTAGCCCCTGGGCCTTGCCCATGTTGGCGAGTTTCTCGGCTCCGATGGGTGTCAGGGTGTAGCCCGCAGCGTCCTTGAGGAGCCACTGTTGAATCCGCCATCCGCCATCCACTTGCCGGATAGAGAATCCGCGCTCAAGGAATGCCCGCTTGTGGGCCTTCCACTCCTTCATGAAGCGCCACTCGGACGGCATGGGGATGCGAGCCTCACGGACCCACTGCGGAGGTTGCTTCTTCCACGTCTCACGCAACGGGAGGAGCGCAATGCCAGTGACTTTCACGGGCATGGATGTGTCGGGCACTCGTGGGAGGGTCGCGATCATTCCTCGTTGGCCTCGGGAAAGAATTGGGAAACGTCCGGCTTTTTGGGCCAGTTCGTGATGGCTCCATCCTCGTTGATTTGAAATTCAACGTAATCGCCGTACTCGCCGGGAATGAGGTCGCTGGGGACGTAGCCGTTCTCAATCGTTGCAATGACTGTCGTGCCATCGGCGGCGAGCAGGATGTAGGTGCCTTCATCGCAAACCTTCATGTGGAAGCGGCCCGTCTCGCCCGGTGGCCAAGCCTCAATTTTGCCCGTGTCGATGTGAATCAGGGCGTTCCACGTATCGCCCTCCCGAAGCGGGAAGTCGTAAGGCATGTCTTCATCGTCGTAGCGAACCGGGAGTCGGACTTCAATGAAGCTGATTTCGATTTGAGTTGGAACAAGGATGGTGTGTTTCATGACAGGAGTAAAAGAATGGCTCCAGCGACGTAGTGAGCGGCGATGAAGGGGGTGATGGCGAGCTTCATTGTTGGGCTTGCTGAATGGCTTGATCGCGGGCCGTGTTGAGTTCGGCCATGGCGTCATGGGAGCCGCCCGGCTTGTCTGGGTGGCAGACCTCGGCCCGTGATCTCCATGCGGCATTGATCTCTTTAGGGTCGGTCGTTGGGGCGATTTCGAGGACCGTCCAGCAGGTGCGAGCGCGTGCCTCGCCTGGGGCTGGGAGTGCGGCGAATCCCGTAAACGCTCGCTCGGCCTCGGTCATTCCCCATCGCTCAAGTCCCCTTAGCGCCTCAAGGCTGGCAGCGATGGCAGCTAGATTATCGGCGACTCGGTTCCACTTGTCGCACGCGAACACGCGAGGGGAGCCATCGAGTTCGACGCACACAGCAACTCCAGAATCCTCTGGCTCGCGGGCGCTTGAGTATGGCGTCCCGTCCTTTCGCGTGGGGACGTTGGTGGAGATGATGAGGTCGCGAGTCCGATAGGTCCGCCCTGGCTTTGTGAACTTGTCGATTACCGATTGAACGCGCTTCACACCATCGGCGATGGTTATCCTTTCTTGGGATGCGTACGCACGATGTGAGCCTTGATGGCAGACGGACTTTGAGAACTTCGCGGGCTTTCGTCCGTGGTGCGGAGTCCGTTCATAGCCAGCGGGCCAAGACAAAGGGTAGGCGTCGATCATGATAGGGTGCTTTGAATCCGCCTCCCCTGCCCATCCAATGAGCAAGGGAGGCGAAAGGGGGTTAGGATTCGTCCTCGTCGGCGGGCGTTTGGTCCTCGTCCATTTCCGGCTCGCTCTGCTCCTCCTCCAACGGAAGGGCTTGCTGGCGCTCCTCGTCGGTGATGTCCTTCACTTCGACAACGGCACCGTTGTCCTCGCGGATCAGGGCCTTCTTGTCGGGGTGGTAGATTTGCTCGCCGCTCTCGGCATCGACGCCACAGCATTGGAACTCCCAGCGACACGCCACTCCTCGCTCTTCCCATCCGTTGCGAATCGACGTGTCGTTCGCACGGCGTCGGGCGATCTTGGCGCTGATTTGAGCCTTGTAGGATTCAGCAGAGGCTTTCTTGTCCTCCTCCAAGGAGATGATCTCCTCGCCGAGTTCGGCAGATGAGCGGGCGAGGGTCTGAATTTCCAAGGGCTCCAGTTCAACGCGGAGTTGGCGCTTTTCCGTTTTCTCCGGCCAGTCAGGTTTGACGGGTTCGGGCGTGATCTCGGTGATCTCGGTTGCTTCGGGTTCACCGCCCTCGATCTCGGGATCTTCGGGGGTGATTTGTTCGTCTTTTGGTTTTTTGGCCATGGGATGTTGTAGGATGTGGTTATGTGAGGCTCTTGATGATGATGCGAGCGCCGGTAGCCTCGCCCGGTGCTGCGTAACGCTTCGTGACGTGCTCGCGTGCAATTTGCGAGTCATCGCGCCAAACAACGCCGGTCAGCGCGTCTTCCGTGGAGCGCGTGAGTTTGAGGGCGTCGGGTTTGGTGATGTGGTAAAAAGGGGCGCTCGGCTTCAATTCGCCATTGGCTCGAAGGTCGCCCTTTCGGCGAGGCATGATGAACTCGACCCAGACTTCCAACGGGCCAGTTTCGTGGACGGGATCACCCTGCATGGCGAGGTGTCCGCATTGTCCGACAAGCGCCCGCCAATCCTTGTTTCTCTGACCGGCTGCGTCGATCAGGATGGCTCGGCCCGTCGATTTGCCGAAGCCGACAAACCGCTTCGATCCGCCTGGGGCCGGGATACCGGGGACAAAAAATTCAAGATTCATTCCGGCGCCCCTCCCGTGATGAGTACCGCACGCTCCTCCTTGGTCAGCGGCATGAAGTGCATCATGAAGCCGATTTGCTCGGAGATGGCCGCGAGTTCGTCCTCGTTGCCGTCTGCCCTCTCCATGAGTTTTGGCAACCGGGATTGCATGTACGAGGCGATGGTGGGGAAGTTGGTCGGATCACCGTCACGATACCACTCCACGGCGGACGGCTCGCCTAGATGGACCTCTGCCGAGTTGGGTTCAGCGCCCTCCAACACTCCGAAGATTTGCTTCGTGGAGTAGGCGACCCACACTTGATCGTCGTGCAGCGACATGGCGCGGGCCTTGCTGCGTGCGCAGTTGAGACAGCGCGGCTGAATGTGCGTCGTTGACTGCTTTAACGTGTCGATGGCAGGCATCGAGAATGCGATGAATTGGCCGAGGCTGCGCTCGCAATCTGGGCAGTGAATTTTGGTGATGGGGTTCAGACTCATGATTGGAATTTGGAGGGTCTTGCTGCGAGTGAGACTGCGCCTTCGTTCTCGTAGGCTTCCCAGCGTTGCTCGTGCCATGCGACAACCCACATGGCGAGGCGTTCAGCGATCAGGTCGCGGCCCTGTTCGACAAAGTTTGTCTCTGGAGGCTCCTGCATGAGATCCGTGACGCGACACATGAAGGGCTTCTTCTTCGTCACCCAGATCACAAGGAACTTGCCTCGCCGCTGGCCCTCATGCTTGGCGAGAAGGTCAAGGTAGTAGGCGGCTTGGGCGTGATACCCGTTCTTGTAAACCGCTCCTTGGAGTTCGCCCTTCGTCAATCCTCCGCGAGTCGTCTTGATGTCAATGATCCCGTATTCAGGGTCAGCAGGCAGGCGGTCGAATCTACACTTGCGGTTGCACAGCGCCTCATTATCCCAGCCTTCAAGCGTGATCTCAGAATCGCCACGCTGAGAGAGAAGTTGAGCTGCCTCCTTGTGTCCGTGGACGGCATCGCGACACCGGCGAGCGGTATCAATGATTTCAGGGGTGACGAGTTCGCGAGTCGGATCTTCGGCGAGGGCAGCGAGCGCGGCCCTGCTCGTGATGCTGGAGGTTGGCGAGAGTTGGTACATCTTCTGCCATTGTCCATCGTCGAAGAGATCGGGCTCAAGAATGGCCTTGTGGGTGGCGTCGCCAATCGCGAACTGCATTGCTCGCGACTCCTGCGCGGACGAGGAGATTTGAACCTCCTCCTTCTCGGTGTCCTCCGATTGAATCCAGCCTCCACGCTCAAGCGCGGCCAGGGTCGATGCGTTGAACTCACGCGAGTCGGCGGAGCCTCCCCGCAGCTTGTCGAGCACGGCCTCTTGAGCGGCGCTGATTTTGTCGCCTGGGGCCGGGAGTTTGGCGAGATGGATCAGGCGAGCTGGCACCTTGCGAGGCTCATATTCGCGCAAGCGGTCGGCAACGTCACAGGCTGAGCCGCCAGTCAATTCAATCAACGCCCGCTCGAACGACGGCAGCGAGGCGTTGCCGATAGCATAGTGAAGCATTTCGAGCGTCGTCTTCTCTTTCAAGAGGCTGGCGTTCGTGCCGGGGAGTGCCTGATAGTCTGTGAACGGCAGATTCGGAATCAACCGCATGGAGCGCGGCTCCTCAAAAATCGGGCCAAGGATGCTTTGAATGGTGGGATCAATGTTCATGTGCTTCTGGATTGAGTTTCGGGGATTCGGGGCTGAAGAACCGCTCTGACCAAAGGCTGAGGCCCATGTCCTCCTGATGCTTGATGACAACTGCCTGCACGGCGACGATTCGCGGGTCGGTGGCCAACGGCTCCAGCAATGGCTGAATGGCGGTCAGCAGGTCGGCGTAACGTCGCTCTGCGGCGACGAGTTCCTTGATGGGGTCAGGAGTGCTCACGAATAGCCCTCCGTGACAAAGCCTCGCGCATCTTCCGACCAGACGAACCGGCAAAGCTTCGCTTGTTCCATGACGGCCCTCTTCGCTGCCCTCTTGGCGGCGACGCCATCGAAGTCGGAGCACTGCCCAGCGAGAACCGTCAATTCGTCGGGGTCGGTCGCCTCGGCAACGGCGGTCATGAAGTCAGTGAGCTTGTCGGCCTCGCCTTGCGGCATCGGAGGTGATTCCTTTGGCGGCTCGGTGTCGGGCGGGTCCGCGTCGATCACTCGCGTCTCTGGCTCGTGCTCAGGATCGGACTGCGGCGAATTGACCTCCCGCTCGGCTCGAAGCTGCTCAAGTTTCTGCTCAGCCGCGCTCCTGCGGTCATTGCCCATGGACTGCCCTGATGCCTTCACGTCCTCCATCTCCTCGGCTGTGTGCAGGCCAAGTACAACCTCCGGGTAGTAGGTGCGAATGAAGAAGGCGGCAGCACGCCATTTGAGCATCGTGTCGGGCATTGACTTGTACTTGGCGTTTCGCGTCCATCCCTCCCTCTGCGCTAGGGCCAGGGTGATGTTTTCGCCCTCGATCTCCTCGCCTGTCTCGCTGTCGATGGCGACGGCGCGGCATCCCCGGTTCGGTTGCCCATCGTCACCAGAGACGATGAACCTCAGCGGCCCGCGAATCTTGCCGGACTGTTTCAGGAGCGAAATCATCAGCGTCGATTGCAGGCACGGCTTACCACTGATGACCGACACCTGTTGAAGCGCCATGATCGGGTTGATGTTGAGGGACTGGGCGAGCGCCAAGGCGATCAGGCAGTTCTGCGGCTTCTTCGCGAAGTGTGCAGGAAGGAGATCGGACCGGGCGAGGGTGTCGGCGAGTGCCAGCGTGTGAGGCAAATTCTCGGCGGAGAGGGCGGAGCTTTGCCGGACGACGGCAAGCTCGGTTGGAGGGGTGTCGGATGTCATGATATGAGGAGTTAGAGGGTTGCAGCCTGCTTCTCGATCCATTGAGCAAACGCTTCCTTTTTGTCGGCGATCAAGGCCCGCGCATCGCTGCCGTCAGGGGTCTTCATCTCTGGCACTACCAATGCGCGGATTTCGCTCGCGAAGTCGATCAGCTTGGCCTTGTCGGGTGCTCCCGCTGCCTTCTTGGCTTGCGCCGCTTGTGCGGCAGCTTCCGCCCTTTTGGCGTCCTCCTCTGCCTGGAGGCGCTTTGCTTCCGCCTCCTTGAGTTGACGGGCTTCTTGTTCCGCCTTCTCGCGGGCTTCGGCCTCGGCTTTCGCTTTTGCTTCGATGGCCTCGCGCTCCGCCTGCATCGCCTTCTCGCGAGCTTCGGCCTCGGCTTTGAGTTTGGCGTTTTCCGCTGCGATGCGCTGGCGCTCCGCCGCCTCTTCGGCCTCGCGTTTGAGTCGCGCCTGTTCCGCTGCCTTGCGGTCCTCCTCCTCCTTGCGCTCGCGTGCTTCGCGGACTTCCTTGAGATCGCGACCAGCTTGCACCATGTCGGCAAACGCCTCCTCAGTCACAACGGCGAGATCGCACGAGTATGGGAAGTCGAACTCGGCCAAAATCGCGGCCCGCTCGGATCGCAACGCTTCGTCAGCTTCACGCTTCTTTGTCTCCGCAAGTTTCTCCATCTCCTCAAGGCGCGTTTCCAATGGCGTCACGGCATGAGCGATCAGGTTGTAAGCCCCGTCGATGGCGCGTCCCAGAAGCAATGATTCAGCCTTCATGCCCTTGCGGGTCTTTTCGGCTGCAACGCGAACGGACCGCAGCGCGAGGCGGGTTTCTCGCGCCAACTTCATACCGTCCTTGTCTTCGACATCGACAACTTGGATTTGCAAGGCTTTGGCGCGGAGTTGGTCAGCCTGTGCGAAGAAGCCCTCAAAGGCTTCGCGCAACTGACCTCCAGTTGATGGCGCTAGATCCTCGCTGACGACGAGCTGGAGGGGCGGTAGAACTTCGATTTCGGTGGTGTCCATAGTTTGTTGGGTGTGCTTTGTTGGGGTGATGGAATCAGACGCGCATTGCGGCGGCGAGAATCTCGGGCTTGACCATGTTCGTCACGTCGATGCGGCCAGCGTAAATCGCCCCGTGCTCAACGTGCAATTCCTCGTAGCCGGGCACCCTTGACCAGCCGTAGCCCTCGGCTTCGGCCACCGTGTCGGCTGCGCTGTTGAGTAGGCTCACGAGTTCAGCCTTGGCTTCGTCGAGTTTGCGTAGGGCCGAGAATGCAGCGCTCGCGTTGTCTTTGGGGTCCAGTTCAGTGCTTTTCATGGCTATTTAATGGGGGATGAAATGCCGATGACCGGTGACCGCCTCCCGAGTCCTGCGAGAAAGGGCCGGTTTGTTTTGGGCGACTCGGCAACGAAAGTGTGAGTGTCGATCTCGGAACCCGTATCGTCCTCGCTCCGCCTGACCTCGAACAAGCGGAGTCGAAACTTCCGCCGAAACTTCCGCAACCAATCCGCCGTGTCGTCACGACTCATGAACTCGGTGGTGTTCATGACTCTTTCGCCGCAAGGCGGCGCTGGAAGTTGTAGTAGGCGCTGGAAAGGCTGGCCCGCTTCTCCCGTGGTACTTGCTCTTCGTCGATCAGCCACTTAATCGCCTCGGCGACCGAGAAGCCACGACACCGCAGGGTGTCGATCACCGGGAATAACTCCCCCCAGCGAGAACGAGACGACTGCTTGAGCTTCGCCGACTGCGCCTTCTCCATGAGTGAATTGATCGCGCTCATGCTCATTTTAGGGAGAGTAGCAGGACACCAACGACGTAGAGAGCGAGCCCCCCAAGCAGGACAGCGAAAAGATCGCACGCCGCTTGCTTGAAGCCGTAGGGAGGAGGGTCAGAGGGGAGGCGGAGTCGCTTCTTCATGCTGTCGCCGTTTTTTGAGGTTCGACTTGCTTGACGGCCTGCTCGATAAGCTCGGCTGCGCGGTCGGACGGATCGACGCCCTGCTTCTGACACTGCTCAACGAATCGATCAATCGTCTCGGCGGAGAGGGTTTTTGACGGTGTGATTTCAATGCGAATTTTCATAGCATGCAAGAGACTGTTACATATGATGGAATGTCGCCGCAAGTTTTATTTGCATAAAATGTAACTCCCGCTTACATATCGACGATGAAACCAACGGAATTGAAGGCGTTTAGGAAGAAGATGGGCTTTACCCAGAGGGCGCTCGCGAACTGGCTCGGAACGAAGTATCGCACGGTGGTTGCCTGGGAGAATGAGCAGAACCCTGTCCCTGATTGGGCGAAGCGTCGAATCGCGGAAGAGAATGTACCGAAAATCGATCCGCTCTTGGAGGTGTCGGTTTACAGGAAGGCGGAAATTGCGGCCAAGAATGAAGGCAAGAGCCTCGACGAGTGGATCGCCGATCTCATCAAGTCGGCGGTGAAGCTGTGGCTCCTTGGTTGGCTCGTGGCCTCACTGTTCGAGCGGACGCGCTGCGACTCATGGCTGAGCGCGGTGATCGCCGGTGGTGGCGATATGTGCGGGGCGGCCTACGCCGTCGCGGCCTTCTCAGTGGAGGCTGCCGTTGCGCTTGTCGCTGCGATTGTGGGCTGAACGATGATTGTGGCTCTTCCGAACAACCCTACCCCTCCGATAAAATGACAATCAAAGCAACCTTCCCCGATGGCACGATAATGCTCTTCGGCGACTCATACAAAAGCTGGATAGACCAACTGGCCGAATACTGCCGCGCCCACAAAATGCCCCGCCCAGCCGTGGCGAAGTGCCGCCAGGAGTGGATTGGCTACGGCGGGCTGAAGTGGTGTGCGGAAACCGATCTCCAGAGTGAACTGGATAACGAAGGGAAAGGCCGCTCAATCAAATCGAGAAGTGCACGCTCACCAAATGCGTGCCGATTCTTGGCCACAACAGGGAGATCGACGGCGCGTAGCGTCCGTTGCATCGGGAGTTCGGCGCTACCTGTCCATGAATCGCCGACTCTGCTCAATCAATCGCTGCCGCTCGATCTGTGCGGCGAGGTCGTCGATTGCGTCCACCGCTGAGCGGTCGTCCTCGCGGAAGAACCTGACGCCCGCTGCTGAGAGGTGGTCTAGGCTACCTGGGTTGCTCTGCTCGTAATAGTAATCTGCTGCGCGCTTTTTCCGTGGATGCTCGACAACCTCCACGGGCTCAGGCTCATCAATGGCAGGCGCTGAGGGCACGAAAGTAACGACCGGCTGATAAACCGGCCTCATCGCCTCCCGAACAACCTTCTCCCTTGCCTCCTGCTGGAACCTCGCGTTCTCGATCACGAGTTCAGCGTGCCGCTCTGCCAAGTACTCATCCATGGCCCGTCGCTGCCGATATTGCGCAACAGTGGCCATGACGCCAAGGACGCCGACCACGACAAGGAGAACGATAATCGCCTTTTTCATAGCAATGAGACTACCTCATTGCCACCTGCATTCAAGCCCATTGTAACACTTGTAACGCTTGTAACATTGTGTATCATCCCAAGAATGAGTCACGAGCCTCGCGTTTGCATCCGTGCCCCTGGGCAGACCCAGACATCAATCAGCCTGTCGGCGTCCACGCTGTTGGCTGCGAGGGCGCTCGCCGAGGCGGACGGGAGAACCCTGTCGAACTGGACGGAGAGGCTCTACGAGCGCGAGATCCGCAAGCATGGGTCAGGCAGTCAGCGCCGTCGCGCCAAGCGCAAGGCTTCCCGCAAAGATTGAATCTCAGCGTGGACGTACCGGCGCTGAACCTTCGGGGAATCGTGATCCGTGACAAGTCGGGCCAACTCTCCCGAGACGCCAGCGGCGACCAGCCGCGAGGCCATCGAGTGCCGCAAGCTGTGAAACGTCCTCCGGTGAACGATGCGGGCCCCACGCTGGACGGGGAGCGGATCGACACCCGCAGCCTTGAGCCAGTGAAGGAACTCCTCGGAGACTCGCCCGTTCCGATTGTCGGCACGGTGGATGCTACGGAAGTCTCCGATCCTTGCGACTCGTCTTGCCAGCCACAAGGGCAGCGGGAGAACGACCTCCCGGCCCCTGCCCCCCTTCTTGCGTGGAGAGATCGACAGCAGGTCGCCGTCCAAGTTATCCGCCGTCACGTCGAGCAAGTCCTGAATCCTGTGACCGGTGTGCCATCCCAGACCGACCAATGCCGTCCAGTCCTCGCGACCAGCTCGACGGCAGGCACGAAGGACGGCCGCAATCTGTGACCGCGTGAACGTTGCCTTCTCAGAGGTATCATTTGATACCCTGTCCACCATCGCGGTGGGATTGCTGGCGCGATGCCCCAGCTTCACGGCGCGGTCGAAGATCATAGAGACGAACCTCAAATGATCGTTGGCCGTGGTCGCCGAGAACTTCGACCGGCAATGATCGTAGTAGTCGCCGACCTCCCCCGAAGTCCACGAATCGACGCTCCGGTTGATCCGCTCCCCTGCCCATGCCTCGAAGGCCGACCATTGAGCTGCATACTTGCGGCGAGTGGCCTGGGCGATGCCTCCCTTCCCTGATTCGAGCAGGGTGCGCGTCAAAGTCGCGAGACTCGGCGTGTCCTCGATGGGCTCAGCGCCCGCCAGGGTTAAAATGTCGTTCACGAGCTTGACGGCCTTCGCCCGCGTGAGGCTCCCGGCCTTCGCTGCCCCTGATGCCCTCTCCAGTGTGGCCGCGATGCCGCCCGCTATCGCCCGGTCGGTCGTGCCGGTGCTCTTCTGCACCCATCGCCACGCGCCTGCCTCCGCGTCCCATGCGCGAATCGCTGCGATCCATACGTCAGACCGGCCCCGTTGAAAGAGTGATGCCACGCCACAATCGTAGCCACAATATCGGCGAGCGAGCCACAAAAGAAGCCACAAGATACAAATACGTTACTCATTTCCTGATGGCGTGTTACACAATCCCACGAAATAAGGATTCGCCTAGTGGCGCAAGGGCTGTGGATCGCCCGTTACAGGGTCGAAATAAGGGGAGTGGAGCATAGCGGGTTATCACCCGACGCTTGCAAAATCGAGGGTTTCGGCTCAATGCCACAAAAAAAGCCACATCGTTGTAACATTCTGATTGATTCCGGCGTCATAATCATGTGCATTGAACCTGCATCATCTACATAATATGACCGGCGAACAAATCAAAATCAAGATCGATGAAGCCTCCCTGAAAACCCTCAACAAGTGGGAGGAAGGGGAATGAGTCACACGCCTGGACCTTGGGAGCATTCCGGCAAGAATGGCATCCACAAGCGAATCAACGCCCGTCTCATCGCGGCGGCTCCCGACTTGTTGGAGGCGTTGGAGAACTTGGAGAACGATGACGGCAGTATCCCTGCCCATGCGTGGAATTTAGCGCAAGCTGCCATCGCCAAAGCGAAAGGATAACCCACACCATGAACCACACCCATCCCATGCCTGAAAATCAAGAAACCCAAGTCCTCGCCCTCGATTCCGAGGGCCTTCCTCGCTACGTTGGTCGAGCTGGAGACATCGCTGCCGCCTTGCTCGTCGCGTCCGCCGACTATTCGTCCCTCGTCCCGACGAAGGATCAACCCGTCGCCACCTACGAGTTGCATCAACAGCCCGTCAAAACCGCACGATGGACCTGCATTCACGCCATCGACCCCGCGACTCACCCGGCGTTCAAGCCCGAGCCTCCGCGCTACGACGCCCTGCTGCAAGAGGGCGAGATGGTCATGGTCCTCAGCGATGGCACCGAGATCGCACGGCGCGACGAGGACGAGTGCATTATCGTCACATTCTCGCCCTACATGGCCTTTCGCGATGAGCTTCTGACCATCTCCCGGCGTGTCGTGGACTCGTGGGATAGCGGCGACCTTGCCACCAACGTCCGCTCACTCTCCGAAGCGCTCGCCAACATCGAGGGCTGAGTCCATAATCCCCACCCATGGCAAAGAAGAACTCCAGCAAACACGGGGGGAAACGCCCCAATGCGGGCCGCAAGCCCAAAGGTAACGTCTCCCGAGTCGCCAAACTCACGATCCGCACCACGCCAACAACCGCGACATGGTTCAAGGGCCTCGCTTCCGACCACGGCGGCAACGGCCCGGCCTTGGAGCATCTTCACAAAAAGCACCCATGAGCACGAACGCTGAGCTATCCGACCAATGACAGCGAAATCACAGCCTGAACTCGCCCTGGACTCCGCCGCTGTCAGTGGTTCGGATCACGGTCTTGTTGTGCCTCTTCCGCCAGTTCTCGACGCTTGCTGCGGTTCGCGGATGTTTTGGTTCGACAAGTCCGACAACCGAGCGGCCTTCATGGATCACCGCCGCGAACGCCACACGCTGCCGGACAAGTCCAGCAAAGGCGGCTCGCGGGAACTGATCGTAGATCCCGACTACTTGGCCGACTTCACGGCAATGCCGTTCCCTGACGAGTCCTTCCATCTGGTGGTGTTCGATCCGCCGCACTTCGAGCGCAACGGCGCAAGCGGATGGGTGGGGCTGAAATACGGGACGCTGAAAGGCGACTGGCGGGAAATGATCCGCGCCGGATTCGCTGAGTGCTTCCGCGTCCTCAAGCCCAATGGGACGCTGATCTTCAAATGGTGCGCCGATGAAATCCCGGTCTCACAGATTCTCGCGCTGACTCCCGAGCGGCCGCTGTTCGGCCACAAGAGCGGGAAGCAGCAGAAGACGCACTGGATCACCTTTCTTCGGCACGCCCCAAGCGCAGGCACGGGCGAGACTGGCCCGCGCCGGCCTGGTCAATGAGCAGCCCGCGCCCGTTGGCCTGCCGCGTATTGTTCGAGCCGCAACCAGCGACGCCGAAAAATAATTCCTGACGGGTGAAATTAATTGTTGACGTGGGAAATAAGGTGTGCGATATATGCCCATGCTCAAGACGAGCACGACACAAACTCAACTCACTAAAAACATGAAAACTGAAGCCATCAAAGCCGCCCTCGCCAACCTCGACAAAACCGCCGCTCTCTGCGATCTGCCAGACTCTGAATTTGTCACGGGGGGAGCAATTACCAATGCCTGCCGCGAGGCGGGCTATGATGAATCAGGCCGCGCCACGATCAATCAAATGAACGTGTGGAGTAGCACCGTTGGCGAACTGGAAACGATGCTGTGCGATCAGGAAGAGGCGCGTGAACTGCGCATCTCCAAAATCTTCATATACGGCGCGGCAATGGCAGAAATTAGCCACTCGGAAGGTAGTGACCGCATCCCTCTGAATGCCGAAGATCACTTCGTGAACGGCGATCAAGGCACGGATGAGAAGTGCCTCTCCGCCGAAGGCGCTGACTACCTTGAAGCAGAGCTGAAGCGCCTGAACAACTGCGAGGAGGTCAACTGGGCATGAGTCGGAAACCACAACTCACCAAAGCCGGAGAGCCCCGCAAGCGGGCTCCCGGCGCTGGCCGTCCAAGTCTCGGCAAAGTGAAAATGACCGTCCATATTTTGCCAGCGACTCGGAAGGCGCTGGGCGACAAACCCGGCGAAGTCCTGGACGCGCACTTTGGCGGCTCGAACAGGGAGATCGTCAACGGAGCCTCTGGCGAGGTTTGACGGATCGGGAGTTCGGCGGGTATTATTGCTTTTTCTCAACAAGGCCCCATTATTCGCAACATGCCCAAAGCAGCCCCAACCCAAGCAAAGAGAAGGCGAGGACGCCCAACTAAGGCCGAACAACAGCAGGGGGAGGCCGACTCAAATAATTCGGCTCACGCGCACGCGCATAAAGGCCCCAAGTCGGGCAAACTCGTCTCGCAGAACGCCGCGCCGGAAACGATGGTCACAGTCCCCCAGGCTTCCTTGAAATTCATGGAGACGCTGGCCCGGCGCTTCGATCCCGACAAGCTCGCCGACAAGCTCGACGAGATCATGCAGGCCGAGACGCCACCGATTGTCACCAAAGACGGGCTCGTTGTCACGCGGCCAGACTACCGCACGCGGCTGGAGGGGTTGAAGTTCGTGTACGCCTACGTGGTCGGTCGCCCGGTCGAGCGCCAAGAGATCATCAACCACCGGCCTCCCGCATCCATGGACGACCTGCTTGAGCAGGCGAAGAAGTCGCCCGTGTTTCTGCGCACCCTCATGGGCATGTTGCAGGACATGGCGGACGAGATCGACGTGACCGAGGGCTGAGTGATGTCACAGCTTAAGCGACCCAAGCGGAAGAGCGGAGGCGCGAACGTCAAATGCTTCCCGCTCAGCATCTGTGAAACTCTGCCACGTCTCAGGATGGCACCGGAGCGCCTCTTGTTGTTGTAGCAGGAAATCCTCCTGCCCGCATGTCTGATTCACTTGGACCGCCGACCCGAGCGAGAAGTAGCATTGCTCGATACGTGGTCGCGACGCGAAGGTCACGCCCTGAACGGCCTCGTCATACTTGGCGGCTGCATCGGCGCGAACGGACTCATCGTCGCCGTAGATGCGCAATGTCGCTAATCGAGTGAGTTCCTGGAGCTTTTCGCCCCACTCCTCGCCCGTCTCTGGGTGGATCGGAGCCTGATACGTCTTCGGCGTCGATGGGTCCAAGAGCATGAGGCGGCGCTGTTTCATGGCGAGAGTTTAATCCACTGGATTGATGCTCTCAATGCGCAAAAAAGTTTCCTCCTTGGAGGTGTCCATGTGGAAACCTTGGAGGTTACCTTGGAGGTGTCCTCAAGGACACCACAAGGAAACCGCAAGGTGCAGCTTATGGACGCCACGAGGACACCCGAAAACACGTTTACACTCCAAAAGCGTGAAAATATCACATTTGAGAACGCATGGAGGCGTTTTGAGCCGCCCCTGTAAACTCAAGGGATGCAGCCAATTGGATCACCTTGAAGGCGTCCTCAAGGAAACCTTGGAGGTTACCTTGGAGGTTACCTTGGAGGTTACCTTGGAGGTGTCCATGTGGAAACCTTGAAGGTCTCCCCTCCTTACCTCCTTACCTCCTTAGTACTCTCACTAGCGTGAGAGTACCGTGCGCACGCGAGGCTTCGCCTTTTTGAATTTTGGATTTGGCGTCAAAAAATCAGGCTTGTCTGAACTGCATCGGATGGCATGATATGCCCCCGTGACCTCCATCTCTCCCGCCGACTCTCAGATCGCCGCTTTCCTCGAACGTCAGCCGGTTGGCGCGACCGTCGAAGACTCCGAGGCTCCACGCGTGATTTTCAAGGGCGAACTGGAACTCACCCGCGAGCAAGAGGACTCGATGGTAGCGTGGGTGCAGCAGGGCCTACAGAGCCTCGATTTGGAGTTTGGACGCGATGATGCCATCATCACGGGGGAGTCGGGTTCGACGCCGCCTATCGGCACGAGAATGGAAATCGACCACCTCAAGCACATCCCTCGGCGGGAGTTGTGGGAATTGGTGTATGCGCAGCGGATGGATTGGCGGCGCGATGTCGTCGGTGGGATCTTCGGCGAGGGGCAAAATATCCATTTCCCGATGACAAAGCGGATCGTCAACCAGATGATTTCACGGGCGCAGAACTACTTTTTCCAAACGGAGCCGTGGTTCAACCCTGGGGCCATCGGCGCGGAAGATCCGCAGACCGCTAAGACGGCGAACGAGTGGGCGCAATACCGGTTCGATCAAGCCAAGGTCAGAGCTGCAATGGAACGAGCTGTCGAGAAGGCGTTCATCCGTGGCGAGTGCGTCGTGACCGCTCAGCAGGTCGAGAAGAGCGAATACTACGAGGAGACGGCTGAGATCATGGTCACCGAGGAGGGCGAGGCAGTCATCGCCCTCGATGGCGATTACGTGTTCGGCGGCGACGAGCCGGACGAGTGGGTTGATCCGACCGGCGAAAGCGGGGTAATGGTGCTCAAGCGGGAGATCGCAGCCTACCAGCAGCAGATGCCCGTAACCTCAAACACCGGCATCTTCGAGATGCAGAAGATTCGCAGGAAGATCGTCCACTTCTCCGGCCCGCAAGCGGCTCCAATCGCGCTGCGTGACTTCGTGGCGACAATGGACGCCGAATCGCTCCAAGACGTGTCGCTGTGCTGCCACTACTACGACATGACGGCTATCGACATCGTGGGAGAGTGGATCAAGCGCATGGAGGCGCGGGGCGTATTCGACCCCGAGGAATACCCTCGTGTGATGGACTTTCTCACGACAGCAGCAGGCGGGAGTCGTCAACCCACCACGGGCCACGAGGTTCCCAAGTCGGAGGTCGGCGAGGCATTCTCGCACGGGGAGGGGGATGCGCAGCGCGGTGATCCGCGTGTGAGGATCGCCAAGACGTGTTTCACCATGGATGTGAACCAGGACGGTGTGGCCGAAAACGTGTTCATGCTGCTCGATCTTGATACCGGTCGCCCGATCCTCTACGACTACGTGGCGGTCGCGTTTCTCGATCAGCGCCGCCCATTCCACCGCATCCGAATCAATCCGATTGAGGGGCGATGGACCGGGGTATCAGCCGTCGAAATCTTCTGGCAGCTCCAACGCTTGATCGACCTGAACATCAATCGGTGGGACATGAGCTTGTCATCGTCCGGCACCGTCACGTTCTGGCACCCCGAGTTGACCGTTGAGGGGCAGAGCAATCCGAACCTCAAGCTCAACTGCGGCAAAACTTACCGCAAGAAGGATGCGAGGATGGAGGGCAAGCACATCGTCGAGCGTGTGGCGCTTTACGAGTTCAAGGGGGCTCAGATGGAGACACTGTTGCAATACTACCTCCAGATCGCGACGAACATGTCGGGCACAGCGAATGCCAACGATTCGCAGATGGCGGGCCTTGATTCATCGAAGCTCGCGACCGGCATCCGCAACCTTGACCGGAGCGGCCATGAGCAGTTTGCGCCCCTACTCTCCCACCTGTCCGAAGGCATCACCGAAGCATCTGAGTGCTGTATGGTACTTTGCGTCAAGACCATGGACGACGAGGAGGCTTTCGAGGTCACTGGCCCCGATGGGTTGCTCGTGCTCAAGACGCTCAAGGCGGAATCGGTGCGCAAAATTAAGTGGCGGCTCACGCTGGAACTCACTCGATACAAGGCGGAGCAGGAAGTCGCCGAGTCGCAGGGTGCTCGCGTGGCGTTGTCGGAGTGGATCTCCACGTACGTGCAATTCGGCCCGGAAGCCATGCGTGCGGCCATCCCGTTCTACGAGCCCGACATCAAGGCGCGAGGCGTGCGCGATGCCAAGGAGCACATGGAGAACATCATCGCCGCGATGTTCTCGGGCGCTCCCGCTCAATCCCCTGCGATCACCATGGGTGAGGGCTCCGCTCCCGGCATGTCTCCGACTCTCACGTAATCGAGCGAGCAATAATGGACGCCGGACGACACCAAGCCGCCAAGAACGCCGTCATCATGCGCGGCTTCATCAAGTCCGAAGGGTGGGCGATGGTCGAGGCCGGAATCAGGAAGGAGATGGCCGCATTGACGCAGCGGGTGATGGACGACGAAAGCACGGCTCCCGAAGAGCGAGAGTCGCTCATTCAGAGATACCGAGCGTTCAAAACGGCCGCTGACTCTCCGCGCTCCATTCTCGCGGGCTCTGAGTCCACCATGGAGGATGCTGCCGACCAGATTGAGGAGACGGACAATTTGGCATGACTCAGCCTTGCCAATCCTCCCCGTCGTCCTGACTTCGCGGCCCGATCACGTCGGCAAGGTCGTTCGCTAAGTCTTCATTGTCGTCCTGCTTCGCGTAAATCTGCGCCATTCGGCACGTCGCATAGGGCGAGCCTCGCCGGTTCATGAAGATCGTATGCGTGTTGTCTGTGTGAGCCTGCTCAATCAGCAGCAATACCGGCGCCCCTCCGGTCATCTCCGACAGTTCGTCAAGCATCGCCGCGATGCGCTTCTGAATGGCCTTGTGCTCGTCGTCGGTCAGCTTCATTGGAGTTTGTTCATGCCGAAGAGGTCGGCGAGGGTTGGGGATCTGCGTTTCGGCGTCGGAGGTGGGATGCCGCCCTCAAACATGCGTTTCTTCGTCGAACTGTAGGCACGATCCTTGACTCGATCCAGATCCTCAACCTGCTCAATCGAGGGAACGGTTGGAGATGGCAGGATCGATCGTGATTTCAAATCGAACTCTCGGCCCGCTTCTCTGCGGTATTCGGCAATCTCAGCGGGCGTCATGTCCACCCACTCGCCCGATGGAGTCTGGTACCGGAACATCCTGTTTGTTGGGTTTCTCGGATACCATCGCTCCAAAGGATTCGTCCGCCCAAACTTGTCCAAGCTCACGTCAACCGGGTGAGGATCAAGTTGCTCGTTCGGAGTCGAGATGAACACGCGGGCGGCTGCGTTCCCGCCGCGCTCCATGGGCCTACCGTAGATGTCGTAGAGGGGCTCCGCCAGTCCTCCAAGCGGGATCGCGTTGTAGTACCAAGGCGCACTTCGCGAATCACGCACGTACTCGTCGATGTTGCGGATGGGTTGCCGGATGAGGTTCGGAACCAGCCCCTTGAGGACAAACTTCGCAGCCGCGTCCGTCATGCTCTTGTGGCCATCCAAGAGCGACATGAGCCCGTCAAAGCCTTGGAGGAAGGTCTTGCTTCGAGCTTGGTCAACAAGGTTCCAGAAGGCCGTATTCGCCGCCTCTGACGTTCTCACGCCGCCCTGCACGGCCTTCATCGCCCGCATTGCATCCACGACAGTGGCAATTACCGTCGCGAAAGGCTCGTACCGCCCGTAATGCAGGAGGGGCTTACCTCGATAGAGGATTGTCGTCTCTCCGCCCTTGAGCCGAGAAAGGAGCTGATCCTCGCCGCGATTGTCGCCCATCGACCGAGTGCCGGTGATGAGGATGATCTTCTTGTCATCGTCGGGATCGCCCTCGGCCATGGCGGTGATGGCAAGTGCCGCCCCCCAGCCGATGATTTGCTCGGCGAGGTCGTAGGCGATGGCCGCTTTTGGGTAGGAGTCGAAGAACGGTTGATTGCCCTTCCAGGCGTCCACGAGCCCGGCTCCTCCCTTCCAAGTCATGCGAATCCCACCCAGAGGCGTCTTGCGAATGCCAGTCGCGAAGATGTTGTAGGGCGTCCGCACAAACGGGAAGATGAATCGGAACATCGTCTTGATGATCGTGCCCCACGCCGTATCTGCCCGCTCGTGCAGAGATTCCGTCATTTTGTGCAAAGTCTTCGGCAGTTGATTCGTGAACGTGATGCTATGGGCCTTGTCCACGGCGGCGATCCAAGCGGATGAGCCAGGGACGCGCACCAGGGAGGCGACACGCTTGTCGAACGCCTCACCCTCAAGTTCCTCGGCCTTCGCGATGCGGTGAGCTTGTGCCGACGCCTCGATCATGCCGAGGAAGTGCTTTGCCCACTCGTCAGCGAACTGGAGGGCACGGGATGGCATTCGGATGATGCGGCCCTTTGTTCCCTTGATGGCGAACCGTTGAACCTGCCCCTTGTCACCCGATGCCCCACGGATGGAGATGGGCTTGTTGAGCCATTGCGAGTCAAACAACGAGACTTCCGTGCTCCATGCGATCTTGGCGAAGGTCCACGCGGTCGCTGCCGCCGTGGTGGCATACTTGGCCATGGAGCGATACTCCGAGAGTGAGGCCCCCGCAGCATCGCGGAACAGGATTGCGTTGGTGATGGCCTCTGCAGGCCGTTGGATCATGTATTCAAAGGCTGCGTTGCCGGTGTTGCCCGCGATGTTGGCGACGTGCGTAGCCGCCCCCGAAAGCAGGCCGTTGATCCAATACTCGTAAACCATGTCCATCGGGTTCGAGTCGAGTCGTGCAATCGCCCGCATGAGGACGACGGCGTGTTCGGGCCGTGAGATGTCAAATCCGTATTGGTCGGGGTCGTTTCCTGCCGTCTTGCGCTTCAATGCACCCGTGTTACGGGCCTTGTCGGGTGGAACGATGGCCTTGAAGATTTCCTCAATGCGCGATTGCCGCTCCTCGGGCGTCAAGGTGGGCCTCGATGCGGACAGGAGGTTGCCGTCCTTGTCGATGAGCTTGGAGATGTCGATGCGGCTCCCGGTCGAGTCGGTCATCTCGAAGTCAGATAGCGAGAATCCCCGGTCCACCCAGCTCCCAATGGCCTCTTTCAACTTGGAGTCGAAGCGTCCATTCAGGTCAGACACCGATTTGACGCTGATGCCTGCCTTTTTCGAGATGGCGCGATCTGACCGGCCTTCGAGGCGCAGTTTGATCGCCTTGCGTTCCGTCTCGTTGAGGTTCGCCAGGGAGGTTTTGACCATCGAGGAGCCCCGAAGGGTGATGATCGCCTCCTTGGAGATGAATAGGTCGTGAAAAGTGACACCCATGTCGGCAAACGCATCCTCAATGAGCTTGAGTCGCTTCTCGTTCGTCTCGTGGAGCACTTGGAGCTTGTCTTTCTCGGCCTGCACACGGGCGAGTTCTTCCTTGAGTCGCTTGATCTCCCTCGCGGCCTGCTTGCGGATGTCGCGCAGTTTCGAGCGGAGTTCCTCGGTCATTTCGCCAGCCTGAGCCAGCGTTTCCCGTTCATCCGCCTGAGCTGTTGCCTTCACCCGCTCGATTTCCTGCTCCAGTAGCTTGATTCGGCGCTTCTTCGTCTCGGGCGTAGGGGCGCGGTCCACCTTTTTACGGTCGTCGTGGCCTGGGGTGAAGATCATCTTCGCCAAAGCCTCCCGGTGGGCGTCCTCGGGCGTTTGGTGGGGTTTCCAGCGTGCGGCCAGTCCTCGCGCCGTCTCCGTCCCGGCGATGTCGTAGGCCCATACCATCGCCTCTGCATCGCGCAATGCCTGCTTGTCTTGGTTGGCGATGCCTTGGACAAAGAGCGACGGCAGGAGCAGTTGAGCCGCCTTCACCTGCACGGGGTTCTTGATCTCCTGCGTGTCGCGGGCAGTGCTCACGAGATCGCGAAGCACCTGATCGCGGTTGTTTTTGATAAGATCGACCGCTGCATCGTTCCACTCTTCATGCGTCTGGCGATCAAGCGTTTCGTCATAGGCACCACGGAGACCACGGCGGACGTTCTCGCCGATGTCGCGCATCTGGTTTTCGCTGTATTCGCGGCCCCAATCGAGTCCCGCCCTCGCGTGGAGGTTGCGGAGATCCATCCCGGTTGGAAGGTCACGCTCAATCTCGTCGAGCGCAGCGGCAAAGTCGGGATCTTCGATGCCGAGTCGGCGGGAGGAGAAAAGGGGCTGACCGGTATTCGTGATCGACTCGCGCATGGCGGGGGTGATGTTGACGCGCCACATCGCGGGAGATTCCATTGCCCCAACTTCTCGTCCGGCAACTTCATCCCAGATGGCGAATCCTCCCGTCTCGGTCGCCTCAATGGTGAGATCGCCGCCTTGCTGTTTCGCGAGCCATCGCTGGGCATCCTTCTTGGTTTTGAACTCCAGGGGTTGAAATTCGGACTCGCTTACAGTCTCCACCTTCCCGCCCCACTGCTTCACGTATTTCCCAACCGTCTTGGGCAGGATGTCGTCGTAGAAGCCCTTCATGCCTTCGCCGCCGACAGTCAGGGTGTCGCCCTTGAGATCGCCAGCCACGTCTTTGCTGATCTTGTCTGCAACCTCTTTGCCGAGGGTTTCAGACACCGACTCTCCTGCTGCCGGGCCATCAGTAAACTTGCCGTCGCGGACAATACCCTCGAACACCACCTCGCCATCTTTCTCGGCGCGGACAGTCTTACCAGAAGATGTCTCTACCCACGAAATGCGGTCCACACGTTGACGCAACGCCTCGGTGTAGCGGTCCACTTGAGTGATCCCAACGGTCCAGCCGATCCACTCCTTGCCGCTGGCGACGGCATCGCGCAGGGCGCGTTTGAACATGGCGAGCGGCCAGTCCTTGCGGTGGGGGGCGTCGGGGATTGCCCCCATTTTCTTGTCTCGCGCAAACGCATACCCGATTGCCTCTTCGGCGGTATTTCCCGCCATATTGGAAACCACCTCCTTTCCTTCGGCATCCTCGACAATCCATGTCTTCTGTCCCATCCCAAGGTTGTGCTTGAGGGTGGCGGTCCATCCCTCTGGAGATGAGTATTGATACCCCTTCTCCCGCCCCGCCTGATGACGGTCGCTCTGGAGTTCTTCGATGAACAGGCCGGGCTGTCCCTCGGCGTCGGTGCGCTCGTTGAGCCGCATGTGCGCGACGTAGTTGGGGATGTCGGAGAAGTGGCTGGAGGTGTATTGATTTTCCCGTCTGATACCAGATTGAGCTTCTTCCGGGGTTGTCCCATAGGTTGAAATTGGAGAGCCGTTTTCATCTTCGTATCGGTAGCGAATCATCCCACCAATTTCCCGCGATACAAGATTGCCTTCTGGCTTTGGCGGCATCGCCAGCACCACCTCGCGGTAGTTCTCGCCGCCTGGTAGTTGGTATTGGGCGAATTTGGTGTCGGTTGGGCGACCTTCAGCCCGCCAGTCTTTGCCTGACATGATTCCGCTAGTGATGGCTTCAAGGATTTCATCCTCCCGCTCTGGGTGATCGTACATCGCGTCCAGCAGTTCCGCCTTCTGCCCCTTCACTCGACGAAATGGAACGCTTTCGTCGCCAATGTGGATCATGCCCTCAAAGGAATCTTGGCTACTTACCTCCTCCAACGTCACCTTCCCCTCGGTGTCGAGGTAGTCGAGAACCTGCTGCTTCGTCAGCGGTGCCGTTTGCCCGTCGAGCCACGTCAGCACGCCTGACCATTTCAGTTCCTCCTGCTTGATTCCCTCGCGCCATAGTGATCCCCCGGCGCTCGTGCGGCCCTGCGACCACTTCTTGATGACGCCCTTCCACGTCGAGGGAGGCTTGGGCTTTGTGGTCCCGAAGTTCGCCTTGTTGACGGCTTCGCGGAGGCGGGAGTAGAAGCCACTCTTCACGTCTTCCAAGTACTTCCGGTCATCACTCCCCGGCCTCGGGGCGCTCCCGAGATCCCCGTCAGGGAACATCACGCGGAAGCCCGGCGCTCCAGAAGCGTCTTTCATGATGTAGCGGCGATCTTCACCGACGATCTTCGACGGCTCGTTGTGCGGCTCCAGGTAGGCGCGTCCAGCCTCATACTCGGCCTTGATGGCTCGCATGAAGGGACCGCGCTCAATGCCGGACGCTTTCGCCAGTGCAGGCAGTTCCACCCACGAGGTAGAGCTTCCGGCCCGAAGGTCGGCGTATGCGGCCTTGATGGCTGCGAGGGGCGCGTTCTCGCCGCGCAGTGTGCTCGCGGCCTCGGCAAGCATCGCGTTGGTGCGATCCCGGTTCAGGGATGGGCGGCGGGCGGTTGAGATGTCTTCCTCATCCTGCGAAGCATCACTCAAGAGTTTGCCCTCAGAGTCGAAGGTGCGATACGTGCGAACGAAGGATTCTCCTTGGCTTTGCAGGAGGGTGAGAACGTCCTCAACCTTGGAGTCGGGAATCTCGCCGACCATCTTGCTTCCCTTCTGCACGAACTCGCTGCGAACCATGAGCGCATTCAAGGCTGGGTTGCGCCAATACCTGCCCCCGGTTGTCCGTGATGCTGGTGCCGTGATTGCCATGCCTCCCGATGGGGTGGGGACAAAGCGCAGCGTCTCCTCGCTGTTCATGACGTTGCCTTGCACCTCGATCACTGCGCGAAGATCCGCCGCCGTCGAGATGGGAACCCGACTGCTCGCCTCCTTCTCCTGATCGGCGGTGAATGACGCCGGAAGTAGGACGCCCATTTGCGAGCCTCCATCGGCCAAGGTGTAGCTGATGATCTGCCCGCGTCCGTTCAGTTGAGCCAACGCGGCCAGAAGGTTGCCCGTCACGATTGAGCGAGTGCTGCCGTAGTCCCACGTCTCTTTCCACAGTCCGCGAGTGTTGACGGTCTGGGGCTGGAAGAAATCACGAAGCTTGGACAACGGCACCTCAAGGCTGTACTCGGACTCGTTCAGGATGACCTTGGCGCGGTGCGCGGATGGCGTGAGCGGCTTCTCGTCGTTGATCTTGATCGACTGAATGAAAGCCATGCCCCGCGTGCCGTCGCCGCGCTCGTAGGTTCCGAAGGTGCCAACGGAATCAATCGCATTGGCGATCGTGTCACGGTTCTGACGTTGCTGGCCAAGCCATTCTTCCTTCTTCTCTTCCCACTTCCTCGCCCTCGCGGCCTTGCGTTGCTCCTCTTCGGTGATGAAGCGATCGGCAGCAGTCAGGTAGTCACGAACCTTCGTGTCATTCCCCTTCCTCGCCTCGATTGCCGCCTCGTGGGCATCATCGACAGACATGGGCTCGCGCCCCATCTTCACCTCGACTGTTTCCAGCCACGAGGATGCGCTGAATACCGATTCCCCATCAGCCCCCTCGGTGAAAAGGCGCTTGGAGATGGTCTTGGCCTTCGCGTCGAGCGTCTTGGCTCGAAGATCGTTCTTTCCGATCTGGTCAAGGTAGTCGATGAGCGCCCGGTATTCTTGAGATGTCCATTCCCAGAACGCCTCTTGCTCTTCGACTGGCAGAATCGCCAAGTGCCCCGTCACGGAACGAGCGAGGTAGCCGAAGTCTCCGCCGTTCTCAGGGTTTTGGAAATCCCGCAGCGGCTTGAGCTTGCCATCTTTGTCTGTCAGCTTTCCAGACCATGACTTGTTGATGAGGTTCACTAGGCCGCGATTCCGGCTCAGGTAGCCGTGAACCACTTCATCGCCATACTTGTTGAAGATGTCGATGGCGTCATTGTTGGAAACATCCGAATCAGCGTTCGATGTCGTGTTGGCGTTCAGCATCGACATTTTCATGCCGAGAATTGCGGCGGGCCGATTCTCCACGGGAAGCGAAGTCTGGAGCAGCATGTAGGATGGCAGCTCAACTTGTCCAGAGCGGAAGATGCGGCCAAGCGTCTGCATGAACTCGTTGATGTCCAGATTCGCCTGAACGACGATCATCAGGCGCGGACGGCGGTCCTTGAACTTCTCGGATGCGTGCATCGACACGCCAGTCGATCCACTCTTGTTGATGACGAGGAAATGGACGTTCCCGTTGTTGAATTGGTCCTTGTCCCGCTGGCGGCTCTTGTCCTTCCGTTGCTCGATCTTGCCCTCTTTCGTAATGACAGTATCGCGGGCGGTCATTTCCCCGGTTTGGAATCCTGCACGCTCGACCGCCTGCTTCATGGCGTCGATGGGCGAAAGCGGCATATCGCCAAGGTTCATCGCCTCGATCTGACTGCGGGCCTGCTTGAACACTCCCGACATGGCCCTCGTGATGAGTTCCTTCAGAATGTCCTGATCCACGTCAATGACCTGCTCGCCTTCCTCGTTGATCTTGCTTTTGACGAGCCGGTCTTGAAGCTGCTCGCCGGTAACGTCCTTGTATTTCGGGTCGCCCTCCAGCGGGATGGTTGTTTGCACCAATTCGCGGCCAAATGATCCGCCCTTGATGGTGAATGTCCGCTGCTTATCGAGGAACATCAGCAGCAGGCCGTTAAATGAGAGGGGGAAGTCCTTGGATGAAAGTTCTTTAATTGCGCCCTCCATCGTGTTTTCGACGGCTACGATCACCTTTTGGCTTCGCTTTTTGCCGGTAGCGTCAGGCAGATCTCCATTGATTGCCATAATAGCCTGCTCGGCCGCACTCCGAGCCTTGATCGAAAGGAGATACTGACGGGTGAGGTTGTGGAGTTGCGCCGAAAAGTTTGTCGATTCTAGCCGCGCCCGGTTCTTTGGTGGCACCGTCCACCTCTTCCCAGCCTGGGCAACCATCAGGTTGACGGCCTCTGAGGCTTTCACCATGGCGTCTTGAACGTCGATGATCGTCCGCAGTCCTTCGGTGTACGCGTCGGCAAGGTTTTTGTCTCGCTCGTAATTCTCGTGAGTGATCTTTGTCTCAAACTTCACTCCGGCAAACGAACGCTCTCGGCGCATGTATTGACCGTCCTCGGCAAGCATGGACGATGCCACCTGCATGGCGGGAACTCCGCCCTTCGTCATGATCCCCATGAGTTCAGACATGGATGATGCCACCTGCCCCATGTTCGTCTTGAAGTACAGCGCCATGTTGTCAGGACGCTTCGCGAACGTCGCGCTCGAATAGTACACGTTGGGACTCATTTGGAGCAGGCTCGCGGCCCTCCATCCGGTCGATGATTGGCCCGACGCCAGATGACTTTCATCCAAGATGAAAATCGAGTTGGGTGCCAATTTCCGCAGAGCGGCCATACGCCACCAATCCGCGACCGGCTCGCCGTTGGCTTTCGCCTGAGCCCTCTCGCGCTTCGTGACCGATGGATCATTATCTGACGAGATTTGACTGTAGGAGGTAAACACGGCGTTCACTCCATCGGGCATTTTCCCGTCCTTGGTGAACTGCTCGAAGATGTCCTTCCCGTAGGGAATGCCTGCTTTTTTGAGCCGCTTCCCAAAGTCTTTGTACTCGTCATCGAACTTGTTGTTCGTGATGACCGGTAGAATCTCCGGCGCGTTCACATCAATGAGATCGTCGAGCATTGCCTCGTAGAGCGTCGGATCTTTGGTGAAGAACACAGGCGTCAGGCCCCTCTTGACTGCATACTTCATCAGTCCAGCCACGACGCGCCCCTTCCCGACCCCTGTTTGGTCGCCAACCACGAGAGCACCCCCGTTTTCGACGTTGTAAATCGCTTGAGCCAGGGCGTCTAGCTGCTCGGCGGCATAGTAGGAGTCAATATCCTCGGACTCGCCATATCCCAACTTCTCCCGAACGTAGGCCCGAATGGGGCCCACTCGCGTTTCCAGCCGCTCCAAGGCGGTCCGCATCGGCTTTGCAAGATTGACAGGAGCGAGAAGGCCAAACGAGTTGCCCTCTGAGACGGGTTTGTATTCCGCCTGAAAATCGGACCCATCTACGCGCTTTTCTGCGGGTTCGCCCGCTTCACGATCTCCCACAGCATTGCCGGAAGGTCGCTCATTGCTGCGATCTTCGTCAGATCGGCCTCGCTGACCGCGTTCGTCGCTTGTAGCAGGGCTGACTGAATCCTGTCTTCCAGGTCCAGCCATTCCGCCTTCGTCTCGGGCAGTAGGAATGCCTCCATTTGGGCGCTGTTCTCCGGCAGGTTCAGGTCTGCGGTTGCCGCGCCCGCCAGATTCGTCAGCGAGTCCTCCCAAAGATCCCGCTCCTGCGATCTCATCGAGCGCATTAACCATCGACTGAGCTTGTTCACGCACCTCACTCTCGGAGAGCGTTGTGAGTTTGATTCGTTCGTTGTCGCTGCGGTCGAGTTCATTGGAAAGGGCCTCCCACGAGTCAATCATACGTGGGGGTTTGACTCCCGGCAAGGAAATTGGAGAGCGCCCCACCCCGTCAATCACGATCACGTCAATGGGCCATCCGGCCCCCTGCTTCGCGTAAAGATCACCGGAAACGGTGAAGTGGTCGATCACCCGATAGTTGTCATGGAGGTACTTGTGCAGCGATGCCGACTTGCCTCTCTGATAGTACTCGCGGCGTCCTTTGTCGGTCTTGACGGTATTCGGTGGCCCGCCAATGAGGAACACGGCGCGGCCATCCGGCTCCATCGTCGCCAATGCTTGCAGCATGATGGCATGGTCGATGGATGTCGTTTCGCCTGCGGGAGTCTGGAACACTCGATTGCTGCCAGTATCAAGCATCACCTGCCCAAACGGCGGGTTCATGAGTAGCCTGTCCGGCCTCTCGGTCGGGGCGAAGTCGGTCGCATCCCTGTCGGTGGCAACGATGTCTTGAGCAAGGAGCGCCCGGCGACGGTTCGCGTCGATCTCGTTGGCAATGATCGTTTGGCCGTCTTTCCGCTCAATGAGAAGCATCCCATTCCCCGCGGTGTACTCGCCGATGACCTTGCCTCCACGGATGTCTGCAATGCGACTTCCAACGTAAGCGAGGGGAGCTGGCGTCGAGTAGGCTTGGTTGATCTTCGATGTCGAGGTCTTTTGGCCGAGTGTCGGTTGCCGCGCATACAGCTCCACGAGTTTGGCGTAGGTTTCAGCCGGGGAGTTCCCGTCTTGGACAATCTCGCGAGCGGCGATTGTGATGCCGAGTTCAATCGCTTCGTCGATCTGCTTCTCTGTGACGGTGCTCCGCTCACTTGGATTGAGAAGGCTTTGCCTGTCGCTCTTCCTGATTGGCTCGCCAGCAAGCAGGGCGTCTTTGGTGTACTCGGAGATCCGCTCCACAAACCCGATCTTTGACGTGTCCTCCTCCGCAGGATTGTCAATGCCTCCGTAGATGGCGCTCCAGTCGTGCGTACCGCGAAGGGCCTTGTCCACCATGCCCATGGCGTCCCAGATGGCCTCGGTGTAGGCGCGTGCCTTGCCGCCCGTGAAGGTGTCGTCGAGGAATGCTGCCAATGCTTCCGGTGTGCGGATGTCGGCCTCGATCACCGCCTTCGCTGCCGTGATGATGGCTCCAAGGCGCTCGGGCTCGACGGGCTTCTGCTCGACGGTGGTTGTCGGGCGCTCTGCCGCAAACAGGCCGTCAAGGGCCTCCTTCGTCTTGGCCTGCGCTTCTTTGTAGGCGTCGGATTTGGCCGGGGCGTCGGGCACCACTTTTTTCACGGCATCGCTGATCTTGGCCTTCTTCGTGCCCTTGGCGTATTTCGCGGTCAGGTTTCCGCCCAAATTGTCGATGTATCCCGCCTGAACGTCCGCACGCACGCGAATCGCCTCCGCCAGTTCAGGATTGGAGTTCTCGATTTGAGCCGCATACTCCAACTCCTTTTTACCGGTGATGCTTTTTGCTGGAGCGGTGCGCCTGCGCTCGCTCGCCCAATCACGAAAGGCTTTGATCGTTGGGAAATAGGCAATGCTCTGAAACGCGTCCCATCCCGGCGAGTAGTTCGACACGTATTCGGCGCGGGCTTCGTCCTCGCTCGTGATGCCTTTGCCAACAACGGCCTTGTGCTCGTCGAACTCCATCCCAGCATCGACCTTGGATGTCCGGCCCGTCGCGAGCGAGGTGGACTCCAGTTCAACCGGGCGCATCTGATTGACGACGAAAACAGGCCCCTCGTAGTCCTCGGGCGTGCCTTGTGCGACAAAGATGTCGATGTGGTCGCCGTCCTTGCCCTTCGTGCCTGGGAGGTAGCCGTAATGGCTCTGCATGGTGACTGCCCATGGCTTCGCGTCATTTGCGACCAATCCTTTGACTCCAGATGCCGCGAGATAGTTGATGTGCCTCAAGAACTCCTTGGGGCCTTCCTCAAGAAGAGCGACATGCGCCATAGCAGCAGCGTCATCGTCACTTTCGGAAAGATCCCTCAAAACGTCCACACTGACGTTTGTTCGAGTGCTCCCAGCCGGGTTTTCGACGGTGATCTCCATGCCGCCAACCTTGATGTGTCCCATCTTGTAGTTGCCCGCTTCCTTCTGCTTGTCGCTCGGTGCGGGGGTATCATTCAGGGGACTTTCAGCCGACTCGTTGGCAGCTTCATCGACGGGGGTAAGTTCGATGGATGCACGAGGGATTGCGCCCTTGTCGCCACGAACCGGCCTCCCCTCGGCATTGAACGCCCGTACGGGATCTGCACCAGACTCCCATTGCTTCCGGTTGATGTGGATGCGCTGCCCATCGGTGAGTTTCACCATGATGAGCTTCCCACCCTTCGGGTTGCCGTCTTTGACGGTGCTTTTGACGGTGGATGACGGTTGACGGTCCGCAGGTGCTACCGATTCCTCCGCTTTCGGTACTTCCGGCTTGATTCCAAGTGCGTCCATGGCACTCCGAACTTTCGCGAGGTCAGCCTCGAACGCCGCCCGCTGCCCACTTGGGAGCGAGGCGATGCGCTTGGCCATCCATTCCGCGATGCGCTTGAGGAAGTTCAGCAGGTCGTCTTTGACGCTCGGATCGTCGGTGAACGTCGCTTCGGTGATCCGCTGGCGGAAGTCCGTATTCTGGATCGCCATGCGAAGCAGCTCAAAGTAGGCGTTCGCGTCCGCAAGCGCCGGGGCATTCTCTTTCCTCGCCTCGTAGGCTGCGTTGTAGGCCCTCAGCGTGTCGGCTTGCAGTTTCTTCCCTGACGCGCTCTTGCCGAGTTTCTGCCACGCTTCGGCGGCTTCCTTGAACGAAATGGCTTCGATGCTGGCAAGGTGAATGCCCTCCTCGGCGATGATGCGGTCAAGCCAGTCCTCCAATGCGGTATCGTTGAGGTTTCCTGTCTGGCTCGCCACGAGCACCGGGTTGATCTGGATGCCCTTCGTGGACGGGTTGAGCGAGATCCCGCCGCCCCCACGCTTGCCGGAGACAGTCACGCCACCGGGGAACCATGAGGCGCGAGTATCGAGCATCCGCCCAAGTGAGTCGAGCACCCGCGAGGTTTCGGCCTGAACCTTCGCGTCCTTCGTCTTTTTGGCGACCTTCTTCCGCGTTTCGTGCGCCCAAGCCTTGCCGCTGAACGGGGCTTTGGTTTCTGATTGTCCCGGCTTTTCGGCTGTTGGGCTCGTTTGGGGTTCTGATTGTCCCATTTTTGGGGTGGTCACAGTCCCGGCCCGCAAGGATTCACCCTTGGGCAGTTTCAACGCGAGTTCTGTCTCCGCCGCGGCCTTGGTCTTGGCCTGCGATGCCGGGATGGAAACTTTCGTTCCATTCGTGCCGGTTGCGGTCCATACTCCGCCCGATGACTGAGTGCCCGATTCCCTTGTGGTCGATCCCGTTGGTGATCCTTGGCCTTGCTGTCCTGCTGGCGTCGTTCCACTCGGGGCGACCGTGGAAGTAGTAGCGGGAGGCACAGCAGCAGGCGTAGCCGCTGTACCTCCCTGGGCTTGACCCCCTCCACTTACTCCGGCTGGAGAGGCACCCGCCTCGGGCGATGTCCCGCCGCTGTCGGTCTGGGCCGCACCCGGCGAAGCACTTGCGCCGGGGGTAAGAGTGGCCTGACCTTGTTCTCGGGAAAGTAGTTGCTCGCGACGCTCAGTCTCGGACTGACGCACGTAGCTTGCCGCTTCTGGGGCGATCTTCGAAACTTCTGCGATGCCCGCATCCGTGATGATGAGGTCGCCGCCCTCGTCCACCACGAGAGGCTGATCGCCCTCCATGACGGCAGTGCGCTCGGCGTTGGTCATCACGCCGTCACGCCCCTGGGCAATTTTCACGATGCCAGCAACCATGTCGGCGCTTCGGTCGATGATGTCGGCTTGGGCCTTCACGCGGCCAAGGGCCTCCACGTCGGCAGGGTCGATACTGGAAGCCTGATCGCGCACTTCTTGAGCCCGCTCGCGGATGGATTGCACATCCTTTGCCGCTCCAACCGCCTTCACGAGTTCAGCGTCCGCCGCTTCGTTGCGCTGGCGAGAAACGCCAAGCGCCATCTGTCGGAGTCGAGATCCACGATCAAGGTTGCCGTCCGCGATGGCTCGCTCGGATTCCTCCATCAGCCGGAGTTGATGCCGGTCGAGAGCCTTGATGGAATCAGTTTGCCCGAAGTCACCAACGAGGGCACTGGCGTTGTCGATGTCCTTGGCGGTGATTTCTTCGCCAAGCGCCTCGGAAAGTTTGGCAGCATGTACCTCGGGGTCCATTGCCATGGATTCGATATAGGACGACGAATCGGCGTCTGAGGCACGGATGGCCTTGTCGATGCTGCCAAAGTGACGATTCGTCCGCACGGCATTCAGTCCGCCAGGGACAAGGAAGGTCACAAACTCAACGGCGAAGTCCTCAAGACTCGGCACGGTGATGCCCCATTCGTTTTCTGAAAGCCCCTTCCACACGTCACGAGCGAGCCCGCCGACACGTTCCTCGCCCATTTCTTCAAGGACTCCGCCGACATTGGCGGTCTTGAGAAAGCGACCGATCTTGTTGACTGGCACATCGGGGTTGCGTGCGAAGATGGACTTCACGATCGCGGCTGACATCAGCTTGCCCTTCGTGGCATCTCCCAACTTCGAGAGCGCCGTTTTGACGGCCTGGGGCGCCATCCGGCCTGCGGCTCCTGCAATGTAGGCCCCTGAACGCTCGGACAGGTTTTCAATGTAGGAGTCAACGACGGCATCGGCGACCATGTGAAGCGTGCCTTTGCGTGCGCTGGCGTCGATGGTGGCCACGAGCTTGCCCTCTTTGGGCGTCAACGAGATGGCATCCGTGGCCTTCTCGCGAGTTGCCCCGGCGACAATGCGGCTTGCCGACGCAAACGGCAAACGCGCCGCTTCCTGCACGAACCCGCTGGCAATCCGACCGGCAAGCATCCGCTTGGGTGCGTCCGTCGCTGCCTTTTTGGCGATTGCTGCCGCGCTGGCTTTGGCGAGTCTCGCCCGCCCCTCTTTGGTCACTGTCCGCATGAGGGCGGCTTTCAAGCCCTCCGTTCCGGCTTTCTTCACCGCGGTAGCAATCCCGGCAGTGGTGTAGAGTTCCGTGATGAAGCCGGGAAGGGCCGATACCCCATCGGTGACTTTGGCGATGAACGTCGAGTCCGTGCCTGCGAACCTCACAAACTCAGACAGGGCCGCAAGCTCTTCCTCGGTGACTTGCTCGCCCGCCTCCATCTTTGAAGCGGTGACGGCGTACGGCAGGATGCGGACTGCTTCGACCAATCCGCCAGCGAACGGCAGTTTTTCACCCAAAGCGCTGGCAAGCCCGCCGCGGGAGGCAATCATCGATCCGATGCCGGGGCGTGCCTTCTCGGTCGCGGAAAGCTCCGCCTGAGCAATCAGTCGAGCATGATCGCCGACATCGACGCCGCGCTCAGTGAGAATCTTGGAGAGCTTCGCCTCGCGCTCTGCGCGAGCCTTCTCGATCCGGTCACGCAAAGCGGCGATGTTCTTAGCTCTGCCTGCCTGAACATCGCTCTCAGCCTTTGCCTTTTGGTCTGGGGTGGCGTTCGAGAATTGTCCTCCCGGTAGAATGATCGGAAATGCCTGACTTTCGATTCCTTTCGCAAGCTCTGCTGACAGGGCCAGCATTTCCCCGTTGAGCGTCACGTCTTCCGCTCCGCTTCCGTCCTCGCCGAGAATCGCCGACTCGATGGCCATGGCGTGCTCTTCGTCCGCTTTCAGCCTTGCCTGCACTTCCTTGAAGGCTTCAATCCCCGTCTTCGCTGCCCCAGCGGCATGAAACATCGCATTGAGTGACCCGGCGTCGATTCGGCCCTCTTGGAAGTCCCGAAGGGCATCCTCCAAGATGGCTTCGCTTTCGCCGGAGGACTCGCTGAATCGCTTCTCGTTGTCGGCAAGGGCTCGCTGCCATTCCGCTTCGCCTTGCTCCTCAGTCATTCGACCCGCCCGAACGCGATCCATGATCCGATCGTATGCCTTTTGGCCCTCGTCACGGATGGCCTTCGAGGTTTCTGACAGGATGGCAATGGACTCTTTCGATTGCTCCGCTTTTGCGGCCCGCTCTTCCGGTGCGACCGGGGTTGCACCCTTCCAGTACACCCTTTCACCTGCATCAGCCAACGCTGACAGACTGCCTACTTGGGTCGTCTCGTATGCCCCGTCCTCGGACTTCAACGCTCCTCGGCGTGCGTCTTCGATCGTGACGGTGGATTCTGGCGGCTGATCTGCGGAGGGGCGCTTTGCCGCCTCCATGCGCTCCCTGACGCTTTCCTGTTTAGCGATCGCTGCCTTGCGTGCGGATTCGATCCGGCTGACTCCCTGCTCAATGGCCTGCTGGCGGTCGGAGTAATCGCGGTTCAAACGGTTCAGTTCGTCCGACCATGCCGCCATATCAGCAGTCGAGCCGCCTTGCTGGCGCTTGGCGATGATTGCGGCTTTTTGTTGCTCCATCGCCCCGAGTTCTGCCTTGTGGCTTTCGATGGCCCGCTCTTCCTGCTTGATCGCTGCAAGATCCCGGTCGATCTCGCCAACCTTCGCGGCAGCACCAAAGCCGCTCAAGGGTTGGGTGATGTCCTCGGCCCCTGGGTCGTATCCGGCTGCGCGTGCCTTGGCCGTAGCAAGCTCACGCTCTGCGGCGAGGCGTTGCTCGCGGGCCGCAGTGTCCTTGTCGATCGTGCTGCGGAGTTTGTCGATTTCAGCGAAGGCGCTTGGATTCTTGGCCCGGTAGTTCTCAAGGTCGGCATCGGTCAGCGCCTCGGGCATCGACAACCGGTCAGCCTCAGATTCGAGATCCTTGGCGCGTTGAGTCGGTTCGGAGAGTGGGTCAATGAAGCTCGGGACAAGTGGGATGCCCGTTGTGCGACCTCCGTACTCAGGGTCCGCCATAGCATCGCCTCGAAGGTTGGAAGATGCGGCACTTCGCAAGACGCGATTCTTCTCGGCCAGATCCTCCTCAGCCTTGGCTCGCTGCGTCTCGGTCATCGTTTCGGGAGCCAATGCACGTCCGTATTCGGCCTTGGCGACCTCCACTTTCAATGCGTCTTGGCGCTCTTTCTCGCTCGCTGCCGCCGCCGCCTTCTGTTCCGCGACTCGCTTGCTCCGCCTTTGCTCTCGCTGCTGACGTTCCTGATAGGCTCGCTGATCGTTCAGCCTCGCAACCTGAACTGCGGCCATGTCGGTATTGCGCTCCTGCTCGGCCTCGTCGTTGAAATGGCGAACGCCCGCAGCCTGGAGCTTCTGAAAGCTGCCTGGATTGCGAGCGGATGGCGGAGCGAATGGGAGTGATGGAGCCGCTTTCCCCGCCTGACGGCGAGGCGACCCACCGGGCAGGGCAAATGGAAGAGCCATGGTGGTAGATTAGATTTGAGAGGGTGTCGCCCGTTTGATTGACGGGTCTTTCTTGGGTGTCGGCTTCGGCGATGCTGCCGTTCTGCTCGATGGGCGCATGGCGCGATTCGTCGGAAGCCCGTCCATCGCCGCCTTTTGGCTCGCAATCATCGCTGCCTTGTCTGCGGATGGCATGAATCGTTGAGCGTACGGGCTCATGGTTGGGGCGGCGGTGTTGCCCACCGGTGCGTTGCGACCCGGGAAGGGTGTCGCTGGCTTCTGTTGAAAGGCGGCTTCTGCGGATGGCGCGGCGGGCGTTGCTATCGCGACCTGCTGTTTGGGAGCCATGGCGGGAGGAAGTGACGCAATTACCTTTTCGCGATCTGCGGCACGGCGACCCATTGCGCCCGGCGCTGCCTCGGCAATCGTCGATTGAATGTTCTCTTGGTAGGCGGCGACCGGGGGCGCTGCATTTGGAACGTAGGCGAGTTCACCCTTGCCCAATGCCTGCATGTCAACGGCTCCGTTTTCGTCACGAATGACGCCAGTGCGACCCGGCCCGAAGGGCATGGTGCCAGGAGTGGCTGGCGTGGCAATGCCCGTGCCGTATTTGTTGTCCATGGCGCGGTATCCTCCTCCCATGTCGGTGATCCCGCTCTTGGCGAGTCGGTCATCATTGGCCGCAATGGACATATCCGCGACGGCCTCGGGATTGGCGGCTTGCCACTCCTTGCGTGCGGCGACCGCTACCCCCGCATTGCCTGCGCGGGCCGCGGAGTCGGCATTCATGGCTTGGTAGCGGGCGGCTGCGGTCCTGGATGCGTTGGGTCCGCTCAAATCGGGTGCATTTGGAGCGCCACGCAGGGAAGGAGGGAGTTGAGGCGTGGGGTTTGCGCCCGTGCGCAGGTCGTCGCCGCGGCCAATACCTTCCCATCGCATCTTGTCCTCATCCCCCATTCCTGCATACTCCTTCCTGAGTTCTTGGTACGCCTCCTCTTTGGTCTTGCCGGAGAATCGCCCGCCCTTGAGCTTGATGCCCTTCATTGAGCCGTGCTCATTGGAGCCTGCGAACTCGGCGGCAGCGTAGGCAGCGAAGCCGTTCGTGTTGTCGGGAGCATCCTGCTCGCCCTTGCGGCGGAATGCGCGATTGCGGCGAGGCTTCTTGGTGTCCTCTGCGGGTGGCAATTCTTCGTCCATACCCGCCATTATGGTTCCTTGGATGGGTTGAGCGAGCGCAAAGGCCCATGTATGTTACAACATGATACGACAAACTGTTGACGCCAAGGCGCACTCGTCTATTTTCGCTCCAATGAAAAAAGGAGCGCGCCTGATATTTCAAGACTTTATGGGCATCTTTGATGCAAGAGGTCGGCAATCACGGAATAGAAACAATGTTGCTGCATCCTGGGCAGCGGGCGCTGCCTCTTGAATTGGCGATGCCGAAAGACGGGGCTCAAATTTCTCCAGACGACGCTGATCCTGATGAGGCAGAAGACCCCTACCAGTCCGAGGACTATCAACGCTACGTCGCTGAATGCGCGAAGCACTGCGAATGTTCGCCCTTTTGGTCGCCCTTTTGGTCGCCCAATTCAGAGCAAGCGCATCTGTCCTAAGTGCTGGGGTATCGACCTCGAAAGGTCATGGTGCCACGTGTGCGACGGCAAGGGAGTAATTCCGGTTGAAACCGCTAAACCCCACACCCTGACGGACTCTATTTTTAAGCCGAACGATCAAGGTATGGCAACCCAGCCAGCGCCACAGATGCCCGAAAAACACAAATGAACTTGGCCGCTGGCAGGGGTTGCCAGCACCGACCTTGTTCTGCCTCTTCCGAACCACCAGAAAACACCGATGAAAAAGAAATACGTTCGAGTTACCTATGCAGGCTTCTTCTTGTTCGCGGAGGAAGTGCCGCACCTCTACATTGAGTATATCGCCAAACAAGGCGGCTATCGCATCATCTCCGCTGGATTCTGGAATCTGGACGATGAGGGACTGGCGGTCTGTTACGGCGAGTCTGTCGGACTGCGAGTAAAAAGCCGCCCCGACGACACCGATGCGCTGCGGGAATTTCTTGGGCAGAACGCCGAGGCCATCCACGGCGAGAAAGGAGCAACGAAATGAAGAAAGACGCTGAACGCCGTTGGAGGCGCCGCCTTGTTCGCTGGGACTGGTTTGCATGTTTTCTCGGGAACTACGAGTGGTATCGCCGCCTCTATGGGGGCTTGTGGGTGCATGTCCACGTCGAGGAACCATGCTACTCTCGCATGTGGCTCAACTGCCCCGAGGGAGCCGATGAAACCTACCGCGAATGGAACTGGCGCGGCACTCCCGAGTTTCGCAACTACGATTCAGCGAACAGCGCGATTGCCGACGCGTAGCGTTCGGCGCATCGTCAGTTCGGCTCAGGCCATCTTGAGGATGTCTTCGGGCCAGAGGAACCCGCGAGCCTTGAATGATCCCTCGCCTTTGCGATTGCGCGTCTTCGTTGTGATCCAATCGCCTTCCCGCTGATCGCCGGTTTTGTTGGCGCTCGTGTTGGCCTCGATCGTTGCCATGGTTGAGCCGCCATCCCAGGCAGAGACGATGCCCGCGTGGCCCGTCCATTTCGTGCCGTTCTGCCAGAAAAAGAGTGCTCCTCGCGTCGGCGTGTCGCGAATCAGGCCCTTCTTTTCGCAGGCCGTGAACGACGACATGACGCTGGCGTCGAGAGTCCTCGCGACCGACTCAATCAGGGCCGCGTCAAAGCCGCCCTTTTTCAGTGCCGACTTGAGCACGCCCTCGTTGAACGCGGCGCAGTAAGCCCACGTCACTTTCCATGGCGTCGATACCATCATGGCCTTCAACTCCGCCACGAGAGCAGCATCATTGCCAGGCGTCGATGGGTTGTCCCAATTCCGGTTGGGAGAGATTTCCCGAAGCCCTACGAAGCGGCTGGCCTCGCGGATGATGAGATCGGCGAGACGGTCGGCAGGAGAGGCAACCACGATCACAGGAGGCGGCGATGGCTCCTTTTTCTGGAGGAACGGAAGGTAGGACATGGCTATTTGGAGTCGATGAGATCGAGCGTCTGGCCCTTGAGGTCGTGGGTGCAGTCGCCAAGGAAAATCACTTGGCCATCTGTGATCCAGATGTGATTGACGAACGTGTTCCCGATGATGTTGTCGTAGTTTTCAAAGCGATTCAGGACGCTTGGCTTGATCGTGGGGCGTTCGACATCACCGTTCCACGTCCAGTTGCCCGTCCCGGCCCGCGTGCCTTTGATTTGCACCGGCAGCATGATCGTCTCAATCGGTCCCGGCGAGGACATGTGAAGGTGCGTCGCCTCTGCGGGGCTGCATGGCGAGTAGGTGCTATTACCGTCAAAGCGAAGAGGAATGGCTTTCATAAGTAGCGACCCAGGCGAAGCTTGCCCTTGGGGCCAAAAAGTTTCACAGCAAGCCCCATCATTCGAGCTTTGCCGGGACGAACGCCAAGCTCGGCAAGGCGACGTTGAAAGTGCTCGTGGACGACATCGGGCTCAGGCGGTTCAGGCAGCGGCTCGCCAAGAGCACCCCGAAGCCACTCAGACCCGCCGTTGAGCAGGTCGCACAGGTAATCATGCTCTAGGGCAGCAAGCTCCCCTTTGCCGGATGGAGTGTAATTCATCGGCCATCCCCAGAAGACGGAAGGGACCGACGCCTTGTCGAACTGGTACCCGGCCGGAATCAAATACTCGACGGGGAATCCGCCGCGCATCGACACGGTGAATTTGTAGTCCCTCGTCAGTTCCCAGAGGGGCCCCTTCGCCCACGGAACTAGGCCATAGCCGAAATCAGCATCGCGCAGCGTCAGAATGCGGTCAGGGATGGGAATCATCGTGTTGAGGGGTGGCCCGCTGCCGCCGAGAGACACGGCAGCGGGCGCGTTGGGGCTGGAGAAGAGGGTTTACAGGCCACGCGACCACGCGACGAGGCCGTAGCCGAACGGCACGGGCGAAACGTCGGTGTCGGGAGGGCTCAGGGTTGGACCTTCGATGTCATCGAGGGGGCTGGATCGTCGGATATCCTGCCATCTCATGCCGAGGTCTGGCGAGGCTGGCGGAGGGGCATCTTCGACGGGCCCCTCCGGTTCCTCCAGAATCACAACGCCAATTTGGCGAACAGCGTCGGCTTCTTCGGGTTTGATGGAGCCTCTTTCGACGGCCTTGGTCAGCGCAAGATCCACCACCGCAGCCCCCTTGTCGGTGGGAGTGACGGCGGGGTCAAGCACGATGGTTTTCAGGCCGTAGGCGAGCTGGGCGTCGGCGGGGTTGATGTCACCAGACAGCACGCCTGCCGTGAGGGCGATGTCGGCAATCTTGGAGGCTTTGTCGATGTTGAAGCCCTCACACGAGCAGAGGGCAATAGCCGCAAAGGCGACGAGGAACAGGGCGAGTAAGAGCGATGGGTATTTCATGGGTCAGTTGTTGGGTTTGGGTTGGATGATGGCCGAAGAGCCGCGTTCAGGGCCGCCTTTTCTCGGCGATGGCGGGCAATGATCGACCAAACTGTGACGATGGGGACAACGATGCCCCCAAGACAAAGAGCCGCAAACTGGACCAGCGGCGTCAGGGCTTCGACCTGCTGGATGAACACGCCCAACACCACCGAGCAAACGGCGAACGTGCCTTGCAGGAGATCGAGGATGTAGTGGTGGGGGCTGTTCATGAAAGAGTGGGTTGAATGAGGATTCCAGTGGGTCGTCATTTCCGCCGATTACTACGGCCCGTCGCTGACCTTGACGGTCGTGCCATCCACCCACAGCTCGCCCACCGTCGCGGGCTCGCTGGTGGGTAGGTTGGGCGCAAGGACGCCGCCCGAGGCGGTGACGGCAAAGATGACTGTCCCACCGCTGTTTCGCACCTCGACGGCGTGGGCTGATTGGCTCCCGTGCAGAACCACCTGCACGCCGTTGACGTTGGCCGACTCTGCTGTCGCTCTCACCGCCGCGCCATAGGTGCCTCCCGTGATGCCAGAGGCGGCGGCGAAATCACCACCGAGAGCGAGGTCGGGATTGGAGCCTGCGGAGGTTCGGAGGTTGCGACCGCGTGCGTAAATTCCCGTTGCGGAGTAGGAGTCGAAGTCGATGCGATTGTCGAGCACGATGCCTCTGTAATGCGTGTTCGCCAGCGAGGTGCCCGTGTTGGACACCGTGTAGTTGGCAAACGTGCTGCCGCCTGTGGCCGTGATGATCGGCGAGGATGAGGTCGCGCTCAACGACAAAGCAGTACCGATCGTTGCCTTGCTAATCGTCACCGCCGGATTGCCCCCAGATTGAAGGTCATAAACCCACAGTAGGCCGTTAGCTGCGCTGGCAGCGGCTCCGATGTGGAATTGTGTTTCTGCTTGGGAGTATCCAACGACCGGCGAGCTATCCAAGGTGATATCCCCATCATCACCAAAAGTGTACAAGACAGAGTTGTCTCCGCTCCTGATTCGCAGCGGCCCCTCATAAGTCTCATCACTCCCGAGGCGGATGTTTGTACCAGCAATTGCTGTGGCACCCCCACTCGATAGCGTCGTACCTGCCCCACTTGTAGAAAGTAGGTTCGATTGTCCGAAGGTAAAGTTTTTCCCGCTTGGGATCAATACGCTGTCGAGAAAAACGAATAGGTCGTTAGCCATTTCAATGGCTGGTTGCCCAACATAGCCCCCCCCGAAATCCCCCGCACCCACCGTTCTGATGATAAGTCCAGTGTTGGCTGCTGCCCCACCTTTGAACTGGGCTATTGTCTCACCGTTCAAATTGTCAACATCGACAGTGAGAGCGCCTGAAGGGCTGATCGTTGCGTTACTGGCCTTTAGAGTTGAGCCGCCAGGTCCATCTGCGACGAGGATAGCGTTGTCCGTCGCGCCCGTGCTCCCGCCGATGCCGCTGGCGGGCAGTGCCTCCCATGCTTCTGCCCCCGCTCCGTCGGAGGTCCAGACATAGCCGTCTGTCCCGGTTCCAAAATCGATCTTGGCCACGCCGAGACTGCCATCGGCGAGATCGGCGAGATCGGCGTCGTAGGCCTGCACATTCGTGCCTAGCACCAGTCCCAATTTGATTCGAGCGTGCTCTGCTGAAATGGCGGAGATGAAATCGGACCCAAACCCGGTGTCGCCATCTAAGCCCCACACACCGCCAGAGATGATGATTGCTCCCTTATCACCGTCTGGAACCACGACAGGTTCTCCAAATTTATTGTTAATCCCGGCCAAATGTCCTGCTAATGTCGCGGATGTCGCGGTGTAATTCGACGTTGGAACGATCAACTCCGCAGATCCTAAATCTGTTGTGGTGAGCTTGCCGTCGATCTGCGTTTGAATCGCGCTCGTCACTCCGTCGAGATACCCGATCTCCGCATTGCTCACGCTGCCCACCTCCAGCGAGGTCAGTCCGCTGATCGTGCCGCCGGAGATCACGGGGCTGATCAGTTCTTTGTTGGTAAGGGATTGGGTTCCCGCCAGCGAGACACCCGTAAAAGTCGTGCTTCCGTACCGCCACTGGAAGCCCAGCGTGTTGTGGATTCCGATGTCGTAGCTATTGGCCAGCGGCACAACGCTGGTCGGGGGAACCCCCAGCCGCGAGGCTGCGGCCAAGGTGCTGACCCCAATGCCCCCTCCGGTAATGCTCACATTACTCGATGACTGCGACGCCATCGTTCCGAGCGGTTCATTGACCCATTTCGAAGTTCCCGAATCATAGGTCAGAAAGTGCCCGTCTCCAACGGTCGTGATGACCACGTCCGTCAAATCGTTGATCGCCGAGGCTCCGCCACCACTCGCAACAATTTCACCGTCCACGATGCTGAGGTTTTCGCCAAGAGGATACCCAACTATCGAGATTGGGGAGCCAGGAGCAGCGCCAAAGACAAACGGGGCGCTGGTGGTTCCAGGAATGACGGTTTCGACAAAAGCGCCCCCCGAGTCTTCCTGATCGATGAGAATATCCCCCTCCGCAGCCGGGCAGTAGCAGGCAGACAGGACGAGGGCGAGAGAGGCGACCAGCGCCAACAATAGGGTAGGTTTCGTTTTCATGGGATCGTGGTGAGGCGGGTGCGTTTTGTGAATGTGGAGCCGCCGTCCGTCGATATTTCGAGGTAGTTGCCATCCTCGGAGATCCGAGTCGCCGGGCGTCCGTAAAGCTCTGTGAAATTGTCGTTGATCTTCTGGCCTGCCGTCCGCGCCTGATCGCCAGTGCCGTCGTTGGCAATGGTTCCCAGGTTGATCGTTTGCTTGGCCATTGTATGAGATGTTATAGGATGGGTGGCGATTCAGCAACTATGCTCCTGAGATTTCAATCTCGAAGCTGATTTGCATGGCTTGATCCTCGGAAGTGACCTGAGATCCACCCGACTGCACGGAGCGGTTGGTCCTCCCTTCAACTTTGGTGCTTTGCGTGTCCTTGTTGGTTTGCTCCGAGACGGACACCTGATTGTCCTTCGACTCCCTGGCCGATGTCCCATTATTGGTTTGGGCGCTTTGGTTCGCGCCGGTTGTGGATCGACTGCTCTTTCCGGTCTGGTTCTGCGTCGATGTTTGATCCTGCTGAGACAGTCCCTTATTTTCAGCAGTGTCAGTGCGCTTCTGCGTGGCTGCGCTCTGGTCGGAGCCGGATTCGTTGGTGGTCTGTTGTGATGCTGATGCCATGGCGTTTACGAAACGTACGAGGTGGATGTGGTCTGACTGCTGCCGCGACTGAGGATGTTCGTGCTTGTTCCGTCCACCTTCGTGACCTGCGATCCGCTTTCAGACGACGAGTTCTTGCTGTTGGACTTGGAACTGCTTTCGCTCGTTTCGGCGACATCTGACTTATCGGTGCCAACGGTCTTGGCTGTGGATTCGGTCTTGTCGGTCTGAGATCCAACGCTGTCTCGCACGTCTTTACCGTTGGTGGACCCGTTGCGCTCCATGGTTGTGAGTTGGGGGCCTTCTGTCGATTCGGTGATGCGCTCGCCCTCTTCAATCGTTCTGCGCTCGATCCCGTTGACTTTGACGGCAACCGTCATGGTGAATTGAATCTTCGTCTTGGCGTTCGTGGAGAGTCCGTCATTGTTTTGCAACTCCCGCTTGGCAGCGATGACCTGACGACAGGCTTCGAGGACGGCATTTTTAACGCCTTCGTTTTCAAGCGGAATGGCTGCGGGCATGATGGCGAAAAGTTACCAGCCGAAAGGCGTCCCTACGTCGGCTTGGTTGGTGTTGATGCTTCCAGAGCGTTGCGCGATTTCTGCCCGTGCCGTCACGGCGTCCTGCATGACACGAGCCGGGATGAACTTGGATGGGTCAAGCAGGGCCTCCCCAAAGGCGAGATCGAGCACAATAGGCAGGAGGATGGACGATGCGGCGTCATCGGGAATCGGCAGCACTCCAGCACGTCGCAGATCATTCACCGTCACGGTAACGACGTAGCGCGAGACTTGGCATCGCAAGATGTATCTCGCGGATGGGGCGGGATTGAGCCGAAGCACCCACGCGGGCGCGGTGCCGAACCCGGTATTGACCGGTTCAATTTGGTATTCGGAGGGCTCGCCGCTCTGGACGGGGGCCGTATCAAACCGCTTGTTTGGCTCGTGATTCAGATAGCGCAGGTGCTTGCCCGAAACGTCCATCAGTTCAACGACGCCCTCAACCTCACGAATCGACCGGCCAAGATTGACGCCGTTGTGCCAAATCTGGATTTCCTCGTCCGCATTGGTTTCGCCAGTGAACGGCCAAAGCAAAACGCTGGAACTCAATGCGCGGTTCCAGTGTGTTCCGCCGACCTTCACCGATGAACCAAACGCAGGCACCAACCACGAGGGAGCGCCCGCAGCGGCATACCCCGAGAACTCGTCAAAGGTTTGCTCGGTGCCGTCGAATGTGAAATTGGTGGTGTCGAACGTCCACGCCGGGGAGCCGTCGAGAAACGCATACATGGCGGAATCCTTCGCGCAGGAAATGCGTGTGGTCAGCGGTGCGTTGAGGACATAGTTGAGAGGCTGGGTTGTCCATGCACGATTGGCTTTACCGAACCATTCGTTCAAGCCTCGCGTGATGCACAGCGCCAAGGCGGCAGCGTCAGGCATGGGCATCTCGGCGACGTTGTTCCATTTCGTGCGCCGGGCAATCTGTTGAGCAATTTGGGCGATCGTCATACGGTTCCTGTCGCCTCCTTGGTCTGAGGTTTCGCGGCCTGTGTTGGTGCTGGATCGACGATGCCTAGCGTTTCCATGGCCTTGTCTCGTGCCGCTTTGATGTTGGGCAGCATGTCGGGGTTTTGGAATCGCCGGTAGGTCGTCGCTGAGTAGCGAGCAATGGGCAGGAGTAGCGTCTCAATGTAGTCATTGGGCAGTGCGATTGGCGCTGCGCTTTCCGCATCCGGCCAGTCAAAGCGAGGGGCGTCCGTCGCGACTTGGATTGCAATCGAAATGTCCGCATCAGGAGCCGGTGAGACATGCAGCGTCATCGACTCCGCTCCGCCCGCAGTAGAAACGTCGATGAAGTAGGCTTCAGGAGGGGCATTCTCAAGCTCCAGCGCTCCGCGATAGAGGACGGGATATTGTTGGATCTCAGAGAGTGACCCGACCGGGAATAGCGGCTCCCCCGTTGAGAGTCGAACCTCTCCAAGAAAGGTCTGAATGCGTGAGGAAAGTGCGGCTGAACTTGCCCCTGTGGCAAGTTGGACGGTCAGGGTTTCACGGTTGAAATAGTTGAGGTGGCGAGCGCGGGAATAGATGAGCTGAATCGCCGAGTTGATGTCTCGCATTACCCGGTCTTTGTCGTCATCTTGAAGGTTCGGCGTCAGTCGCATGTGCCACACGGAGAGCACGTCGCCCGCGATGTCGCGCAGCGTCAGACCGCCACCGCTCACGATGGCCCTGCCGCGAGATGCGAAGACCGTGAGCTCTGGCACAATGAGGTTTTCCTCCAATTCCAAGCGGGCACTCGAAATGCTCAACGCCGTGCGACCCGTCACGCGCATGTTTGGAGCCAGATTCAGCCGGGCCGTGGCTCGCGTGCTGAATCGCGAGAGCACGCCAGGGATCAATGCGGGAGATGAGGACAGGCTCCCGCCGCCAACCGTAAAGACGGTCGCTGCAGGCTCCAGCGGCAGCGAGACCATGGGCGTTTCCAGTTCCCCGGTGCCTATCGTCAGCGTGGAGCGCCCTCTCAAGCTCAATCGCTCATTCGCCGAGAGGACAGACAGATCGTTGGAGGTGGCGGTAAACGTCGTCCCGGCACGACCGCGAATCGGAAGCTGCCCCGAAGTCATGCCGCTGGCCGCCATGGTGAAGCGCGTGGTCATCTTTGACCGATCCAGGGGCAGGCTCTTCCGAGCGAAGACGCACACGTAATGCACCTCCGAGGTCACTGGCACTTGACCCGATGGCCACCACGCGGCGACTTCCTCAAGGCCTGCTTCATCTGCCGTCAGGAGGAATCGAAGGTCATCATTGGACGGCAGGCGGTGAATGAAGCCAGAGAACAGCGCGTAGCCAGTCGCCGCCGATCCTGCCGAGGCCGCATAGCCCACCGCGATCTCCACGTAATCCCCACTCGTGATGTCAGCGATGGCCCCCGAGCTTGCCGTAAAGGTCGCCTGAAGCGTGACGGTGGAGAGAAAGTCCCCGGTCGGTCCCACCACTGCCTGATCTGCCGTAATGTTTCCACCAGTGAAGTAGAAACGAATAGCGGCGGGCCGTGATGTGTAGGGATTGGCCATGGGTGCAGAGCGTCAGCAAATCGGACTGAGGCCTTTTTAGTCGAGGAAGTGGACGAAGTCAGCCACGGGGATGCGAGGCACCTCGCCCACGGCGTAGGTCCGTGTGGAAAACGGAATTTCAAAGAGGAGCTGGCCGGAGGTGGCTGCGTCATAGATCGCCATGCCGAGCACATCCGCCCAAGCCGCCGTGGCCACGGTGGGCCAGGTAATCTGTGTGAGGTTCTTGCCCTCGCCATCCGTGTAGGAGCCAAAGTTGGTCGTGGAGTTGGCGACAGGCACCCGGGCGTAGCCGTTCGATCCAATCGTGAGTTCGGTGCCGGCCGCATCGACCCCGGCGGGCATCGCCGTCATGAGGGCGAAGTAGAGCGTCGATGGAATGACGTAGGTATCTCCGCGACCAAACAGCGCATCGAGGAGCTGTTTGCGCAGGAAAAACGACAGAGGCGAGGCCGCAGCGCCGCCTTGCGCCTCAAAAGTGAACGTCAGCGCCTCTGCGGCGAACTTGGGCGTGTCGCCTGTGATGTATTCCCGAGGCTCTGGCAGTTCGCCATAGGCCCAGAGATTGCCCGAGGCATCGTAAATGCCCCAGCCAACGACCCGGCCCCAATTTGCCGTGACGGCCGCAAACTGGATCGCCACCGCCTGAACCTTCACTCCCTTGACGTCATCCCCCGCCGTCGTGGTCGGAGTGAGAGGGAAGTTGGTTGTGTTGTTCGACACGGATTTCCGAGCGTAGCCGGTGCCGCTTGTGGACACCTCTTCCCCGCCCGTGCCGTCTTCATTCGGCATCGAGGTGAAAAGAGCGAAGTCCCAGGTATTGGGGAAGCTCGCCGCGGCGGAGCGCCCGAAAACGTAGTTGTGAAGAATCGCTTCTGCGAAGTTGGTGAGTCCGGCCATGATCGTGAGTGGGTAAGGTTAAGAGAATGGGTTGAGAGTGGTCGAGTGCACGCCAGGAATCGGCGTGTAGATGCCTTGCTCGTCAGTGGTGCCGAGGAGCCAATGCCAAATAAAGACGCCGTTCTTCGGGAGCGATTCGCGAATAATGCCTGGGAATATCTGGTTTTCTGGGACTTCGGCATCAGGAAGCCATGCGTGCTGAAGCGCAGTTTCGTCGATTCCAAGATTCCAGCCGGTTCTGGTGACTTTCTCGTACTGAGTGCCAGCGGCGTTAGGATCGAATGGCAACGGCTCCATGCGCTCCCATGTGAATGGCGTGAGTTTGTAGCTCACCCGAAGCCAGAGGCGACTCGATGGAGGCGGAGGCCCTGATGGAGTCAGCACCCATGGCGCAAAGACCATGCACGGCCATGTCGTCACGGGAGCGAGTCGCAGTTCAAAGGTATCAGGATTCTGCCATGCTCCATCGCGCAACATGGTGGCGATGGGTCCGCTGTCCTCGATTGGGGCATCCGCGAAAGCGGATTCACCAGCCCGACCCGCAATCAGCATCGCGGAGTATCGCTCATCTCCCGCAAGTATCGACTCTCCCCCAAGGTGCTTGACTCCTGACGCGGGTAAGCCTCGCAGCACCCTGCGAGCACTGTCCAGCATCACTGTGGCGGAGAATAGAGACGCTTCACTCATGGGTTGAACGGCTCCTTTCTGGATGTTTGACCAAAGTAGGGCTTCGTTACAATACTGGCATCGCGACCTGCCAGCGGGAAAATGATGGGGGCATTCTCAGTGTCTCTTGATGGGGCGATCACCATTGCGACAGGAAACGGCTCAATAGATGATCGTTGACTGAAATCTTCGTCAGGTGAATCAAAGCTCTCACCGTCGCCAGACGGGCGAGTTGTCAGGTGGGCTCGCTGGGACTCCTTGAATGCGTAGCTTCCAACTCCACTCATGGAGATGGCTGGCTCTACAGGCTGGAGGCGAATACGAATACCCAAAACGGCAATCCCATCACTTTCGAGCACTTCGGACGATGGGCGGGTGAGGACGTTGAGGAGATCAGGGTAGGACGCGGCAACCTCAAGCACGATGATCCCCGTTGCTCCATCGAGCGTTTGGGGTTCGATCACGGCAATCTTTCCGTCTGGCATCTCCCATTTGGCGCCAGTCACAAGCCACTCTGAGCCTGTCCAGTGAACCTCCAGCCCGTCGATGGCGAGGAATCCGATTAGAAATGCCCGGCCAACAGCGACTTGGCCGGGCGCGAATGGGTCCGTTGGTGGGATCGCGAACGTCTGAAGGGGAATAGATCGGAACGAGCGGGCGATGCGGGATGCTTCACTCGTTACGCGAAACAATCGGGCACCGGCTTCCATATCATCCATTGGCAGCGCAGATCGCCCGCCTCGAAATTGTGTGTAGGGCGGGGCGAACTTCGCTCCGCCGTCTTCGTGAAGGGCGTGCATAAGCCGCCCGTCGTCAGTGACCATGGTGCCGCGCCTGAATGCGTTGAGAGATCGGCGCATTCCGGCTACCTGCCATTCGAGGCTATCAACCTCGGCGGTGGTGGCGTCGGCATCAGTCATGCTGTCTGGTTGGCCGCGGATGACGCTCGGGCCTTGCGCATATCGTTGTAGCCAACGATTTGGATTTTGATTTGCGGGCCTTTGTCCGCGATTAGGAGCTTCCAGCGATCCGAGTCAAAGAGATCGTTCGCATCGGAAACCCTTAATGGCTTTCCGTCCAACACATAGGCGTCATGCTTTGGCAGGTACTCGAAGTCACCGACTCGGGAGGGATGAGTATTCGGGTAAAGGCCGCGACAGGTGACGAGAATGCGCATGGACGGAAAGCGTAGATTGAAGGGTGGTGGGATTAGCGAGGCAGAGGTGTGCCTGCATAGAATCCTTCGTGCCACAAGGTCAGCACGCCAGGAGCGCGGTCCCTGCGGTTCAGTCGGAGGGATTGGCCCATGACAGTGTTAAAATACACGTCACGAACGAACTTGCCTTCCTTCTCGTCGAAGGTCCGATTGTTGCGATATTTGCCCCATCCGCGACGGCTGGAGGCAGCGCCGAGAATGAACGAGCAGAACTTCGCCTTGGCGTTCGGCCAGCAAAGCACAACGAGCGCGTCAACTGGGTGATTGAGCGTGTGCTTGGCCGCGTCGTAGGCGACGGTTCCCAAGGTTTCCACAATCGCGGCCCCGCTGGTTGCTCCAGTGGCGGCAGCGGCAGACGCGCCAAGCGCCTCTTCGATGGCAAGTTGCACACCGTTATTGGCAGTGAGGGCAACAGGCTGACCAGCAGAGCACTTGTAGAACCCGTACTTGCCTGGGTCTGTGGCGGCGTTCGGCGGATTGATGATCGCGACGTAGAAGTCATCACCGGGAGGCACGAGCGTCACATCGGCTTGGACCTTGTAGGCGTACTCAGGGAAGTACTTCGCGGGCTTGATGAGCGTGTTGTTCACGTCATAGTCCGATCCGCCGAGAACAATGTAGTTGGCCGCGCCCGCGCTGATGGAGGTGCGAGCCACGCCAAGGCGACCCATTGGATTCATCGGGGAACCGATGGCACCGTAACCGTCGTGCTCGACGGCCTCGTACTCCTTGATGATGTGACCCCGAATCGGAGTGTATCCACCAGAGAAGATGTAGCGGGTATTGGGCTGATTATTGGTGCTGCGAAGCGTGTTCTTGAAGTCGTCGTCCAGCTCCAGGGAGGAGAGGGCGTCGGTGCAGGCAACGATGCAGTATCCGCGAACCATGCCGCCCTTTGGATCGCGACCGATCATTGGAGCGGTAGCGCCCCAACGCTTCATGATCTGACCGTACTCGACGATCGGATTCCAAAGCAACGCGGAGGACAGTTCATGGACATTCTCGCTTGGCACTTGATCGCGCCAGAGCATGAACATCTTCTCAGTCATCATGCGACCGCCCCATTCACCGAGGGCGGCGGGGAGACCGGAGACGATTTCGCCACGCATCCCCATCAGTTCCTCGGATCGCTCGGTGTACTCGACACCATGACGGAACCAATCGACGGTGAGTTCGTTGGTGCCGATGTTGAGTTCTTCGTAGTGGGCGGACGTGTGGAAGCGTTCTTCGCCAAGGTGAGGTTCACCGTACAGACCGGAACGGTTGGTGAAAACGATCTTTTGACCGGCACCTTTGGCGGTGTCGGTTTCAGCCTGGATGATCGACATGGCCGAGCGGCCAGTCATCGCAGCGCAAAAGTCGTTCGTTTGAGCGAAGACCTCGACGCCTTTTTTCCAGAGTTGGCGCACCGCTGCGGGTGCCATGGATTTAAGCCGATCCCCCGTGATTGGAGACTCCGTGTAGGAGGGGGTGGCGTATGCGGGATTTGTTGGCATGGGATGCTATGATATGGATGGGTTGTGGTCTGGCCGAGGCGCGTCGGGTCACACGGCACCGATGTAGGCTTCAAAGTCCTCTGGTGTCTGAATGGCTCCGATAGCGTCCTCGACGCGACTTTGTCGCGGGGCGATGGTGCCCCGTGATGGGGAACCGATGGGTGCGGTCATCGGGGCTTGGCTCCGTGCGCGGGATTTGGATGGGGGCGGAGATCCCGCCCGTTTCGGCGCGATGGCAAGCTCAGCAGCAGCCATTTGCGCGATCTTCAAAGATTTGGTGGGCGAATCAACGAGCGGATCGTCGTTGCGCTCAAGGTCGGCGTGGATCTCCTCCATGCGCCTGTAGAGCGGCGACCCCTCTTTCCCGGCGTCGGGGTAGAGACTCAGGGCTTGATCCGCGTACTTTTGATACTCGGCATTCACTCGCTCTTGCTCGGCAGCGGCGGCTTGCGCCTCCTGCTCGCGGCGTGCGGCTTCAGCCTTTTCGGCCTCGGGGATCAACACATCCTCGATTTCGTCCATGCGATCGTTGATCTCAGCAAGAACGTCGTCATCCTCGAAGTCCTCGACGGCCTTCCGGTGCTTCCGGCTCAGCTCACGAAGCTCAGCCTTGAGGTCTTTGACGGCGGGAACCTCGGGAATATCCTCCTCCTTGGCCTCATCGACTTCGTCCTTGTGGATTTGCCGCGCGGCTTCGAGGGCCTTCTCCAGCGAGAGGTCGGGCTTGCGCTCGCGAAGCAGGAGGGCAGTCGCCTCGATTTCATCGAGGGGCTTGATGCCGGATTCTACCTTGTCGGGGGCGTTCGTCTCGGGTTGCTCTTCTTGCCCGGCTGGAATCTCGTCGTCCTCGTCCTCGGGGAGTCCGCGTGCTCCGTTTACGTCAGCATCAGGATCAACTTCCTCGCCGTCCTCAAGGTCGCGCTCGGACGGGCCGTCTGAAAAGTGTGGATCAACGTCGTTGTCTGGTCCCTTGCGGGCTTCACGCGCTGAACTTTCCTCGGCGTGAGGGTCAACGTATCCCTCTGGAGCTTCGCCGGAGATGGCTTTGACCTCGCTCAGATACTCGGCGACCGGATCGACTTCGTTTTGTACTACGGGAGCCTCAGCTTCAGGAACTACGTGCTTCATGAGATCCAGAGTGCGGGCCGAATCTTTTGATTCAAGACCATTCCCCTGTTCCTGATATGACATGCTACGACATGATATATTAAAGTGTTGCCAACTGGCCCTCTGGCGTCACTTTTGAAGACATGGGCGACCAGCACACACAAACTCCCCGGCATTATCTGCGACGAGAATGCTACACCGTAACTCAAGCCATGCGATTGCTCGGCGTGTCGCGCATCACGCTCTTCCGGCGACGGCGAAACGGCACCCTGCCGTATGTCGAGTTCAACTCCCGAGTGGTCATGTACCCGAAGGATCAACTTCAAGCATTGCTGATTAAGGAAGGCCGCTTGCGAAATGGTTCACATTGATCCGCTGGAACTCGAACGGCACGTTTACGGAGCGAACCCCGTCGCGTGGTTTGAAACGTGGGGGCGGATCGAGGACAAGGAGGTAGGGTCAGACCCCGACAAGGCCCCAGAGGCAAACTACCTTCAAAGAAAAGTTGGTGAAGCAATCGAGTGGTGCCTCAAGCGCAAGCGGCCCATCCGGCTGATTCTCTACAAGCCTCGGCAACAGGGGTGTTCAACCATCACCGTGGAGGTGCTCTACGTGTTGGGCCGCATGGTGAAGATGAAGATCCTCGTCATTGGTGGGCAGGCTTCACAAACTGACAACCTATGGAAGATCCTGCGTTACTACGGGGCGAAGGACGAGTTTGATTGGGGGAACCAGTGGGAGGCGAACGCGACCCGTGCCGAATGCTCCAACGGGACACTGTGGGAGCGAGAGACAGCGGGCGATAAAGAGGCCGGTCGGTCTGGGAACTTCCACGCAGTCATTGCTACGGAGGTCGCCAGATGGCCAACGGACGGCGCAAAAAACGCCAGCGACGTACTCAACTCTGTTCTGAACTGCGTAGGCGAGGGGCCGGGAACCGTGGTCATCATGGAGAGCACCGCTCAGGGTCCGAAAGGCGAGTTCCCGAAGACCTGGAGCGGAGCGGTAACGCTGGAGCAGGCGATGCGGGGCATCTATGGCAACGGATACCTCAAAATCTTTGCGGGCTGGTATCGCTTTGCGCGTTGCTGGACGGATCTAGCACCTGGCGAAACGGCGGAATCGTTGCGGACGAACATTGAGGCAGATGGCGACACGAAGGCGTTGGCCGTGTGGGACGATCTCAAGCTCAACCCAGAGCAGGTGAAATGGTTCCACGAGGTTTTGCAAAAGCCGGAGTGCGGCGGCGACGAAATGAAGCGGGACCGAGAATACCCGACCTACGAGAAGGACGGTTTCGCGGCGTCGGCTCCATCGAGGTTCGACCTGAAGGCGCTTGCTGCGCTCGATGCCTACGCACGAGAGAAGAAGAGCGGCATCGCGTTTGGGACGCTTGATCTGCCGAGGGAGGAAATTGACAAAACACTGAGGGACTATCGCCGGACGATCTTCATGCCCTGCGACGCCAAGCAGGCCGAGGTCGCAGTGTTGGAAATGCCTATTGAGGGCGAGTCCTACCTCGTGGCAACCGACAACGGGCGCGGGAAGAGTTTCGTCGAGGGCGGCGATACTGACCCTCATGCGGTGGTGGTGTGGAAAAAGGGACGATGGATCAGCCGTGGCGGTGCGTCTTCGTGGCGACCAGGTGAGGTGGTAGCCGCGCTGATGCCAGAAAACCGTTGGGACCAAGACGTATTGGCGGAGCTGGTTGCTCGATTCGCGGGCCTCTACGGTAACTGCATGGTGGTTCCCGAGTCGAACCGGGGCGAACTGCTGATAAAGGAACTGCGAGACAAGGGGGTATTGCTCTTTGAGCGCGAGCGCAAAAAAGCAGAGATCGACTCTCACAAGGCATCCCATTTATGGGGGTGGGAGACAACGCCAGAGACCAAGCGGTACTTGGTTGAGAACTTGGCCGCGTTGATTCGTAAGCTGGACGCCCCAGGAACCGGCATCCGCATTGCGTTCCAGTGGATCATTGACGAGTGCCGGACGTTCGTTCGACACAAAGACGGCAGCGAGGGGGCGATGAACATTGAAGGTTGTCACGACGATTTTGTGATCGCGACCGGCATTGCGGCAGCGTGCGAGGCGTTCGCAACGACGTATCACGCCTACGATGCCGGTAGGGCGCGGAGGGCAGAGGGGCTTCCGACCGACAATGAAAATACCGGCATGGCGTGGTAGCGCCGAACTCCCCATGCAACCAACGTCGGCTCAGCCTCCGTGGTTGATCTCCCTGTTCTGCTTCAAAAATTCACGCCCCACGTATTTCGTGTAGGCTGGCGGGATTCCCAGCGAGAGTTCGCCGAGCGTTAGATTCCAATCTACCTGCATGTGTTCTTTCTGCACTGCGAGCGGCACGCGATACTCGCCCACGTTACACACTGTTCGTCCGTTGGGGCGGTTGGTCGATCCGGGGAATATTCGGTCGGCGAATCGCTTATGGTCGCACGGCACCGGATCAATCGGGAAGTTCGACTCAAACAATCTATGCCGCCGCACCCTGATTCCGAACGATGTCCCGCACAGTCGAACGGGATCCTTTAGCGGAGCTCCGGGGACGTTCTCCATGACCCACGGCTTGCCGCTCGCTATTAGAGCGTCCCTTGTCTCCTCGATCATGTCCGGCCATTTCGGTTTGTGCCCAGGGCGACAATTACGATAGACGGTGAACGTCTGGCATGGTGGGCTTGCGTGGATTATGTCGTATTCGTGCCCGTGAGCTCGCAGATACTCCAGCGCATCGCCTTGAATGAACGTGTGTGGGTTGTTTGGCTGCGGGTTGATGTCTACCCCGACCACATCGAACCCCGCTCGGCGGTATCCCTCGCCCGCGCATCCTGCCCCACAAAACAAATCCAGCAGAACAACGCCAGACCCTCTTGAGTCGGGCTCTATACACTGTTCAATCGTCTCCATTGCAATCGGGAGTTGGCTCTCGTCTGGCGTGGCTGGACTCAGCGTTGGCCCAATCATCGGACGCGCTGCCGTCATAGCAGCCGCACGGGACCGGATCGGGAAGTTCATCGAACAGCTTCATTTGCTGCTCATCGGCTTCCACAAGGTCGGACCAGCGCCAGTTGCGCCCGAGTCCGATAGCCGTTGTTGCCGTCGTCGCGTTTCTCTCCATCGCCACGGCGCGAGCGAATAGGTCAGGGTGAGTTTTGGCGAGACTCAGAACCTCGCCACGTTTGGAGGCCGGACAAAACCAGCAGGCAGACTTAGCGGGCCGGAATCCAGCGGCTTCCACAGTCGCCACGCATTCACGCCGACGCCATCCCCACTCCACGAGCGGGTAGGCCACCATGAACCGCTTGTCATCGTGGTTCTTTACTCGGTGCGATTCTCCGGCGTCGTAGCCGATGAGCTTCACCACTTTTCCGCCAGCCGCCCAGGCATCTAGCGCGGGTTGCCATTGTTTCAGGTATCGCTCTTGAGGGCGGACTTTATACTTGTCCGAGCACGAGCGGAAGCCAAAGGCCAGAGACGGCAGCGTGTTAGCCGCTAGCACCTCTTGCTCCAGTGTTTGGCGTTCCTCTCGCACTGTGACGACTGGCGGCATGTCGTGAGATTCCAGCCATGAGGAGAAGTCAGCCACGAAGCGAATGGTTTCCGGCAGTTCTCCGCCAGTGTCCGCGAACATGATCAGATCAGGGCGGACCCTTCGCCTCGCCATCTCGATCAGCATGGCGGCGCTATTGGTGCCACCACCAAACGACACCACCAAGGGCCAACAAGGCGGTGATGCCAATGACTGCCGCGTTGGAGTCATTGGCGACACGGGGCTGAAGGGCGCGGCATTCATGGCATACCTTGATCGTTCGGCTTATGTGGTTGGGCATCCGCCCTCATCGTGGTAGGGGTCGTACTCATACCTCCACCTCCACCTCCTTCCTGAACCAGTAGTCGGGAACTTCTGAGGGAATGTCGAGCAACCAAGAGCCATCGCGCTTCAAGCGGGAGGCAATGCGGCCATCCAGGCGGGCCTCGATGTCAGCAACGGAGAGGTTCGCGTCTGCCATCGTCCACTTGCCCGACCGGAGTTGCATCAGTTCCGTGACTCGGGATCTCGTTACTCGGCCTGAGCCTACTGAATCATCGCTCCCTGACCCGATGTCTTCGACGTAGATCAAGTCATAAGCGCCGTAGTCCCGTGGAGACTGCCAATCCGTAAGGTCGCGAGCCGGGATGATGTGGGCGCATTGTGCAAAGCCGGTGCCGGAGCCTCGCTTCACCCGCATGTGCTCCTCAAGGAACTCGAATGCCTGCTTGAGAATAAATGTCTTCCCAATTCCAGATGCCCCCAGCAGGGTGAGCCATCGCTTCGGGGGTTGACGCATCATCACCGCATTGACGAACTGCTTCACAGTCGGAAGCACACGAGCCAAGCCGGGGTGGTAGCATTCCCATTGGGGTTGCCACTGCTCGACGATGGGTAGGAGGGGGATGTCAGTCTTGCGCATAGCGTCCGTGAGTGTTCTTGGTGTCGTTCTTCGGAGTAGGTGTTCGGTGCTTGTCATTTTGTCGGCTCCTTGCTTCGTTTGCTTTCCATGATTCGCAGTAGCCCCAGAAGACGGGTTGCCACTTTCGGATTGGCGAGCCTCTGACGACCCATCCAACGCCTTCCATCTCGCCGTGCCACTTCATCGCGCATTCCTTCGGGGCCATTTTCTTTGCCGCTTCCGCGATGACCATTTCCACGGTCGGAGGGAAGCCCCCGGCTTTTGGCTCGCCAACCTTCACGGCCCTCGCCTTTGCCTTCTTGACGCTGTTGGCGTGCAGGGATTTTGCCCGCGCACGCTGTAGGCGGTCGATGGTGTCGGTCAGGTTTTTGGACTGAAACTTGTTCCTGCGCGTCCTGCGCGGGCCGTCGAGCGGGAACTTTTCGGCGATGCGGGTAGGCAGCTTGTCGATTCGGCCCATCTGAGCGAGTTCCCCGAGGTCGGCAGGCAAAGAGTCTCCCCTGTCCCATTGGTGAGAGAGCAATCGTAGGTAGGCGACAATCTCATCGTTGCTCCAACCATCGACGGCGAACCAGAATCGCTGATAGTAGAAGTCGAATGTGTGCGGAGGCTTGATGCTGTCATCGGATGGTGTGTCGTTCGTGTCGCTCATGATCTTGGGGTGAGTTGATACTCAAAAAGCCCGCTGAAGCCTTCGCCTCGGCGCTTGCGGTTGACGGCGTGCCCGCCGCATTTCACCTTTCGGAAATCTCGCAGGCGAGCGGAAATGCTGCTTTGAGGGTCGCCCGTTTCAGCCTCGATCTCGGCCAGGGTGCGCCATTCCCCGTCTTTCATGAGGTCAAATACCCGTTGGGCTTGATCTCCGAGCCTCGCTTGATCGAGTTCATGATCGAACGTCTTGCCGTCGAAGTTGAAGGCGGGTTGCAGATCGGAAGTGAAGAGTTCAGTCATTGGGATTCCTCCATGAGTTCTTTGAGTTTCTTCAGGAGAGCTTCAGCGACCGAACTGCCGTCCTCAGTGACGCTGAACGAGCAACGGCCTCCCCTCGTGGGGTGGACTTCGACAAGACCAGCATCGACGAGCGGTTGAAGACGCTCTCCGCTGAGATTCAAGGATTGG
>OBNU01000004.1_pt1 | contig 59393 bp, 52 predicted proteins | sample 1494211 | NCBI WGS metagenome assembly OBNU01 (sample SAMEA3275559, study PRJEB22092) | marine metagenome | biome: ENVO:01000252 "freshwater lake biome"; feature: ENVO:00002042 "surface water"; material: ENVO:00000021 "freshwater lake" | collected 2014-06-21T10:00:00+00 | depth 2 m | reverse complement strand
AAGCCTAAGCCGAGCAGGTTGACCAACGCGAGCAGTCCCATCGTTAAATCTGCGAATCCAAAAATAGTGACAAGATCTTGGCTCGAACCCCAGAACACGAGCACCAACATGGCGATCCGAAATACGCCAAAAAGCGTCTTATTCTGGCGACTAAAATAATCGAGACTGGTCTCGCCCAAATAGTAGTTGTAAATGATCGAGCTAAAGGCAAACAAGATGAGAGCGATGCTGACATAGGTTTCACCCCAGCTACCCACTTGTTCGGCCACCGCTCGCTGCGTGAGAGCGACACCTTCGACATCGGCCGCACCTGGCACATAAGCCTCGGATAACAAGATCATAGCGGCTGTCGCTGTGCAAAGTACCAGAGTATCAATAAAGACACTGAAAGCCTGCACAATGCCCTGATGCACAGGATGCTTCACGTAAGCGACAGCAGCCACGTTTGGCGCACTGCCCAACCCCGCTTCATTAGAAAACAATCCGCGCCGGACTCCCTGTAAAATCGCTGCTCCAATACCACCACCGATCGCTGAATCTAGGCCCAGCGCACTATTAATGATGAGTGTAAAAATGGCTGGCAACTCACTAAAATTCAGCACCAAGATATATGCTGCTAATAAGAAATAGCCTACCGCCATCAGAGGGACAATAATCTGACTCACCGCAGCAATTCTATGGATACCGCCAAAAATGACCAGGCCAACACAAACTGTCAGTACGATACCACTGGTCAAAGCGCTGAAGCCGAAAGATGATTCGAGTGAGCTCGCTACGACAAAGGATTGCAAAGCGGGGAACGCAAGTCCGAAAGTGATCAGCAACAACACCGAATAGACCGCTGCCAGGCCGGGTCGCTTGAGGCCATGCTTGATATAGAATGCGGGGCCACCTCGATAATCTCCGTCCGCCTCCGAACGTTTAAAAAGCTGCGCTAACGAACATTCGATGCAACTCGTCGCCATCCCCATTAGGCCGATCAGCCACATCCAAAAAATTGCACCGGGACCACCCAGCGTGATCGCTACTGCAACACCTGCGATATTGCCTGAACCGACCCGACCCGCTACTGAGACCACCAGCGCCTGAAACGAGCTTAAATGTCCTTCCTCAGTCCTAAACGCCTGTTTCAAGACGCCAAACATACGCCCGAAATAGCGAAATTGAGCACCGCGAGAGCTTACGGTAAAAAATAGCCCCATGCCCAGCAACACGGCAATGAGCACATAATTCCAGAGCCAATCATTAATAACAGCAATCATCAACTTACCCCGCTACGCCAAAGAAAAAGATGATTGCCAGCGCCGGGGGCACGACAAAACGGGTGGTCAATTGCCAGATCCGATAAATACCACCACTCACGCCTAATTCTTCGGCACTGAATTCAGAGCGCATTATCCAGCCCGCAAATACCGCAATGAATAATCCACCCAAGGGTAGCAATATAAGATTCGAGAAGGTCTCCATGGCATCATTAAAATTCAAGCCACCGAGTCGAACTTCGCTGAGTACATTGTAAGACAGCAAACTGACCACACTGAGAGCAGCAACCGCACCAATAACATAAACTGCAGCGCGATGACGGTGGAAACCGTGACGATCTTCGAAATAGGCAGTCACTGTTTCAATTAAACCCACCATGGAAGTAATACCAGCTACCGCAAGCATAATAAAGAACGCGACCGAAAACACATGCCCACCCGGCATACTGGCAAAGGCCACCGGTAAGGTCTGGAAAATCAATCCCGGCCCTGCAGCGGGGTCTAATCCATTATGGAATACAGCCGGAAACACCACGAGCCCAGCGAGTAGAGCGACCAATGTATCGGCTGCAATGATAATCACTGCACTCTTGGCGATCGAAATCGACTTCGGCAAATAAGCGCCGTAGACCATCATCCCACCCATGGCGACACCAATAGAGAAAAAGGCCTGGCCCACCGCGACTAAAAACACGTCTGGTCCAATCTTCGAGAAATCAGGCGTGAACAGCCAAGTGACAGCTTCACTAAAACCACCGGCGAACATGTTGTAGATCGCCAAACTGACCAATAGCAAAAACAAAAGCGGCATAAGAACAGTGACAGCCCGCTCAATACCTCCTTTCACCCCCGCAAACACGACCGCGCCAGTTGCAACCACACCCAGCAAGGTCCAAAACAACATACCCGGCGTATAGAGCAGCATCTTCTCAAACTCGAGCGTCGCGGTAGGACCGTCAAACCCAACAAAACCAGTCATTACCGCTTTGTACAGATACCACAGCACCCATCCCACGATACCTGCATAGACAATAACAATCGTAAACGCCGCCCACAGCCCCATTCCGCCAACGAACCGCCAACCCGTTGAACGACCACTCTCTGCAGCGCAGGCCGCAATAGCCGTGGTTGGGCTACCTTGACCACGACGACCTAACATCACTTCGGCCATCATGCAGGGAATACCGATCATCGTCACACAGGCAAGATAAACCAACACGAAGGCAGCGCCGCCGTTCTCGCCTGCAATATAAGGAAACCGCCAAATATTCCCAAGACCAACCGCAAAACCCACCGATGCCATCAAGAAGGTCCATCGAGATGACCAATGATCATTGAGCCCCGCTGCTGCCATTACAATTTCCTTATCGTTTTATCATTTAGTGCGACGAACTCAGTGCGCGAGTGGCATGTGCTAGCCATTCCCGAGAGTCACTCGGCACCAGAGGTTGCAGAGCCGAATTCACTCGCTCGTGGTAGGCGTCTAGCCACGCTTTCTCTGTTACCGTCAGCAGATCAACATCAATCAACCGCTGGTCGAAGGGCAACAAGGTCAGGGTTTCGAATTGCAGGTAACCCTCGCTGTCTGCGGGCACGACGACTTGCAGATTTTCACAGCGAATGCCGTATTCGTTCTCAGCGTAGTAGCCTGGTTCATTTGACACAATCATACCGACCTCGAGTGGCACTGGCGAACCCAACTTAGCAATCCGCTGGGGGCCTTCGTGTACACTCAAATAACTGCCAACACCATGGCCGGTTCCGTGCTCGAAATCAAGCTCATGCTGCCACAAATATTGCCTTGCTAAAGGATCAAGCTGCATCCCTGAAGTGCCGCGAGGAAAACAAATCCTCGCCAGTGCGATGTGTCCTTTCAAGACCAAAGTAAAGTGTTTGCGCATCTCATCGCTCGGTTCGCCGATCGCGACCGTGCGAGTGACATCCGTGGTGCCATCAAGATACTGTCCGCCGCTATCAACTAAATACAAAGAGTTCATTGCCAATCCCGCTGGTGCTGCCGCGGTGCGATGGTTGTAGTGGCACAGAGCAGCGTTCGGACCCGCTGCTGAAATGGTACTGAAAGACGGCTCTATAAAGTCGGAATTTGCAGCTCGAAACTGATGTAATTGATCGGCCAATTCCGCCTCGGTAGGAAGAACCCCGTGTGACACCGTCTTATCAATCCAAGCCAAAAACTGGGCCTTCGCGACTGCATCTCTGAGGTGCGCTCGACGCGCACCGTCAACCTCGATCGAATTTTTCCGAGCCTTAGCAGACATCAACGGACAATCAGAGGCCTGCACGGTGATACCAGCCTGAACCAGTGCACTCCAACTGGCGGCATTCGTGTTTGCAGGATCAGCACCAACAGTGCGACCCGTCCATTCAGCCAAGGTACTAGAAAGGGCGTTGGGTGCCACTACCGTGACGCCTGAGTCGCAGATATCCTGCCAATTTTCAGGCAATCGATCCGACTCTACGAACCACAAGACATCGCCGTTAGACGCTAACAAAGCGTGGCTTTGTAAGATCGGCAGCTGAGGAATATCCCGCCCCCTGACGTTCAGTAACCAGGACACACTTTCAGGTAAGAATACCCAATAACCATCGAGGCCTTTGTTCTTCAGGGTGGTGCCGAGTCGCTGCCGCTTAGACAGAGACGATTCTCCTGCGTAGCGTTCGTCTAACCCTCGCCCAGACAGAGCGACTACGGGCGGCCGCTCAACCCAAACTGAATCTACCAAGTTGCCCTGCGTATCGCGCCATTCAAACTCTGGCCAACGCTCCTGCCATCGCTGCATTTGTTCACGACTGATCGTGCGCGCATCGATCCCGATCACGCCCGACTCCGAGACATTGTGTTGCAACCAGTCACCCAGTGCTTGATCGGATAATGGATTGATATCAAACCACCGAGTATCCACTTGCTGCTTTACCTGAACCGTATAACGTCCGTCGACAAAGACTGCGGCTCTGGTCTGTGTCACAACACACAAACCGGCTGAACCCGTGAATTCACTCACATAACGCAAACGTTCATTGGCGGCAGGAATGTACTCACCCAGAAACTCATCGGCCCGAGGGATGATCAGCGCATCAATACCCTGCGTCGCCATGACGCTCGTCAAGCTCGTTAAAACGCTCACTCACTTCTCCTAAACGGTGTTGAAACTCATAGTTGTCCAGCAAGCTTTATTCTAAAGGCATCGCCCTCGGGTTGAGCGATCAAAGCGAGCGTTTGTCGCAGGCGCTGCTGGCCGTAACCCTCTGGCTGTACTAACAGATCCACCGCATAATTTCCGTCCGCATACTGCAGTTCACCGTTGGCAGGCACAGTCCCCGCCGATGATGACACTACGCCACGAATCGTATCCTCTGGCGACGACAATGACAATTGGTAAACACCCAAGGGAACTCGATCGACAGAGCTGACCCAGGTGGCCTCTCGCCATACCAAGGTTCCCTCAACACGTCTAACGCCACCGGTCTTGCCCCAGAGTAACTCGTCAAACTCAAAGATCAACTGACCGCCAAGCGACACAGGTGCAAACAAACGTGCCAATGAGGCCGGTATCTGCCCGGTCAACTGGGTCAGTGTCACAGACTCGGTGCCAGCCACTGTCATGCGCCCTGCCATAGACTGCTGACCAAGTTGGGTACGGAACTCTAATGTAGGGGATAATGAGAACACGCTGAGTGGTGCCAGCGACCAACTCACCTCACCCCAAGGAATAATTTGACCATTCACTTTCGCTGATAGCGCTGCCGCACGACCTGACCAAATGCTCCCAGATAAACCCTGGGCAAATATATTCTGCTCAGCCAGGGGCTCTGCCAGCAGCGCTGCTGGCAAGCGCACTAGACTACTGATCAAGAATATCGCGAGTCCGAGCAGCAGCCCCTGTTTCCAACTCATACTAGCCGCCCTGCCCAAATCGAATCGTTGCAGATACTCTGCCCTGTTGAGCCTGAGACACAGTGACCTCGCGCACAATGGCACCCTCGACCGACTCTAGCTGATACACGAAAGCCAACACATCCTCGAATGCGACACTTTCAAACCGCACTTGTAAATCACCATTTGCACTCGGCTGCAGGCGGGTTATAGCGAGAGCCAATTGCTGGCTCACACGATTGACCAAAGCCATCAGATTCGGCGCTTGGGCAGTGCCAGTGCCTCCGCCAGCGCGAAGCCGCTCCAGCTCCGCAGCCATCATCTCGACACGTTGCTTAGATTCAATAACCCGAGTATTGCCCAACACTGCCGCATCACGAGCTGCGGCGATGGGGTTGATAATCAGTACAATGGCACAGTACAGAAATCCCACAACACTGAGCGCGACGAGGCTAACTTGCTCACTCGGAGTGCGCGCTCGAAACCAACTTATGATCTTCATCGGCCTACCCTCAGTCGCGCTCGGACACCATCACCACTTTGGGTGCTATTTTCGATATCCACTGTCAATTGGGCTTTCACCAACTCCGAGCGGATTTTCTCGACCGATTCAAAGTCTGCCACCGTGACAGTGAGACCCAACTGTTCGTTACGGTCACTGTAATTAATCGTCACAATTTGGGTCCGGTCGACACCATTTAACACCGCACCGGTGCGGCTCAATAACTCAATAAATCCCGTCCGCTGACCATCTCCGCGCAGAGCTCGCAACTGCCGCTCCAACTGCTTCTCGGGATCAACCAAGGCACCTTGCGGACTGACCTCGCGATAGGTCATCTCGATAGCGCGACGAAGATCCAAATTTTGAGCCTGCGCCAGCGTCAGATCTGCGTAAGTCACGGTACCTTGAAGCACCAGCGCTCCAAGCACACAGGCGGCAACCCAACGCCACTGAGTCCACCACTCAAACCAGGGAAGTTGAGCAACGAAGGTACCTTGACGGATATTCAAAGAGTCCAATACACCCTCGCCCATCAGAACGGCATCAGTCCATGATCCTTTGCGAACCAGAGGCGCAACCGGAAGTGCTGTACTCATTGACGGCATTTCAACCTGCTGGTCAAGATAAATAGAGACTCCAGCCGGCGAGCTCTCAGCCAAACTTGACGTCAAAAAGGTGTCGAGTAAGTTAGGGTGGCACACGAAAGCTTGGCTGTCAGAGAGCCGCGCGAGGCAACGATTCTGCTCGACCACAATCACCCACTGTCCGGGATCACTGGGCAGTAGCAGAACATCAGGGATCCACTGCGACAGAGCTGCGATAGCGGGCTCCTGTTGAAATTCCTCAAGTACAGACTTGCGTATGACCGAGACAGCGATGCGTTCCTCGGACAACCATCGATGCGCAAAATGCAGTTGATCGACATCCTCAGCAAGACGCTCCTCTACGCTAAAGGGGAGAGATTGCGCCAGGAGTTTGCGCTCGGCTCGCTCCACTGCTCGCTCTAAAAATGTCACCTGCTCACTGGGTACGGCAAACACGATACTGTTGCGGTCATGCTCCAAAAATGCATTTAGTAAGGCCATTCCATCGGGACTTGCCACAGGGAGTGGGGAATCGCCCAAGCTCAATCGCTGGATCACTAGCACGCCCGACGAATCATATCTGACTACGGCTTTCACTCGACTGTCCTCGCTAATGGCGTCATTTACAAATATCTTCCTTCGACCCGCATCGTAATCTCGAAACCCCCATTGGCCCTCGATACAACACTGTATAATTGCTGTCGTCGATCCGCAACGGAGGCTTCGGCAATCAGTAGAAAAGTATTCGACTGCTGGTCGAGCATAGTAGCAAGATCGGCGACGACGTTATCTTTAAAAATGGGATGTTGTAGCAATTCCTCGACCGACTCGAAACCTTCGGACTCTCGAAGCTGCAGTAGCGGCTCTATTTCTAATAGAGAAAGCGGACGGCTATCAGCCATCCCGGGCAGAGCTCGCAAAATCGGCGGGGGCGCTGTGTGGATGTTAATTTTTGAACCATCGCGTGGCCAAACAGTCACCACATCCTGCAAAGCATCGTATATCTCGGGGGTCATACCTCTTACCGCCATGAGTTCACTGGGACTCACCATCGGCTGATTCGCCGCTCGGTAAGGTGGCTGACGCGATTGATACTCAAGATCCTCCGCTCCATCAATACGAGGATTGCGATCCGCATCCAACCAATCGCCAATCGCCTGCACCAGCGATCTCGCCTCATAATCTTGCAACAGTGCACCTTCTTCATTCTCGAGAGTGAGCAATAAGCGCAGAAATACTGCTTGATCAATGGTCAGATTCGAGCTCTCACCCGTTGCAGAAACAGTGCCGATGAGGTTATTAAGGTTAAATCGTCCTTCCAGATCCTGGAGTCGACCTGCCAGCATGCCGCCCCCTTCTATCGGATAAGGCGGGCTCGCCTGTGCCCACATTTCAAGCAAGGTATCTCTTGGCGAATCTGACTCGGCATCAAGCGTTTGGTCAAGTGCCAACAGGGCAATGCCGAGCTGCTCAGCACCTAGCAAGTAAGCCTTGGTTTGTTGATGAATCAAGCCGTTCGACATGCGCTGATAAAAGAGCTGACTGTCTTTCTCGAGACTCACCAAGACCGCCGCACTCAAAGCAAACACCAGCAGTGCCACAATCAGCGCCGCACCGCGCTGCCCTGACCACGATCTAGACGCTGGGGACATAAACTCTCACCAAATCACCCAAGTCAGATAATCGCAAACGGATCTCAACCGCTACGGGTAAGCCCTGATAAGGTGTCTCAGCCACCCCCCAATCACGACGCCAACGGCTGGTATCCAAGACGCCATCAGAGGGGCGATCTGGCAGAGTAGCAAGCTGACCCTCGTCTAGAAAGACCACTTCAAATGCCTCAACCCCAGTCAAAAGCGCCACCGCGCCATCACCCGCCACAAGGGGCGCTGTCGGATCTAAACGATAAGCGCGATCGAGCGCGGTCGAGCGCATCCGGTAAAGAGTTGTATCATCAAGATAATAATAAACCCGCTCTAAGTGTCCTCTGGGAGCCAAGCCACCATTTGGCCAACCCGACCGAGTCAAACCCACCAAACCCCTGAAGCCATCGCCACCCATCATCGCCGGTTCATCAAAGCCTAACTCATCACGAATAGGCCTATTAACACTGTATTCGAAGTCTCGACTTATGATTCGCATTGCTCGACTCAACTCGGTCGATCTGGCCATCGCCGCCTGAGTTTGTTCAGCACTCATCAAAACCGAGGATAAACCACTGTAGGCAATGGTGCCGACCACGGCGGTTAGGGCAATCGCGATCAACACCTCAAGCAAGGTAAATCCAGACGTTTTATGGGCTCTCATCAGCGCGACTCCTCACGAAGAAAGAAGACCCGTGTCGCCATCGGCATCTGTCTATCCTCATTAGGAAAAATCTGCATCTCGTAACGAAAGAACAGGTCGATTTCGGTTTTCTCTTTCGACAAAGTCCAATACCAAGATCGGTCGGCGAGTTGGTAGGCGCCACTTTGCTTGCCGTCTAGCACAAATCCTCGCTCAGCCGCCAGCAGTCGCACTTCGGCCCACTTGTTCTCTATGACCTGACCCGCCAACCACTTATCTCGCAGATAGCCGGCATTATCGACTTGCTGTAAATAAGTAAATACCAGCGCTGGCAAAGCGACTGCCACAATCACCAAGGCGACCATTACCTCCACCAAGGTGAAGCCTTGTGCGCGAGTTGGCGACCTTCTCATCGATCCACCGGTGTCACGGTGGCACCACCAAATAAAGTCCAGTCAACCTCCCAACCCTGCAAGCTGCCCTCAGAAGTATCTGATATCACCGCTCTGCCAGCGGTCATTTCGCCACTCGGCCACAGGCGAATTGAGGGCCGCCAGTTGGCCACATCCTGAGGTATGGGAACGAGGTCAATACGCTCGCCCTCAACCCAGAGTTCAAGCGAAACACCGTCAGCAATCTCGATCGGGCCGGTCAGTATGGAATCGCTGAGAGAGACCCAGCCAGAGCGCTCGAATCGCTTAAACGTCAGCTTTGCAGTCAGGTCATCTTGCTCTGAGGCCGACAAAAAGACACCGTATTCGTAGCCGGAGTACTGGGCCTCCTCTAGGGCATAATCAAGCAGACTCGCAATTGTATGGGCCGAATCTTCAGCCATTCGATCGCGCTCCGGTGAGCTCAGATTGAGTGTCACCAGCGAAGTCAGCATCACAATGACAAACAGGGCAACAAGAATCTCGATTAGGCTGAAGCCACGCTGCATCGGATTAACCCTTAACCTTGCGGTTTAATCCAGTTTCCTATGTCAGCGTTTTGCCCTTCTCCACCCGACAAACCGTCTGCCCCCAGCGAATAGATATCGACCTCTCCCTGCTCACCGGGCTGCAAGTACAGATAGGGTCGTCCCCATGGATCGCGCGGCACCTCTGACAAATACCCACCCGGTTTAAAGTTTCTTGGCGCGGGTTCCAGATTACTTGGGACTACTAAGGCTTCAAGACCTTGCTCAGTGGTCGGGTAGACATAGTTATCAAGGCGGTAAATCTTGAGCGCGGTTTCGATCGAGTTGAAGTCTGCGAACACCTTCTGTACCCGAGCTTCGTCCGCTCGATTCAACACCGTAGGTGCAACCACGCTGATCAGTAAACCCATTATCACCAATACAACGAGTATCTCGATCAACGAAAATCCGTTCTGTTGTGAACTCTGTCTCATGACGCTTGTTACCTCACCATCGAATTTAAGTCAAAAATTGGGAGCAGAATAGCAAGCACAATAGTCAACACCATTCCTCCCATGAATACCACCATCAAGGGCTCAAACAGAGCACTGACAGTACCCATCGTCATTTCCAATTCGCGCTCCTGATTGACCGCAGAACGCTCCAACATCTGTTCAAGCTCGCCACTGGTTTCGCCGCTGGCCACCATATGCACCATCATAGGCGGAAATCGACCGCTTGCCGCGAGGGCTCGATGCAAACTACCACCCTCTTCGACCGCTTGCGCGACTGCCGCGGCATCATCGCGAAGCACGCGATTAGTCAGTACTTGGCCCGCTATGCGCAATCCTTCTAGTAAGGGAACGCCGCTGGCCATCAAGATACTTAAAGTGGACGCAAAGCGTGCCGTATCCATCGCGACTACTACGCCCGACACAAACGGCAAGCGTAATAATATCCCATGCCAACGCAAACGATTGGCTGACTGAGCCACCCAGTAACGCCAGCCGATAACGGCAACAGCAAGCCCCAATAACAGCCACAGCCCCTGCGTTTGCAGAAACTCACTGACCGCAATCAAGCCGACAGTAAGCGGCGGCAGATCTGACTGAGTATGCGCAAAGATACCGACCAACTCTGGCACAACGTAAACCATCAAGGCGACCACCACCAGTACCGCGACGGCGAGAAGGATGAGGGGGTAAATCAAAGCCATCATCAGTTTTTGCTGAGTGAATTGCCGCCGCTCAGTGTAATCCGCGAGCTGCATCAAAACCTGTGCCAAAAAACCTGCATGTTCTCCGGCTGCCACCATCGACCGATACAACTCATCGAATACTTTGGGATACTCAGCGAGGGCGTAAGATAGGGTATGGCCCTCGGCTACCCGCGCTCTAACCTGCAATAGCAGAGCCTTCAACTTGGGTTTACGCGATTGTTCTGCCGCTGCGCGCAAACTCTCGTCAATGGGTAATTTAGACTGTATCAGGGTTGCCAACTGACGCGTCATCAGCGCTAAGTCAGAGGTTGATACCGTCGTACCGGTGAATCCATTCCGCCAAAAAGAGGGGCTTGTACGCGCCATTGAACCGGCCTCATCGATCGCCACAGGGCGCAATGAACGCTCCCGGAGCAGCGCGCGGACATGCCGATCTGAGTCGCCTTCGAGTATGCCTTTGACCAGCTTACCCTCGGTGTTGAGGGCCTTGTAACGGTAGGCGGGCATGGGTTAGCTCATCACACTGGTGACGCGCAAAATTTCTTCCAGCGACGTAACACCCGCTAACACTCGCTGGCGTCCATCATCAAAAATAGCAGGAGACCTTAATCGCACTGCGTCAGTCATCTGCTGCTCACTCGCAGAATCGTGAATTAAACTTTGCAACTCGCGATCGACATCGATCCACTCATAAATCGCTGTCCGCCCCCGATAACCGGATCCGTTGCAGTGTGAACATCCGACGGGGTGGAACGATACCGAGTGCTCACTGTTGCTGTCGAGCGCTAAGTAGCGGCGTTCAGCCGCTGTAAGCTCACGTGCCTCTTTGCAATGTGAACAGAGAAGGCGCACGAGGCGCTGCGCCATCACGGCAACCAAACTTGATGACAGCAAAAACGCTTCTATACCCATGTCGCGTAAACGAGTTATCGCTCCAATCGCTGTATTCGTATGCAGAGTGGATAGCACGAGGTGACCTGTTAACGAGGCTTGTACCGCAATTTCTGCGGTTTCTAGATCGCGAATTTCACCCACCATGACAACGTCTGGATCCTGTCTTAGAATGGCTCGTAAACCCCGCGCAAAAGTCATCTCGACTTTGGTATTGACTTGCGTTTGCCCCACACCGGGGAGCATATACTCCACCGGATCCTCGATCGTCATAATGTTACGGGATGCTTGGTTAATGTGGGTAAGGCCTGCGTACAGAGTGGTCGTTTTACCTGACCCTGTGGGACCCGTGACCAGAATAATCCCATGAGGCCGCTGCAACGCTCGGGTATATCCAGACAAGACGTTAGCAGACATCGCCAGCTGACTGAGTTGTAATTGACCCGCTTCCTTGTCGAGCAAGCGCAACACGATGCGTTCACCATGTGCAGAGGGGATGGTCGACATTCTGATATCAATCGCATGGCCCGCGATTCGGACCGAGATTCGGCCATCCTGAGGAACGCGTTTCTCGGCAATATCGAGTTTGGCCATGACTTTAAGTCGACTCACCAAGAGCGGCGCCAACAGCCTTTTCGGCGACAGAATTTCAGCCAGAATCCCATCGACTCTAAACCGCACACTCAATCGATCCTCAAAGGTCTCGATATGAATATCCGAGGCCTTGTCCTTGACCGCTTGCGACAGGATTGCATTAATCAAACGAATGATTGGGGCGTCATCTTCGGCATCCATCAAGTCGCCCGTTTCAGGTATGGCATCAGCGAGACGAGCCAGATCGATATCAGCACCTAGGTCTTCAGCCATTTGTACCGCTTCTTCATTGCCGCGCTGATAAGCGAGCGTCAAGGCAGACTGGAAAGTATCACGATCAACCACGACCAGTGCGAAATCCTCGCCGATCACCCTTTGCACCTCAGTTAAGGTCTCGAGTGACGGAGGTGCGACGGCCAGAAGTTCGTAACCCTGGTCACTCCACCTTAATACAACACCTGCTTGCTTCGCATAAGAGAAGCCAAGTCGAATCGGCATCGGTGTACCCGAATGATCATGAGTCATCGCATCCGACACTGGCATTACCGCTGATCTGGCTGCATGGCATCGAGTTGCCGAATGGCGTCTTGCCACTCTGGCAACACGGGCATCCTAGCCGGATCCATTAAATTGACACCCTGCTCACGACGCTCTAATTGTTGATCGCGAATGTAGCGATACTTACTCGCGGTTGCGCCCTCTAGATCCTTGTCGTCCCGGATAATTGTGGGGCGAATAAAGATGAGCAGGTTAGTCTTGGTAATCTCGACGGCATCATTTCGAAACAAACGCCCCAGAACGGGTATGTTGCCCAACACTGGCACACGCTGTGAGCCATTTTGTACGTTGTCTTTTATCAGACCACCCAGCACCACCGTGCGGCCATCGCCAGCTAAAACCTTAGTTTGTATCTTACGCTCATTGGTGATCAGATCAGAGGCGATAGAAGAAAGACCCGTCAAGCTAGAGACTTCCTGCTCGATATCCAAAACCACTGAGTCGCCGTCATTAATATGCGGGGTAACGGTAAGCGTAATACCCACATTTTGTCGCTCGATTGTTTGGAATGGATTTTGTACGCCATTACCACCACCGCCCGTATTGGTGTAAGCGCCGGTCACAAACGGTACATTTTGCCCCACCGTGATGTAAGCTTCTTGATTGTCGAGAGTCAGCAGTGTCGGCGTTGACAAAATATTTGCATTGGCCTGCTTTTTGAGCGCATTTAATATCACTGTCATCGACAAATCATCATCGATTGCGCCCCAACCCAGGGTTAAGCCGGGGGAACCCGCCAGTGCGCCGGCTAACTGACCCAGATCAAAATCACCCGTCGTGTTCGTCGCATCTGTATTATTGCCCAAGACCGCTTGCGATATCGCACCCGCCGTGCCAACGTCGGAAGAGACTTGACTACCAAATACGCCAGAATCATTGGCGAATAGCCACTGCAGGCCCAAATCTTGGCCATCAATGATCTCCATTTCGACGATGATCGCTTCTACCAATACCTGCGCTCGACGAATATCAAGCTGGTAGATAACGGCTTCGAGCGTCGCCATTTCATCTGCATCTGCCGTGATGATAAGCGCATTAGTGGCTTCATCGGCCTCGATCGTGGCCTCACTGCCATTCGCCGACTTACTTTTCGAGGAATCAAGTCTGCCCATGTTCTGCATGACCTTGGTCAAAACCTGTGCGATTTCTTCCGCGTTGGCATACTTTAGATACACCACCTTCACATTTCCCGCGCGCTGCAACGGCGTATCCAAATGCTCAACCAAAGTGCGCATTCGGGCACGCTGGAGCTCATCACCGGTCACTAACACGCTATTGGTTCTGGGATCCGATACGAGAAGCACTGTCTCTTCACCCCCGGCCTGTGCCGCTTCCGATTTATTCAGCAACTGCAACATCTTCACCACATCATCAGCCACTGCGTATTCAAGGGGCAGGATGTCAGTCTCTTGTATTGCAGATCGATCCATTTGTGAAATCAGGGCATTAATACGATCGATATTAGAGGCGATATCTGAGATCACAATGGCATTACTGGGGGTGTAGGCCGCCATGTGGGCCTGCTGAGGCACCAGCGGACGCAGCACTGGGATTAACTTAGCGGCGCTAATATTATCGAGACGAATCACCTGAGTGACATACTCATCGTTGGCAGACCCGCGCGTGCCTGAAGTCTCGACTACAGCGGTCGGTGCCGAACGCGCATTCTTGCTTTCGATCACACGAATGACATCACCCGATCGTATCGCGCTGTAACCATGGACGTCCAAGATCGATAAAAAGAGACTATACAGTTCTGTTGTTTTGATCGGCTGGTTTGAAATCACCTTGATCTTGCCCTTCACTTGAGGGTCAACAATGATGGTAGTTCCGGTGACCTCGGCAACGAACTTGATCAACTCTTCGAGCTCGGTATCCTTGAGATTAACGGTGTATTCTTGAGCCACAGCCGCGTGGTAGGCCCCCCACCAACCGCATGTCACGATCAACACCATGCTGGCGCGCTTGATCCAAGAGTTCCCATTTCGACTAACAGCCATCATAGTATCTATTACCTATAGGTCAGGGGCTGGACTCAGCCACTTCAACGGTGAGCGTCAACTCGGTGTCGCCACGCTGGATTACAAACTCGGCCTCAGAGGCCTCTCTTAACAATTGATATAACATCAATGCGTTAGACGGCTCTGCTAGCATCAGACCATTCACTGAAGTCACTAAATCACCCGCCTTAAACCCGAGCGCATTGAACTGATCGGGCCTAGCCCCGGGAGTGACTCGATAACCGATGAGCTGCCCAGAAGCGTCGCGATGCGCCGCAACAGCCACAATCTCGGCTAATGCCTCTGGATTCTCGTAGTACCGCGAGCGATCAGTGGCGGTCAGCGTGGCAGATTGCTCGCGCGCAGCGGCGCTCGACCTTACTTCAACTGGATCGGCAACCGATCGCCTATTTGAGGCCTGCTCGGTAGAGACTAAACGAGCGCCAATGTCTGAGCGGTCATACAGCATCAGCAACTCATAGGTACTATTGTTGTCGAGCACCACACGATCCGGGAGGACTTTGGCTAAACTAACGCGCCCCTGCACCGGCAAACTGTCACCGACTCGATAGATGGCTTGGCTTCTACGGTATTCGATAATGGCTTGACCCAGACCATCGTCTCGAGCCGCTAGCACACCCACTAAAACGAGCTCGAGTCGAGTTTCTTGAGCGTTGTCTTCAATCCCTTGTGCCGGAATTGCTTGGCTGAGGCTCGACTCTTCCAAGTCTGTGCCCACACCGAATAAATGCCATGATTGCAAGCTGGCCAGATCGACCGGTTGTCTGGTGGTTTGCTGCAATGGCTCTGTGGCAAAAGTGGGTGCAGGCATCGTCGGTTCAGTCGCCAAAAATAACCACGGCACTCGCGACAGAGCCAACGCCATGACCACCACACTCACCGCACTGATGAGCCAACGCAGGCGACGCAACACGAGGTCGCCAGACAGCCAAGCTACAAAAGAAGTGACCGCTTGTGGAGCGTTATTTTTAATCATTCATGTCCTGCGACAATCCACTTGATTCTGATTGTAACGTGCTCACCCGAGTGTATCGACCAATTGCGACAAAAAAACGACAGCGGGGGCACTCGCCACTGCCGCCCTTGCACAATAACGGCTGGCCTCGCTTTAACCGAGGCGAATCGACTTAAGAATCGATATCAACATGCTTCGAGATAATACGATACATCTCTGGAATGTGCTCGGCGCGACTCGCCGAGCAATTGAGATCTCGCAACAAACCATCCTGCAGTCGATAAATCCAGCCGTGAACCTCGACCGTCTGCCCTCGAGCCCACGCATTCTGTAAGATTGTAGTACGACAGACATTGGCCACTTGGCTCATGATATTCAGTTCACAGAGCAGATCCAACTTATCCTCGTAGCCATTGAGTGCGTCAAACTTATCTTGATGCGCAAATTGAACATCTTTGATATTACGCAACCAATTATCAATTAAGCCGTTATCAGCATCATCGAAGGCCGCTTTTACACCACCGCAGTTATAGTGCCCAACCACCAGCACATGCTTCACTTTGAGAACGTCGACCGCATACTGCAAAACAGTCAGACAGTTAAAATCGGTGTGTACCACCATGTTAGCGACATTGCGGTGCACAAATACCTCACCTGGCAAAAGCCCAACGATTTGGTTGGCCGGCACTCTAGAATCGGAACAACCAATCCAGAGATATTCGGGGCTTTGTTGCGAAGCGAGGGTCTTGAAAAAATCGGGATCCGATTCGTGTACCTGTCGCGCCCACTCGCGATTGCGACTGAACAACTCACTAATGGTGGTTCGACTCATACAGTATCCTTCTTAGGTAGAGGTTAGTTTAAGCCTTGAAGTGACAAGAACCAAGCGCTTCATCGTCGGTGTCTTGCAAAGCCCCGAGAAAAGCCCTAACCTTGCGTTCTGCTTAGGGGTGGCTTCGGCCTGAGATACCGCGTGTAAACCCTTTGAACCTGATCCGGTTAGAACCGGCGTAGGAAAAGTATATCGGCACCTCAATGCCACTGCTCACCTTCTCCCGGATCTAGCGCTACAGCCAATACGGGAGTTACTATGAAAACACTTCGACCCACCAGCTTGTGCCTTATTTTGGGCTTCAGCGTCTATACCTCAGCACAATCGTCACTAGAGGAAATCATTGTAACCGCCGAGCACGGTAGCACCCCACTCCTGCAGACGGCATCGAGCGTTACGGTGCTCGGTGTTGATGATCTGCGCCAGGGTGGCATAGCACACTTTGAAGATCTTCTGCGTCAGATACCCAACGTCACCGCCTCGAGCGGCGCATCTCGCAGTCGGTTCTTTCAAATCCGCGGCATTGGCGAGCGCAGCCAGTATCAAGAACCCGTTAATCCGTCTGTTGGCTTGCTGATCGATGGCGTCGATTATAGCGGCCTGGGGCTAACCGCTAGCACGCTAGATATTGAGCAAGTCGAGGTCTTGCGGGGCCCTCAAGGAACCCTCCACGGTGCCAATGCCCTTGCAGGCCTCATTGTGATGCGGTCTCATGCGCCCGACCAAACAGCGGCAAATACCCTGTCATTTGGCAGTGGCAACTACGGCACTCGAGCTGCTCACTGGATCAGTAACGGCGAGCTCAATGAGAACATGCGCTACCGGCTGGTACTTGGCCACAACGTCAGCGATGGCTATATCGACAACACCTACTTGGGTCGATCGGATACCAACAACATCGATGAACGACAAATACGACTGAGAGTAAGCTGGCACCGCGATGACTCACTCACCGAAGCTGGGTGGTCACAGCTTGATGCCGACAATGGCTTTGACGCCTTTTCACTCGACAACAGCCGTAAGACACTGTCTGATCAGCCCGGCTCAGATCAACAAACCACCGATACACTGTGGCTTCGGCACACTCAAGACATTGGCCAGTTTGAAACCCAGATCCAGTTGAACTCCGCCCGCAGCTCAACCCTCTACAGCTTTGACGAGGACTGGTCCTATGTTGGGATTGCACCGGGATTTGAATATAGCTCATTCGATCAATACGCTCGCGATTACGACAGTGTAGAAGCTGACTGGAGCCTTGCCTACCGGCCCGACACTGGTGATTCGCAATGGCTGCTTGGCCTCTACCACCGCCGCAACCAAGAACGGCTCGATCGCAACTACACCTACTTGGCAGAGCCTTTCAGCAGCGATTATCAAACCGACTACACCGCGTTCTACGGACAATGGGATTATCAGATAACGCCGACCGTAGAGGCGCAAATTGGCGCGCGTTATGAGGCTCGAGACGCGGACTATTCCGACAACGCGCAGCTCCAAAATAGCACCGATGACGGCTTCACCAGTGGCAAGCTAGCTTTGCAATGGCAGCTCAACGATACGCACAGAGTTTATTTAGCCATGAGCCGAGGCTATCGTGCGGGAGGCGTCAACAGTGCCGTGCTGGCATCAATGGCAACAGCACTAACGACCAGCGAACGCGAGCGCTTACAGCAACAGCAAGTCTTCGATGCAGAGACCCTCTGGAATACGGAGCTAGGTCTACGGAGTGTTTGGCCAGAGAGTGGAATCACTTGGATGACGACTGTTTTTGTGATGGATCGCTCCGATCAGCAAGTCAAAGGCTCTCTGGTATTGCCCCGCGCAGATGGCAGTACGCAGTTTATCGATTACATCAACAATGCCGCTGAAAGCTATAACCGAGGGCTGGAGTCAGAACTGCGGTGGACCTTGCACCCCACCCTCACAATGACCGGCTCGGTCGGCATTCTCAATGCCAAATTCGACCGCTACATCAATGCCGACGGACGTGATCTGGCTGGTCGCGATCAGGCTCAAGCACCACGATTCCAGTATGCTGCATCCGTTCACTGGCAACCCGCGCCTCACTGGACTATCGCAGCCGACCTTGAAGCGCGTGATGGCCACTATTTTTCGGACCGACATGAAACAGGATCGGATCGCTTTGAACGGGTCAACACCTCACTGACTTATGCAATGAACCAATGGCGCTTGGTCGCTTGGGCTAAAAACGTCACTGATCAGACCGTTGCCGTCCGCGGATTCGGTAGTTTTGGCAATGATCCCAGAGCTTGTCTCGTCGATCTCTCGCAATGCTATGCCACTGAATCCTACTATCAGTTCGACGCCCCCAGAACGTTTGGTGTGTCGGTCGACTATACATTTTAGGAGAGTGCCGATGCAGTTGACTGCGGAATTAAGCCTTTACCCTCTGACCGAAGGCTACATCGAGGTAGTCCAGACCTTCATAAATGACCTCGAGCGCTGCACTGGGCTGGTGATACGTAAGAATTCGATGAGCACCCAAATCAGCGGGCAATCCAAAGCCGTTACGGAGGCAGTCCATCAAGTACTGCAAGCCAGCTATGAGAGCGCGGGCAAGCAGGTTTTAGTCGCTAAATTCATCCCCGGCGACTTCCATCTTGATGCCGCTTAAATGACAGTCGCTGGCGCAATAGAATGGATAGCCGTTGGATTTGGACTGGCTTATTTAGTGCTCGCCATGAGGGAGCACATTGCCTGCTGGTTGATGGCTTTGATCAGTACCGTGCTCTTCCTGTGGTTATTCTGGCAGGCCCAGCTATGGATGGAAAGCGCTTTGCAGCTCTATTATATTGCGATGGCCTTTATTGGCTGGCGCCAGTGGCGAGGTCATCGCACCAGCTCACCGCGGCAAATACAAACCCTAAGCCTCAGAGTCCACGGGGCTATTATTGTGAGCGTCCTACTCTTGAGTCTGCTCAGCGGCGCTTTGCTAGAGAATTCCACTAACGCCAATCAGCCTTACCTCGATTCATTCACGACTTGGGGCGCAATCATCACCACCGTGATGGTCGCTTTCAAAATTCTTGAAAATTGGTTGTACTGGATTGTGGTCGATATCGCGTCTATGGTGCTTTATGCCAATAGCGAGCTCTGGGTGACCACAGGCCTATTTGGTCTGTACTGTATTTTGGCGGTATTAGGATATCGAGAATGGCGATCACGCTATCACCTTCAGATCTCGACATCGTCGACGCTCTGACACAATCCTGGGTGACGACAGGATCCGCAACGCTGTCATCGTCTGTACAGACAGACTGGTGCTATGGCAATGTTGGCTCGCGCCACTATACCGCTACCGCAGAGGTGAACGGCGAAGTTGTACTCGCGCGCTGGCCCCGCATTAAACAGCGCAACCGGGGCTTTGATCGAGAAATCAGCCAGCACATGATCGCTGCTGCGCATGGTCTGAGCCCGTCGATTCTGGCGAGCGACTGGAACAACCAAGCCCTATTGATGCCTTACCTTAAGCCCTCTGTGATCAGTTGGCGGGACGCTACCACTACACTCAGGGCCGTTCATGCGCTGCCGCAGACAGCGCCTCGACTCAATATCACCCATGCAATGAACTATTGGTTTGACCGTGCTCCGAAGCAACCGTGGGAGACTCAGCAACAACATAACTTGACCCGATGGGCAGAAGCACTCTTTGCGGCGCATCAGCATGACGCCGTTTTTAGCCATGGTGACTACTCTGTGAGCAACGTTCTGCGTAACCCAAGGGGTCGATGTGTTGTTATCGACTGGGAGTATGCCTGCGTTGCGCCGCGCTGGTGGGATTTAGCCATTCTCTGCCAAACCGAGCAATTGCCAGCCGAGAAGCGCCGCAGTTTGCTGGCTCAGTACTGGCGGCGAAGCCCTTCCGCAAAGGAGCTTGAGACACTGTCCGCCTTTATCGACGTGTATACCCAGCTGCTGGCTCTGTGGACGGCCGCGACAGCAACCGGTAATACAGTCTATGATGCGATAACTTTGACAGATCAGCCGATCATTGCGGGTCGGTGACAGGATATGATTAAGACAGCCATAGATTGGCACATCATCGGATTTGGCGCAGTAGGACAGTTACTGCATGGCCAATTGCAGGCGGCTGGGTTGAGCGTGGCAGTCTTGCCAAGGACCGGGCGCACGCTAGCCACTGAGCACACCGTCCACTCGCTGCAAGGCGACATCAAACGTTATGCCATTGCCGCGACAGATCCAAGCCACAACGACCCAATACGCCGCCTTCTTGTGTGCACCAAGAGCTTCCATGTCACCCAGGCTCTCGCTGATATTTCCCATAGACTCAATGAATCCAGCGAGGTGATCTTGGTCAACAACGGTATGATCGACCGAGCAAATCTAACACCGCTTATTCAGGGTGCGCGCCTCTTATTTGGCTTGAACACCAGTGGCGCCTATCGTGTGGATGACTATGAGGTGGTGCAAGCCGGACAGGGTCAACTGCGGCTGGGGCCGGGTGCCGAGCCGGACTGGTTTGGCAGGTTTCAAGCAGCGGTGCCTGGCAGCTCTTGGATCGTCGATATCGAACCTTACCGGTGGCAGAAACTGGCTGTCAACGCGGTCATTAATCCTTTAACAGCCCTGCATAACTGCCTCAACGGTGACCTGGAACTGGAACGCCACTCCGCTCAGACGCAAGACTTAATTGACGAACTGACCATGCTATTGGCGCACCAAGGGTTCGCCGAGATCGCACAAACCTTCAATCAAGAGTGCTGGCGAGTGATTCGGCAGACCTCGCAAAATCGATCATCGATGAATCAAGACGCAGCGCAACACCGACCCACGGAAATCGAGTTTATTCTGAAACCTTGGCTTCGGTATGCTGGCGAGCACCAACTGGCGGTACCAAACTTAACCCAGCTCTACGATTTATTTCGTGCACACGTCTCGTTAACGAATAAGGATACGTGAGCATCGGTTCCCGATGAATTTGCGAACCAACCAAGGCTTTTATGCCAGCGCTCCAGCGGGGCACTTAGGGAGATCGGTTGGAAATCCTGTGCGGCACCAGTCGGAGCGCTACCCATCAGCCGCAGAAAACAGTACTTGCCACCGCACTCAACAACGGGCTGCAACAAGATCGATGCAGGAGGCACAAACCGCGCAGACTGCTGCCACTCGACCGCACCCAAGCGCCGTTGGTTTGTTGCAAGGCTAATACAAGTTCGCCAGCGAGTCACCAGTGCCTGAGTATGCAATCGTGGAATTGTGAGTCCCTCGGCGTCATGAAAGACCCACTGAATGGTTGGTGCAACGATAGGGCTACTGGGAACTATCAACCATATCTTCGAGACACTTACACCAGCGACCACCAACAGAAAAAATGCCATAAGTCTGCAATGCGGGGGCATCCGTGAGGGTTTTCGAGACCCACTCTTTGTCTCAAAATCTGGCAGCAGACACCGCAATGGCTGATTTTTTGGCTCTGAGACGAGTTCGTTAATCCTCGCTGCAAGCCTTATCTGCGAGGCGCGTGGATCAGGTATTAACGAGTCGATCAGCCCCCGAAGATCTCGCAAAGAGCCCGGTCGAGCGGATGCGTTCACGTCCCACCACCGCTGTAACCGAGATCGCCAGTCGCTGCGCTGATCGACCGGCAGCCAAGTCCATAGCTCAGCATCCGGCAACTCGGGTCGACGCATCATGTGAGGCATCAGACCTCGGTCGGAGGTCACCCAAGAATACCCCGTTAAGAGTTCAGCGATTACACTCACCGCGGCAAAGCCATCCGTAGCGGGTGAGACACCCTTGCCAGCATACTGTTCTGGCGTCATTGCGTTGGGATTGACCCAACTGCGAACCGTCTGCGGCAGCTGCCGATCTGAGCGATCGATCATGCCCTCGATATCCAGCACGACGAGTCGTCCGGATCGGGTCACACGAAGATTACCTGAGTGCAAATCAGCGTGAATGAAACCATGCTCATGACACACATCGAGTGCAGATAACAGCTGCCTGATGATTGAAAGCCTCATCACTAAATCAACCGCCGAATCTGCTATCAGTTCCCTTACATCTACGCCCGCCAGATAATCACTCACCGTCACTTGCGCATTCGGCAGGCAATACCAGTGTTTCAGGCTCGGAAAGTGTTGTGAGTGCGTCGCCAAACGCTGCAAACGCCGAAACTTTGTCGTGCTCATCTCGCCAGTACGCCAGCGAAATTTTAGCGCCAGTTGCTCTGAGTCTCTGAACCCGAAAATAGTGGTGCCCTCACCACCCTCATGCAAAATAGACTGCAGCGTGTAAGGCCCCCACTTCACCGAAATTTCCCCAAGGCATCAGCACGAAATAATGCTCGGTAAGACACCCGCAGGGCTTTGGCCACGAGTCGCAGTTCACCATCATGTTGGGTCAGGGCGCGTTGAACAGTAAGAACATCAAGCTCATTGATGCTGGGTATACCGAGTGCTTGATAGCGCCGATAAACGGACTGTCGAGAGCACCCAACCTGCCGTGCTATAGCACTTGCTGAGTAATCAAGTGATTCGGCCAGCGCCAAAAAGGTGTCGTCGCTGTAGGGTTCTGCACGTAATCTCTCAGCGGCCAGCGGTTCGGACTCTAAGGCTGGAGCCGCGAGGAGTTGTGGTGGAAAGTCTGGCAACTCTGGCGTCAAACACGCCTGACCCAGAACAGCATAAAACTCTCTGACGTTACCGGGCCACGGGTAATGGATCGCATGCGCAAAAATGGAAGCCCACGCCGCAAGCCCTTGCGGGCCTGCTGGCGCGATCCATGGCTGATCTTGCTCGGTCATCAGACGATGCCTCGCGAGCACACCCAAATCGTCTGGATGCGCACTTAAGGGCGGTACTTCGATACGTTGTTGAGACAAACGATGGAGCAGGGCCTGACGAAAGGGCACATCCTGTAAATTCAGAGGTAGCTCGGTCGCCGCGAGCACTCGCACGTCGAGCGGCACCAGCTCACCCCCTACGACCTGAGCTTGACGCTCTTGCAACACCCGCAACAATTGCGCCTGCAGACTCGCTGAGGCGTCACCCATCTCATCAAGAAACAAGGTGCCGCCCTGCGCATTTTGAAAAAAACCATCTCGCCGGCGTTGTGCGCCGGTAAACACCCCTTTTTCAGAGCCAAACAACAGCGCAGGTGCCAAGGAGTCGGGTATGGCAGCCACATTGATCGCAACAAACGGACGTGTTCGGCGAGTGCCGAGCCGATGGATTGCGCGCGCGACCACCTCTTTCCCAGCACCAGTAGGACCCGTAATCAGAACATCATGAGGGCTTTGCGCTATTTGCTGCACACGTCGCTGTAAACTTCGGATGGGTTCACTAACCCCAATTAAATCGGGGCAAATTTGGTCATCTGACTCTGTGGTCACATTGCCAGACAGACAGAGGACAATGGAGTGCGAAATCACGATACTGTGGTGTGTAGCTGCCGAAAGTTCGAATGAGGTGATGTCACCACCGCGGCTCTCTCGCGTATTGAGCGTGAGAGCGCTCGCGCCTGCCCGGTGGGTCAACTCGAGTCTATCCTCTTGCACCTGCAAATACGCAATCTCACGTGAAATCGTCGTCTGCATCAGCGGCTGGCAGGATTTTCCCGCGATCGAAGTAAACTCAGAACCCCGCCCTAAAACGCTTGATTCAGAGGCTTTAGCAATCCACAGGCGAGCGCCCAGAAGAGTCGGATCAGCGTGGAAAACGACCGTGAGAACCGCGCAAGGGCCAGTATGATAGAGCGCCTTGGGGATCGCGATGTGGGGCTGCGTCGGTGCATGCAAGAGGGATGAAACGGGACGACTCATAGGCCAACGCCGATCAGAGTCATCCCGCCTGTATTCACAACAGCAATACCCAGACCGAGAACAAGAGCAACCAAACCACCGCGCTGCGACGCAGCATATTGACCAAACCGGCAAAGGCATCTAATAAACGAGGCTTATCACCGAAAGTGTCTAAGTCGGCCAGTATAGGACTAGACGCGATAGCAACAGAATACAGTGCCGTATGAACCGGCATTGAGGGCTCCATCCAAGCTCGACCCAGCGCTTTGGCACCCGCACTAAAATCGCCAACTAATAAGAACGTGGTCGCCAACACCCGACTTGGTAGCCACAGGAGTGCGGCAAGGACAGAATCAGCCTCGGATTCATCGGAGCGATGGTGGTAAAAAATCACCACCAAATGCGCCACAACACCAAGAGGTCCCAGCAAAATGAAGTAAAAGCCGCCAGAAAACACAAGCATCACGGCGAGTAATAGGGCTTTCTCAACGAAAGATAAACGTTGCGCGAGTGAGTCGGCATCTGAGCTGGGCAACCAGGCCTCGAGGGCTTCTTCCAGACGATACTCGGCAGCAGTGGTATCGCCGCGAAGCCAGTCAATCTGAATATCGTCGATGAGTCGTCGTGCGACATCAAATCGAATACCCGCACAGACTGAGGCAAACACAATAACAACGCCCAAAAGCCCCCAAAACCAGTCATGAATCCAGGAGTACAGCAGCGCAAATCCCAGAATAGGCACCGCGAGTACTGCGATGAGTTTTGCAGGACCGGCGAAACCAAACCCAGAGAGCACGGCTACTAAATTATCGAGCCGATCAGCACACCATAAACCGATGGGATTTCGCTCCGCGGTATACAAGAGATACGCTGCCGCGAGTAAACTGGCTAAATAAAGCATAACGCCCCCTAATGGCGACCTGTTATCGAGTTTCTGACGCGTACCCAATCGAAGGCGGGACCCGGATCCGTTTTGCGTTCTGGCGCGATATCGCTGTGCCCCACCACCGCGTCGGTATTGATCTCGTACTCTTTGATTAATGCCAAGAGTACAGACTGTAGTACTAGGTACTGCGAATCAGTGTAAGGCAAGTGATCCGTTCCTTCCAGCTCTATGCCGATACTGAAGTCGTTGCAGTTATCACGACCCCTGAAATGTGAAACGCCCGCGTGCCAGGCTCTATCGAGAAAACTGACGAACTGGGTGATGGCACCTGTTCGGCGAATCAACAAGTGAGATGACACTCTCAGATTCTCTAAGTCCGCAAAACTTGGGTGCAAGTCGCAATTTAGACGATTGCAGAATAAGTCCTCGATGTAGGGGTTTCCAAACTCGCCTGCGGGCAACGAAATATTATGCACGACCACTAAATCGATTAAGGTCAGATTAGGTCGCGCGCCAAAATTAGGCGAATAACGACGCTGGGCAGCGCTGAGCCAGCCCTCATCAATGTACATCATCGTTCTTAAGACCTGCTATCATAGGCGCTGACACAATCACCAAGTTGAAAGACAGTATGCACGTTCCATCGCCAGAAATCATCCGTGCCAATGTGACCGCTGCCCTCGCCGAGGACATTGGTAGTGGCGATATCAGCGCTCAACTGATCTCGGCCAATCGCCATGCGAAAGCCACGATGATTACCCGTGAGTCGGGTGTGCTCGCCGGTATACCCTGGGCGCAAATGGTCTTTGCAGAGGTCGACCCCTCTATTGAAGTAGACTGGACCTGTAACGACGGCGATGCGATCAGTCCCAACGAAACCCTTGTTACTCTGAGGGGTCCAGCGCGCGCGCTCCTTACCGCCGAGCGCACTGCCATGAACTTTTTACAAACCCTGTCGGGCACAGCAACGCTTGCTCGACACTATGCCGACCTTGTGGCACATACTCGCGTGAAGCTCTTAGACACACGTAAGACACTCCCGGGTCTGCGATACGCCCAAAAGTATGCGGTGTTATGTGGTGGTTGTTTCAATCATAGAATTGGCTTGTTCGATGCCTTTTTGGTCAAAGAGAATCATATCGCTGCGGCTGGAGGCATCGCCGCTGCAGTTCAGGCTGCTCGCACGCTGTCGCCTAACAGCTTGTTAGAGGTCGAAGTTGAGACCCACGATGAATTAGAGCAAGCCCTGGCAGCAGGTGTTGATCGAATTATGCTCGATAATTTTACCATCGACGCCATGCGAGACGCGGTAGCGTTGACACGCGGCAGAGTCGAGCTCGAAGTCTCTGGGAATGTGACCGAAACGACTCTGATCAAGATTGCCGAAACGGGTGTTGATTATATTTCTATTGGCGCACTCACCAAACACTGCCGAGCCCTAGATTTGTCGATGCGGCTCAGTACCGATTAGCGCTCTAACAGATCGACATCACTGACCACCACACCGCATCCATCGGCATAAATCCAGTCGCCCTCTGCCACCTTAGCGCCACCGATCTCGATCGGCATACCACGCAGTCCGACACCATGTTTATCTGTCTTGAGTGGGATCACTCCTAGCGCAAACACACCTAACGTCAAAGTTTGTAAGACCGTGACATCGCGAACTGCGCCATTAATGATTAATCCAAGCCAACCGTTTAGGCACGCTTTCTCAGCAATCTGATCTCCCAACAAAGCCCGGCGCAACGAGCCACCGCCATCGACCACCATCACACGACCATGACCAGGCTCTTCAGCTAAAGCTTTGACCAGTGAATTATCTTCAAAACATTTGATAGTCGCGGCTTGCCCACAAAAATGGGAGTGGCCACCGTAGCTTGCGAATTGCATGTGCATGACACGCACAGCGGTGTGTGCATCGCACAAATCTGGTGTCGAAAATTCATCCATCGCTATCAGATCCAATTCACAGGGAATTCGAGCAGCATACCGCTTGATCCCAGCACAGCCTGCTCCGAGGCCGCGCAGCGCGGCAAAATCTGCTCACAGTAAAACGACGCCGTAGCCACCTTCTGCGCATAGAACGCCCGTGTGCTGCCGCCCGTGATGCGCTCCTGTGCTAGCAGCGCACCCCGCGCAAGTTGCCAACCACCGAACAAATACCCTGTCATCATCAGGTACTCAAACGACGCACCCAAAGCCGCATCTCTGTGTTGCGGCCACTTTTCCAGAATCCACTGGGTCGCCCGCACCTGCGCACCTAGGCTCGATTTTAGAGCGTCGCCCATGCCCCGCAGTGAATCAGTATCACTCTCACGTAGCTCTGCGATCGTGTTAGCAATCTCGTTTTGAATGAGCTCCATGGTTGCACCACCATCACGTGCCACTTTTCGCCCCACCAAATCGGCTGCCTGAATCCCATTTGTTCCCTCATAGATCGACGTAATGCGAACATCTCGAAAATACTGTGCCGCCCCAGTTTCCTCGACATACCCCATACCACCGTGAACCTGAACACCAATCGATGTCAGCTCCTCAGAAAAGGTGGTAAGCCAGCCTTTAATCACCGGTATCATTAAATCGATGCGCGCCTGGGCGACTGGCTTTTCCGCAGAGGGGCCCGAGTGAGCCAAATCCATTGTGACCGCCTCACTGTAGGCGAGAGCTCGCATCGCCTCGCAGCCTGATCGCATGGTTAGCAACATGCGTTTCACATCAGCGTGCTGAATAATTGCAACGCTGCCCTGAACACGCTCGTTGGCATAGGCGCGCGCTTTTTGAAACGCTCCTTCAGCTGCTCCGAGAGCCTGTAAACCGACTTTTAGACGAGCCTCGTTCATCATAGTGAACATACATTTCAGGCCCTCGTTCTCGCGGCCCACAAGGTATCCAATCGCACCTTCCGTATCGCCGTAGGCCATCACACAGGTTGGACTCGCATGAATCCCAAGCTTGTGTTCCACCGACACAGGGAACACGTCGTTCCGCGCTCCTAGAGTTCCGTCGGGTGAAACGAGGAACTTGGGCACAATAAACAACGAAATTCCTTTTGAGCCTTCGGGTGCGTCGGTCGTTCTCGCCAGCACCAAGTGGATAATGTTTTCACTCGCGGAATGGTCTCCCCAGGTGATATAAATTTTTTGCCCAAAAATTCGATAGTGATCACCCTCTGGGACCGCGCGCGTTTTCACAGGGCCCAGATCAGAGCCCGCACCCGATTCGGTCAAGTTCATAGTCCCCGACCACAAACCAGAATTAATGCGTGTCGCGTACAGCGTTCGCTGTTCCTCTGTTCCATGCGCCGCAATGGCAAGCGCAGCTCCTGAGCTCAAAAATGGTGCGAGAGCGAACGCCATATTGGCGCCATTCCACATCTCTGAAGTCGCGGTGCCATAGAGCTCGGGCAAACCTTGGCCGCCGAGTGCTTCTGACGCGGCAATACCAGTCCAACCGGCTTCTCCGAGCTGGGCCAGAGCATCTTCATGCCCTGGTGAGCACTCCACACGCTGATTCACGCATTGTGCTGGGTGCGTATCACCAATGCGCCGAAGTGGCGCTAAAACATCGTTAGCGAGCCTAGCGGCCTCATCAAGTAAAGCTGTGGTGAGCTCCGAATTGACGCCTTTATCGCGATAAGCTTCGAGCTCTCCCAAAGTTTGCTCGACCTGCAATACCTCGTCGATTAAAAATTGCATGTCCTCGATGGGGGCTCTGTAGTTGTCCATGATGTCTCCAAAAATCACTCAATAAAATGAGCACAAGGTCGTAATAATAACGTTTCACTGAGGCTTTTACAGCCACTCAATGACACATTCGATCCGCGTGTAAAACATGAGGGTCGCGGAAAACATCGAATTTGCATAGACTATGGTATTGATGATTGCCATTCACCTGATCAATACTGCCAGACTGATGCCGTCAAGGCTGATGTAACGCGGTATTAAACCCGTTTGAGGGCCTATGAACTTAAATCGCATTGACTTAAATCTTTTGGTTTATCTAGACGTGTTGCTGCGTGAACGAAATGTCACCCAGGCAGCCAACAAACTAAGCCTGTCTCAGCCCGCTATGAGTAATGGGCTCAAGCGATTACGTGATCTTTTTGATGACCCATTACTGGTAAGAACGAGTGAAGGCATGACGCCAACCGAGCGCGCACTCGAGCTCGAACCCATCATTAGAGATGTCCTGGCCAATATTGATCGAGCCGTCCAAACCCGAGCTGAGTTTGATCCTCAGCACCAAAACCGAGTCTTTCGGATCATGGCGAGCGACTATGCTGAATCGACGCTGCTGCCGCATGTCCTGTCTCAACTGCGGGAGCTGGCCCCATCCGTCACACTCGATATTATGACACCAAGTGATGTCAGCTTTTTAGACGTCGAGCGCGGCAAGGTCGACATGGTCATTAACCGCTTTGACTCAATGCCGCAATCCTTCCATCAGACCCATCTCTGGGATGACAGTTTCTCGTGTCTGCTGAGTCCCAATAATCCGGTCTTAGAAGACTTCTCTCTCGAAAATTATCTGAAAGCGAGCCATATTTGGGTGAGCAAGACTGGAATGGGTGTCGGTGTTGGTGTCAATCCGGATGATATTCAGCGATTGGGATGGGTCGACTTGGCCTTGAATCGACTCGGCCATAAGCGCCAAATTAGGGTGTTTACTCGTCACTATCAGGCCGCTATGACCCTTGCCGAGCAAAATGATCTGATTGTGACTCTACCCACGCGTGCTGCACTTCTCAAATCGAATAACCCCAGGGTCGTTCTGCGCACACCTCCGCTGAAAATTCCACCCCTTGAATTGAAGATGGCGTGGAGCCCTCTGCTTCAGCACAACCCGAGTAATCGCTGGCTTCGTAGACTCATAGCAGATACCGCAAGATCTCTGCCCGCGCCGCTCGAACCTCCGAGAGAAGATTCGCACTAGCGGTCCTAGCTCACCAGGACTACCGAGACTGCGCGAGTCTGGCCCATGGTCTCATCGACCGGGGCAACCGGGCGACAACCAAAAACCAGCAGCCAGCAGCCAGCAGCCAGCAGCCAACGATCAGCAACCAATAACCAACAACCAACAACCAACAACCAACAACCAACAACTATTGATACGATGAATGCTTGCGATAAGAAGCATAGATTTGATAAATCATGTTGGTTTTCATAGACTCGTACAATCACAATAATCGATCGATAGGGCCATAGCATGACAGACAGAATTGAACGCGAAGGATTGCAGGTAGCGGCCAGTCTTGACCGGCTAATGAGCGATGAAATCATTCAAGGCACAGGCCTTACTGTAGATGGGTTCTGGCAGCACGCTGCCGCTGTGATCGCAGAGTTTATGCCCGCAAACGCCGAGCTATTGGCCGAGCGCGAGCGCCTGCAGGCTCTTATTGACGGGTGGCATCAATCTAATCCGGGGCCATTCAACCCCGAACAGTACCAAGCCTTTCTTCGAGAGATTGGCTATTGGCTTCCGGAACCGGATGATTTTTCGATCACGACCCAGAATGTAGATGACGAGATCGCAGTGATGGCTGGGCCGCAGCTTGTCGTGCCGGTCATGAACGCACGCTTTGCACTCAACGCAACCAATGCTCGCTGGGGCAGTCTGTATGATGCTTTATATGGGACCGATGTCATCTCTGAATCTGACGGCGCTGAGCGTGTGGGCGCCTACAACCCGGTGCGCGGCGCAAAGGTCGTGGCATTCGCACGCGACTTCCTAGATCAACACTGCCCCCTATCGCGTGGATCACACGCTGATGTGAAGCAATATGCCATTGCTGGCGAAAAACTGACCGCTGTTTTAAGTGAAGGAAACGTCTGCTTATTAAAAGACAGATCGCAGCTGGTCGGCTATTGCGGCAGCGCCGAGAGCCCCACCTCGATACTACTGAAGCATCACGGTTTACACATCGAAATACAAATCGATCGACAGCATCCGATTGGTGCTACCGATCCTGCTGGGGTAAAAGACGTGTGTCTGGAGGCGGCAATTACCACCATCCAAGACTGTGAAGATTCGGTCGCGGCCGTGGACGCCGCCGACAAAGTCGTGGTTTACCGAAACTGGCTGGGTTTAATGAAGGGCGACCTCGCCGAATCCTTCGCCAAAGACGGACAAACCGTCAAACGTACTTTGAATCCGGATCGGCACTTCACCCAACCTGATGGATCGGCACTCACACTCCCCGGTAGAAGTCTGCTATTCGTTCGCAACGTCGGTCACTTAATGACGAATCCGGCTATTCTGACAGCAGACGGACAAGAAGTGCCCGAAGGTCTTATGGACGCCTTGTTTACAGTGCTGATTGCACTCCACGATCTGAATACAACCGGTTCCGTCAGAAACTCTCGCACTGGTAGCATCTATATTGTGAAGCCCAAAATGCATGGCCCTGATGAAGTCGCCTTCACCTGCCGTCTTTTCTCTGAGATCGAAGCCCGCTGCGGCTTAGCCTCTAACACCATAAAAATGGGCATCATGGATGAGGAGCGCCGCACCAGCATTAACTTGAAAGCGTGTATCGAGGTCGCTAAAGAGCGCCTGGTCTTCATTAACACGGGCTTTTTAGATCGCACTGGCGATGAAATTCATACCAGCATGCTGGCAGGTCCGATGCTACCGAAAGGGCAGATGAAATCTAGCACTTGGATCAGCGCCTACGAGAATCGCAACGTGGATATCGGACTGCGCTGTGGCTTAGCAGGGAAGGCACAAATCGGCAAAGGCATGTGGGCCATGCCCGATCTAATGAAGGCGATGCTAGAGCAAAAGAGCAACCACCCAGAGGCTGGAGCAACAACGGCTTGGGTGCCCTCTCCGACTGCCGCCACGCTGCACGCGATTCATTATCATCAGATCAATGTATTTGAGCGCCAGGCCAAGCTGAGTCAGAGAGCGACCGCTAAGGTCGAAGATATTCTGCAGATTCCACTGGGCGACCCGAGTCAACTCAGCGCCGCTGACATTCAAGCGGAACTGGATAACAACTGTCAGGGTATTCTCGGCTACGTAGTCCGCTGGATCGACCAAGGTGTTGGGTGCTCAAAGGTACCTGATATCCACAATGTGGGCTTAATGGAAGATAGAGCGACTCTCAGAATCTCGAGCCAACATATTACTAATTGGCTTCATCACGGGGTATGTACCTCGGAACAGGTGCAGTCGACACTGGAACGTATGGCCGCTGTGGTAGATCAGCAGAATGCCAATGATCCCTACTACACACCAATGACACCAAACTTTAAGGCATCAATTGCCTTTCAGGCGGCACGGGAACTGATCTTTGACGGGGAAGTCCAGCCCAGTGGATACACCGAGCCGGTGTTACATCGAATGCGGCGAGCTCTAAAAACCACTTCGATGTAAGCCTTGAAAAGTGACAGAGGCTGAGCTGTTGGTTGCTAAGCCTCTATAACCTGTCACACTTAAATCGGCAAACGCGTAAGGTGTCAGACCGCCTTATGAATTCGCACCGATATCAAGACAGGCATCCGCATCGGCACCGGTCTCGCCGCAGACTGCAGTTCCCGCAACACCCCACTCCAAGCTCTGTCCAGTATTGACGGTAGGCGTCAGTATTATCGTTTTTGCACTAGGATGCGCTTCAATCGTAATCACGCCATCTGCAACACTGAGAGCATCAACATACTTAACAATAGCTCCCGCACTAGCATCTGCGATTGCCGCCGCAATCCCATTAGATCCAGCATCGCAATCCGCTAGCGCTTTCTGCGAAGCACATAGTCCCACCGCAGTTCGATACGTCGCCGCTCCCTGCAGGGCACCACTGAGTCGCGCGCGGTCGCTATAGCCCTGATAAGCCGGAAGCGCCACCGCCGACAAAATACCCACGATTGCAATCACAATCATCAACTCGATCAAAGTAAAGCCAAGTTGGCTAACAGTATTCATTGCCTTCATCATTGTTCCCTCTTCGCTATCACAATTAAAGTTATCGCTCAGATCAAACCGCAAGTTGTGGTTGGACTTTTGCCTTCAGAGCGAGCCTTGCAGGCAGATCACTACCCGTCAGTATTTTTTCCAACAGAAGCGCTTGATTCACCCCAGCTGCCTGGTTAATGAGCTAAGGTTAGCATGTAGCTAATTATTTTTTCACAACTTGATAATTCAACTTTAATCTGGAGCAGGCGTGAACCCATCAGCAATCGACAATCTGAAGCAACCAAGCTCCCTAGGGCTCACGGGGCGTCTCATTGCTGACCAGTTGATTACCGTCGACGAAGCCGCTGAATCGCAAAAGCAATCAGCACTCCGCGATATGCCGCTGGTGCAATATCTGGTAGACGTGGTTGGTGTCGACAGCAGACAGCTCGCCCATTCCCTTGCCTCGGAGTTTGGCGCACCGCTGCTTGATCTGAGTGCTTATAACCCAGACTACCTACCCAAAGACTTGGTGGATCTGAAGCTACTGCAAAAACATCGTGCACTGCCTCTATTCAAACGCGGTAAACGACTTTTCATTGCGCTCGCCGATCCGGCTCGTATCGAAGCCCTCGATGAGATCAAATTCCATACCGGAATCACCACTGAAGTCATTGTGGCTGATCACACCCTGCTGTCATCTGCGATTGAAAAATTTGCGGATGCCAAAACATCAATCGAACAGCTGGGCGAACTCAATCATGAGTCGTACGACGATCTCGATATCAATACCCTCGACGAACCCGATGGCGATGATAGGGGCGTCTCTAAAGAGGTCGACGACACTCCCATCGTTCGATTCGTCAACAAAGTGCTCATAGATGCGATCAAGGCGGGTGCATCCGATATTCACTTCGAACCCTATGAACATCACTACCGAGTCAGATTCCGAGCCGATGGCATTCTGAAAGAGGTTGTGCGACCGCCCAAAGCACTCGCCCCCAGACTCGCCGCCCGACTGAAGGTCATGTCGCGCATGGACATCTCCGAACGACGGATCCCTCAAGATGGCCGGATACAGATGCGCTTATCCAAAACTCGGTCGATCGATATGCGGGTCAATACACTCCCCACGTTATTTGGCGAGAAAATCGTCCTGCGTATTTTAGATCCAGCGAGTGCGCAGCTGGGTATCGATGCCTTGGGCTATGAACCAGAGCAGCAGCGTTTATTTCTAGAGGCACTGGATCGCCCACAGGGGATGATTCTCGTCACCGGTCCGACTGGGTCGGGTAAAACGGTGTCTCTATACACCGGCCTGACGATCCTCAATACCGAGGAGCGCAATATCTCTGCAGCGGAAGACCCTGTAGAAATCAATCTAGAGGGGATCAATCAAGTTCCCGTTAATCCTAAAGTGGGTCTCAATTTTGCTGACGCGCTTCGATCGTTCTTACGACAAGATCCCGACGTCATCATGGTGGGCGAAATTCGAGACCTAGAAACAGCGGAGATCTCGATTAAAGCGGCGCAAACTGGCCACCTCGTGCTATCCACCCTGCACACCAACAGCGCTTCAGAAACCATCACACGGCTGCTTAATATGGGGATTCCGGCGTTCAATGTAGCCACGGCTGTATCTCTGATTATCGCGCAGAGTTTAGCACGCAAGCTTTGCCAACACTGCGCCGAGACTGTGACCGACTTACCGCGTTCGAGCTTAATCGAGCTGGGTTTCACCAAGGCGATGCTAGAGCATGCGACGATTAAGCGCGCCGTGGGTTGCAAAGCCTGCCACGAGGGCTACAAAGGTCGCACAGGGATCTATGAGGTGGTTAAGATAACCCCGACACTTGCCACCATGATCTTAGAAAATCATCACTCGATCGATTTGGCGAAGCAGGCCCGCAAAGAGGGTTTCCCAAGCCTGAAGACGTCGGCTCTACTGAAAGTCGCGAAGGGTATCATCAGCCTCGAAGAGGCGAATCGGATTACCGTAGACTAGTCTCATGAGAATTTAAATGACCACCAAAACTGCTTTGTTTGCTTACATTGGAACCGATAAACGAGGTCGAGAATCTCGGGGAGAGATCGAAGCCACGTCAATCAGTATGGTCAAAGCACAGTTGCGCAAGCGCGGGATTACTGCGAAATCGGTCCGCAAAAAATCGAAGCCCTTATTCCGTGGGAGAGGCGCCACAATAAAAGCGGCGGATATCGCGCTATTCACACGCCAGCTGGCAACTATGATGAAAGCGGGCGTACCCCTGATTCAAAGTTTTGAAATTGTCGCCGACGGTATCGAGAATCCACGCATGCAAAAACTGGTCAATGCGGTTCGCTCCGACGTCGCATCCGGCAATGCTCTTGCGGGCGCATTAGCGCGTCACCCAGAGCAATTCGATGACTTGTTTTGCTCATTGGTCGCATCCGGAGAAAGCTCTGGAACCCTCGAAACCATGCTCGATCGAGTCGCGACCTACAAGGAAAAAACCGAGCAGCTGAAAGCGAAAATCAAGAAGGCTCTCACCTATCCTATCGCCATCATGGCGGTTGCCATGGTCGTCACAGCCCTGCTCTTGGTCAAAGTCGTGCCTCAGTTTGCCGAGACCTTCCAGAGCTTCGGCGCCGAGCTGCCGGCCTTTACTCAGCTGGTCCTCGATATCTCGTATTTTGCGCAAGACTACTACTTGTACATGCTCGCTATTATCATTGCGCTGGTGTACCTCTTTCGCCGCACCCATCGAAAGTCGAGAGCCTTCCGAGACAAGATGGACCATCTTTTACTCAAAGTCCCCATCATCGGGGGTATCATTCGCCACGCGGCCATTGCGCGATTCTCTCGCACCCTCTCGACCACTTTTGCAGCGGGTGTCCCCTTAGTCGAAGCCTTGGAGTCGACCTCTGGTGCTGCAGGCAATGCGCTGTACCGAGAAGCCATCCTGCAAGTGCGCGATGATGTCACCGGCGGCTCATCGCTCTATGCCGCCTCTCGCGCCACCGCTATTTTCCCCAATATGGTGTTACAAATGATCAGTATCGGGGAGGAGTCTGGCTCTTTGGACGACTTACTCGCTAAAGTGGCAACACACTATGAAGAAGCCGTTGATAACGCGGTCGATAGCTTAAGCACTCTGTTAGAGCCGATGATCATGGTGGTACTTGCTGTGTTGGTCGGATCTCTGATGTTAGCGATGTACTTACCTATCTTTATGTTAGGATCTGTCATCTAATTTTTTCGTAGGACCATTGCATGCCAGAGCTTGGCTTTATGACCACCGAAACGCCGGCTGGCTTACTGCTGATATTGGTCGTGGGTCTCGTGGTTGGCAGTTTTTTGAACGTCGTTATTCTGCGGCTTCCGATCATGATGCAGGCTCAGTGGCGCAAAGATTGTCGCGAGCTTCTTGCCTGTGAGCCGGAACCCGCTTCAGAACCTTTTAATCTAGCGACACCTGGATCACATTGCCCGGCCTGCCAAACGCCGATCAAACCATGGCATAACGTGCCGGTTCTAAGCTGGCTAATACTTCGCGGTCGCTGCAGCTATTGTCAATCAAAGATTAGCAGTCGATATCCGCTGGTAGAATTGGCCAGTGGTATCGCCAGTGTCGTGGTAGCCACCCAATTTGAATGGGGTAGCCAACTTGCACTCGCGCTGGTTTTTACCTGGAGCTTACTGTGTCTTACCCTAATCGACTGGGACCACCAACTCCTGCCAGATGACATCACCCTGCCTTTACTGTGGCTTGGTTTAATGGCTAATTTCTGGGGTATTTTCACCGACTTAGAATCTGCTGTTCTCGGTGCCGTATTGGGTTACGGTATTTTATGGAGCGTTTACTGGATCTTTAAACTACTGACAAAGAAAGAAGGCATGGGTTACGGCGATTTTAAACTTCTCGCGGCCTTGGGCGCTTGGCTCGGCTGGCAAGCGCTGCCTATGATCATTTTATTATCCTCATTGGTAGGCGCCACCATCGGTATCGGATTGATCGTTCTAAAGCGACTGCAGCGAGATCAACCCATGCCATTCGGACCCTACTTAGCAGCGGCGGGCTGGCTCTTTCTAATGATGGGAGATAGGCTCACACAATGGTCTCTTTACTAAGGAGCAACAATGCTAACCGTGGGTATTACAGGCGGGATAGGCAGCGGTAAAACTGCTTTAACCGATATCTTGCAGGATATGGGGGTTGTAATCGTTGATGCTGACGCCATTGCCCGCCTGGTCGTTGAACCGGGCAGTCCCGCACTCGCCCAAATTGCCGATCATTTCGGGCCACAGTGTCTTACGGCCGAGGGTACCCTAGACCGCGCTGCCTTGCGCCAGATCGTATTTTCCGACCCCGACGCACGCGCCTGGCTAGAAGCGCTGACACACCCCCTTATTGGCGCTGAGCTCAAAGCGCAACTTGATGCGGCGGACGGGCCTTACCGAGTGTTGAGCTCGCCCTTGTTACTAGAAGGGCAGCAAGCGAGCATGACCGACCACGTAGTGGTGGTTGACGTACCGGAATCAGTTCAGATTCAGCGAGCCAGCGGGCGAGACCAAAATTCCCCAGACCAAATACAGAGGATTATGAACGCTCAACTGCCCAGGCAGGAGCGCCTCGCGCGTGCCGACTACATCGTAGATAACTCAGGCTCCCTCGAGCAACTGCGAGAGCACGCGCAGGCGCTACATCGACATCTACTTGACCTGGCCGCTCGCTAAACGACGCCGAAGACTGTCTAGTATGACCCGATTCGGGGGCGGCATGGGGTATTCTCCACACTCATCAATGGCAACCCAAGTGACTTCCTGCCCCTCTTTACCCACCGGCTCGCCCGAGAAATCCGTCACGAACCAGCACTGCAACTCAACTCGACGCGAGGCATAATCATGTCCAACAGTCTGCAAGGGTTCACTGGCATTGACGAGGATACCGAGTTCCTCGAACAGTTCTCGGTGCAGCGCCTCTTGAGAGGTTTCACCAGATTCAATCTTGCCACCCGGAAACTCCCATAACCCCGCTAGATGCTGCTCCGCTCGTCGTCTCGAGAGGCACACCTGGGTTCCTCTAACCACTACCCCAACGGCTACTTTTAAAGAGACCTTAGGTTCGGTATTCGGCATTGATTCTGACATAGTCGTAAGAAAAATCGCTGGTATAGACAGTGGTAGACGCTGTGCCTCGGTTTAGACCAACTTGTAAGACAATATTCACTGGCGCCATTGCAGCGACTCCATCTGCCTCGGTATAACTGGCTGCTCGCTGACCACGTTCGGCGATCAACACATCATTCAAAGTTAGGGTGATCTGATCAATCGCAAGATTCACCAAGCCGGCTCGACCGATCGCTGCCAGCAGTCGACCCCAATTTGGATCAGAAGCGAACAAAGCCGTTTTCACCAAGGGTGACTCGGCGATCGTGAAAGCCACATCCAAGCACTCTCGTTCGGTCAGACCGCCGTGCACCTGAATCTCGAAAAACTTTGTCGCACCCTCGCCATCACGAACCATTGCCTGCGCCAACGATAACAGCAAGCTCTCTAAAGCTTCACAAAAAGAAAGATAAAGCGAGTCGGTTTCACTGCTTATCGGTGGCAACACCGACGCACCGGTCGCAGACAAGGTGCAAGCATCATTGGTTGAAGTATCGCCGTCGATCGTGATGCGATGGTATGACTGCTCTACCGCTCGACTCAGGGCAACCTTCAGCAGGGCTGGCGCAATGGTCAAGTCCGTTGCCACGAACGAGAGCATGGTTGCCATATTTGGCCTAATCATGCCGGCGCCCTTGGTAATACCCGTGATCGAAAAATAGTGATCTCCGAAAGGGATCCGAACAGAAGCTACCTTTGGCCTTGTATCGGTGGTCATGATCCCTTCGGCTGCTGCCTGCCAATGATCCTCATGCAGATCCGCCAGTGCCAGCGCTTGCGCCGCCACCAGTTTATCTACTGGCAGAGACTCTCCGATGACTCCAGTCGAGAAGGGCAATACTTCTTCTTCAGCACACCCTACCCGCTCCGCTAACGCTCTGACCGTGGCGCGAGCAGCCAGCAAACCCGACTCTCCAGTGCCTGCATTGGCGTTACCCGTATTAATCATCAAGTAGCGTGGTGCAGCCTGGCTGAGATGTTGCCGAGCCAACACCACGGGTGCAGCGCAAAAATCATTTCGGGTAAAGACTGCAGCCGTCGTTGTCCCGGGAGCAAGCTCTATGATCACTAAATCTTTGCGACCTACTTTCTTAATTCCGGCGCTGGCAATACCCAGACGCACCCCATTCACTGGGAACATTGTTTCCATCGACTATAGTTTTCCGTGACACGATTTGTATTTTTTACCACTCCCGCAGGGGCATGGTTCATTGCGACCCACTTTGCGCTCCTCGCGAACAAACGGCGCCGCGCTGGGATCTTGCTCAGCACTCGCAGCGGGTTCACGCAGAGCGCTGGCATCGCTGTGTTCAAAGGCCAGCTGTTCGCGCGCGGCCTCGTCTCGACGTTGTTGCTCGATACGTTCAGCCTCGTCTGGCCGCTGAATTTGCACATGACTCAAGAATTTAATGACTTCAAACTTAAGATTATTGAGCAGGGTCTGGAACAGCTCGAAGGATTCGCGTTTGTACTCTTGCTTGGGATTCTTTTGAGCATAGGCGCGCAGGTGAATACCTTGGCGAAGTTGATCCATGGTCGCTAAATGATCCTTCCAGAGCTGATCGAGAATCTGCAACATGACCTGCTTTTCGATCTTTCGCATGTCTGGCCCAACCGCCTCGCATTTGGTCTCATAGGCAGATTGAACGGCTGCGAGCGCTCGTTCTCTGATGGCATCTTCATCGACCGTGTTATCTTGATCGAGCCACTGTTGAATCGGCAACTCCACCGCGAAATCGGATTTAAGACTATTTTCTAAGCCGGCAATATCCCACTGCTCCTCAACACTCATGGGTGGGATGTAACCGTCAATGGTATCGTTCACCACATCGGCCCGGATGGCCATGATGGTCTCTGAGATATCCTCGGACACGAGCAAATCATCACGCTGCTGATAGACAATCTGCCGCTGGTCATTGGCGACATCATCGTACTCTAGCAACTGCTTTCGAATGTCAAAGTTGCGACCCTCGACTTTGCGCTGAGCCTTCTCGATTGCATTCGTCACCATCCGGTGCTCAATCGCTTCGCCCTTCTCCATCCCGAGCGCCTGCATGAAGTTTTTGACTCGGTCAGACGCGAAAATACGCATCAGATTATCTTCCAACGACAGATAAAAGCGCGATAAACCTGGATCGCCCTGACGTCCTGCTCGTCCTCTGAGCTGATTATCAATACGCCGCGACTCATGCCTTTCAGTACCGAGGATATGCAGCCCACCCGCTGCCAAGACGGCTTCGTGCCGAGCTTGCCAGGCTGTCTCGATCGCCTGTTTCTGGTCTTCGGTTAGATCACCAGCAGCAGTCAGTTCGGCTTCCAAATTACCGCCCAGAACAATATCAGTACCTCGACCCGCCATATTGGTTGCAATCGTCACCACACCGGGTCGACCCGCTTGCGCAATAATGTCGGCTTCCTGCTCATGATATTTGGCATTCAATACCTTGTGATCAATATCAGCTTCTTTGAAGCGCAGCGATAATTCTTCCGAGGTTTCAACCGAGGCGGTACCCACTAATACAGGGGCACCTTTGTCTATGCAGGCCCTCACGTCCTCTACAATAGCGTCAAACTTTTCTTCGCGCGTTAGATATACGAGATCATTAAGATCAAGACGCTTCATTTCTTTGTTGGTCGGAATCACCAACACTTCGAGCCCGTAAATCTGACGAAACTCGAACGCTTCGGTGTCGGCGGTACCCGTCATACCGGACAAGGTGTTGTAGAGACGGAAATAGTTTTGAAAGGTGGTCGAAGCCAGTGTCTGACTTTCACTTTGAATTGCGACACCTTCTTTAGCCTCTAATGCTTGATGCAAACCTTCGGACAATCGTCGACCATGCATCGTTCGCCCAGTGTGCTCATCAATCAGGATCACCTGGCCGCCCTGAACAATGTACTCCACATCACGATGGAACAAGCTATGTGCCTTTAATGCCGAATGCACGTGATGCAGCAGATTCAAGTTAGTCGCAGCATAAAGACTGTCACCCTCAGCGAGCAGACCTTCCTTGATTAACAGGGCTTCGACTTTCTCGTGTCCCTCTTCTGTGAGTTCTATGGACCGCTGTTTTTCGTCGATATGAAAATCTTTTGGTACTTCTTCAGTGCCTCGCTCTAATAATGGAACAAAGCGATTAATCCGCTGATACAGCTCTGAACTGTCTTGCGACGCACCCGAAATAATGAGCGGTGTTCTCGCCTCATCAATGAGAATCGAGTCCACTTCGTCTACGATCGCAAAGTTCAGGTCTCGCTGCAGGCGATCCTCAAGCGAGAACGCCATATTGTCTCTGAGGTAATCAAAACCGAACTCATTATTTGTGCCATAAATCACATCTGCCGAGTAGGCCTGTTTCTTCTGATCCGGCGCCTGTCCTGATTTGATCACACCAACCCTTAAGCCCAAAAACCGATACAGCGGCTCCATCCAATGGGCATCTCGGTTAGCTAAGTAATCGTTGACCGTCACAAGGTGAACACCCTTACCACTTAGGCTATTCAAGTAGGCGGGTAAAGTCGCCACCAAGGTTTTCCCTTCACCGGTCCTCATCTCGGCAATTTTGCCTTCATGCAGCGCAATACCACCAATCATTTGCACGTCGAAATGACGCATACCGAGCACACGCTTGCCCACTTCTCGAACGGTTGCAAAGGCCTCTGGGAGCAAAGTATCGAGGGTCTCACCTCCCGCTAAGCGACTTTTGAACTCGGGTGTCTTGGCAGCGAGAGCCTCATCTGTCAGAGGCTCGAGTTGCACTTCGAACTCATTGATTTTCTCTACTATTTTTGAGAGGCGCTTCAGCTCACGATCATTGCGTGTTCCAAACACCTTTTTCAGTATATTGAGCATAATGGTCTTGTTCCTATCGTCGTTTCAGGGAGTTATGGACTGGTAACAGCGATAACTCTTACGATAGGGTACAAACAGAATAGATTGCGGGATCTACCAGACGACCGAAATCAAATCGTTGCAGCGTGGCGCCTCCAACAGTGACTTGATCGACCGCGGCACACTGTTCAACCGATGTTTCAATCGGATACCCAGTAGTCCGCCAGACGTCCTGGTGGAGTGGCTCGAGTAAGACCGTCTGCAAGCGCGTCGAGGCACTTTGATCCGACAACTCTTGAGACTTGAAGAATGGCGTCGACAATTCATGCCGCCGGCTCGAGATGGCGATCAAATGACCAGGGCGTAGCAGCTCAGATTGTCTCGATGGCGTGTCGATATGACTTAACGGTGGCTTCGATGGGGGCAACTCAATAGCACTTCCCAGATCGAACCAAAACTGTCCATGTGCGCCCAATATCGCTGACTGGGCGAAGCCAAGAGCGCTCGGCGCGCTCAGGGTGGCGTACTGAAACTCTAGCGCGAAGTGATGAGATTCGTCGGGGAGACCAGCAGAGTCACTGTAGTGAGCAGAAGCGCTGACCTGATCTGACACTTTCGCCTGCGTCGCGCAGTCATGTCCTATTGAACTCGACCCAACCGAATTGACAGCCCCAGTTGCAACAGGGCTCTTAAAAAGGTCACTCGCAGCAGTTTCAAAACCACTCGCCGGGATGGTCACACCCAGCGGCAATCCCAACAACAGGGCAGACGCTAAGGTTCTAGACCAGCGCTTGCGGTCGTCGCCCGCCGAACGATAATTGACTGGGTTATCCAAAGTGGCTGACATGGCACATGGGTGGGTAGAGTGAATAAGCGCCTAATATGCCACAAGCCAAGCTTTAACGCTATCTCAGGAAATCGTCTTTAGCGCCCAGAAAGGAGCGCATCAAGGCGAGGTCAAACCGCTAAGGCAGGTGTCGTGGAGTATGATATCGGGGCCTGCACGGCGTCATCGAAAGTCACCATTTCCCAACAATCTTGCTGTGCTAACAGGGTTCGCAAGAGGCGATTGTTGAGTGCATGACCCGATTTATGCGCCCGAAACTCACCGATCAGGCTAAACCCGAGTAAGTACAGATCACCAATCGCATCGAGAATCTTGTGTCGCACAAACTCATCTTCATAACGCAAACCGCCTTCATTCAAGATGCGGTACTCATCTACGACAATGGCATTATCTACGCTTCCACCCCGCGCTAAACCCTGGGAGCGAAGGTACTCTATTTCATGCATAAAGCCGAAGGTGCGGGCTCTGCTAATTTCTTTCACAAAGCTGGTGGTTGAGAAGTCGACCTCGGCGCTGGCGGAACGATCCTTGAATACTGGATGATCAAAATCGATGCTAAACGCAACCTTGAAGCCATCAAAAGGGAGAAAAGTCGCTGTCTTCCCATCTTCTTCAACCGTCACCGGCTTCTTGATCCGAATGAAGCGTTTCAGAGCAGGCTGCTCTTCTATTCCCGCTGACTGAATCAGAAATACAAAGGGGCCCGCACTGCCATCCATAATCGGTACTTCGGCGGCACTGACATCAATAAAAGCGTTATCAATGCCTAATCCAGCCATAGCGCTCAGCAAGTGCTCAACGGTGGAGATCCGCTGGCCATTGGCAACTAACGTGGTGGAGAGAGTGGTATCACCGACGTTTAGCGCACTTGCTGGTATTTCTACGATAGGATCAAGATCAACTCTACGAAACACGATCCCGTTATCAATAGGCGCTGGTGACAGGCCCAAATAGACCTTCTCGCCGGTATGAAGACCCACACCAGTTGCCTTGATCGGGTTGCGTAAAGTACGTTGTCTGATCATTGTTGCTGCCCTTTGTTATTGATCACCGTAATGATCTTCTAGTCAATCAGCCTGTCGCCGCAGAAACGCCGGTATATCAAAATAATCGCCACCGTCATCAACCTCTGGCAACGACCGCGCCGTATTACCATCGATCTCGCCCTCAGCTTGGCGACGCTTAATAGTGGGGCGATCAAAACGACGATAATCCGGTTTGCCATCACCCCCGTGACCATGCGTTACTGGTTTGACAACAGAAATTGGCTTTTTCTCCTGACCCAAACGAGATAAACCAGTGGCAACGACGGTAACCTTAATTTCGTCGTGCATTTCTGGGTCGATCACGGTGCCAACAACGACCGTTGCCTCTTCCGACGCAAATTCTTCGATGGTGTCACCCACTTCGGTAAACTCACCCAATGAAAGATCTAATCCGGCAGTGATATTCACCAAAATGCCACGCGCACCCTGCAAATCGATATCATCGAGCAACGGACTCTGGATGGCTTTTTCAGCTGCTTCGCGCGCTCTGCCTTCACCACTGGCGCGACCGGTACCCATCATCGCCATGCCCATTTCCGACATCACTGTCTTCACGTCGGCAAAGTCGACGTTGATCATGCCTGGGCGAATGATAAGATCGGCAATGCCTTGTACGGCGCCAAAGAGTACATCATTCGCTTCTTTGAAGGCATCCAATAAGCTGGTATTTTTTCCCAAAACCTCGAGTAAACGCTCATTCGGAATGGTAATCAATGAATCCACGTACTGCTCAAGTTCGGCCAGCCCTTCCCGCGCTATAGCCGCTCGTTTCTTACCCTCGAAGACGAAGGGTCGTGTCACTACCGCAACTGTCAGTATGCCCATATCTCGAGCGATTTCGGCGACGACCGGCGCTGCACCCGTGCCTGTTCCACCGCCCATACCGGCAGTGATAAAGATCATATCAGCACCACGAATAGCTTCCGCGATGCGATCGCGATCGGCCAGGGCTGCGTCTCGTCCAACGAGAGGATTCGCACCTGCACCAAGCCCTTTGGTCATATCGCCGCCCAGCTGCAGACGCGTCTTAGAGTCTATGTCATTCAGCGCCTGAGCATCCGTATTAGCACAGATGAACTCCACCCCATCAATATGGTTGGCGATCATATGCTTGACGGCATTACCGCCACCACCGCCTACGCCGATCACCTTAATACAGGCCGTCTCTGGAATATTGTCAATTAGTTCAAACATGGTTGTTTCCTCTCTCTCAAAAGTGTCACCGAGTGACAGTGCTCCAAATAGAACGGGCAAAGCCCGCACCTAAAAATTCGATTGAATCCAGTCTTTCATTTTCGTAAACATGCCCGGACCGTTGCTCTGAGCCGACCGACTGCGGGCATTACTCTGACGCGAGTGGACTGCGCCGTATTCGAGTAGTCCAACCGCGGTCGAGTAAATGGGATTGCGAACGATATCGGTGAGCCCTTTAACTCGCGAGGGAGCCCCTATCCTGACGGGCATGTGAAAAATCTCTTCCGCTAGCTCGACGACGCCTTCCATCTTCGAGGTACCACCGGTTAAGACGATACCTGCAGGGATTAGGTCTTCGAAGCCACTGCGTCGCAGCTCGGCTTGCACCAAAGTAAAGAGTTCGTCGTAGCGGGGCTCGACCACCTCTGCCAATGACTGCCTCGATAGATCCCGCGGCGGCCTGTCACCCACGCTTGGTACTTTGATCGTCTCGTCAGCAGACGCCAGTTGGGTCAGGGCACAAGCGTACTTAATCTTGATTTCTTCAGCATATTGAGTGGGCGTTCTGAGAGCCATTGCTATGTCGTTGGTCACCTGATCACCAGCGATAGGTATGACACCTGTATACCGGATTGACCCCTCAGTGAAGATCGCTATATCGCTAGTACCGCCGCCAATATCGACCATGCAGACACCCAGCTCACGCTCATCGTCGGTGAGCACGGAATAACTCGAAGCCACTTGTTCAAGGATCACCTCATCCACCGACAATCCGCAGCGCTTGATACATTTCTCGATGTTTTGGGCAGCATTCACCGCACAGGTGACTAGATGCACTTTCGCTTCTAGCCGAACGCCCGACATGCCCAGAGGTTCGCGAATCCCCTCTTGGTTATCAATCACGTACTCCTGGGGCAAAATGTGCAGAATCTTTTGATCCGCCGGAATAGCAACTGCCTGCGCAGCGTCGAGCACCCGCTCCAGATCTGCTTCGATCACCTCTCCATCCTTTATCGCGACGATGCCGTGCGAATTCAGACTCCGAACATGACTACCGGCGATGCCCACGTAGACCGAGTCAATTTGACAGCCCGCCATTAACTCTGCTTCTTCGATGGCTCTCTGAACAGATTGCACGGTCGACTCAATATTTACGACGACGCCTTTTTTCATGCCGCGAGAAGGATGTGATCCCATCCCTATAATTTCTATTTGTCCATCAGCATCCACTTCTGCAACCAAAGCAACGACTTTGGAGGTGCCGATGTCTAATCCCACAATAATTCGGTTTTGTGATTGACTCACCATTGCTAATATCCCCTCTCAATCGGCTGGGTCGAGGCTGCGAGTAACCCTGTTACTCCGCCGTCCGATACCGCCAATGCATTCCGATACCGCAAATCGATAACGGTCTGACTGTTGACCTTCACGCTGAAGCGCTCACGCCAGGTTAAGAATCGTTGGAACCGCGTGAGATGACTCTCTCTGCCGAGCTTGAGCCGCACGCCGTTGGTTAGCTGGACATCCATCTGCCCGAGCGAGTCCATCGACACCGAGTCCAAGCGGACGTCATCAGATCGACTCAGTAAACGCGATAGCCCCAAATACAAATCCATGAGCTCTGCCTGCTGATTTAAATCGCCTGAGAGCTTCGGTAAGACCCAATCCTCGCTGCCCGGCACGGGCTCGAAGACCTGACCTTGCGCATTCAAGAATGATCCATCACCCCATTGCGCTACCGGCAGATGTGGCTGCACGCCGATTCTCATGGTATTCGGCCACAGACGCGTCGCAGCTGCCGCCTTAATCCATGGGAGCCCCTCAATCAAAGCCTCGGTTTCATCGAGATCCCAAGCTGCTACCGCATCGTTCACATTGTCTGTCAGCCAGTGCTGTAGCGCTTCTCTATGAGCATCGCCCATATCGCCGACAATGATGACTCGCTCAACGGGCTGCCTTGCAACATGCACTGCAAAAGTAAGCAGTACCGTACAAACCGCAACAACGGGGAGGATGAAGGGCAGCTGACGGAAAGCGCTGCGGCTTCCGGCACGTGCTTTGCGCCACATTACAATGACAGCATGCTTAAATGTCACGACTGAGCCCCCCTTTCGAGACTACGAGTAATTATTTCGACCAAGAGATCAGACATTGATAGACCTGCCGCCCTTCCTGCCATAGGCACCAGGCTGTGTGTTGTCATGCCGGGAACCGTATTCACTTCGAGTAAAGCCACTTTGCCCTGTGAATCCATCATAAGATCCACGCGGCCCCAGACACTGCAGCCAACCGCAGCGAATGCACGCAGCGCTAGGTCGCCAATACGCTGTTCAGTCTCGCTATCTAACCCGCAGGGGCAAAAATACTGGGTATCTTCTGCAAGATACTTCGCGTGATAGTCGTAAAAGTCGGCGGTCGTGCTCAATCGGATTGCGGGTAAGACTCGATCCCCTAAAATCGCGACGGTGTACTCTTCGCCGATAATGCGCCGTTCGGCAAAGACTGGGCCGGCGAATATTTGTGCCCGTGCGAAGGCCTCGCGTAATTCTGAACCGGTCTTCGCGATACTCATCCCCAGACTCGAGCCCTCGAATGCGGGTTTAACAAAGACTTCGCCTAAGTCAGCTATGACTTGGTCAAAATCTGACTCAGCGGTAAGAAGCGCCTCTGGTGCCACCGGTAATCCAAGATCACGCCAGATCGCTTTGGTTTTGAGCTTATCCATACCAAGGGCCGCGCCCAAAACACCGGAGCCCGATTGCGGAATCCCCAAGCTCATCAATAAGCCCTGCACGGCACCGTTCTCGCCGATACCGCCGTGTAAAATGTTGAATACAAAATCGACACCGGTCAGCTGCGAGGTCCATCCTGAGTCTTGCGGATCAATCACCTTCAGTTCCCGACATAAAGGCCGCAAACAGTCGACAATGACTGCGCCACTCATAAGTGACACCTCGCGCTCAGCCGATGTCCCGCCCACCAGAACCGCGATCGAGAGATCCTGTAGGTTAGACTTAGACATGTCGCAAGTCCTCGCTGCTCGAAGTCGCTAACAAATGGGCCAGCGCTGTGATATTGCCAGCGCCCTGAGTCACGACCACGTCTTGGTCCTGAAGCAGTGAAATAAGCAGTGCCGGAACCTCTTCAAGGGTAGCGGCATAAATCGGTTCAACGTGTCCCCTCGAGCGGATGCTGCGGGCTAATGATTTACTGTCAGCACCCGGTATCTCAGCTTCGCCAGCGGGGTAGACCGCGAGGAGTATCAGAACATCACAGCGGCTCAGTACGCGAACAAAGTCCTCGTACAAGTCGCGGGTCCGACTATAACGATGAGGCTGATAGACCATCACCACTCGGTGTTCGGGCCACACTTGGCTCACAGAGTTGAGGGTCGCTTCGACCTCAGTAGGGTGATGCCCATAATCATCGACAAGATAGGCTTGTCCGCGAGAATGAGCCAAGCTACCAAGTTGCTCAAATCTTCGTGCTACGCCTGAAAATTTCAATAAGCCTTGCTGGACCGCCTGCACAGGTAGTCCCTCATCAAGTGCGACAGCACAGACAGCGGCGGCATTGAGTACGTTGTGGTGGCCTGGCACGTTAACGCATAAACTGATTAGACCATGAGACGGTGTCTCGAGCTCAAACTGCGACTGTGCACCACTGGCCCGCACCGCTTTTATACAGTAGTCGGCCTCGGGGTTCACACCATAGGTGACCACGGATCGGTTTATCTGCGGCAGCAGCAACTGAACATTCGCATCATCAAGACAAAGAACAGCCGATCCGTAAAAGGGCAGGTTGTGCAGAAACTCTAGAAATGTCTGCCGCAAACGCTCGAGATCACCACCATAGGTGTCCATATGGTCAGCGTCGATATTGGTGACGACTGATACCATAGGTGCCAGGTGCAAGAATGAGGCATCACTCTCGTCAGCCTCTGCAATAAAGTAATGACTAGCCCCTAACTGGGCATTATTTCCCCATTGATTAACTCGCCCACCGATCACATAGGTCGGATCCAGTCCAGCAGCGGCAAATACGGATGCTAGCAAACTAGTGGTGGTCGTTTTGCCGTGTGTTCCAGCAACGGCTATACCATGTCGGTACCGCATCAATTCAGCCAACATTTGGGCCCGAGGGACCACTGGGATGCGCTGTTCTCGGGCCGCCCGATACTCGATATTATCGGAATCGACCGCAGATGAGGTCACTACTACATCAGCCTCTGTCACATGCTCCGCAGCATGCCCAATCACAATACTGATACCCTGCGAGCTCAAACGTTCGGTGACGGATGAGGCGCGGATGTCCGACCCGGATACCCGGTATCCCAAGTTGGCGAGTACCTCTGCGATACCGCTCATACCCGATCCACCGACACCAATAAAATGGATGCGATGGATACGTCTCATGGCCGGCACCTGAAATGTCGAGTCGGCACTACGCATAAATCAACTCCTCAGCCGCGTCGACGATTCGCTCAGTCGCTTCATTCTGCGCAAGCGCTCGTGCGGCCGTCGTCATGTCCTCGAGTAGGCCTGGATTGCGCGACCACTGGCTCCAAAGATTGACCAAGGCCTCGGTGGTCAGTAATGCTTGCTCTAGCAAAACCACGGCCCCTGCCTCTGCAAGCACCGACGCATTCTTGTACTGGTGGTCGTCTATCGCATTCGGCAAGGGAACGAGAGCCGCTGGACACGCGGCCGCCAACAACTCCGAGCAAGTCAGTGCACCGGCGCGGGCAATGACGACATCGGCCCAACGGTAGGCTTCGGACATATCGTCGATAAATGCGGCAACGCGGACATGACTCAAACCCAATTGAGCGTAGTGAGCGCTAACGTCGGCGAGGTGATTTGAGCCTACTTGGTGCCATACCTCTAGCGACACACTGGAGTTCAAAGCTTCGAAATCAGCGACCGCCTGAGGTAATACCTGATTAATCGCACGCGCACCTTGCGATCCGCCCAAAACCAGCACGTGCAAGTCGCGCTCACCGCTGTAGGCTGCTCGTTGGCGACCCACTTCGACAATGCTGGGTCGGACCGGATTACCGACAACTTCAACCTTGGCAACAGTCGCGAAGGCACCGGGAAAGGCGGCAAAAACACGTCGAGCGAGCGGGCGGAGAACGCGATTAGTGCTGCCGGCCACCGAGTTTTGCTCGTGGATAAACAGAGGCCTTTGCGTCACAAACGCAGCTACACCACCCGGTGCGGCAACGTAGCCGCCCATTCCAATGACTAAGGCGGGCCGGAGTCTTAACATAATCCAGACGGCTTGAATGACGGCAACGACAAATCGAATCAGTCCTTGAGCCACCGATAGCGGTGACTTACCCCTCAGCCCCCGAACGGCAAGCCGGTACAGTGCAATCCGCGCCTCGGGTACGATTTTGGACTCCAGTCCCACTGACGTACCCAGCCAACAGACACGATAACCCTCCGCCTTGAGTGATTGGGCAACGGCAAGTGCCGGGAAGATGTGACCACCCGTGCCGCCCGCCATCATCATCACCAAGGGTGCTTTTTTCATGAGGGCACCCTCCGCCCTGAAACTTCTTCGCAGTCTTTGGTCAAGCGCAGCGCAATGCCCATCAGAGCCAGAGTGACGATGAGTGAACTGCCCCCGAAGCTGATCATCGGTAGCGTCAGTCCCTTGGTCGGTAACAAACCCATGCTCATACCCATGCTCACGAAGACTTGGCCAGAAAGCATGAACGCGATGCCGGCGAACACGTGACTTTCGAAAGTCAGTGAGCGCGCTAAGGCCACCCTACTCCACCACAGTAAACGTCCAATTAGCAGGACAAAGAGTGCCAGCAACAGTAAAGATCCAATCAAGCCAGTTTCCTCGGCCCAGATCGAGAAGACGAAATCGGTGTGGGCTTCGGGCAAGTAAAAGAGTTTCTGAACGGACTGACCCAAACCTGCACCGGTCACGTCACCGCGACCAAAAGCAATGAGTGACTGTGTGAGCTGAAAGCTGCTATCAAAGGGGTCTGCCCAAGGATCTTGATAGCTCAGGAAGCGCTTGAGTCGATAAGGCGCAGCGATCACCATGACGATGGCAATGCCAACCAAGCCCGTTGCGACAACAAAGAATTGAGAGAGACGAACACCGGCAAGGAACAACATGCCGAGAGCCGTCCCACAAACAATCACTGTAGCCCCAAAATCGGGCTCAAACAGGAGAAGAATGCTCAGCCCACCCACGATAAACAAGGGCTTCAAGAACCCCATCCACGATTCGCGGATCTCGTCTTGTCGGCGCTGCAGATAAGAGGCCAAAAATAGAATCAGTGCTGCTTTCGCAGTTTCGGAGGGCTGCAAATTGATCGGCCCAAGAGGAATCCAGCGCTGCGCGCCGTTAACCTCGCGCCCAACGCCCGGCACTAACACTAACAGCAGCAGAGCAACTGCCAGTAACAACCACACCCAACTGCTTAAATTCCATACTCTTGCAGGCACTCGATACGCGACACAGGCGCCTACAATGGCAATCACAAGGTAAACCGCATGTTTAGAAGCGTGATACCACCGCCAGCCATAGCGACTTTCTGCGTAATCAATAGAGGCGCTCGCTATCGCCAGAAAGCCAATACTGCAAAGGATAGCGACCACGATAACCAGCCACAGATCGAGATTTTGCGATGTCACCGAGGATCGATTGACGAGAGTGTTCATCGAGCACCTCCCGCATCCGACATGACCAATTGCTTAAAGCGATTGCCACGTTGTCGATAATCCTGAAATTGATCTAAGCTTGCACAGGCAGGCGACAATACCACTCGGTCGCCGCTGGTAGCGCGCGATTGTGCCAAGGCAAAGGCTTGTTCTAAGGTTTCAACCTGATCAACCGGACAACTAAATCCGACTTGAGCGAGTTCATGTGCAGCCTCACCAAAGGTGATGAGGTACTTAACGTACTGATTGACGGCAGGTCGCAAGCCACCAAACTCCTGCCCTTTTGCTTGCCCGCCCAATAACAGGATGAGTGGCCCACTCAACCCTAAACCCTCTATCGCAGCCTGAGTAGCGCCAACATTGGTCGCCTTAGAGTCGTTGATATAGGTCACAGAGCTCGGTGCAGGAACCCGCTCACAGCGATGCTCTAAACCGTAAAATGCCGACAATACTGAGGTCATTGCTGGGAGAGTGGCGCCAAATGCTGCCGCAATCGCACATGCTGCCATCGCATTGACATGGTTATGGCGTCCTTCCAGACCGATATCGCGCGTGCCGATAATACGTTGATCACCCCACCAAATAGCTTCATCAAGAAGTTTGTAATCAGCGTCTCGATGCGCTTTGGTCGCGTATCGGGTGACCTTAACCGACGAGTCGATCAGCGGCTGAGTCAGCACATCGTCATCGTTTAATACGACTCGCTTCGCCTTTCGAAAGATCCGATGTTTGGCGGCATGATACGCAGCCATCGATCCATGCCGATCAAGATGATCCGCGGAAATATTGAGGACACTCGCAACATCGAGGCCCAGATTACCTGCCCGCTCAAGCTGAAAACTCGACATCTCGAGCACATAAACTTCGACCGAGTCATCTATTAAGGTGAGTGCTGCGGGCGATAGATTTCCCCCCACCGCCACTTGATGGCCAGACTCCGAGAGTATCTTAGCAACCAGCGTGGTCACTGTTGACTTACCGTTGGAGCCGGTAATGCCGATCACAGGTGCGTTCACGCTCTCCATGAACAGATCGAGATCGCCAAGAATCTCTGCCCCTTCAGCGATCGCTTTCGCGACCATCGGATGATCGAGTCGTACCCCCGGACTCACAATCCATCGCACAGGCTGCATAAAGCACATATCAGGTACATGCTGCTCGAACAGCTCTACCTCGGGATGATGAGACGACAGCCAACTGCGATTCGGCGATTCAGCGCGAGTATCGAACACGACCACTCGTTTGCCACGATCGACAAGGTGATCAACGACCGACATGCCGGTCTCGCCAAGTCCAACGACAACGTAGAGAACGTCTGAGGTAATAAGCTGACTCTGGGTGCGCGTATTCATTCCGTCACCTCAGCTTCAGAGTCGCGAGACCCACCAGCACCAGCATGACAGTAATGATCCAGAATCTCACGATGACTCGAGGCTCCGGCCACCCTTTTAACTCATAGTGGTGGTGAATGGGCGCCATCCTGAAAACCCGCTTACCCGTTAACTTGAATGAGGCCACCTGAATAATAACGGAGAGTGTCTCGACAACAAAAATACCGCCCATGATAAAGAAGACAATTTCATGCCGAGTAATCACCGCTACACAACCCAGCGCCGCACCCAGTGCGAGCGCTCCCACGTCGCCCATAAAGACCTGAGCGGGATAGGTGTTGAACCACAAAAAGCCAAGTCCAGCACCCGCGATAGCGCCACAGAACACAGCCAGCTCTCCACTGCCCGGTACGAAGGGGATCAGGAGATACTCGGCAAAATCTGGACGTCCCGTCAAATAGGCGATAATGCCAAGCGCGGAGCCCACCATAACAGCGGGAAGTATTGCCAACCCGTCCAAGCCATCGGTCAAATTGACCGCATTACTGGCGCCGACGATGACGCAATAAGAGAGCACTACGAAACCCCAGCCCATTGGAATAATCCAATCTTTCAGGAAGGGAATATACAAGTTCCCCATGACCGCAATATCGCTGTAACTATAAAGGTAAATCGCTGCAACAAGACCTGCCAAGGACTGCCAGAAATATTTCCAGCGAGGTGGCAGCCCTCTTGAATCCCGCTCAACCACTTTGCGATAGTCATCGACCCAACCAATAGCGCCAAACGCGAGAGTAACGGCGAGTACTAACCACACAAATTGATTGGAGAGATCACCCCACAGTAAAGTGCTAATGGCGACTGAACTGAGAATCAAAACGCCACCCATGGTGGGCGTGCCCGCTTTTACTAAGTGCGTTTGTGGGCCATCATCGCGAATGGCCTGCCCAACTTTTAGGCGATGTAGATAGCGAATGGTGCTGGGACCTGTGATAAGCGCAATTGCCAGCGCGGTACCTGCTGCGAGAATACTGCGCAGCGTGAGGTATCCGAACACATCGAATGCGGGCTCAAACTGGCTTAAATAGTCTGTCAACCAAACTAACACGCATCCTCCTGGCTCTGATCAATCAATCGAGTTACCAGGCGATCTAAACCTGCGCTGCGAGAGGCCTTGATCAGGATCAAATCCGCCTCGCGGGTATCCCCAAGACTCTCCATGATGTGTTCTGGTGTGGTGAAATAACGAACACTTGAATGCTCAGAACTCGGCCAGCTATCACCGCATAGCCACAACTCATTAATCCCTGCAGCAAGGGCGTAATCGAGTACCTGTCGATGGTACTCTGAGCTGGTATCGCCCAGCTCCGCCATCGGCCCGAGTATCGCCAAAGAGTGTCCGGCAGTGAGTCCTAACGTATGCAAAGCTTGCTGCATGGCCTCAGGATTAGCGTTATAAGTATCGTCGATGAGTTTTTGACCTCGAGGGGTCAGACGAGGCGTCATCCTTCCAGCAACAGGCTCAAAAGACGCGAGCCGCTGAGCGACCGCGTCTAGACCTAAGCCTAAATCGCAGGCCGCGAGCGCTGCTGCTGCAATGTTGCCAGCGTTGTGCACTCCGAGTAAGGGTGCCTGAAAAGTCACCTCGTTACCCAATGCTGACAAGGTGAGCTTGATGCCGTCAAAGCCCAAGTCGTTCACGCTTACAATCCGCATGTCCGCTGCCAGCGACGTTCCAAAGGTCATTATCCTGCCATTAGCGCGCGCCACCCATTGATCTAGATAAGGACTTTCGGCTGGCATGATCGCAAGATCCGAGGCCTGCATATGATCAAAAATTTCACCTTTTGTTTGAGCGATCGTCTCGATCGAACCAAAGGTTTCAATGTGCGCTGGCATCACTGCGGTCAGAATTCGAATCGCAGGTCGCACCATAGAACAGAGATACGCAATATCGCCACGTCGTCGCGCGCCCATCTCAACTGTGGCGAATTCGTCTTCGGGCGTGACGCTGAGCAAAGTGAGAGGCACGCCAATCTCATTGTTATAATTGCCTTGCGTCGCGGCAGTGGCGCCCATAGTGGATAACAAATGAGCCAGCAGGGCTTTTACAGTCGTCTTGCCGGCGCTGCCTGTGATGCCAACAAAGTGTGCTGAGGATTGCTGGCGCGCTGAACGGCCCCACTCGCGCAAACTATCGAGACAATTGTTGACTTTAATCTGCGTACCCGCAGCGCTCACCCAGTGCTCGACCAGAGCTGCAACGGCGCCACGTTCAAGCGCTTGCGCGACAAAATCATGGCCATCGACCAACTCACCTGTGAGTGCGATAAAAACGTCACCAGGGGACGTAGTCCGAGAATCAAAGCTGATGCCAGTAATCTGGCGAGTCTGCCCCCTTACTTCGCCATCTAAGAGATAAGCCAGTTGGTCGGTGGTCACATTCAGCCTCATACTCGAGCCCTCAATGACAGAGCCTGACAAGCAACCGAGTAATCACAAAATGGCAAAATAACGTCTGCCATCACCTGCTCTTGCTCATGACCTTTGCCCGCGATCACAACCGTATCTCCACTACCGGCCTCGAGGACAGCCTTGGTAATTGCTTCGGCACGATCCAAACAAATCGCGAAGGGCTGCATACCCTCAGAGACGATGTCCGCGACGATTTTTGCCGGGGGCTCGGAACGTGGGTTATCGCTGGTGAGGATCGCATAGTCCGCGCCCTCAGCTACAGCTCTCCCCATCATTGGACGTTTCAGAGGATCTCGATCTCCGCCACAGCCAAACACTATCCAGAGTTTGCCCTGAGTGAGAGGCCGCAAAATGCTCAGCACCCCTGCGATCGCATCTGGGGTATGCGCGTAGTCAATAAATACAGCGATGTCATGCGCTCCCTCAACTTGCTGAAGGCGCCCAGGAACACCCTGAACTTGGGGCGCCACTCGGACCAGCTCATCAAGATCAAAACCCTGCGATAGCAGCACCAACATGGCGGTAACCAAGTTGCGAACATAGAACTCGCCCACCAAAGACGTGGTAAAACTAGAGTCACCCCAGGGGCTTGACAGACTAATTTCGGTACCCTGCGCCGACCCACGATAAACGACCTGGACTGTTGCCGCCTCTGCCTGGCGTAAACTAAAACCGATGACTCTCAGCCGATCAGAACACCGAGAACGCAGGCTGGCTACGCGCGTGCAATCCAGATCCAGCACTACTGTTTCGAGTGTCGTCCAATCCAGTAACCGCGCCTTGGCGTCGGTATAGGCCTCCATGGTGCCGTGATAATCTAAATGGTCCTGAGTAATATTGGTGATGGCTGCCGTTGTAATAGGTATACCTGTCAATCGCCCCTGATGCAGCCCATGAGAAGAGGCTTCAAGGGCAAGTAAGTCGGCCCCGTCACTCTCCACTTCAGCAAGCCAACGATGCGTGGTAACCACATCGGGAGTCGTATTCAAAGTACCGTCATGACGCGTTCCATAATCGGCGCCAAGCGTCCCAATAGTTGCCGGTTTGCGACCTAGTTGGATCAGCAGCTGCGCGACCAAGTTCACCGTCGATGTTTTACCGTTGGTGCCTGTTATAGCGATCACCGGTATTGTCCGGACCGAGGTCTGATAAAAACGAGCCGCCAATTCCGCCAGTGAGACTGACAGCTCGGCGATCACGGCGACACCAACACCAGCCGGAACAATGACCGCTCGACTTGCAATAATCGCACTAGCACCCAGACTCACTGCCTGCTCGATATAATCCACACCAGACACATGCGAACCATCCAAGGCAATAAAAGCGTCACCGGGGCGGACCCCGCGACTATCGAGGGTCAAACCAGTGATGAGGCCGTCTGTTTGGCACTGCCCCAGATCCTGACACAGAGCCGCTAGCGACATTGCTCTATCCATCTTGGGCCTCCCCAGCAACGGCTGCGGCAACCTTGGCAACGCGCATTATTTGATCTTGATGGCTCGGCGATTCACCCATCACGCGCAGCATGGCGGCCGACATATCTGCAAATACTGGAGCGGCAACCGCACCACCACCTACACTCTCACCTTTGGGGCCATCAACCATTACCACGGTGACAAATCTTGGATCTGTCGCAGGCGCGACGCCCGCGAACCAAGCGATATACTGGTCTCTCTGATAGCCCTGCGCACCTGACTTATGAACGGTGCCGGTCTTGCCAGCGACACTGAAGCCGGCCACGTTGGCCCGTAACCCAGTTCCGCCTTTCTCAGTAACAGCACGGAGCATATCCAACACTTGCTCAGCCACTACAGGACTGATAATTGGCCTCGCAATCGATCGATCGACATCATCCTGTGCGAGCAATGTCATGGGCTGCATTCGCCCTTGATTAGCAAAAACGCTATAGAATGACGCCAGTTGGGCCGGAGATAACGACAGGCCATAACCAAAAGCCAAAGTGGCCTGCTCTATATCACTCCACCGCGACTGTAGCGGCAGACTTCCCGATGCTTCTCCGGGAAAGCCAATGCCAAGCGACTGGCCTACCCCAAATCGCTGCAGCACAGGAAGCAAGGCGTCTCGACCAAGCTCTAAAGCAATTTGAGTGGTACCCACTTGGCTCGACTTGGCCACGACCTCACGCAGGGTTAATGACCCGTAATCAGCAGTATCTTTGAACGTTTTACCCTGCACGACCATCCAGCCCGGTGAGGTTTCGAACATACTCTCGGGAGTGAATAATCCAGATTCAAGGGCGGCAACAGCTGTGAGCGCTTTGAAGGTTGAACCCGGCTCGTATTGATCAACAAAGACTCGATTGCGACGATAGTTCACCGGAAGATCTACCCGATCATTAGGGTTAAAGCTCGGAAAGTTCGACACAGCAAGGACTTCGCCAGTTTGCGCATCAACTGTGATCGCCGAGGCTGACTCTGCCTCAAATTTCTCCACGGCGCGCTGAAGCGCACGGAACTGGACGTATTGGAGGCGCAAATCGATACTCAGACGCAGGTCTTGACCATCGGCTGCGGGATCAATAACACCAATGTCGCGTATTGCCCGACCGTGTCGATCCTGGATGTACTTCTTACGACCTACCTGCCCGCTCAGTGCCTTATCGTAGGCGAGCTCAATACCCGAAACGCCCTCTTGATCACGATTGGTTAACCCCACCAACTGTGCGACCAACTCTCCGGCCGGGTAGAACCGCTTGTGCTCGCGAGAAATAATGAGACCTGGGAGATTGGATTCGATCACCGACTGAGCTTCAACCGGGGACACCTGACGTCGCACGTACATAAATTGAAGTGTAGCCCGGCGATCAAATTCTGCCTCTAAATCCTTCAGTTTGCGATTCAGAGCTCGAGCCAAGAACGACAGATTCTCCCTCTGAAACTGGCTCGGATTGATAGCGATAGTCACCACGGGTGTCGACAAGGCAAGGGGTGACCCATTGCGGTCTACAATAGCGCCGCGGCTTGCGGGAATCGGGGCATAGCGGACCGAGCGCTGATCGCCCTGCGATTGCAAAAAGACCTGCCCTTGCTCAACATCTAAAAACTGGAGCATCAGCAAGCGACCGACCAAGGCCCCAGCGAGTAAGCCCAGCGCACCAACGCAAAAAGCAAATCGCACCGGATGGGTACGCGAATCAACTTGAGGTCCGCGAGCACTCATTCGGCAACCACCGTGATGCTCGATTGGGATGGCTCTACCATACCCATCTCACGACTGATTCGATCGACTCGATCCATTCGAGCATAGGTGCTCAGCTCCAACGCAAGTCGACCAGATTCGTCGCGCAGGAACCACTGCTGCGCCTCAGCTCGCTGCAACTCACCTGTGACACCTCGATTGACTTGGGTGACCGCAACAACAGCGAGGGCTGTCGCGAGCACCGCACAGCTCAGTATGACAAGATGCCAAGCGCGAAGCGTCATGGTGTTCGTCGCTCCACTATTCGCAACACCGCACTGCGAGCTCGAACATTCTGGGCGACCTCACTCAGATCGGGTTTGATGGCTTTACCGACTAGGCGCAAAGGGCCATCGGCCTGCTGCCCTTGAATAGGAACACCTCTTGGCACCACTGGGCCTTGTGACGCCGCACGCATAAAGCGTTTCACGCGTCGGTCTTCAAGCGAGTGAAAACTAATAATAACCAGACGACCACCGGGCGTTAAGCAATCCACCACCCTTTCGAGTAGCAGATCCAAGATCGGAAGAGCACACGTCTGAACTCCAGTCACCAACCAGTAACTCGTAT
>OBNU01000003.1_pt1 | contig 60304 bp, 53 predicted proteins | sample 1494211 | NCBI WGS metagenome assembly OBNU01 (sample SAMEA3275559, study PRJEB22092) | marine metagenome | biome: ENVO:01000252 "freshwater lake biome"; feature: ENVO:00002042 "surface water"; material: ENVO:00000021 "freshwater lake" | collected 2014-06-21T10:00:00+00 | depth 2 m | reverse complement strand
CAGCCACATTTCAAAAAGGGGGGTGCGTATGCTCGCAGCCAGCCCTTTGCTGCGGAATATCCCAATTGACTTACTCAACGTTGGCCATGCCACGGCAGCGAAGCAAGATCGACTCGACTGGGCGGCACGAAAACTCAAGAAAGCCGGCTTTGACATCACCACCGACATCATTGCTGGTGATCCAGAAACCGTAATAGCTCGAGAAATCACAGAGCGATCTGCCGACTTTTTGATCATGGGCGCTTATAGCCACTCGCCGCTTCGATCGTGGTTATTCGGCAGTAAAACATCTGATTTGTTGCGGTCGGCGACGGTACCCACACTACTGTTGCGCTAAGCGCTCATTATTTGGTCACAGGCCCTCATGGCATCCCGCATAGCGCCCTCAATATATCCCACGCCCTGACTGTCGCCAATGGTATAGACGGCTCCCTTATACTCGGTGGCTAGTGACACATTTGGGCCAGCGCCACGTGCCACAATAACGCTATCCGCCGGCACCTGTTTTTGCTCTCCTCTGCCGTTCTGATAATGCACTGCACTGCGCTCAAACCGCACCTCACTCACACCGCGTGACAACCTGACTCCATGCTCTTTCAACTCTGCTAAAAGACGCAGTCTTCTGACCAGCGTCAAGCCAGAACCCATACGCGGTTCTTCGTGGAGGACGGTAACTTCTCTGCCTCGCTCTTGTAAAAACTCTGCCAGCTCAAGCCCAACCAAGTCACCACCAACAATGACAATACGATGCCCCAATGGCATCCAAAAGTGCGAAATGCGCCGCACCAGGTCGAGCTTACGTATCAAACCAGTGCTATTTCCAAGCCCCACCAGGGCCCGAGTCAACCAAGAAGTTTTCTGCAGCAAGGACTGATCAAAATCGCCAAGCATAAGCCGGCGCATATCCTCTCCACTGTATATATTAGGATCTTGATTGCCAGGAATATCTGGCATGAAACGGGTCGCCCCGTTTGCCATAATGAGTGCATCAGGCGCATAACTTTCTATCATCGAGGATGTTGCCTCGGTATTCAAAAGAACCTCGATAGGTAAGCGCCCTACCTCTTTGATCAGCCATTCCAACAACCCTTGGTTAGGCTCATAGGCGAGCGCAGCAAAGCGCAGCGTGCCACCCAATACAGCCCCTTTCTCGATCAGGGTCACCTTGTGTCCCTGCTCGGCTAAACGCCTTGCAGACTCCATTCCTCCGGGACCGCCGCCGACAATAACAATGCGCTTCACGGTTTTGGTCAACGGCTCACTACGAGTGTATTCAACACCCAACTCCGGATTCACTGCACATAACATCGGTTGCACGTTATAAATTGCACTGACACAGGTATAGCAGTACACACAAGGACGAATATCTTGTGCTCGCCCTTCCGCAAGTTTGTTCGGCAGGTCAGGGTCCGCTAGGAGTTTGCGACCCATCATCAAGAAATCGTAGTGACCTGCATGAATTGCCTCGTTAGCAGCAGGCAGCTCGATGCGTCCTGAGGTAATCACCGGAATAGAGACACACTGCTTAATCCGAATCGCTGCCTCTACATTGCTATTCTGTGCATGCGGAATGTTCGAAGCCGAGTGCATTTTGCCCTGCCCCACATCATGATAGGCAGATACGGTGAGTGCATTGGCACCAGCGGACTCGACAAGACGGGCTGTGACACAGGCGTTCTCGACGGTAATGCCGCCCTCTCTGCCTACCTCTCGAGAATCAAGCTTCACGATAATAGGAAAATCTTCACCCACAGCTTGCCTAACCGCACTCACTACCTCGCAAAGTAGTCGGGCTCGATTTTCATCACTACCACCATAATGGTCGGATCTTTGATTGCTCTTCGGCGAGAGAAATGAGGATAGGATGTAACCGTGCCCCCCATGGATTTCAACCGCGTCGCATCCAGCCGCCACTGCTCTTTTAGCGCCGTCGGCAAACTGAGTCACCAACAAGTCAATATCGGCCTGCTCTAAAACCTTGTATTTGGGCATCCCACCTGCCCCAAATGCCGCAAGTTCTTCGAGTAAAAACCCATCAATAAAATCGCCTTTTAGCGGTTCTGGTATCGAGGGGCACCAGAGTGGGCGTCCTGCCACCGTATCCTCTGCCGCCACCGGACCGCCATGATGTAGCTGGAGGGCAAAGGCGCCTCCCTTGGCGTGCACAGCATCGACCAGCTCGCGCAAGCCATCGATATATTTATCATCCGATATCGCTATTTGATTGGGTTGGACGCACCCAATGGGATATGCAACTCCACAAGCCCCAGAGATGATCAAGCCCACCCCACCCGCTGCCTGAGTCTCATGGTATTTGCGGATGCGTGCACCGGAGCGACCATCAAGCTCGCCAAAGTTGGCACCCATCGCCGCTACGATCATACGATTTTTTAATCGCAATGATCCGATCTGTCCGGTTGCTTGTAGATGAGGGTATGCAACAGCCATAGAAACTCCCAAAAAAAGACTTCACCTTTGCACACGGTAAGCCCCTAAATCCCTAAACCCCGGCACCACTTTCAAATCCAACAGTGAGAGAACGCTCCAAGACGCGGTAACTAGGGTAAAAATAATATCTTAATAGTGGACAGAGTCATCCCCGAGGTCAGACATCGCTTTTCATTCGAATGAAGGGCAAAGCAATCAAAGCAAGCACCAGCCCGCCGGCAAAAAGCACAAAAGCAGGGGCGTAACCACCCGTGACATCAAAAATATATCCTGCCAACGGCGCGCCAACCAACGTAAGCGGCATGATGACAGGGTTCATCATACCCATGACCCGGCCGTAGTTAGCGGCACCAAATAGAATAGCCAGAATCGCCCCCCAGACTGGCAGCATACCGCCAGTGGCGAATCCCATAAAACCGCTGGCCAGCATGAAGGTCGAAAAGTTGGAGGTCGTCGCAAACAACAGTAAAGCTATGATCACGCACACAATTGAGGCTGCGTAACCAATCCGCAAATCAACGCGATCGGCTATCGTACCAAAGCCAATCTTGCCGGCGATACCGGCCACCGCAAGAATAGAAATCAAAAATGCACCCTGCTCGGCACTCAGTCCTTTATTCAGCGCCAGCGGCACTAAATTACTCAGAACGCCGGTGTAAGCAGAAAAAAGCAGGCTCATCACCAAAGCAATAAGCCAAAAGTTTCGATCTGCCAGCAAGCTCTTGAATGTAATCGCTTCGGGTAAAACAAGCGGAGCGTCTGCGTCCAATGCGGCACCATCGGCGCCCAAGCCCCTATCCTTCGGACTATTCACGACTAACATCACTGCAGGGATCGTTAGGATTAGGCATCCAAGCGCCAGTATCCTGAGCGCATCCCGCCACTCGTAAGCGTCTATTAACCACTGAATCACTGGAGGGAAGACGAAACCGCCAACAGAAGTGCCAATGGCGGCGAGCCCCAACACCATCCCTCGCTTACGACTAAACCATCGAGCGAGTAAAGTAGATGTTGTTAATGGGCCCAGCAGATTAAGGCCAAGCATCATGAGAGCACCGTATATCAGCGGCACTTGCCAGCTCGCGGTGGTGAACGACAACAAAAAGTAGCCACAGCTCATACCGAACACACCCATCAGCATCATCGAACGCAGGCTCCAGCGATCGATCAAACTGCCGAACAGCGGAGACATGATACCGCCAGCGAGGGTCATCACCGTAACTCCGAGCATCATCGTGACCCGACTGGCCTCGAATTCAAGACCCAAGGGTACGGCTACGACACTATAGCTGTACATAATTGCACCGTTACTCACCATCAGGAGTAAAAACGCAACAATTGCCAAATACCAGCCATAGAACATAGATACCACCCGAAAACATTACCCAAAGTCGATCCTAAGGCTATGTCACATTGAGACAAACGTATATAGACCGTCTGTAGTAAACTTGAGCCTCTCATAACTCAGCGCAACGGTCAGACCATGTTGTCACCACCACCCTCGCCTACCATCTGTTTTGAAGACGAGAGACTCATAGCAATCAACAAGCCAGCGGGAATGCTGGTGCACAGAAGTGCGCTCGATGCGCACGAGACAAGATTTGCGCTTCAATGGCTTCGCGATACTGTGGGATATCGGGTGTATCCTCTGCACCGACTCGACAAAGCCACATCCGGTGTACTCGTATTCGCTAAGACTGCAGCGGAGGCAAGCTACTGGTCATCACTGTGGTCAGGCCCTAGAGTGTCGAAGACGTACCAAGCTTTGGTGCGGGGCTGGATTGATGCGAAGGGATTCATTGATTATCCGCTGAGAGATCCCGATAGCCCCTCGAACAGCCCCAGAAAAGAATCACAAACCACCTTCAAAATGATCCATAAATACTTAATAAATATAAAGATTGATAGATACGATTCATCGCGGCTCGCATTGGTGCAGCTGCAGCCTTTGAGTGGCAGACGACACCAGCTGCGGCAGCACATGAAGCACATATCACACCCCATCTTAGGCGACGTCAATTATGGTAAGGGTACCTATAATCGGTGGTTAAAAGCCCAGTTTGGCGAATCTCGCCTGATGCTGCACGCTCAGCAGATCGTTCTGGACCGAGAAGATCAGAGAATCTGCATAGAGGCACCAGTAGATGCCTATTGGGCACAAGTGATCCACTGGCTATCGCAGCCTCAAAACCAGCCCGAGCAGTAACACACCAGTGGTAAGACACGTCAAAGTACTTATACTAGCCGCTGACCTATTGAGTAATCACAGTGCTGAGTTATCGCCACGCTTTTCATGCAGGAAATACCGCCGATGTTTTGAAACATTGGGTTTTGCTCTCTCTTCTTGATGCCCTGCAATCGAAACCGGCTGGGTTTACCTATATCGATACCCATGCAGGTGCAGGTGCGTATGAGTTGCGCAGTCCTATGGCTGAAAAAACCAATGAGTGGCAGCATGGCATAGGTCGACATTACCCGAGCACAACGCTCGCCCATCCGCTCCTCGAGGCGCTCACAAAGTCAGTCGAGGTCCATGAAGAGGGATTGCGCTACCCTGGGTCAGCCCTATTAGCCGCGTCGCGCTTGCGACCACAAGACCAAGCAATCAGCTTCGAACTGCACAGTACCGACTTTGCTCTGCTGCAAGGCCACTTAAAACACTATCGATCAACGCGCGCTTATCAAGAAGATGGCTTAGCGGGACTACTCTCTAAACTCCCGACTCCGAGCAGACGCGCACTCGTGCTCATCGATCCCTCATATGAAATCAAATCGGACTATGAGCGGATCCCAACGGTGATCCATCAGGCACTAGCGCGGATGAGCAACTGTGTCATCGCATTGTGGTATCCCATAGTCTCGCGGGACCAAAGCACTCAGTTAATCAAGCAGTGCGTCAAGCACTTAAGCCAGAGAACACATGTGATCGAGCTGGGAGAGAAAGCCGATACCGAGGGCTTCGGCATGACCGCCTCGGGCATGCTGATTATCAACAGCCCTTGGAACTTACTAGAGCAACTGACGCCAACACTGCAGGCACTCGCATCGCTTCATTCGCTGGACGGAAAATTACATTGGCGCGCCGAGAGCCTGATCGACAAATAGATCTTGCCGCACGGTATTGGCGAAGCGACCTAAGCGACCTAAGCGACCTAAGCGACCTAAGCGACCTAAGCGACCTAAGCGACCGCTATTTAAAAATCACGGTTTTATTCCCATCAAGGAATACTCGATGCTCCGAGTGCAGTTTTACTGCGCGGGCCAGAGCAACCGTCTCGGTATCACGACCCGCGGCAACTAAATCGTCTGGCGTAAACGTGTGATCGACGGGCTGCACCGACTGCTCAATAATCGGACCTTCATCCAAATCGGCGGTCACATAATGCGCTGTCGCGCCAATCAACTTTACCCCACGCTCGTAAGCCTGGTGATAGGGTTTCGCTCCCTTGAATCCGGGTAAGAAACTGTGATGAATGTTAATCGCTCTGCCCCGCAGAACTTCGCAAACCCGATTCGACAAAATCTGCATGTAGCGTGCAAGCACTACCAGCTCCGTTTGTGTCTCTTCGATGATCTCTAACAGAGCGTCTTCTTGGCGCTGTTTGGTCTGAGAAGTGATGGGTAAATGAACAAATCGTATGCCCTCGCGCTCAGCCAGACTGCGACAATCTAGATGATTCGAGACTACTGCTGTCATTTCTATGTGCAGTTCGCCTTTGCGCACGCGATACAGCAAATCCTCAAGACAGTGATCAAACTGACTCACCATGATCAGGGTCTTCATCGGCGCATCGAGTGGATGGAAAGCCCAATCCATATCCATCCGATCCGCCACTGCCTGAAAACCGGCCTTTAGCGTATCTAACGAGACTTCATCACGGGTGACTCGGCCTACTGTTCGCAAAAAGAAACGCTTGGTGTCCTCATCATCAAATTGATGGAGTTCCGAGAGATAACAACCCTGTTCAGACAAGTACGAGGTCACGGCGGCGATGATCCCGCTCGCTGCTGGACAAGTCGCGGTTAAAGTAAAGCTGTGTGTCATGATTGGGTCCTAGAAGGCTGTAATGAGTACTCTCGGCGGGTCTGACTGTAGTGCGGGGATCGCGTAAGTGCAAGTGACTCGCTCAACCTAAACACAACTATAACCTACTCTGATGATCACATGGTGACATGTGAAACACGGGAAGGAGTCATTCAGCTTAGCGTCGACAGAAAAGTATGAATTGGAGGCTCGGGTCGGAATCGAACCGGCGTTGACGGATTTTCAATCCGAATACAATTCTTCTAACTAACCAGAAATAATACATCTTAAAAACAAAATATTCACTTCTGTTTAATAAACAATGATATATTAAAATATAGTTGATTGAAAAATATTGTGCCAGCTTGGTCTCTACTGCTAACTACTGTCCCATAATCGTCCCAAAACCTCATCACCACTCCATCGAAAATTTTGCTTACTTGATGACTCATATTTTTGTCCTCACTGTAAGTAATTGGAAGGAACCTACCAGCTATTGATTTGGGCTACTCCAAGCGCATAGTGCTATTCAGCGTTTTATCACCCATGTTGTCGTTATTAGTTAGATATCGGCAATGGCAATCGAGTCTTGGCCAAAGCAACAACGATAAAACTCATCAGAAAGGGAAAATAAATATGTTCGCGTTAATCGATCTCACGTCATTGCTGTTTGTCTTGTTCTCATCCATCGCTGTCGTATTGGCGAGTGGTTCCAGTGGTAATTCCAAAGTTGGTTTGTTGCCTGCCCTGCCGGAAATTGGAATATTTGGAATGTATGTTGGGTTGTGATATTTTTCCATGTCGGTTCTGCCCAATTTGATAAAGACGGCGGCTACACTGGTGGCGTCGGAGGAGCCTAGCATCCCATGAAGAGCAACACGGTAATCTGCTTAAAGCGCGCGGCTTTAATTACCGTCTGGTCATTACTGAGTAGTTGTGGCGGCGGGAGCAGTAGCGAAGCACCACCCTCACCGGTGGTGACGACACCGCCGCCAGATCCACCCTCCGGATTGTGGATCAATTCCTCGTCAGGCGAGGGAATAGCCGCCTACAAGGGCAAGCTCACGACGCTGGTCACCACAGAACGCGCAGTCGCGTTTGCCGACGGTGCGCCGACGCAGGACAGCGCCGGAAGCGGGTACTCGACAACCTACACCCTCGAACCCCACACCGACGAATACGACATCGTCAAATACGACGGATCCACCCTCGCCATCGCACCGAGTCGAAGCGCATGTTGTTATATTCTGGAAGATACGGCACTACCTGCTGAGGACGCCGCAATTGCACCAGCGACACCACCCGCCGAAGCAGAAATCCGGCTCTTCCGAACAGCCCCTGGCTCGGGAGACGGCACCTTTCTCACTCGAATTGCGCTAGAGGACGGTTATCGGGCAGAAGGCATGTACCTTGCTGATGATATGCTGCAGGTACTGCTGTCGACGGCATGGTGGGGCGCTTTTGGCCCGCGCCACATTGAGCCCGGCTATTGGGAGTCCAGCGAGGTCAAGCTCCAAACCTACGACCTGACCGATCCCGCGCAACCGGCACTTCGTTATCAATGGTCTGTGGAAGGCGCGCTGGTTTCGTCGCGCAGACGCGCTGATCACATTTACCTCATATCACGGCATACGCCCATCATCGAGGGCCTGGTGCCCTACCCTTCCACCGAAGAGGAAATCGCCAACAACGAGACGGTCCTCGAAGAAGTAACTGATCAAGATATCCTGCCCGCAATCAGCCTTAATGGCGAAGCGATCAGCCCTCTAGCCCTCGACGATTGTTATCGGCAAGACCCCGAGCATCCGCTCGCTACGGAGCGGCCTGCCGACCCGATTATTACCACCTTACTGACACTGTCGGCCAACAGCGGCGAAGTGGTCGAGGCCGCCTGCGTGATGGAGTCCGTGGATGGCGTCTATATCGGCGATACCTTCATCGCATTGAGTTTTGTCGAGTGGCACAATGACGCTGACACAACCTTGATACATCTCTTGGACCGTGACGATTGGTCCTATCTGGGCTCGGAATCAATCAGCGGTGCGCTCTATTCCGGTGGCAACGCGGATTTTCGCATCAGCGAGTTTGAGGGCGCCCTCAGACTGATTACGACACGATGGACCGGCGAAGTCGAGGACCAGTTTCGCCATGTGCTTTATACCCTCGAGCCCGACGCAACCGACCCGGAGCTCTCGCTACTGGCCTCTTTAGGCGATAATAATGAGACCCGACTGGGTAAGATCAACGAGGACCTCTACGGCGTCAGATTTATGGGTCCGAGGGCGTATCTGGTGACCTTCGAACGCATTGACCCGCTCTATATCATCGATCTTGTGGACCCAGCAGCCCCAAAAATACTGGGCGAATTAGAAGTGCCCGGCTTCTCTGATCTCTTGCACGAGGTCAGCGACGAACTGCTGTTGGGCCTGGGATCCAGCGAGAACCGACTGCCAAAACTGGAGTTATTCGATATCTCGGATACCGCGGCGCCCGTATCACGCAGTTTGATCGAAATTGGGACGGGTTACGAGTGGGTCTATAGCCCGGCGCAATACAACCGCTATGCCTTTACCTATCTCGCGGGCGAGGAAAGTGACCGACTCACAGTGCCCTACTCTGCTGCCGGTAGCAAAGCTGACCCTTACGAACAGGTTGACCGAATCGCGTTATTTGAGATCAAAGACAAAAAAAACGCCCAACGCGCCAGCATCGCACCCGTTGGCGAAGTCACGCTGAGGCCGGGGTCAGTGAGTGACGATACCCGGGTCATCATCGATACAGATGCCCTCTATGTCGTGGCACAGAGTGAATTGATGAGCGGCTTCTGGAGTAACCCTGAGGCGCTACAAAGACGCCCTGCCGAGTAACAAGCGACTTTCAAAAAAGAACCTGCCGCCGGGTGTAAACCTCCCCTAATTAGTGACGTGCATAAATAGAGTTTCCTGAGATTCATGTTTAGCCAGATATTCCAAGGGCGTCAGATCTTCCAGGGAGTCATGTGGCCGTTCTTCACTGTATTCGCGGACCCAGTTTTGGGTCAGATCTCGTACTTCATCCAACGTCCTGAATACGTACATATTTAAAATCTCATCGCGGTATGTTCGGTTAAATCGCTCGACGTATGAGTTCTGAGTCGGTGTTCCAGGCTGAATAAATTCCAGCTGTATGTTGTGCTCTTCGGCCCACTCGGCTAAAGCTGTTGAAATAAATTCAGGCCCATTGTCCATCCGCAGCTTTTTGGGATAACCGCGCCAGGCAACGGCACGCTCAAGCACTCGAATCACGCGCAGTGCGGGCAGATTCAAATCAATCTCGATGGCCAGAGCTTCGCGGTTAAAGTCATCAACCAGATTAAACGTTCTAAAACGGCGCCCACAAAACAGGCTGTCGCTCATAAAATCCATCGACCAACAGTGGTTCGCGCGAGCTGGTACCGCCAGAGGTTCCGGATGACGAGTCGGTAACCGTTTCTTTCCTCTGCGGCGCCTGTTTAGATTAAGCTCACAATACAGTCTGTAGACACGTTTGTGGTTCCATACATGTCCCCAGCGCCGCAGAATCTTAAACAATTTACTAAAACCGTAAGCCGGATAACGCTCGACCGCCTCCTGCAGTTTAGCGATGACACCATCGTCACGGCTGGCATCAGGTGTATACCGGTACACTGAGTCGCTGATGCCAACCGCTCGACAGGCTAACCTTAAACTTGCTCCATGCACCTGACAGGCGTAATCAACAAGTTCGCGTCGAGCAGCTGGCTTTACAGCTTTTTTTCAATGATGTCCTTAAGTATCCTGTGCTCCAGGCTCAGCTCAGCAAACATCGACTTCAACCTGCGGTTCTCGTCCTCGAGATCCTTCAGGCGTTTTATATCCGATGCTTCCACGCCGCCATACTTTGCTTTCCAGTTGTAGTAAGTGGCATCAGAAACACTGTATTCACGACAAACTTCCTTTACCAGTCGAGCGCCTTCGACTTCTTTTAATATTTTAACAATCTGGCTTTCCGTGTAGCGCGACTTCTTCATTTTTTGGCTCTCCTTATTGAGGTATTTTACCCCGGAGAACTCTAGAAATGGATGCCCCTTTTCTGAGGGAGGTTTACACCCCTAACATACTCAACTTCACACCGAGCACGCTGACAAATTTTTACAAAAAAACAGGGGGTTTTTAGACTAGCGGTGTCTCAATTAGATTAAGCTGACAATGAGTTCGGTGCGACGAAATGCCCGAGGGTAAAATTTATGCCTAGTCGAGATACACCAGTCTCTCCTATCACGCGCGCGTTTGTTGCAGGCAAAGCCGCTTTAATGCGCTACGTAGGACGATTAAACAACACGGTCGATATTGAGGACGTGGTTCAAGAGGCTTATCTGCGGGCCTTCAAAAAAGAACACTCGGAGCCCATTGAGAACCCCAATGCCTATCTGTTTGAAGTGGCCAGAAATGTAACTTTAAATATTGCCCGTTCGGCCAGTCGTCGGCCGACTGACTACCTTGATGACATAGATGAGATAGACACCACAGCATCAGCAAACACTGTGTACGATAAATTGGTGGCAGAAGAGCTTATCGGCCTTCATTGCGCCGCCATCGCAACCTTACCTAAACGTTGTCGAGAAGTGTATGCACTAAAAAAAATCTACGGCTATACTCGCTCAGAAATCAGTGCCAAGCTGGGTATATCAATCAGTACTGTCGACGGTCACCTAACCAGAGGCTACGCGCACTGCGACGACTATCTGCGTCGCAAAATCACACCGAACCTATCCAGTGCCCGAGTACCCACTGGCTCGAAAAATCGGAGGATACTCTAACGTGAGCAATATTAAACCCTTCAAAAATCGCGATGTCATTCGACGCGAAGCTCGCGACTGGGTTCTTAAGTTTAACCAAGAACGTCAGCCCTCAGCTCAAGAGATTGAAGCTCTCAAGCTATGGGTTAATCAAAGTCCTGAGCACCTACTGCAGTTAAAAGAGGCGGAGGCCAATTGGTGCGATGCAGACTTACTCGCAATACTAAAGGTATCCGTCGATCGCAAAAAGTCAGCTCGCCGTCGAACTAGGCTAGCATCGGGATTTGTGGCTGCGGCTTGTACTGTCGTTTTATTAATTTTTAGCCCCATAGGGGTGCTGAATCATTGGAACAGTGACCCTTCATATGTTGAAACAAAAATTGGAGAGGTGCGAACCATCGCCCTGGACGACGGCTCGATCGTTCAGCTAGACACTAACTCGGCAATATCAGTGCGTTACACCGAGCAACAAAGACACATAGATCTTGTGCGAGGAAAGGCCTATTTTGATGTCGAGACAGACCCCCAAAAACCCTTCGAGGTCTATACACTATTCGGCAAAGTCAAAGCCGTGGGGACCGCCTTTGCGGTCCACCTAAGCACTCAAGACATGACCGTTACCGTTGAAGAAGGACGTGTCGAGTTGTCGCAAAATCTTACTCGCGAATCTTCGTTATCAGGTGACTCCGCCAGTCAACGCATCTCCGATTCGCCGAACCCGCAAGAGACATTCTTATCGCTTGGCCAAGGTGAAAAAGCGATCTACGCACAAAATACCCAAGCTAAGCATAAACTGCTTTCTGGCGATCTGGCACGGAATCTGGCTTGGCGGCGCGGTGTGCTCATTTTTGCAGGCGAGCCTCTAGAGCAAGTCGTTGGCGAGATAAGCCGCTATACCTCGGTAAAAATTGATATCGTCAACCCGAAGCTTAAGACCCTGGAAGTGGGCGGGAGGTTTGAAACCGGAGAACTAGAAGCACTGCTTGACGTACTCGAAGTAGGCTTCGGGGTTCAGGTTAGTCATGTCGCCCCCAAGCTCATAGAATTGCGCTAAGCAAAATGAAAAATCATAAAAACAAATCAGGGGTTATTTAATGCTGCAGTGTCTTACTTGGTGTGAGACCCAAAACAGAGCGCAGCAAATCCTCAGATTTTCGCGGTTTTGTCGGGCATTCGCGCTAAGCCTTTTCCCACTGTTTCTGGCTTGTCCGGTTAACGCTGAAGAGAAGGCCGAGCCCGAGAGACGTTATGCGGTAAACATCCCTAAACAAAATTTAGCGGATGCACTCAATAGCCTCTCTGAACAGACTCAACAGCTGCTGCTATTTCCATATCAAATAGCCAGCACTCTCGAGTCAGAGGCGGTTAGCGGCGAATATAGCTTGCACAATGCCATGGCCAAAATGCTAGAGGGTACGGGCTACACTGGGGGGCTCACTAAAAAAGGCGTGTTAATGATTTTGTTGTCGAAATCGGACGCACAATCCCCAACAACGATAAAAAGTGAGCCAAACATGCAATCAAAACAATCGTCATTAAGAGGTTTTTTCGCCTCCGTATTGGGCGCTTTCACAGCGTCCACCACCATCGTGGCCAGCGCTGAAATTGGCACAAATACAATTGAAGAAGTTATTGTCACCGCCGAGCGCAAAGAAGCGAGTGTTCAGAAAACCCCCATCGCGATGTCTGTATTCACCAGCGACCAAATTGAGCGAGACCAACTGCTAGACACTCGTGATCTGGCCCAATTATCGCCCAGCTTAACGTTCAATCAGGCGCTAGCGGGCTCTCAAATTTACATTCGTGGCGTTGGACAAGGTAACCCGATTACAGGAAGTAATCCGGGTGTAGCATTACATATTGATGGCGTTTATTTAGGGCACCCCTACACCAATAATGCGTCGTTCTATGACGCGGAACGATTCGAAGTTTTACGCGGGCCTCAAGGCACTCTATATGGCCGTAATAGCACCGGGGGAAGCATTAACATCATTACTAAATCGCCGGTTATGGAGCCTGAACTGCGGACGACGTTTGGAGTCGGGTCGCATGGTCGCACATGGTTGAAAGCAGCGGGTAATACGGTCTTAACCGAAGACCTTTTAGCTATTCGCGGAAGTGTTGTTATTGACAGTCGAGATGGGTATGTCGACAACCTAACAACAGGCAAGGAGCCCGATGATAGAGACTTAAAAGCGTTTAATGTAGCTGCGCTTTATACACCCTCAGATACGCTCGCCGTGTTACTCAAAGGTGACTATCAAAAGGATGAGCGGCTCGAAAAACCCATTTCTCACTTAAAATCGGTAGCGGGATCGGGTATTGACCCCACATTGTTTGGCGCACAAACCTCAAATAATGATGCCAGTAAGGTTTACAATGACTCAGATAGATTCCAAGAAGATACCTTTTGGGGCGCTAATGCAACCCTGACGTGGGATTTGGGGACAGCGACCGTAAAATCGATTACTGCTTACCGTGAATCTGACAATTTAGGCGGCCCAGGCGACAACGATGGAACCAGTTTCCCGGTCGTTTCAATTGAGTCAGATACCGTCGCCGACGAATTAACACAAGAACTGACCGTGTCGGGTACCGCGCGTGATGATCGTTTAGAGTGGATCACTGGCGTCAACTACTACAAAGATGACGTGACCACAGTATCACTGTCGGTGTTACCTTTCTTAACCAATTTGCTGCCCCCAGTTCCCAGTGTCACAGCAATTGATGGTTCCTCGGTTGCCGTCGCAGCACTCGCAGCGAGCTACAATGAGGAACTCACGTCTAAAAGCCTATTCGCGCAATTTAACTACTCGGCCACAGACTCGCTACGACTGACATTGGGCGCGCGATATACCCAAGATAAAAAAACCAAATTCCAAACCGTGCGGTCGAATATTACGCCCCCTGCAAGTCAGTGCGAGTCTCTAACCGACAGCAAAGATTGGAGCGCTGCAACGTGGAAACTCGGTGCCGATTTAACACCCAACGAAAACACCATGTTTTATGGCAGTATATCGACAGGGTTCAAGGCTGGCGGATTCAACTCTGGTGCGTGTGACGATGATTATGACGAAGAGAAAATCACCGCCTACGAAGTAGGTTTTAAAAGCCGACTCTTAGATGAGAGACTCATGCTCAATGGATCGGTGTTCTTCTATGATTACAGAGACCTTCAGGTCCGAGCATTTCAAGGCGCCGTGTTGCAAATTGCTAATGCGGGCGAGTCTGAAATCTCAGGGTTCGAACTCGACCTGCTTTACCAGCCGAATAACAGCTGGCGTTTTGACGCTGGCATCGCCTATTTAGACGCTGAATTCGCCAAAGCTTTACTAGACGACGCTATGATACCGGGTATCAAGCCGGAGGATGTGTCGGGCAACCGTATGGAACGCGCGCCAGAGCTAAAGTACAGCCTAGGCGCGCAGTACACTCACGGCAATGTTGACTATCGATACGAGCTGTCGTATTCCGATGATATTTATGTTGATTCATTTGAGAACGATTTCGCGAAAATCGACTCTCATACAGAACAAAACATTCGTGTGATTTGGCGTCCAAATGGCAGTAATAAGCTATCTATCCAAGCCTTCGTTGAGAATTTAACCGATGAAGAGTACGCAGACTACCTCATTCCCACATCATTTGTGGGGGGAGTAGCCGGCGCTTACGCTCCACCTAGAACTTGGGGTATGCTGGTTAATTGGGATCTTCTGTAATCCTCAAAAGCTCTGGTAGATCGAGTGCCAGAGCTTTATTCAAACCATCTGGCCTTGGAGTGCCTGTTTCATGAGGATTTACGCTCAACTTTATCTACTCACCCTCAACCTGATTTTCAGTGCGGGGCTTACGCATGCGCAACCATTATCACCGCCCCAACAAGTCTTTAACCACAGCGAATATAAGACGACTTTAGATTACACCGATAATCGATTGTGGCTGGCGTTACCAGACAAATACACCCCTGCGCAGCTGAATCCTGGGAACGTCTTGGATCAATCACCAACCTCTTCACCGACCGTAGACGTCTTTTATGTTCATCCTACCACTTACCTGAGCAACGCCAGCTGGATCGACCCTTTAGATAATCATTCGGCTACCCATGAAAATAAGCATTGGGTGCTAGCGTACCAGGCCAGCGTATTCAATAAGTGCTGCCGAATTTTTGCGCCTATTTACCGGCAAGCCTCGATTTATACCTATTTAGAGCCAAACGAGATGTTACGGGCTGAGATATTCGACATTCCTTATCAGGATGTGCTTGCGGCCTTTCGCAACTTTGCGAACTCACGCAGCCCGGCAGCACCGTTTATTTTGGCCAGCCACAGCCAAGGTACTCATCACCTACTCCGCTTACTGGCCGAGGAAATCGATGGTTCACCGCTACAGGATCGGCTCGTTGTGGCCTACATATTAGGTGCCACAGTCAGACCTGTTACGCCCGAATATCGATCTAAACTCAAAACACTCAAAGTGTGTACCAAAGCTGACGACACGGCTTGTTTTGTTCACTGGGATACCGTTGCAGATGGAGCCCGCGCGATGATGCCACCCAGTCAATCGGTCTGCGTAAACCCCTTATCATGGCGAGAAGATAGGGCCTTACGGGCCGCTCATGACCACAGAGGGGCACTGCCCGTGACACATAACTTTATAAGAGATTTTGGGCCGACCGACGTTCCCCGAGGCGACAAAATAACAAATCTAGAGAAACTTGAGGTCTCTCTTACCAAAGCACAATGCGTTGATGGTATTTTGCGGGTTGACCGACTGCCTGAGGACTACGCCAAAGGTCTTACGATCAACGGCAACTACCACATCCTGGATTTCAGTCTATTCTACGGTGACATTCAGCAGAACGCAGAAGACAGGATTGCAGTCTACAAAAAAAATCTATCGCTGAGCGTGAGGAATCCATGAAATTCAGGGCTGTTGCGCTCATAGTGGGAATACTGGCACTGTCGATTGACGCAACCTTCAGTATGGCAGAACCTGCTGACCGAATGCCGACAACGAATGTCCACTGGCAGATCGCGGCTCGAGAATTACCGCCACCCTTGGCGGCAAGTTCTGAACTTTACGAGCAGATCGCGCACAGTCCTCAACCGAAAATACACAGCGATTCTACGCAAAACGGTATTGACGAAGCGCAATGGAAAAAGCTGGTAGCAACGAGACAAGAAGCTAGTAATGCTCTGGATCTCGATAAGCTCGAATTCACATTCAATGTGTCGATCACTCGCATGAATGTCGAGGGAGTCAATGTCTTTGAAGTTAAACCTAAGCGAGTTCGATCAGAACTTGCCCACGCCCACCTGCTTTACTTACACGGCGGCGCCTATGTATTTAACGCCGGAAAAAGGGGCGCGTACGAAGCCATTATTATCGCTAGCTATACTGGGGTTACCGTGTGGTCGGTAGATTACCGCACTGCGTTGCAAGCGCCGCATCCTGCTGCTCTGCAAGACGCACTAACAGTCTACAAGGTACTGGCAACCTCGAAGGACGTAAACGCAATAGCATTGGGCGGTACGTCGGCTGGGGGCGGATTGACGCTTGCGCTGATGCAAAAAATTCGAGATTTAGATATCACCCCCCCCAAAGCGCTGTATGCCGGTAGCCCTTGGGCTGATTTAACAAAAACCAGCGACACACTCTACTCGTTAGAGGGTATCGACCGTGTCCTGGTCAGCTACGACGTTCTTTTAAAAGACGCAGCCAAACTGTATGCGGGCACAGAGGTTTTAACAGCGCCCCCTGTGTCTCCTTTGTACGGCTCTTTTAATCAATTTCCGCCGACCTACCTGATCTCGGGCACGCGCGACTTACTGCTGAGTGACACAGTACGGGTCCATCGCGCAATAAAAAAAGCCGGTGGGCACGCGGAGCTCAACGTGTATGAAGGATTATCACATGCCGAATATCTCGCCAACCTCAATACCGACGAGTCTCAACAAGTCTATTTAGAGCTCGCCGCCTTCTTAAAACCATTACTCTCAGATTAATGAGACGCCTCAAGGTTATTCTTATGATAAACACCACGTCATCAAAAATTCTTTTACTTTGCCGCACTTGGCGCCCACACGCACGCGCGTGTATCTTAACAACAGCGTTCATTGGATTTGCATGCCACGCAGAGAGTGACGTGCAGCCTGAACTTACTTCCCTCTTCTGGGGTGATACCCATCTCCATACCAATCAATCTGTGGACGCTTATGGGCTTGGTAACCGGTATCTCACACCCGATGAAGCTTATCGTTTTGCCAAAGGCGAACCTGTTCGGGGCCACAATGGTCAAGTTGCTCAGCTTAAGCAGCCCTTAGACTTTTTACTCATTGCCGATCACGCGGTTAATATGGGGGTTCTGCCGTCGCTTCGTGAGTACGACACTAAGCTAAAAGGGCCTCTGGCGGAGGAATGGACTCGGCACTTAGCCAAAAGCCCGGTCGATGTATTTAATTACATTAGGCAAGGTTCTTACGAGAAGTACAAGGCAAGCCTTGCTGCCGCGGACGTAAAAGACCCTGCTGGCTTTTTCTGGAAATCGTGGACGACCGACTATTTTGATGACGAGGCGTTCCGAAAAGAAGTGTGGAATAAGGTTTGCTCGCTCGCCGACCAACACAATATTCCCGGAACATTTACCGCATTTATAGGCTACGAATGGACCCCAATGGCGGGATCGCTGCGCTCACCGAACTTTCATCGCAACGTCCTTTATGCGGGTGGCGAGGCCGAAGCTTGCACAAAACTACCGTTTACGGTTCAAGATAGCGAGAATGTTGAGGATCTGTGGGCCTACTTAGAAGACTACGAAACGCGAACGGGCTCTCGGGTATTAGCTATTCCTCACAACGGTAATCTAACCAACGGCAAAATGTTTGAGTTGACTCAGTATGATGGCTCAGACGCTGACCTCGAGTACGCTCGCAATCGCGCAAGGTGGGAGCCTTTATATGAAGTGACACAAATCAAAGGCGATTCCGAAACTCACCCTATATTGTCGCCTAAAGACCCTTTTGCCGATTTTGAAACTTGGCACCGCCATGGTTTTTTTGGCGCGTTATCAGACGATTTTGAGCGCAAAAAACGTCACGAGTACGCGAGATCCGCCCTACAAATCGGGCTACAATCGAACGAGGCATTGGGAACAAACCCGTTTAAATTTGGCCTAATCGGAAGCTCCGACGCCCACACCTCACTGTCGGCAATATCTGAATCTGATTTCTGGGGTAAAGTGTCGCTGTTCGAACCCTCCTCGCTGCGTGTTAACCGCAGCTGGCATTTTTCGGCCAGCGGTTTAGCGGCTGTGTGGGCGCGTGAAAACACACGAGAAGGTCTGTTTGATGCCTTACAACGAAAAGAGGTTTACGCAACGACCGGCACACGAATTCAATTGCGCGTCTTCGCCGGCTGGAGCTTAGGCGAAAGTGACCTTGAGTCAACCCATTATGTCGAAAGGGGCTATCAACAAGGAGTGCCAATGGGCGGCGATCTAATGCCTCCTAGCGGTAATCACAGTAATGGACCGACCATGCTCATCCACGCCCAAAAAGACCCGAGCGGCGCCAATCTAGACAGAATACAGGTGATTAAAGGTTGGCTGGACTCTGAGGGAAATACCCACGAAAAAATATTCAATGTGGCGTTATCAGACACACGCAACGGTTTGATCGGAGCCGATGGGATCCAAACCGTTGGAAATACCGTCGATTTGGCTTCGGCATCCTATACGAACGATATAGGCAGTGCCGTTCTCAAAACTGCATGGACTGATCCAGAGTTTGATGCAACAGAATCAAGCTTTTACTACGTGCGAATCCTCGAAATCCCAACGCCGAGATGGAACACCTACGATAGGGTTCGCTTCGGCCTCTCGGATGAACAAATAATGGACGACAAACCCTATGGTATGCCCAGCATACAACAGACGATTCCCACTGTATTGCAAGAACGAGCCTATTCGTCACCCATATGGTACGAAGCAAGTTCAAAGTAGCCGGACCACAAGAGCCTATTGCTGCCTGCACTCTCATTGTGGGTTGGCTCTATACCCTAGCGAATTGTTGGGTCACCTGATCAATGGCTTGGGTCCACGCGCAAAGTTCGTCCAAGGCTTGAGGGGCTCCCCAAAAACTGTACCATGCTGAATGAGAGTTTAGGGCGTGAATTAGGCAATAAGGAGGCCTTTTATCATGAGACGAAAACGCTATTCAGTCGAACAAATCAGTGTCGCGGTGAGCCGCCAGAAGTTCCGGACTATACCGCGTCACTGTGGGTTAACTTCCAAGGTAACCCTCTTTTGAGCCTTGGTCTGGGCGCAACCAGCCAAGGAAAATCCTATATCGCTAACGATCGCCCAAACCTAGTGTTGCCAAGCTATACCCGCCTTGATTTAAGTGCGGCATTCGACTTTCCACCCTCTTTGACCTTGCAACTTCACCTTGAAAACGCGTTGGATGAGCTCTACTTCCCCAATGCTCATAGCATCCACCAAGCGACCGTAGGACGACCCTTAAATGCGCGTGTCATGATGCGTAAAACCCTGTAAGCCCGATGATTCATACGAGTTCTGGTGAACCAGCAGGCAAATTTAACTTCAGCGCCTTTCGCATCTGCGAGCACCTTTTTGGTCAAACTCTGATAGTAGATGCACTCATTGGGTCTGGTTACCGCACAGACAACCTTCCAAAGCCAGGGATGAAGGGATTCATCAAGGCTTCGACAGATTTAGACCAGAGCGCTTTGTGTATCCTCTTGCATTTCTACTACCAAATCCCGAGCCTCAAGACCTCGCCCAAAACTAGGCTAATGGGCTTATTCTCAGCTGCAAATTGCGACTGAGGATCGACAACAAGACGCAAAAAGAGCAGCTCAAATAGCAGCGCGTTGCACTTTCGGGGCGGGGATTTCAATACGATAGCGATCGATAGAGATTGAGATAGCGATAGATAAAGATAGATAGGCAGCAATCAAAGCCTAAAATTTCATCCCTGAACTTCACCGATTAATTCAAGCCGCGACCCCACCGTGGACTCGATATCGGGGCGCTTGGTCAGATCAACCGCGCTTTTGATATAAATAATGTGCCACGAACCAAGTTTCGCCGCCCTGATAAGCAAACAGCTCTTGGCAGGCCATAACAAACATGCGCCACCGTTGCCATTGAATGACGCCAGCATCTGGATGTTCGGAATCATCAAGTGCATCGATAATTGCTCGGCGATTGTCATCTAAATTCGCAAGCCAGTCCCGACAGGTACGAGCATAATGCTGGCCATTGACCTGCCAAAAATTACGCTCGATGAGCGTACCCTCAAAGTGACGGGGTAAATCTAACGAAGGCATTAGCCCACCCGTAAAAAAGTGTTTCGCCATCCAGTCATCGTCGGACTGTTCTTCGAAAAAGTAGGGTTGTTCTCGGTGACAAAAAATATGAAAGAACAATAATCCATCGGGTTTTAACCAAGACCCAATGCGCTCGAACAAGGCTTCATAGTTTCTCATGTGTTCGAACATCTCGATAGAGACGACACGATCAAACCCTGATGACCTTTCAAATGCATTCATGTCCTCGGTGATGACCGTTAAATTCTTATAACCTAGCAGCGCTGCCTTGGCGTCAATATAGGCTTTTTGAGATGCCGAATTGCTCACTGCGGTAATCTGACTATTCGGGAATTGCGCTGCCATATACAGCGTCAGAGAACCCCAACCACATCCCAGCTCTAGTATTTGCTGGCCCTCGGCTAACTGCGCTCTGTCAACAGTCAAAGCCAACATAGCGTCCTCTGCTTCAGCCAAAGTTGCATCCTCTGAGCTATACAGGGAGGCGCTATATTTTAATCTTGGACCTAACATGTGCTCGAAAACCGCAGTAGGAACTTCATAGTGCTGATCATTGGCATCATCAGTCGCGACCGCAAGGGGGGAGCGGCGCATTTCTTCAACAAATCGCGCCTTCCCAGCTTTGGTTGCGTTTACCCGGTCTTGGACTAACCGTTTTTTCAGCAATCGCCGCATAGCGATTCGCAACAAACCATCTGGGATCCAGCCCTTTTCCGCAGCATCAATTAATTTACTCACTATCAAGCAGCTCGAAAGTGAAATCGGGCAGGTGAAACTGCATCTGCACACAGCCTATCGCTCGTTGACGAAAACCTGCTTCGCAGTAGCAGAAGTAGTAACGCCACATGCGCAAAAAAGTATCCGACATACCTAGGGCTGTAATAGGTTCTACATTACGTTCGAACATGGCCCGCCACCCCGCCATCGTCAAAGCATAGTGCGGGGTGATGTCCTCTAAGGCATAGACCCTAAGCCCAGGCCCGGCTCCTGCACTGACCCTTGTTAACTCCGCTACACTCGCAAGGGCGCCACCAGGAAAGATGTAACGCTGAATAAAATCAACTGATCGCTTTGCCGCCTCGAATCGCTGCTCTGCGATGGTAATTGCCTGCAGTAACATCTCACCGCCCGGCTTAAGTAAGCGGGCGCAGACCTCAAAGAATTGGGGGAGATACGAGAGCCCTACCGCTTCGATCATTTCGATGGATACCAATTTATCGAAGCGCCCTTCAAGGCGTCTGTAGTCTTGCTTCAATATGGTCACTCGGTCCTGGAGACCAAGGGCCTCAACCCTTTCCTGAGTTCGTTCAAACTGCGCCTCTGATATCGTTGTGGTGGTAACTTTGCAGCCATACTTGTGGGCCGCATGACACGCAAATCCACCCCACCCGCTGCCAATCTCAATAACGTGATCGTCTTTAGATAGACGCAGTTTCTGACAAATCAAATCCAATTTTTTAACTGAGGCTTCCCGCATAGATGCCTCAGGATTTGAAAAGTAGCCGGAGGAATACATCATCGTCTCATCTAAAAATTTCTCGAAAAAGGCGTTTCCCAGATCGTAATGCTTTGCGATGTTACGCTTACTCTGGGCTTCGGTGTCGCGATTCATCCAATGCTGAAATTGCAACATCGGTTTTCGCAACCAAACCCACCTCGAGCCTAACGCCTCAAGCACTTGGCGATTACGAAGAAAAAGCTCCAATACCAGCAACAAGTCAGGGCTCTCCCAATCGCCATCCATATAAGCTTCTGCTGCACCAATTGCTCCGCCCAACGCAATCGCCCGATAAGTCGCCTCGGATCTTACATTGACGCGTGCAGTTTGTTCATTTTCGTCTTGCCCTACCTCTAGCAGCAAATGCTCATGTTCGTAGAACTGCAATCGGCCAACCTGAATCTGCGCCAAAGTCTTCAATACTTGTCGCCGCCAAAATCCTTGGGAAACTAATGAAGTGCGAAATATAGATTGGGTTTGTTGACTTTCGACTTTCATAGCGATGCCTTCGTGCTTTTCTGGGGATGAGAATAAAATGGCACGCGCCTCAACCATAACAACAACGCCTGCCAATATATCTTGCCAACGACTCGAGCTGCCATAAAGGGATAGCTGAGCGCAAACCGTCGAATGTTATCGGCTGTCATCGGCTCAGAGCATAGCTGCAATCCAGCACTAAAAACCACCGCCTCATCTTTCAGTGACTGTATCACCACTTTGCACTCCTGATCAGGCTGAGGTAGTTCAAAGTGATACACCATTTCCATCGGCATAAAAGGTGAAACATGAAACGCCTTGTCTGCTGCTAGCGGCGATTGACAATCTAGCACGTAAACATGACGTTCATTCCAAGGTGTATTGTGCACCTCCACGACAACAAACTGCAGATCATTTTCCTCGCTGCAATAAAACAAAGTGATGGGATTCATAACAATGCCGAACGAGCGCCAGTTTGCCAGGAGGCAAATTCGTCCCGCAAAGCGTTTGCCAGTCTGTTGAAAAATCAGCTCTATCACGGTGTCTCGCAACGGGCGTTCACTCGGCAGGTAATCTGAACGATAGAAACTAATGGCATTAAAAGCCCCCTCAGATATCAATTTAGAACGCTGACAGACCTCTGAGATCAATGCTAAATCGCAGTAGAACATCGCATGTTCAAAACCGAACCGATGTTCTATAGTCAGCTGACGACGATGCCATATTTGGCCTCTATAAATACCGTCTCGAATCACAAGCGATGCTCCAACGCTTCCACCACGCGAAGGCCGCTCAACACACCGTCCTCATGGAAGCCATATCGCCAATAGGCCCCGCAGTAATGGGTTCTATTGATACCCGATATCTCATGGTGACGGCCTTGAGCCTCGACCATGCCCACGTCAAAGATCGGGTGCTGATAAACCAGCCGCTTGATAATCCTATTCTCAGCAATATCACCCAAATCATTTAGGGTCACGAGTACGGGTAGCTTTGATGCAAAGCCTTGCAAACGATTCATATAGTAGGTCAGCGCAGTCTTGCTGCCTCCTGCCAGTCCATGATAATTCCAGCTAGCCCACGCTGCTAAATGTCGCGGCATCACTTGGACATCCTGATGCAGCGTCACAGTGTTTTCACAAAACCGCATTGCACCGAGTACTGATTTTTCTTCTGGGGACGGATCTTTGAGCATCGCCAACGCCTCGGGGCTATGACAAGCAATAATCACCTCATCAAAATTTTCTGTTTGCCCGGCGGCAGTCACTTCCACGCGATCTGGCATGCGACTGACAGCTGTAACCTCAGCGTTTAGCCGAACCGTCTGTAATTGGCGTTCGAGCAACTGTACATAGCGGTTGGACCCTCCTTTGATCACATACCATTGAGGTCTATCTTTTAAATCCAAAAGACCATGGTGATGAAAAAATTGGGCCAGCATCCCGATTGGAAAGGAGCGAATCTGCGCATCACCCGTAGACCAAATTGCGGCGGCCATGGGTATTAAGTAATCTTCAATAAAGCCCACACCAAAACCACAGCGCGCGACAAAATCACCAAGGGATTCCTGGCTTGACGACTCTATGGATTTTGCCAATCGATTAAACCGCACAATATCAAAAAGCATTCGCCAGAACTTTGGTCTCAAGACATTGCGTTTTTGCGCAAACAGCGTTCGCAAATTATGTCCGTTGTATTCGAACCCTGGCCGCTTCAGGCTGAAGCTCATCTCTGTAGGTTGGCCTTCACAACCGAGTGACGCTAATAAGGCTTCAAAATTTGGATAAGTGCGATCGTTGTAAACGATAAATCCCGTATCGACCGCCACTATTTTATTGTCTACGAAAATCTCATGGGTTTGGGTGTGGCCGCCCAGATAATCATTGGCTTCGAATACAGTGACCTGACACCGATTTCTTAGGTAATAAGCCGCCGTAAGTCCGGCGATGCCTCCTCCTATCACTGCTACTAGCTTCATGCCTCAAACAACCTATCAATCCAGCATCATTGGTTTAGTCGCCCCGCTCACTTACCCGCCCCTCCTCAGCCTAGAGGGACAATGAACAAACCGCAATCTAGAATCTGAAAAACTCTAACCTCAAAAACGGCCAATATCAGTCGCCTTGACCGCAACAGGCTGATCTCTATACTGCGCCTATAGATTATCTGAGCCCAACGCAATTAGCCGAGGTCACCCAACGTCGGGACAGCGAAGCTTGGTGGATTGTGTTTAGCGATTGGGCGCTGATTGCCTTTTCCCTCGGGCTGAGTATAAGAAGCATAAACCGCCTATTCTGAAGATGCCAGCTGATCCTGCATAGTCAAAAACTAATCAGATGTTTTCGTCGAGCAGCGACATCTTGTACTCTAACCTTTTCGCTAGAATCGCCATACGCCGTCAAGTAGTCCTCAACTAACGATAGCCACATACGTTCGCTTACCTTCCCATAATCCCCCCTATCAATAGAAGCTTCAGTTTCTCTAGCCCATCGATCGGCATCACGCCTGAGTTGGAAAACTCTACTGATCTGCTGAAATTTGCCATAGGGATCAGTCTTGCGAATTTTTACTTGATAACCTCTGCCACGTTTTGTGATCGTTGCCATGCCGTCCTCCGATGATAAAAGGCACCAATCTATCATTGATGTCCCAAAATCGTCTCAAGATGAACCAATGTTAATCGATACTATCGCTAGAGATATAGAAAAAATTGGAGGCTCGGGTCGGAATCGAACCGGCGTTGACGGATTTGCAATCCGCTGCATCACCACTCTGCCACCGAGCCTGGGTGTTTAGCGACGCGAAGAGTCGCCAATCAAAGCGCTAAGGAGGTGTGTCGCTTTGAGGTCGTGCACTATACCCGACACGTCTTTATTTGTCACCCGCATGCCTCACTTTTTACTTGACCTCAAGTGCCTCAGGACGGACGCGTTCACACAGCGGTGGCGAGTCTCAATTTCATAGTTAAACCGGGGCGTCATCGATCTTTTTAATGAGTGCACTTGCAGACTCGGTGTCTCTAACGGTTGGCCATGGCTCGACGCGCCGCAAGTAAATAAAGACACATCGACCAAATCGTCAGTAGCGCCGCCAACATGAACAACGCATAACCGAGTAAATACAGCATCACGGACCCTTCGATGGGATCTAAGGCGAGAAGAACGATCATAGCGGTCATTTGCACCGTAGTTTTGAGCTTGCCTAGCCATGACACCCTGACCGAAGTGCGCTGACCTATCTCGGACATCCATTCGCGCAAGGCTGACACCAGAATTTCTCGGGCCACAATGATACAACCAGCCACCGTAAACAGGCTCGACTGCTGCTGATGAATCAATAAAATGATCGCTACCGTCACCATGAGCTTGTCGGCTACCGGGTCGAGAAAGGCGCCAAATGAAGTTGTTTGGTCGAGTCGTCTTGCCAAATATCCATCGAGCCAATCCGTTAAAGCGGCCACAATAAAAATCAGTGATGCCAACTCGAACCGCAACTCCAAGTCGGAGAAAAAAACCAGCACCAAGATAGGAATCAGTGCCACGCGAAGCAAGGTCAAGCTGTTCGGCCAATTAACAATCAATGTAGTTACTCACCTTTCAAATAGTCATAAATATGTTCAGCTAGAGTGTGGCTGATGCCGGTCACTTTGCCTAACTCGGTGACGCTCGCACCCCGCACGCCCTGAGCACTCCCAAAATGGCGCAGTAGATCTCTGCGTCGCTTCACTCCGACTCCGGGAATGGATTCCAGGATAGACTGGTGTTGTTTCGCGCGCCTCGCACGGTGACCCGTAATAGCAAATCGGTGCGACTCGTCGCGAATGTACTGTATCAGATGTAAGGCGGGGTCATCGCTTTTTAATGGCCATTCTCGCCCACTCGCTCCGTCCAGTAGGGTTTCGAAACCTGCCTTGCGCGTCGTGCCTTTCGCCACACCAACGACTTTAATACCGGTAATACCAAGCTCACTTAACACACCAACGGCCTGCCCAACCTGCCCTTTTCCCCCATCAATCAACAACACGTCAGGCTGAATCCCCTCGCCCTGCACTAACCGGGTAAATCTTCTTGATAAGGCCTGCTGCATCGCCGCGTAGTCATCGCCAGGCGTAATATCCTCAATATTAAACTTCCGATAATCCGATTTTTTCACGCCGTTTTCATCAAATACCACGCACGAGGCCACCGTTTGCGCACCACTACTGTGACTGATATCAAAGCACTCGATCCGCTTAGGCAAGGCTTCTAACTGAAGCGCCGCCTGCAGGGCAACAAGCCGCTTTCTGGTCGTTTCTTTGGCTTCAAGACGTGCCATTAAATTGGTATCGGCTGTTTGCACCGCGAGCTCTAACCAGCGGGCTCGCGCTTGACGCACCGAAGCGCGCAACTTGACGACGTGACCGCTGCTCGACTCCAAGAGCTGTTCAAGTGATTCCGAGTCTATTAGAGGCTCCGAGAGGATGATCTCACTCGGTATCGGTCGATCAGTATTCAAATAGAACTGGGGGATAAAGGCAGATAAAGTCGAGCCTGCACTGTCATCTAATGCCAGTGAGGGATAGTAACTACGACTACCTATCACACGACCCTCGCGAACGAATAAGACGTGCACGCAAGCCTTACCATGACGCGCTTGGCAAGCAACAATATCGAGGTCGCCACTAACACCCTCGATACCTTGAGAGGATTGCACCTGCTGAATATGCCCCAACTGATCGCGTAAAACTGCTGCGCGCTCGAACGCAAGATCAGCCGCAGCTGCCTCCATGTCGTCGGCTAGCTTGCGAATGAGCTCCTGCGACTTGCCCTCTAAAAATAGTTTGGTCGCCTCCACTTGTTCCGAATAATCAGCTTCGCTGACATAGCCTTTTACGCAAGGCGCCGTGCATCGGCCGATCTGATGCTGCAAACACGGTCGAGATCGATTCCGAAAATAGGCGTCTTCACACTGACGCACCCGGAAGGTTTTCTGCAAAAAATGCAGCGATTCCCGGACTGCCCCGGAGCTGGGATAGGGCCCGAAATAAAGACCTTTTTTGCGCTTTGTCCCCCGCTGGAGCGAGAGGCGCGGAAACTGATCTTGGCTACTCAAAAAAATGTAAGGGTAAGACTTATCGTCTTTCAACAACACGTTATAGGGTGGGCGGTGTTCCTTGATCAGATTATGTTCAAGCAACAAGGCATCGACCTCTGTCGATGTTACCGTCACTTGGATATCATTTATGCGATTGACCAGTGCAATGGTCTTGGTGGTCAGACCCGCACTGCGAAAATAACTCGTGACCCGCGACTTCAGATTTTTGGCTTTGCCAACATACAGTACCTCGCCATCTGCGCCCATCATCTGATAAACACCTGAGCGGCGAGTGAGCTGTTTCAGGAAAGACTCAGCCTCAAAAGTCACGGCTAGTTCCCAGAATACTTGGCTCTCGTTCTAACACAACGCCAAACTGCTCATACACTGTATCAGAGACTCTTTGTGCCAACTCAAGACAGTGATCACCCCGACCGGACTGGGTATTAATAAGCACCAGGGCGTGTTGCTCGCTGACTTGGCAGCCACGATAACGCAATCCCTTTAAACCCAGAGCTTCGATCAAATAGGCAGCCGATAATTTGGTAACGCCATTGTCCAGTGCGTAAACAGGTAAGCTCGGCAAAATCTCAACCAACTTTGCTACCGTAGCTTGAGTCACCACAGGATTCTTAAAAAAACTTCCTACATTCGGATACTGCACCACGTCGGGAAGCTTGGTCGCACGAATAGAGGCCACAGCTCGCAGCACGTCGGAGGGCTCGGGGTTGAGGCAATTGTGAGTAGTAAGCCAATTCGCTACTTCTTGGTATTGAGTCTTGAGCTGACTCTGCTTCAATAACCGAAAGCGGACATGAGTGATCCCCCATTGAGCAGCCTCGGCTTTGAACACCGAATGCCGATATTCGAAGTCGCACTCGTCGCGGGGAAGCTCTCTCATTCGTCCCGATTGCAGATCGATGCAGTGAACTGAGTCGATAAAACTGGCTACTTCCACACCATAGGCGCCAATGTTTTGAACCGGCGCTGCACCGCAAGATCCCGGTATAGACACCAGATGCTCGAGACCATACCAACCTTGAGACACACTGTACCGAACCCACCAGTCCCATGAGGCACCCGCGCCGACTTCAACCAAAACATCGGTCGACGATTCTTCTAGGCACACGACCGAATCATCTATTGGATGAATGACAAGGCCCGACAAGTCATCTTTGAGAACGACATTGCTTCCGCCCGCCAAGATGGTAGGAGACCAACCTTGCTCCCGAGACATGTCGATGGCCGCAGACCAGTCTTTGAGCGTACCCACTTCGACCCAATGCTCGGCCATGCTCGGAACGCGCAAGGTATTATAGTCGAGCAGACTAAACTGCGATTGCACTCGCATGTTAATCAACCACCCAGTAAAGCACTGACATACGCTAGGTCTTCAGGTGTATCGACCCCGCCGGGTACCTCGGCGCAGGCCGGCTCTACGTGAATCTGTATCCCCTGATATAGCGCTCGTAACTGCTCGAGCTTTTCTAGTGCCTCTAAATCGGCCATAGGCCAGGCTGTGAAGGCTCTCAAAGTACTCACACGATAGGCGTAGATACCCAAGTGCCGATACCAATCTGAGCGCGCAACGACGGCATCAGTCACCTCTGTATCCCTGGGAAACGGAATCACAGAACGACTAAAGTACAAGGCCTGATGCTGAGCATTGAATACCACTTTCACCACGTTGGGATTTAGAACATCCGCTCGATGCGTGATCCGCTCGCACAGAGTCGCCATGCCCGCAGCGGGCGTATTCTTGAGATTGGTAGCCACTTGTTCAATGACAGCGGCTGGTATAAGCGGCTCATCACCCTGCACATTAACCACAACAGCATCACTCGGCAGCTGCATCAATTCCACGACTTCTGCGAGCCGATCAGTGCCAGATTCATGCTCAGTGCGAGTCATGCAGACCTCGGCACCAAAATCTTGGCAAACCTGGAACACACGCTGATCATCCGTTGCAATAATGACACGTTGCGCCGTGCTTGCGAGTGCTCTCTGCCAGACATGTTCGATCATAGGACGCCCCGCCAATTCCGCCAGAGGCTTCCCAGGCAGTCGAGTCGATGCGAATCGCGCAGGTATGATGACGGTATAGGTCACAATAATTCCTTCAATTGAGTCCACAAAGACTGCAGCACAGGCTCAGGGATTTGCATTTCAACCTGGTACACCCAACAGTTACTTAATTCGGCAGGCAATTTTACCGAGTCTTTGCCAGTGACCACGATAGCGTTATCAGCAAGCCCCTCAAAATCAGTCAAGCTGAATTGGTGATGATCCGCAAACGATCGCAACTTTACTTTAAAGCCGAGATCTTCTAGGTCTGAGCGAAGGCGTTCTGGCGCTGCTATCGCTGTTACAACATGAATCGTGGGGCTAGTCACTTGCATTTCAGCGATGGAGCGTTGCTGCTGATCACCAAGCCTCGTAAATCCTATGGGTCGCAAGTATGCGCACTCAGAACTTGCTTGACTAGCGCGCAAAACTTCGTAGTCGACAGACTTCAAGCGTGCCACCGGTTGTCGCAAGGGCCCGACTGGCAGACAATGCCCATTGCCCAAACGCCGCTCGGCATCAACCAGCACAATTTCTATACTGCGAGCCATCGCGTGGTGCTGTAAACCGTCGTCTGACACCACCACATCAACGCGCCCAGCCAAAGCCGAGCACGCGCGGGCACGATCCTCATCTACCATCACAATCGCGCCGCTGGCTTGATGAATCAAGAGCGGCTCATCACCCGCCTCTTCTGCCGATGTTTGCTGGCTGACCTCGACCGGTGTTCGGGCTGTGCGACCATAACCACGAGATACCACTCCGACTTGTAAACCCTGACCCCGTAACCATAGTGTCAGCGCAATAACGAAGGGCGTCTTGCCCGTACCTCCAACTGTGATGTTACCCACCACGATACACGGTGGCACACTCTCTTTCTCAGGTAAGTGTCTTAAATGCATCCAAATCACAGCGCGATAGATCCACTCTAGCGGCCAAAGAAGCCAGAGCACTCCGGGCGATTGCGCATACCACCGTTGCGTAAGAAAGCGTTCGAGGCGGGCTTTGAATAAGACGAGGGAGCGGGACACCCTAGCCCTCCGGTGCCAATGTCGCAATACTCAACTTAGAAAACCCAAGCTGCCCCGCCGCATCAAGCGCGGCCACGACAGACTGATGGGTGGCGTTTGCATCAGCCACGATGGCAAGCGGCAATGTCGTATCGCCTTTAGAAACCCGATACAAGGCATTCTTGACTGACTCCACGCTGGCATCCGGCACCGAAAAACCGTTCAGGCGATAGTTCCCATCGCGCGACACAACCAACTCGAGCAAATCGGGAACAATGTCCTGTGGCTCACCGGAAGCAGTCGGGAGAGCTAAGGTTAATTCTGTTTGCTGAGTAAACGAGGTCGACACCATAAAGAAGATGAGGAGTAAAAAAACCACATCGATGAGTGGTGTTAAATTAGCGTCTACGGGTAATCGCGCGCGCCTTACAAACTTCACTGTCCGACCTCGGCAGGAAATGTTGAAGTCCCTTTCGTTTCCAGTGCCTCAACCAACTGATTGGCATCGCGCTCCATTCGAACAACGATTGCATCGACTCGACCATGCAAGTACCGGTGCATGACCAGCGATGGGATCGCAACGGTTAAGCCCGCCGCGGTTGTTATCAAGGCCTGTGAGATACCCCCCGCAAGACCCGCCGCGTTGCCCGTACCCTGAGTCACGATCTCTGTGAACACTGAAATCATACCAATCACGGTACCGAGTAGCCCAAGTAATGGCGTCACCATAGCAATGGTCCCAAGAGTGTTCAAAAAGCGCTCAAGCTCGTGCACGACTTGGCTGCCAGCGTCACGGATACTCTCTTTCATTGCTTCGCGCCCCCCCTTAGCATTCAGGAGCCCGGCCGCTAATACGTGTCCCAAAGGACTCGATCCACTGAGCGCTCGGAGCTTCGAGCCGCTCATTTTGCCCTCTTTGATCTGTTGAAATAGTGTTTGGACCAGCCCCTCAGGTGCTATCTTAGTCGCTTTAAGAGCGACTAATCGCTCGATGCAAATCGCCAGCGCAACGACAGAAGAGAGCAAAATAGGGAGCATTAACCAGCCACCCGAGGCAACGATTTCTAGCATAGCGACTCCTTAGCGATAGCTTCATTATACCTACGAACACTGGGCTCACAACGCAATTAGTCGGAATAATTGCGCTGCCAAAATCGCGCCCAGTCTCGTCGGGAAATGAGCGTCTGCAAGGCCTTCGTATCTTCCCACTCAAACTGCAACGCACCCGTATCAGCCGTGTTAAGAATTTGACTGTTAACCGCCTCAAGCCGAGCCAAAACCTCTGCACTAGGATGATTGAATGGGTTCTGAAATCCGGCCGAGATAATGGCGTAGTCAGGTTGAACCCATTTCAAAAAGGTAGCGCCCGTCGACGTATTCGAGCCATGGTGTCCGACCACCAAGAAGTCGGCCCTTAATTCCTCTCGCCAATAGCGAACCAACTCGCGTTCGTGCTGTTTACCGATATCTCCAGTAATGAGTATGCTACGCCCATAGGCTTCTATTTTGATCACGCACGACCTGTCGTTATCACTACTCATACTGCTCGCGGGAAGACCCGACAACCAGCTCAACTGAACCTGTTCAGACCAGCGTTCAACCCGCCCGGTTCGGCATGGCTGTGAGCCGGGTCTCATTGGATCAGGGCTGATCCATTGGTCCCACGTCAGGTAAAACCGACTCGAGTCCGCCCCGCCGCTGTGATCAAAGTCATCATGGCTTACCGCCACGGTATCCACATGGTCAATGCGATGCTTGAGTAAATAGGGATAAACACTGTTATCGAATCGGTAGAAAACCTCGGGTATACCGCCCCCAAGGTCAAATAGAAGCCGCCGGCCATCTGCCTCAAACAACGCTGAAGAGCCCTGACCCACGTCAAATACAGTCAATTTTGCACCTGACTTTGGCGGTGTTAACAGAGTCAGAGCGAACAACAGACCACCCGATGCGAGCATACCTGATCGCCGAAAACTTCCCACAGGCAACAGACACAGCATCACCGTCAAAGTAAGGATCGCCGCGGAATACCACGGCAAAGCCATCGGCATTAAAAGCTCGTTTGGTAGTAATGGAACACCATGATTCATTATAAGATCAACGGTGAATCCAACCAGGCGCCAGCATAGGTCACTCAGCTCACCGAAGCCCAGTATAGAAAACAAACCACCCAATAGTGTGAGGGGTACCCAACAGAAAGTAGCCACAGGAATAGCGACGATGTTTGCTGGAATTGATGCGGGAGAGAACCCCAAAAAAGTATGTGTCATCAAGGGGGCCAACAGCACACAAATGAGTGTCTGCGTGCGCAACAATGAAGTGTCTTGCGGCCCTGTTAGACTCGCTTGAAGTACCCAGAGCACCCCAAATACTGCCGTAAAACTCATCCAAAAGCTCACACTCAGAACGATGAGTGGATTAACAACCACCAGCGTCAGTAGGACCAGGGCGAAGACCCTAAATCGATAGCTACCGCGACCCAGAATATGAACTATCCACCAAATTGAAAAGGCAAGTAACGCGCGCTGCGTTGGGAGTGAAAACCCCGCCAAACCAGCATAAGAAGATGCAGCCAATAAACCGATCAAGCCCGCCATGACGCGTATCGCTTGCGGCCAAAGCCACCAACTCAAGGGGTATACAACGAGTCGCGCCAGCCAAAGACTGCCAGCGCCCACTAAGCTGATATGAAGTCCTGAAACCACCAATAAGTGTCCAATACCCAACTCGCGCGTCACGCGTGCAAGAGATTCTGGCAAATAGCGTTTATCAGCAACCAACAGCGCGCCAATCAGACCTTTGGTCGCGTCGCTCAGCCTGGGATGCTGCTGAACGGCTGATGATAGACGCTCCCGCCAAAACTCGAAGCGAGTCGGAGCATCGACGACAGAGACAAGTCTAGTCACCGAGCCGCGTACAAACCGGCGATCGACTGCGCTATTTGCTGCGCTCGCATCGGGAGCAAAATTTGCCAACCCCGATTCACGTTTAAGAACCATCTCTAAGGTCAATACCTGCCCCAATCGCAGGGGAATTTCACCATCATAGAATACTCGCGCCCGCTGTATTAGCTGGCACTCGTCACGATCTAAACTGGCGAGTTCAAGCTCGACACGTTGCAATCTGAGATCATTAAAGCCCGCGTATACTTCAGGAAAATCAGCCACCCTCGCCTGAGCAGCAACATTCGTATTAAAACAGGACTCCGGTATTCTGGTGGGCACCCCGAAATGACCAAAAATCCACATCCATGCAATACCTGCACAAAAACATAAACCCACCGCCCTTATAGCGACGACGCGAATCATTACAATAATGGGAATAAGGGCAGTGAAACCTAAACGATAAAGCGACAAATCCGCCCAAGTAGAAGCAAGCACCACGCCCCCAAAAAAACCGCTTACGCAGATGACAAGATAGTCTTCCGTAAATTTTCGGTTCATAATGCGGGCCGGGGCTTTAGACGCCCTATGAAAGCACTTTAGACAGCGGCCTGCGCCCTCTTAACCGAGCATTATTCTTCATGCCGAAGCATACATTACGAAAATTCATGCCAACGCCCGCCGCCTTGCGCTCAAACAAAACTCTCAGTTTTTTAGGCGAGTGGGCGTACGAGGGTAATTTGTGGCACCTGAACCGCTACTCAGCTTCGATGGGATTCTTCGTGGGCTTGTTCATGGCATTCATACCTCTGCCCGCGGGGCAAATGATCATTGCTGCTGCAATGGCAGTATGGCTTCGCTGTAATCTTCCCATCGCGGTATCGCTGGTATGGGTGACTAACCCACTCACCATGCCAGCTATTTTCTTCTTCGCCTACGAACTGGGCGCCCTTTTATTAGATGTTCCGACGCGACCGCTGCAGTTTGAACTCAGCACACAATGGCTATCCAAAACCTTAGTTGCCATTTGGCAACCCTTCCTTTTAGGATGCGCCTTGTTCAGTATCGGCTTTGGCGCTCTGGGCTACTTTTTAGTCGATGTAGTTTGGAAATTACAAGTCAGGCACAAGTGGCGAGTAAGACAAGCTCAGCGAACAGCGAAAAATCAAGAACAGCCACTCAAGAGTAGGGATAACGAGAGTTAGACTGAGTTTGGGAATCGAACAATGAAAAATGGCCCCTCAGCAGTCGAGATAACCAGAGCTAGACTGATATCAAGCCGCGAGCATCCAAAACCAGCCTCTCGGCAGTCGTCGGGGCAACCAGAGCTCGAACGGCCTCAGGCCTCTGACAAAACCCGCGCCGGCGCCAACTGGGCAGCTTTCATTGCCGGGTAAACCGCGGCTAAGACACAAGCACAACTTGCTATTACGGCTACTAGAACGAAGTCAGCCGAATCGGGGGCCGAGGGCAGGAACGAGATAGGATATACGTCGGTATTCAAAAACTGAAACCCGAGTGCACGCTCAATGGCAGCCACCCACCCTCCGATATTAACACTTACCCAATAACCGATAGCGACGCCAATCAGGCTGCCTCCTGCGCCGATGATGCCCCCTAGAATCAAAAAGACACCGGCGATCTGCCGTGGTCCAAATCCCATCGTTGCCAAAATAGCCACTTCCTCACGTTTGTCAGTTACCAGGAGGACTAAGCCCGAGACCACGTTAAAGGCTGCGATGAAGATAACAGCGGCCATAAGAATCACCATAAGATCCCGTGACATCTGAATTGCTGCGTACAGGTTACCGTGAGTGAATCCCCAGTGACGCACATATTGCGTTGGCTCTAAGAGTGGTTGCAGTTGCCCTGCCATCGATGGCGCTGCGAAGACATCCCTTAACTGCACTTTTATACCACTGACAGTTGCATCACGATAACCCAGCAGCGAGCGCGCCTGATCGATCGGCAACAGCATCAAGGCCTGATCTAACTCGGTTTGAGTCGCCACCAGCCCCACAACCGGCAAGGCCACCACCGCAGCCGCCTGAGAGCCTGAAGATGGCACAATCAATGTGACCGACGACCCCTTCGAAAGCGCTAATTGTTCAGCCAGCCCAGTCCCGACCCAAACACCATTGCCGTCGGAAGACCACTCATTCAACATTCCGGGTAAGAGCCAATCCTCTGTTTGAACCACACCAATCCCCGCAAAGGCTCGAACACGTGAACCCGACTGCGCCAACCCTTGCAATTCGATGAACGGTGTCATCTCAGCAATTCGCATATCTAAGCGCAGTGAGGCCTGCAGCCCGTCTGGATCGTCGAGTCCGCCTGCCTCCATTACCGAGAGATGGGGTACAACTGCCAAGATTCGAGTGCGCATCTCAGTATCAAAACCATTCATGACCGACAGCACAATCGACATCAAAGCCACTGCTAATACCAAGCCGGCGGCAGCTAACAGACTCAGAAATCTCGATAAAGGTGCCTGCTCGTGAGTAAACACATAACGCAGCGCGAGGCTCAGTTGTAAGCCTAAGGTCACCGCTCTGGCACCAAAATTCCGTCTTGTAAACGGAGAATCCGATCAGCCCGGGCAGCCACCGAGTGATCGTGCGTGACGATCACGAACGCTGTGGTTAAGTCACTTAGAGCAGACAGGGTATCGAGCACTCGAGCCGCCGAACCGCTGTCGAGATTGCCAGTGGGCTCGTCCATCAGTACCACGGCCGGCTCGCGGACCAAGGCTCTCGCGATAGCAACGCGCTGCCGCTCACCTCCAGACAATTGCGAGGGCCTGTGTTCGGATCGATCTGCCAATCCTAAACGAGCAAGCCATTCGAGCGCGCATCTATTCGCCTCCCCGACTGAGAATCCGGCGATCCGAAGTGGCATCGCGACATTCTCCCAGGCATTAAAGTCTGCCAATAGATGGTGAGACTGATACACAAATCCCAAACTCCGATTCCTGAGCTCACAGCGCGATTGAGCAGATAAGGGATGCCATCCAACACCGTTGATCGTGACAGAACCGGAATCAGGCTCATCTAAACCACCGAGTAAATTCAGCAAAGTTGATTTACCAGAACCCGAAACCCCAACAATCGCCACGGTCTCTTGAGCCCTCAAGCGAAAGTCTAATCCCTTGAGCACGGTCACTGCCGATCCACCATCTCGGAAACATTTACTGAGTCCCGCGCAGGTCAATACACTGTCATTCATAGCGCAGCACCTCGGCAGGCATTATTCGACTCGCTCGCAGAGCGGGATAGTAAGACGCTAGAGCGCTTAACAAGAACGCAGTAAACCCGACGATCGCAACATCACTCGCCTTTAACTGAGAAGGTAAGTCACTGATAAAATAAACGGAAGGATCGAACAGCTTGACCCCAACTAACAGCTCAATACCTGCTACAACTTGCGGCATAAAAATAGCTAATGCACTGCCAGCTACTAAGCCCACCACAATCGCGACACCAGACATGAACAGGCCCTGCCATAAAAAGACTTTCACCAAATCTTGACGCCCGAGACCCATCATTCCCAGTACGGCGATGTCTTTACGACGCGACTGAACGGACATCGCAAGCGTGGCAATCAAGTTAAAAGCGGCCACAATCACCAAAAAAAACAACAAGCTGGCGACCATACGCTTTTCCATTCGAATAGAGGCAAACAAAGACCCCTGAGACTCAGTCCAATCAACGACGGTAGCGTCAGCAAACGCGGGGGCATCACGCCATACTCCAGCCACCTTCGTCGACTGCCACAAGTCCTCAAGCCGAATTTGCCAGGTGCGAGGTGTATCCTGAAATAAGTGCTCGGCTGAGTCGAGACTCACGAAGGCATCAGGACCTGATTGATTTAAGCCCGGACTGAATAACTGAACGACCGTGAGTGATCTCGACCGTGGAAACACACCAAAAGGACTTAAAGCCAGTGAAGGCAAGGTGACCTTGATTCGATCACCGGGTTGGACAGCGAGTCGCGAGGCTAACGATTCACTAAGAATCACGGCATACCGTTGTTGATCGGCTTGCACGAGATGCTCAGTAAGGCCCTTTAACCAAGGCGAAACGCTCGCAAAAGTTGCCGTGTCGACACCGTGAACACGACCCCCAGTGAGTGAACCGTTCGCCTGGAACAGCACCTGACCAGTCACAATCGGAGAATAAGCTATGACTTCGGGCGCTGCTGCAATGGATTCTAACCCCGATGCACTGAGATTCGACACCATCACGTGAGGAACGACCGCCAGAACTCTATCGGTGATCTCTCGAGAGAAACCATTCATAACCGATAGTACGACGACGAGTATTGCAACTCCAAGCCCCATACCAAAGATTGAAACCAGCGAGACTAACCGGGCAAACCCCTGTCGCTTAACGCCAAAACTGTACCGCCAGGCAAGTTCTCGACTCAGCGACATGTGCGCACCCTAACGAGTTGAATCGGCGGAGTAAAACTCTCCCGAGTTGCTTGATCCATTATCAAACTCAGTCTCACAGCGATTCGGATCGCCACCACACAGTTCGCACGCGGCATCGATACCGACTGCACCCATGCCACCACAACTCCCCTTAATGGGAGCCCGACCAAAAATGACGCCAACCGACATTATCGTGACAACAATCGCTATAAACACAAACGCTAATAAAAAAGTTTCCACTGTCTCACCCGCTATTTAAGGTCTTCATCATGCGACAAAAATCGCTCACTCGCAAACGCCTCAAGGCCAGTATCGGTATTGGCGAGTAATAAAACAGCTAATCCCTCGGCCTGCGCGAGCTCTAGTGCCCTATCCCGACCAAGCACCAGCATCGCAGTCGCCCAAGCGTCAGCTGTCATTGCACTCTCGTGAAGTACAGTGACCGACACAATATCATGCTGAATCGGCCATCCGGTTTTTGGGTCTATGATATGTGAATAGTTCATCCCGCCGACGGTGAAGAAATTAAAGTAATCACCCGAAGTGGCCACGCTCAAATCACGAAGTGGCAGTGTATCGGCCGCCTGTGGGTTATTCACGTTGGGATTACGAACTGCAATCTTCCATTCAAGGCCTTGCGGGTTAACACCACTCGCGCGGAGCTCCCCACCAATTTCAACCAAAAAATGCTGAACGCCTCGATCGGATAATAATCTCGCTATCTCATCTACCCCATAACCTTTCGCAATAGAGGAGAAGTCTAGCTCGCGGGGCTCACGCTTGATCAAGGTGTCGGTGGCATGATCAAGAACCAAGGCCTCATATCCCACTTTATTCAGCGCCGCTAATCGCTCACCTTCCGATGGCAGAGCATCCCCCTTAAACTCGGGCCCAAAGCCCCATAAGGTCACCAGCGGGCCTACTGTGACATCATAAGCGCCATCGGTTAACGCAGATATCCGCAGCGCCTCTTCCAGAACGGCTGACATCTCGCTAGAAAGCTCTATAGGGACACTCACCGGCGCAGCCGAAACCCGGTTAATTTCCGAATCGGAAATGTATGTCGACATCGATTTGTTGATGGTATAGAAATTGGCCTCGATTTCGGCTTGGAGCCAACCCTCGCTCTGTAAGCCCTCGACTGGCAGGAGTGTCACTGACCACTGTGTGCCCATAGTTCTACCCTGAAGCTTCCAGTATTCTTCGGGGGCGCCACACGCAGATAAAAAAAACGCCCAGAACAAAAGGCTGAGCGTTAGGGTCGCTTTCAAAGTTTACCCACCAAAATCGTCGAGCAGGATATTGTCAGGCTCTACGCCAAGATCAGTCAGCATCTTAATTACCGCAGCGTTCATCATTGGCGGCCCACACATATAGTACTCACAATCCTCTGGTGCTGGGTGATTCTTAAGGTATTGCTCGTACAACACGTTGTGAATGAAGCCCGTCAATCCATCCCAGTTATCTTCTGGCTGTGGGTCTGACAGCGCCACATGCCAGTCAAAATTATCGTTCTCGGCCGCTAGCTGGTCATAGTCTTCGACATAGAACATCTCGCGCAATGAACGAGCGCCGTACCAAAATGAAATTTTGCGCTTCGACTTAAGACGTTTGAGCTGATCAAATAAGTGTGATCGCATGGGCGCCATTCCAGCACCACCACCAATAAAGATCATCTCGGCGTCGGTGTCTTTGGCAAAAAACTCACCAAACGGACCGTATACTTTTACTTTATCGCCCGGCTTCAAGTTGAAAACCCAAGACGACATCTGTCCGGGCGGAATACCCTCGCTACCTGGAGGCGGTGTTGCAATACGAATATTGAACTTCACCACACCGCGCTCTTCGGGGTAGTTTGCCATTGAGTAGGCTCTAATAATGGGCTCTTCAATAATCGACTGCAGCTTGAAGAAACCAAACCGTTCCCAATCACCTCGATACTCTTCGCCGATATCGAAATTCGAAAAATCGACCTTGTGAGCAGGCGCTTCCAGCTGTACGTAGCCACCAGCACGAAAATCGACGGATTCACCCTCGGGCAAGTTCAACACCAGCTCTTTAATGAATGTCGCCACGTTATCATTCGAAGCGACAGTGGTTTCCCACTGCTTCACGCCAAATACCTCTTCAGGTACTTGAATCTCCATGTCCTGCTTCACTGCAGTCTGACAGCTCAAACGCCAGCCTTCGGAGGCCTCACGACGGTTGAAGTGACCCTCTTCCGTTGGCAACATCGCACCGCCGCCCGAACTCACAATACACTTGCACTGGGCACAGGTTCCACCACCACCGCAAGCAGAGGCCAAGAACAAGTTCGCGTCAGCCAGCGTCTGTAACAATTTTCCACCGGCAGGCACCGTGATAGTGCGCTCGCCGTTAACAACGATATTCACGGCACCGCTGTTCACCATACGACTGCGTGCAAATAGGATCACAAGCACCAGCGCGAGAACGATCGCAGTGAACATGCCTACCCCAAAAAAGATGGTCTCCATTTGACGCTACCTCGTTATAAGTCGATTCCACCGAAAGACATAAAGCCTAACGACATTAATCCTACGGTGATGAAGGTAATTCCCAATCCGCGCAAGCCCTCTGGAACATCACTGTACTTCAGCTTCTCGCGAATCCCCGCTAATGCCACGATAGCAAGTGCCCAGCCAACGCCAGAGCCCGCCCCAAAAACTACTGACTCTGCAAATCCATAGTCGCGTTCTACCATAAACAGCGACGCTCCAAGGATAGCGCAATTCACCGTAATTAAAGGCAGGAACACGCCTAAAGCGTTGTACAAAGCTGGTACAAACTTATCTAGGAACATTTCCATGATTTGTACAATCGCCGCAATCACGCCGATGTAACTCAACAATCCCAAAAAGCTAAGATCGATATCTGGGTAACCGGCCCACGCCAACGCACCATCCGCCAAGAGATAGTTATAAATAAGATTGTTGACTGGCACCGTGATTGTTAAAACGACAATCACCGCTATCCCCAACCCCAGTGCTGCTTGGATTTTTTTGGAGATCGCCAAGAAGGTACACATACCCAGGAAGAACGCCAGAGCCATGTTGTCGATGAAGATCGAGCGAATAAACAGACTTAAATAGTATTCCATTACACGCCCTCCTTCGCGACTGTGTGCTGAGCCAAGGAATATTCTGGCGCTTCTACCTGAGCTGGTTTAGCCGCTCTGAGTGCCCAGATAAACAAGCCGATTAAGAAGAACGCGCTAGGTGGTAGTAACAGCAAACCATTGGGGTTGTACCAACCGCCCTCAGTCACTAGCGGCAGGATCTCGATGCCAAAGAGCTTTCCGGCACCAAAGAGTTCTCTGAAAAAGCCAACAGCCAACAACACCACGCTATAGCCAAGTCCGTTACCAATGCCATCGAAAAAACTGGGGATTGGTGGGTTCTTCATAGCGTAGGCTTCTGCCCTGCCCATCACGATACAGTTGGTGATGATAAGACCCACAAACACCGATAGCTGCTTACTAATCTCGTAGGCCACTGCCTTCAGAATCTGATCTACCACAATCACCAGTGATGCGATGATAATCATCTGCACAATGATCCGAATACTTGATGGGATCACATTCCGTATCATGGAGATGAATAAATTAGAAAATGCCGTGACCGCCGTTAAAGCCAAACACATAACGACGGTGACTTGCATGGAACTCGTCACAGCCAAAGCCGAGCAAATCCCTAAGATCTGCAGCGCGATCGGATTGTTATCAAAAATTGGTCCGATAACTGTTTCTCTAAAACGACTCATGTTAAGCCTCCCCAGCCTTTAAGTTCGCCAGAAATGGCTTAAACCCATCTTCACCAAGCCAGTACTGCACCAGATTGGTCACCCCTCTTGCAGTCAGAGTCGCACCAGATAAGCCGTCTACTCGCCAATCAGCATTGGCGCTTGCGGGATCCACTGCGCCTTTATTCAGTGCGATTTCAACTGCGCCATCACGATAAACCTGCTTGCCAGGCCACTGGGCCTTCCAACGTGGGTTATCAACTTCGCCCCCTAGGCCCGGTGTTTCACCGTGCTCATAGAATCCCAAGCCCGAGATGGTATTGGCATCGGATTCGAGTGCAACAAAACCGTATAAGGTCGACCAGAGACCATATCCTCTGACCGGCAGAATGATTTTCTCAACGCCCGACTCACCTTCTACCAGATAAACCAGCGAAAAATGCTCTCGACGCGATAACTTAGCAACATCTTCCTCATCTGACAGCTCAGCCGATAATGCTGGATTCTTTGATGCTTTACGCTGATCAAAACTGCTGGGGTCCACTTGATCTGTATACTGCCCCGAACGAAGATCAACCACTTTCGTTGAAATCTTCGCAAACTGATCTTCGACGCTCTGGCTCGGGTCATACAGACCAGCAGCTTGCAAAATGTTGCGTTTCAAATCGAGTGTCTTATTCACCTGTTGCGCTGGTTTCAGCTGCACTGCAGCAGTGGATACAATCACTGCACACACAACACACAGCGCTAAAGCAACGCCAATGACTCGTCCAATACTGTCTTTATCTGACACGCGCAAGCCTCCGTTTGATATTCGCTTGAACAACAAAGTGATCCATCAAGGGCGCGAACAAGTTGGCGAATAAAATCGCCAGCATAATCCCCTCTGGAAACGCAGGGTTAACGACTCGAATCAACACGGTCATCGCGCCCGCTAGGATGCCAAAGGCCCACTTACCGCCGTTTGTCATGGCAGAGGAGACGGGATCTGTCGCCATGAACATCATACCGAAAGCAAATCCACCCATGACCAAGTGCCAATGCCAAGGTGTTGCAAAAGCGGGGTTTGAATCAGAGCCGACCAGATTAAATAAACCACTTAATAAAAACATACCCAGAAAGACGCCAGCAACCACTCGCCACGCCGCTATGCGCATCACCAGAAGGAAAGCGCCTCCTAGCAGCACCAGCAAGGTCGAGGTCTCGCCAATCGATCCCGGTATATTCCCCATAAAGGCCTGCATCCAGGTCCATTGCTCTGTCACAGCAGATACGCCACCCACCGCGTTCAAGGCCAGGGGAGTGGCGCTGGTGTAACCATCAACCGCGACCCAAACAGCGTCGCCTGACAACTGAGCGGGATAAGCGAAGTAAAGGAAAGCACGCCCTGTCAGAGCTGGGTTGAGGAAGTTCTTACCGGTCCCACCGAACACTTCTTTCCCGATCACGACCCCAAAGCTAATACCTAGAGCGGCTTGCCAAAGCGGTAAGTCGGGCGGACAAATTAACGCGAATAGAATAGAGGTAACGAAAAAGCCCTCGTTGACTTCGTGGCCGCGGCGCATCGCGAACATGACTTCCCAAAACCCACCGACCACAAATGTCACGATGTAAATGGGTAAAAAGTGAACGGCTCCGTACCAGAAACAATCCCATATACTGCTCGGATCGCTACCCGCGACAGTGTAAAGCAGAGCACCGCGCCATCCCTCTAAGGTGCCGCCGGTGGCTGCCAAAACATCATTGGCTTGAAAACCGAGGTTGTACATTCCGTAGAACATCGCTGGGAAAACTGCAAACCAGACCGAAATCATAATCCGTTTTAAATCAACACCGTCTCGAACATGAGCGGTCGACTTAGTCACCGAGCTAGGTGAATAAAAAATCGTATCTACGGCTTCGTATAGCGGATACCAAGATTGGTACCGGCCACCTTCTTTGAAGTTTGGCTCTATTGAATCTAAAAACGAACGTAAACTCACCGATTAACCCTCCTGCTCGATGCGCGTTAAGTTGTCCCTCAAAATAGGACCGTACTCGTATTTACCGGGGCAAACATAGGTGCACAGCGCCAGATCTTCCTCGTCGAGCTCTAAACAACCGAGGGCTTGCGCGGTTTCTGTATCGCCGACGATCAAGGATCTCAGCAACTGGGTCGGCAAGATATCGAGCGGCATGATTCGTTCATAGGTCCCAACTGGCACCATTGCACGCTCTGACCCATTGGTAGACGTCGTCATTGCCAGTGGCTTCAAGCCGAACAGGCTACTCAAATAAATTCGCATATTAGAGTGTCGCTGCATACCAGGCGATAGCCAGCCCATAAACTCGCGCTTTCTTCCCTCTAGGATAACCGTCACTTGGGAATGGTATCGACCAAGATAACTTGTTGCCCCCGACACTGTGCGCCCACCGAGCACGGATCCAGAAATAACTCGGTTCTCACCCTCTTTCATTTCACCAGCACAAAGCGCCGTTAAATCTGCACCCAAAAGCGTTCTCACCAACCGAGGATTCGACACTTGAGGGCCTGAGAGTGCAATAACGCGCTCGCTACTGAGACGACCCTCTAGCATCAGACGACCTACTGCGATGGCATCTTGATAACCGATGTGCCACACCTGTCTTGCTGCACTGCAAGGCGACAAATAATGGATATGCGTACCCACTAATCCCGCGGGATGAACACCCGAGAATCTCGCCAACTCGACATTCGGGGCGCCGCCCTCTGGAATCTGTGCATCGACACCGGCACAAACGTAAGCTTTACCCGAGGTCAGCTTAGCCAGCACGTCAACCCCGAGAGCAAAAGCTTCAGCGTGCTCGGCAATAATAATCGATGGATCAGCGGCAAGTGGCTGTGTATCAATGGCGGTCACGAATAAGGCAGTCGGCTCCGCATCGATACTGGGTACTTTGTTGAAAGGTCTGGTGCGCAAAGCAGTCCATAGCCCGGACTCGACCAGCTTGCCCACTACCTCCTCGCGCGTGAGAGACCGAGCCTGTTCCGCCGAAACAGCACCGAAGTCGATGCCCTGCTCTGCTGAACACTCAATCACGACAGACTGCAAAACTCGCTTAGCGCCGCGATTGATTGCAGAGACGACACCGGAGACTGGCGCCGTATAGTGAACTCCCGGGTTCTTCTTATCAGTGAATAGTGGTTGGCCCTGCTTGACGACCTCACCCTCGCTCACGAGCATAGTGGGTTTTAGACCGTGGTAGTCGTATCCGACCAGCGCAACCGTGCGTGGTGCGTCGATGGTATCAATGGCTTGCTTAGGCTTTCCCTCAATCGGGATGTTCAGACCCCGTTTAATTTTGATCATCTGAGTTTTCCGTGGGAGATTCAACGAGCTACGCCATCTGATCAACAAGGTTGCCCTGCCAGACAGACGACACACTAATTTTCGACGCGGATTATAGCGGAATTGAGCCCGTATAAGCCAGACTCACCACCCAATATCCTCGGAAATTATTGCATCATTTCTCTTTCGGATAGGTTTTGTATCGAATCCCTGCCATCTGCTCTAAAATTCGATGAACCTGACAGCTATAGCCAAACTCATTGTCATACCACAAGTAGAGTACTGCTTGATGCCCATTAACGATGGTCGCTTGCGCATCGTAAATACAAGCGTGGCGAGAGCCCACAAAATCAGACGAGACCACCTCAGGCGAATTGGAGTAGTCAATCTGCTTTCTGAGGCTACTATGCAGCGCCATCTCATGCATAAAAGCATTCATTTCATCGCGCGTTGTGGCGGTCTTTAAAGTTAAATTTAAAATAGCCATCGACACATTCGGCGTCGGAACTCGAATCGCATTCCCCGACAACAAACCATCTAAATGAGGCAACACTTTCCCTACTGCCTTGGCAGCACCGGTTTCCGTGATCACCATATTCAAGGCCGCACTGCGACCGCGACGCTCGGCTTTATGGTAGTTGTCGATCAAGTTCTGATCGTTGGTATACGCGTGAACTGTTTCAACATGCCCGGCGGCAATACCAAAACGCTCGTCGACACATTTTAAGGGCGGCGCAATCGCATTGGTCGTACAAGACGCTGCCGAGATAATCGTATCGGTATCTTCTATGAGGTGATTATTAATACCCGCCACCACGTTCTTCAAAGACCCCTTGCCGGGCGCCGTCAAGATAACTTTGGCAACCCCCTTACTCTTGAGGTGCTGCGATAAACCGGCTTCATCTCGCCAAACACCGGTATTATCGACCACGATTGCGTTGTGAATCCCGTAGGCGGTATAGTCGATCGTGCTCGGGTCATCGGCATAAATCACCCGCACCTCGTTGCCATTGGCAACAAAACTTTGACGCTCCTCGTCGACCCGGATAGTACCGTTAAATGCTCCGTGTACCGAATCTCGCCTCAACAGGCTGGCTCGCTTCAACAGATCGTTGGGCGCACTCCCTCGACGTGTGACCACCGCTCTAAGGCGCAAACCCGCGCCACCATCGGTTTTGTCGATCAGGATTCTAGCCATCAATCGACCAATTCGACCAAATCCATACAACACCACATCGACGGGTTGATCGACCGGCTTGTCGGTAGCGTCAATCAGGTCTGCCACTTCTCGCCTTACATACTCTTCTACCGAGAGCCCCTGACCCTGGCCGCGATCGTAGTAGTTGACTGCCATTCGGCCAATATCAATGTGGGCAGGACCAAGGTTGAGTGACGCCAGCTCAGTCACGATTGGGAAAGTTTCAAACTCAGAAATTTCGTTCTCTTCAATCTGACGGACATAGCGATGCGCTCGCATAATGTCCAAAACCGACTGGTTCACGAGTGACTTACCGTAAATATAGCTTTTCACGTTCTTTTCGCGAGCGAGCGAACCCACCAAGGGAATCATGCCCTCAGCGAGAGCCTCACGCTGCTTCCAATCACCAAAATAATCATCCGGTCGCTGTCGTTTTCTACTCTCGCTCATGGTAAGCCCTGTCTGTCTGAATCGATAAAGTAAGAGATGCTCTGTCGGCGCGTATTATCGGTGCAACCGACTCCGAGGTGCAAGCCCGAGACCGATTTACTGGGATTTGAAGCAATAGATCGTTACACTAGAACCCCTTCAAGGCGGCATCTTAGCCACAACTAGAACGCTCATTGGCGGAATATGTTCACAGATCTAGCGACTTCATCTCCATGGCCAACCAAAGCGGGAACGCGCACTGCAGTTGGGCCATTTTTTGGTGCCACAGAAGCGCTCTGTATTGCCGAGCTGGCGACACGACATGATCACATTGTGGTGCTGGTCGATGATACCAGCAGCGCTATTGCTCTCGAACGAGAGATCCCCTTTTTCTTGACTCGTGAAATCGAACTCCTCAATTTCCCAGATTGGGAAATTTTGCCGTACGATTATTTTTCGCCCCATCAAGATATCGTCTCTGAGCGACTTCGCACGCTATATCGGCTCCCTACCGTTGAGCGCGGCATCCTAATCGTACCCATCGCCACAGCGATGCACCGATTACCCCCGGTCGATTATGTGGCCAGCAATGCTCTGCAATTGCAAATTGGCGATCAACTCGATGCGGTCGCGTTTCGACAAAAGCTTCTCAATGCCGGCTACAGTGCTGTCGATACAGTCTACGAACACGGTGAATTTGCATTGCGGGGCTCACTGCTCGACGTATTTCCGATGGGGAGTAACGCACCCTACCGCATCGACACTATGGATACCGAAGTCGATAGTATTCGAACCTTCGACCCTGAAACACAGCGCACCGTTACCAGTATTGATCGCATTGACCTACTTCCCGCGCGCGAATTTCCAATGACCAAAGCAGCGCTCAACCGTTTTATGATGAATTGGTACGACGCTTTCGATGTCGATCATGATGCCTGCCCGATGTACCGAGAGGTCCTTGCCGGCCGCGTACCAGGTGGCACCGAATACTTTCTGCCGCTGTTCTTCGAAGCAACTGCGACCCTGTTTGACTTTCTTCCTGCCAACACGGCCGTTATTACTGTGGGTGATCACCACCAAGCGAGTGAGCGATTTTGGCAGGACGTGTGTTCACGCCATACCGAACATGGTATCGATCCAAAACGACCACTGCTGCCCCCAAAAGAGATCATTCTGCCGGTTGATCAACTGTACCAAGAACTGAAACATTTACCCGTACTCGAGCTCAGACGCAACCCAGACGCACCAGTCCACTTAGTGACTCAGTGTCAAGCGCAACCTCAACTCACCGACACCCATGGGCGCTCTGCTATCGAACCTCTCAAGCTCTGGGTTGATCAGCATCTTGCCGGTACTTTGCTTGTTGCTGAAACAGCGGGTCGGCAAGAGGCGTTACTCGAGGCGCTGGCGCGGTTCAACCTGCGACCGGAGCCATTCGCGAATTGGAATGCGTTTGTTGCCAACCCCAAACCACTCGGGATCACCGTGGCACCGATCGATCGCGGACTCTACTTCGGTCCCGACACACCCTGCTTAATCGCTGAAGCACAGTTGTACGGCCGGAAAGTGGCACAGCGCCGACGCCGAGACGTTGCAGAACAGAATAACGACGACGCCTACCGACATATCAACGAACTCCACGCCGGTACGCCGGTGGTGCATCTTGAACACGGTGTCGGGCGCTATGAAGGGCTGCAAACGCTCACCGTGGATAATGCGCCAAACGAGTTCATCACACTGCTCTATGCCGACAATACCCGTCTTTACGTACCGGTTGCCTCACTCCACCTTATTTCGCGCTACGCAGGTGCTGATAGTGATTCTGCGCCACTCCATAAACTGGGTTCAGATCAATGGGAAAAAGCCCGTCGCAAAGCCAGTGAGCGCGCGTCTGATGTAGCAGCACAGCTATTAGAAGTCTACGCTCGAAGAGAGGCCCGTCAGGGCTTTGCCCACTGTATCGACCCAGATGATTACGAACGATTTTCCGCTGCATTCCCATTTGAGGAGACACCAGACCAAGCCACCGCGATCGCCGCAGTTTGTCACGACATGAGCACTTCTAAAGTGATGGATCGCCTGGTCTGTGGTGACGTTGGCTTTGGTAAAACAGAAGTCGCCATGAGAGCAGCCTTTATTGCGACGCAAAATACCAAACAGGTGGCTATTCTCGTGCCCACCACGCTACTGGCACAGCAACATTATCACAGCCTATGCGACCGCTTCGCTGGTTGGAATACCAAGATCGCGGTAGTCTCCCGTTTTAACAGCGCCGCTCAGAACAAGCAGGTATTGTCAGACTTGGCCGAGGGCAAGATCGATATTTTAGTCGGTACTCACAAATTGCTCTCCCCCGACGTCATTTTTTGTGATCTAGGCCTGCTGATCATCGATGAAGAGCATCGATTCGGCGTCAAACAGAAAGAGACTCTGAAGGCGCTTCGCACCGAAGTCGATATTCTCACCTTAACCGCCACACCGATCCCGCGAACGCTCAATATGGCGCTTGGTGGAATGCGCGACTTATCTGTCATCGCCACGCCCCCGGCTAAACGCTTATCTATTAAGACCTTTGTCAAAGAACACAACACCAGCATGATCAAAGAGGCCATCCTGCGCGAAACCCTGCGTGGCGGCCAGGTGTATTACTTACACAACGAAGTCAAAACGATCGAAGAAACTGCCCGCAAACTGCAGGCATTGGTGCCCGACCTTAAAATTGCCGTTGCCCATGGACAGCAACATGAGACGGAACTCGAACGAGTGATGACGGATTTCTACCACCAGCGTTTCCATGTGCTTGTCTGCACCACTATCATCGAAACGGGCATCGATGTCCCCAATGCCAACACCATCATCATGGACCGCGCGGATCGACTTGGGCTTGCGCAGCTACACCAACTTCGTGGCCGTGTCGGACGATCTCATCATCAAGCTTACGCCTATTTATTGTGCCCTCCCAGAGGGGCCCTGACCCGAGATGCTGAGAAGCGGTTGGAGGCGATCGAAGCCGCGGGCGACCTAGGAGCGGGCTACGTCTTGGCAACACAAGACCTCGAGATCAGAGGGGCTGGTGAACTGCTCGGAGACGATCAGTCAGGACAGATCCACAGCGTAGGATTTGCGTTGTACTTAAAAATGCTAGAGGGCGCGGTCGCAGCCTTAAAACGCGGGGAACTCCCCAATATCGATGCACCGCTCGAACAGGGCAGCGAGATCAATCTGCACAGCGCAGCTCTTATTCCAGAGGATTATCTTCCCGACATTAATACCCGCCTCATTTTATATCGGCGAATTGGTGCTGCCAAAAATCATGAGGATCTGCGCGAACTTCAGGTTGAGATGATCGATCGCTTCGGATTGCTGCCAGAGGCCGTGAAAACCTTGTTCCTGAGTGCAGAGGTTCGACTACAGGCCGATGCAGCCGGAATCGCATCGGCCGACATTGGTGACAACGGCGGCAGTATCGTCTTCAAAGACAGCACCGCTGTCAGCCCTCACAGCTTGGTGCGGCTGATCCAAGCTCAGCCCAAAAACTATCAGCTCGCAGGGCCAAACCGACTTAAGTTTCAGGCTGAGTTATCAACTGCGGTCGCAAGAGCAGAGTTTTTATTTGAGCTATTTGAAACACTGACAGTATCGCAGAGGGCCGCATGAAGCGGGAATGGGTCGCGAAACATTGCGCAGCAAGCGGACTCGTCGTGCTCCTGTGGAGCTGCTTGCAACCCGCAGCAAGCTTAGGGCAGGCGGCCGACTCAGATAACCCTGATGCCTCAAAAATTTGGTATCAGATCGAAGTACTGGTGGTCAAACCAACGGATGCTGAAGCCTTAAATTCAGAGCAATGGCCACTTCTACCGGAACTCTCTCACTCCGCGACGTGGCGCATACAGCCCAACGCGGACATCAGCGACGCGCTCGAAACAGCTTACGAGGTTACCAGCGACCTTACCTCTCAGGGTCTTATCACGGTCGACTGGCAACGTCCGAGCCCACCCGATTGGCCCGGATTAGACGAAACGTTATACGACTATTCGTTGGCTGATTCCATGCGACGCGACGTTACAACCGACCCAGTTAGGCTTGATTATCTGACCACGACAGGGCTACTTGACCGCGAGCGGAGATTTATTATTCCGCGTGACAACCCCAACCGCCCCGATGGCGCCACCTCACAAATCGAGAATGTCGACGAAGCAACGCCCTTGCCCGTCACCACTGTCTGGTTATCTGATCAAAAGACCCCCAAACCGGAACTCTTGAGGGCACGGCAACGCCTTGCCAACAACTCTGATTATCAGGTCCTAGCCTATTTACGTTGGGCGGAGATCTTGGCCGATGAAGAAGCCTCTACCCCTGTTCGTTTGGATACAGCTAGCTGGGGGGAACCCTGGCCCGAACTGCAGGGTGACATTACCGTTTATGTCTCGAGATTCTTGCACGTAAAAACCAATTTGTGGCTTAACACCTCTGGACAGTACCTGCCGGATTGGAGGATGCCTCCTCCCCCACCACCGGTCGATCCAGTTGCTCATCTTACGAGCGAGAACAAACTGCTTGTTGTGACGGAATCGAAGTCGCCCATCACCGAAGTTACGCCATTAGGCAGGCCTGATTGGCAACTGGAACAGGGCATTGGAGAGCGTTTCCGAGCACTAGAGCGCGCTCGCCCGGATAGTGTCTTTGGCAATGGCCTGCAAGACAACGACCCAGAGTACCCCTTCCGACACGCCATCGCCCTGTCACAAACTCGGAAGATGCGCAGTGGCGAGATCCACTATATTGACCACCCTGCCCTCGGGATTGTTGTCAGTATCACGAGGATCGAAGATGAAGCGCTAATCGACTTTAAACGCTCGGTTCTGGAGCAACAGCCACGCCCAGATTAGGGTCAGATTGGCCCCAATGCAGCGTCTGCGTTGGAAACGCGATATCGGCTCCCGCCTCATGGATGATCTCTAACACACGTAGCATGATGTCTTGCTTGATGGCGTGGAATCTTACCCAGTCCGTCGTTTTGGTGAACGTGTAGATAAAAAAATCAAGTGACGAGGGGCCAAACGAATTGAAATTCACGATGAGAGTCCTGGTGGTGTCGATCTCTTCGTGGGTCAAAATCATCTGATGAACACGCGCCACAATGTCGCTCACGACAGCGCTATCTTGATAGCGCAAACCAATGGTTTCATAGATCCGCCGGTTCCGCATCCGCGACGGGTTTTCAACACTAATCTGACTGAACACCGAATTGGGGATATAGAGAGGCCGCTGATCAAAAGTGCGGATTCTGGTGAGTCGCCAACCGATGTCTTCAACTGTGCCCTCAATCTCGCGATCTGGAGATCGAATCCAATCACCCGCAGCAAAAGGCCGATCGAGGTAGATACTCATACCACCAAAAAAGTTAGACAGCAGATCTTTCGCCGCAAAACCTACCGCGATACCCCCAATACCGCCAAACGCGAGCAATCCCGAAACGCTGACACCCACCCCTTGCAGTGCGGTTAAAATCACCAAGACCCAGAGTATGACCCGAGTTAACTTAGCCACTGCGTGAATGCTGGCAATGGCGGTCGAGTCTAGTGCGGCACCTTTTGAACGGATCAGCTCCGCCTCGAAGCCAATGATTAAACGGTGCAGAGTCCAAGCACCAACGAAAAGCAAGGTCGTCTGTGGTATCCAATCAGCCCAGTCCGTTGCGATATCGAACTGAACCACCACCAACCACTGCCACGCAACCATCAATACAGCGAGCCAGTACCCCAACTTTAACGGAGCGCGCACCGCAGTCACGACCACATCATCCCACCCTAGCTGAGTGACTGAGGACGTGTGCTGCAGACGCCTAATCACCGCCATCAACACGACGTAACCAAGCACTGCCGCTGAGGCAAACACCAGTGCTTCTAGCCAGCTGTTCTGCTGAATCCAATTGAATATTTGGTCTTGAGTTAACACGGCGGTCTCTCTGGGTAGCGATGTGACTTAGTTTAGACAATTAGTTGCACAAGGCATATAGCTGTATATAATGACAGTCACTGGATTAATATACAGGTGTCGCCATGATCAAGCTCACACAGCGTCAAGAGCAAGTGCTCGATTTCATCAAGCGGCATATGTCGACTACAGGTATGCCGCCCACCAGAGCTGACATTGCCGAGCACCTCGGTTTTAAGTCAGCCAACGCGGCCGAGGACCATTTGAAGGCCTTAGCCCGCAAAGGCGCGATCGAAATGATACCCGGTGCTTCGCGCGGTATCCGGCTGCCAGATCAGGGGCCTCAGGGTCTACCCGTTATTGGTCGGGTCGCTGCCGGCAGCCCAATCTTGGCTGCAGAACATATCGAGGAGCACGTGGACATCCCCGCACACTTCTTTAATCCCGCCGCCGACTATTTGTTGCGCGTACGGGGGGACTCAATGATCAACGCAGGGATACTGGATGGTGACTTTCTTGCCGTAAAACGTACCACCGAGGTGCGCGATGGCCAGATTGTAGTAGCGCGAATTGAAGACGAAGTGACCGTCAAAAGACTCAAGCGTTATCCGCAACAAGGGGTCGTTGAGTTGATCGCTGAGAATCCGGAATATGCACCCATCGTTGTAGACCTCAGCGCTCAAGAATTTGCCATAGAGGGCATAAGCGTGGGTGTTTTGCGTCGCTAGTGGACAACCCGCCGAACTGTTTGCGCGGATTCCTCGGCTTCTGCCTGCTCTGAAAGCGATGCAACAGCCTGTATACCGGCTTGAATCATCACCTTTGCGACATCCAGAGTTTGCTCATTCATGTAGGCAGAGCTCTCGTCAGAAAAACGAATAATGACAAGGGGTTCAGCATCTTCAGCCTGGTCTGCCCGCTGTAAAACGATATCGCCGTTGGCTAATTCTGCTATTTCGAGAAACGAAGAAGACACAACACATCCCCACAAAGAATTAAGCTCAAGTGTAACAGCCATCGCGCGGGCATGCCAAATTCAGCTCTCGTCTAGATTGTCCCGAATAATCGTCGTATGTCGTTCTAAACACTCGTAGATATCGCGCCAGTCCTGATAACTCGGCCCGTGCACCACCGTCGCCAAGCTGTTGACGCTGCGTCGACCCACCGCACTTTGCAATGTTTGAAAAAGAGGGGCTAAAATCTGCGTTTCTTCGCGAGCCAGAGCGGTAACAATAGCCGGCATCGCTTTACCACTCGCAGGTTGGGGCACGTCCTTTATGCGCTCAGGCGGCGCTTGCGTCCACTCACTTACGCCAGCACCTTCGAGCAAGAGAAATCCGTAGCCTAGCCCAAGATGATGATGCGCGCCCACTTGGAAACTGTCCTGCAAAACCTTGGCACTCACCTGCTCCCGCTCGATACCCGCCTGCCAAGCATCAAGCACGATGCGTCCACAGTACAAGTGATGATTTACCAAAGCTCGACAGTTAGCCATTGAATTGCTATTTCTTTGTATCGGCCGTAACCCAACGACCATTATCGTAGTGAGCGCGCCACCCTGTGGCCTTGCCGTCGATCTCGGTCATCACATACTGTTCTTTGGTCTTCCGACTATAACGAATCTGTGAAGGGTTCCCGTCTGGGTCAGTTTGCGGTGCATCCAACAAAAAGTGGTACTTAGGGTCTATTTCAGCCTTGTGTGGCGCGATCTCTGCCACCAACGGGGCTCGCGTTTCCCTATTTTTAGGGAACTGGCTAGCTGCCAAGAAAAGCCCAGCTGCACCATCTCGCAAAATGTAATAATCATCAACCTTGGTGCATTGAATCTCGGGCATAGGCACGGGATCCATTTTGGGTGGTGCAGCCTCGCCATTACGCAATAGCTTTCGAGTGTTCTTGCAGGTCTCGGAGCTACATCCGAAATACTTACCAAAGCGTCCAGTCTTCAACTGCATATCTGAGCCACACTTATCGCACTCAATCACTGGGCCTTCGTATCCTTTGAGCTTGAACTGACCGCTCTCGACTTCGAAACCACTACAGTCTGGATTATTGCCGCACACGTGGAGTTTGCGCGATTCGTCAATCAAATAGCTGTCCATCGCGGCATTACACAGGCCACAGCGATGTTTACTAATCAGTCGTCTTGATTCGGCTTCATCGTCTGCGTCGGCACTGATTGCCTCATCGCCAGGAATGAGATTAATCGTGTGTTTACAGCGCTCTTTGGGTGGCAACGAGTACCCCGAACAACCCAGAAACACACCAGTGGCAGCGGTTCTAATTTGCATAGGACGACCGCATTTGTCACATCCGATATCTGTCATGGTAGGCGCATTTGACTGCATGCCCTCGGGCTCTGGTGATTCAGCTCGAGTCAAACGCTCCTGAAACTCCGCGTAAAATTGATCGAGAAGATCGCGCCAATCCAGACCGCCTCTTGCCACCACATCCAACTTTTCTTCCATGGTGGCAGTGAACGAGTAATCTAATAAATCGTCAAAGCTCTGCAACAATCTTTGGGTGACGATATCACCCATTTTTTCGGCGTAGAAACGCTTGTTTTCTAGCCGCACGTAGCCTCGCTCTTGTATCGTCGAAATAATCGCTGCGTACGTTGATGGGCGACCAATGCCCCGTTTTTCCAATTCTTTCACTAAACTCGCCTCGCCGTAGCGCGCGGTGGGTTTGGTGAAGTGTTGACTGGGATCTAAGTGATCAAGCTTTAATGAATCGCCCTCTTTCAGATCGGGAAGCACGGTCTCTTCGCCTTTTTTAGACGCGGGCGTGAGCACTCTGGTATACCCATCAAAGACCACCACGCGACCTTTCGCAGTTAATTCATAGTCTCCGGCGGCAATGGTCAACGTCGTAGAGAGATATTCCGCCGCCGGCATTTGGCAGGCAACGAACTGACGCCAAATAAGATCATACAAACGCTGTGCATCTCGCTCCATTGAAACTAGCTGAGTTTGCAGTACGCGCACATCTGAGGGGCGAATCGCCTCATGCGCTTCTTGGGCGTCATCACGAGCGCTGTACTTCACCGGGTCTGCAGGCAGATAGGCCGGCGGAAAATGCGCTTTGATGTAGCTTCTACAGGCCTCTACGGCATCCTTACTGAGGTTCGTTGAATCTGTCCTCATATAGGTAATATGACCTGCTTCGTAGAGTCTTTGCGCCATCGTCATGGTCTTTTTGACCGAAAATCCAAGTCGAGTGCTGGCCGCCTGCTGCAAGGTGGAAGTAATAAAAGGTGCCGACGGCTTAGATCGAGTCGGCTTACTTTCTCTTGTCGCAACCTGATAGTTTGCCTGAGCCAGGTAATCTAGAGCGGTTTGCGCCTCTGGCTCAGACTTCGGACGAAAGCCTTTATCCTGACACCGCTTCACTTCAAAACGAGAGATCGTGCCATCCTTCGCGGCCAGTTCTGCATGGATCTCCCAAAACTCCTCTGGGATAAAGGCTCTAATCTCGCGCTCACGTTCAACCACCAAACGAACAGCAACCGATTGCACCCTTCCCGCGGAAAGCCCACGTGCCACCTTCGCCCAGAGTAAAGGAGACACCATGAAGCCAACCACACGATCCAAAAACCGACGTGCCTGTTGCGCATTAACACGAGCAACATCGAGCGTTCCCGGTTGCTTAAAGGCTTCACTGATGGCGGACTGCGTAATCTCATTGAACACGACGCGACGATAACGACTCTCATCACCTCCGATCGCTTCTTTTAGGTGCCAGGCAATGGCCTCACCTTCGCGATCCAAATCCGTCGCTAAATAAATAGTATCCGCTTTCTGAGCGAGCTGTCTGAGTTCGCTCACTACTTTTTCTTTCCCCGGCAGAATTTGGTAGTTCGCTTGCCAGTGGTTATCGGGGTCTATTCCCATGCGGCGAATCAACTGCTCTCGGGACTTCTTCAGCTGATACTGTGCCTTTTTTTCCGGCGCCATTTTGCGGGTTTTGGCGGCCTGTGCTGCGCGCTCTTTCGGATCAGCACTGGTTATACTACTGCCAGATGTGGGTAGGTCTCGAATGTGGCCAACGCTCGACTTCACAATAAAGTCGTTGCCCAGATATTTGTTGATCGTTTTGGCTTTAGCTGGGGACTCAACAATGACCAGTGCCTTACCCATAGTAATCCTTCGTAACGCGTTATTGAGTGACAAAATTCATCACCTAAGGGTCGCCATATATAGTGATGCAAACAGCTGGGGTCAAGAAAAATTGAGAAATTAATCGCTTTCAAACATTTTTGATGGTTTGCTTCAGACCTGCTCAATCGCAACGCTGGCAGCCTTCTTCAAGCACTCAGCCGCGGCTAACAATTGTTCATCGGACTGGTTCTCCTGCCAGTAAAAACCAATGCATCCAGGACGAATAGACACCACGTCACAGCCCGGTGGAAGAGACTGCAGTGACTCAGGCAGCGATGCCTCGGCTGTCATAGAGGTCCATTCGTGATCAATCCGAATCCAAGTACCTACGGTTACTTCGGCTTTAGGTGATAGACGCAGACCATAGAAAACCCAATCTGCCTGCTGATTCTCTGGAATCGATAATCGTATCAGTCGGTGGTCGGGAAGCTTGCGAAGCTCGACAAACAAACCCATTATCGCCGCCTGTTCGCGAATATGAGCTAAACCTCGTTGCCGCTTCGTGGGCCAAAAATACTGCAATGGCGCAAGCGCCACCAACATCGCACCAAAAATGAGCCAGTATTCCATACCTTTCCTTGCGCTCGATCAAAGAACGATGGTAACAGCAATTGCGCCACCGTACTCGAAGTGCGATAGTTATTTGACGATCATTCGGTAAGAGGAAAAAGTTATGTCTAACTACACCCATATTTTGGTCGCTATTGATCTCAGCGAGGAATCGATCGATGTGGTTCGGCGTGGGTGTGCGATGGCAGCAGAGAAATCAGCCGAAGTGCACTTAATCCACGTTATAGAGCCTTTAAGCTTCGCCTATGGTGGAGACATCCCGATGGATTTCTCGGGCATCCAGGAAGAAATCAGCGCCCAGGCACGGCAACAACTCGCTCAGGTTGGGCGCGAGCACGGCATTGACCCAGCGCACCAGCATACCGTGTTTGGACGCCCTGAGGTCGAGATTCATCAGATGGCCAAGCAACTCGATTCAGACCTCATAGTGGTCGGCTCTCACGGACGCTATGGCTTAGCGCTCCTGATGGGGTCTACTGCCAATGGCGTACTTCACGGCGCAACGTGTGACGTGCTGGCGGTTCGCGTCGGTATTTGAGCGAGCCATTCGCTCAGCTGCTGGGCATTGAATGGCCAGCGCAACTCATGCTCGCCCAGCGCAACCACTGGAATGAGCCATCCATATTTTTGGAATAAGACATCGTCTGTCGCAATATCGACCTTTGCTGCCACGATGCCTACCAGCGCAAGTTCAGCCTCAGCCAACTCGCACAAATGACATCCAGTGGTATGGTATAAAACAATTTCCAAGTATTCCTCGCTACTCGTCAGCGCTGATCAGATAGGTTAGCATCGCCACTTCGATGGAGCGACCCAAAATGCCGAGTTCGACTGACTACAGCCAGAAAAAAAAGAACCTACGCCGCTGGCTGACTGTCTACGGCCGTAACGTTGTCGAGTCGAGCTTAAGCGATTCCTCTTTGACACCCAAAATCCTGCATTTGGCGGACTCAAATCGAGCTTCCGGTTCGCTTGATCGTCTTGTCACAGCAGCTGAACGTCGAGGCCTCGAGATTCGATATCACAGCCGTGATGCGCTGTCTCGAATCTCAAAGAACAAGCAGCAAGATCAGGGGGTAGCGCTCGATATCGAGTGTCCAAGGTTTTCGGATTTGGGCGATTTTCTGGCATCAGCATCGGGTGAACAGCAGACTCTGTTTCTGCTTGATCGAATCACTAATCCACAGAATCTTGGCATGATTATCCGCTCACTGACAGCAGCTGGAGTGAGCGGCATGATTATTCCAGAAGACGGATGCGCACCACTCGGGCCCTTGGTCATCAAAGCCAGCGCTGGCACCCTATTCCAAGCACCGATTCTGCGCTGTACGACCAGCCTCGAAGCGGTCAATCTGGTAAAAGACTACGGTTTCAAACAGTACGCGCTCAGTAGTCATGCATCTGACAACTTATTTACCCGTGTTTTCCCACCACGTCGTACTCTGATACTCGGTAATGAAACCGAGGGAGTCTCGAAAGTCATCGAGGACTTATGTGATTCCGTGATCGCCATCCCCATGCACAATGGGGTTGAATCGCTCAATGTGGCCGTCACGGCAGCGCTCATTGCCTATCATTTAGACAAATAGCTCATCCCTTCTTCGAGACCTTTCAACGTCAAAGGATACATATGCCCTTCCACGAGCTGATGCGTCATCGCAGTTGACTGGGTGTATTCCCACTCCGCTTGTGGCGTTGGGTTTATCCAAATCATTTTTTCATAGGTCTGACGCAAGCGTCGCATCCAAACCTCACCTGACTCTTCGTTCCAGTGCTCCACTGAACCGCCAGGAGAAACAATTTCATAGGGCGACATCGCAGCATCGCCGACAAAGATCACCTTGTAGTCGTGACTGTATTTATGCATGACGTCCATAAGAGAGGTGCGTTCATTGTGTCTGCGTATGTTATTGCGCCAGACGCTCTCATAAATGAAATTGTGGAAATAGAAATATTCAAGATGCTTAAACTCGGTTCGGGCAGCAGAGAAGAGTTCTTCACATGTCCGAATGTGCGGATCCATTGAGCCACCCACATCAAAAAAGATCAGCACTTTAACAGCGTTATGACGCTCTGGGACCAGCTTGATATCGAGCAGACCTGCGTTTCGTGCGGTGGATCGAATGGTGTCGTCTAGATCCAATTCATCCGCCGCACCCTGACGGGCGAACTTTCGCAGGCGGCGCAAGGCCATCTTAATATTGCGCGTACCTAGCTGAACATCGTCATCCAAATTCTTGAAATCGCGTCGATCCCAAACCTTAAGCGCTTTCTTTTGGCCCCCATTGGGACCAACCCTAACACCCTCAGGATTATAGCCTTGCTGTCCAAATGGCGAAGTGCCGCCAGTACCGATCCACTTATTGCCACCTTCGTGCCGCTCTTTTTGTTCTTCAAGGCGTTTCTTGAATTCCTCGATCAGCTTCTCGAGCCCACCCAGAGATTCAATTTTGGCTTTGTCTTCATCGGATAAAGATTTTAAGAACTCATTTCTCAGCCAGTCATCGGGGATAATCGCTTCGATGACCGCATCTAAAGTTTCTAGCTCCTTAAAATGGGCACTAAACGCGCGATCAAAACGATCGAAATACTTCTCATCTTTCACCAGACAGGTCCGGCTAAAGTAGTAAAAAGTCTCTGAATCGGCGAACACCAAGTGCTGTTTTAATCCCTCGAACAGGTCAAGCAGCTCTCGGGTAGTGACCGGAATACCTGCATCCCGCAGCCCTTGAAAAAAATTAATCAGCATAAGTTAGCGTGTCTCACGACGATGCATAAACGCCAATCGCTCTAACAAATGGACGTCCTGTTCATTCTTAAGCAAAGCGCCATAAAGCGGCGGAATAGCTTTGCTGTGATCGCGGTCTTTCAGGATTTCGTCAGGGATATCGT
>OBNU01000002.1_pt1 | contig 65339 bp, 64 predicted proteins | sample 1494211 | NCBI WGS metagenome assembly OBNU01 (sample SAMEA3275559, study PRJEB22092) | marine metagenome | biome: ENVO:01000252 "freshwater lake biome"; feature: ENVO:00002042 "surface water"; material: ENVO:00000021 "freshwater lake" | collected 2014-06-21T10:00:00+00 | depth 2 m | reverse complement strand
GGCGACCACCGAGATCTACACTCTTTCCCTACACGACGCTCTTCCGATCTGAGGCGACCTTTAGCTCGTTCTATCAGAGCCGCCTGATTGCTGAGTTAAAGCCTCAAAAGCGGCGTTATTTTGCGTCTGGGCAGATCATGACAGAAGCTGCGATCGATGCTGGCTTTACTCGGGATTTATATGTTGCTCTTGGGGAGCCTCTAGGGGCAGATGACGCTTGGTCGGTGCGGCTCCACTACAAACCTTTGGTGCGCTGGATGTGGATAGGTGCGACGTTAATTGGCTTTGGCGCGTTTATTACGGCATTCGATAAACGTTACCGCAGAACGCGCAGTGTCAAAGAACTCGCTCCTGGGGTCTCTCATGCCTAGATTGTGGCTGTTTTTGCCGCTACTTGGATTCGCAGCGCTGGCGGTTCTCTTGTTACGAGGACTGTCTCTAGATCCAACCGACATTCCCTCAGCCCTGGTTGACCAGCCAATGCCGGCTTTTGAGTCGACCTTGCTTGGTAGCGGTCAGCGAGTGACTCAGGAAGAGTTTACAGGTAAGCCGAGATTACTGAATGTATGGGGCACTTGGTGTCCAACGTGCATTGCAGAGCATCCTTATCTGATGGACCTCGCTGCATCCGGGGTTATCATCAGTGGCTTGAACTACAAAGATGAAGACGAGCTGGCACTCTCATGGCTGGCCCGGCTTGGGGATCCCTACGATATGGTTATCAAGGATCCTGAAGGTGATATCGGTTTGAATTTGGGTGTTTATGGTGCGCCCGAGACCTATGTGATCGACGCCTCTGGCATTATTCGCTACCGCCATGTGGGTGAAGTGAATAGTCGAGTTTGGAACGGTGCGTTAGGACAAACGTATCGGGCATTGGCGGCACCATGAGAGTTTTTCTAGCGTGCCTGCTGTTGTGGTCATCGAACGCCGCACTCGGTGTGGTAGAGACTTACGAGTTTTCTGACCCAAACTATGAGCTTCGTTATCATCAATTGGTCGATGAGCTCCGTTGCCCCAAGTGTCAGAACCAGACGATTTCTGATTCAGGCGCCCCCATCGCGAAAGATCTGCGTCGTCGCTTGTACGAGGAACTCGAGGCCGGTGCGAGCGATCAGGAGATTGTCCAGGGGATGGTGCTGCGTTACGGCGAATTTGTGCGTTATAAACCGGCAAAAACAGGCGTCACTTTGTGGCTCTGGCTGGCGCCATGGTTCTTTCTTGCCTTAGGACTGATTGCGTGGGGTGTTATGGCTCGAAGAAAAACAGCGACCGAGCGACCGCTTAGCACGCGCGCGCGCGAAATCAGTGCGCTGCTTGAGGATTCTGAGTGATTGCTTTTATCGCTCCCTTAGTGGTCGTGTTCACCTTGACGCTGGTATTGTTTTGGTGGTCTACCCGGCGCGTCAATGCCAGCGTGAGTACCAAAGAGGCCAATAAGGATTGGCTTGAGATGCGCAAAAACGAGCTCCTTGCGGAAGACGAGTCGCTGACGCAAGAGGCGGCTCTGCGTCTTCTGGAAGAAGGGTTCAATGAGTTGCCCGAGGTCGTCAACGCTGATCAGAAACTGCCCTTTAGAGTCTATGCGGGAGTGGCGGTTGTTTTATGCTTGGCTAGTGCTGTCCTTTATTTACAGCTCGGCGCCTCGCAAGACTTAACCATTGCGCGTCAGCTTCAGCAGCTTGAGGCCGCCGCTGATCCTCGGGAAATTACTGCGTTGGCACAGCAGTTAGAGGATCGGTTAATTGATCGTCCTGAGAACACGGAGTATCTCGGACTTCTGGGTAGCTACTACATGGGTCAAGCAGACTATTCTCGAGCAGCCGAGATCTACGAAAGGTTGGTCGAGCTGGCCCCAGAAGCGCCTCAGGTCCTCGCCTATGCAGCGCAGGCGAGATATCTCAGTAGTGGTAGGGTGCTGGACACGCAAGCTCGGCTTTGGGCTGAGCAGGCAATTAGCATCTCACCCACAGATCAAACTGCACTCGGTCTTTTAGGTATGGCGGCGTTCGAGGCAGGGGCATATCAGACTGCTGTGGGTTACTGGTCTACACTGCAGTCTGTGCTGCGAGCTTCAGGGAATGAAGTCTCTATGATTGATGAGCTTCTGCAACAGGCACGTCAGGCGAGTGGCGACACAGCGCCCCCCGCTGTTGTTGCGCCACAGCTTGTGGTCGAGATCTCGCTACCTGAAGGTCACGACGCGGAGGGCGCCAGTGTCTATTTAGTGCTGAGGCCAGAGGGCGCGGCCTCGGGTATGCCGATCGCGGTTAAGCGACTTGCGGCGTCTGACTTGCCGAGTCGTGTTGTTTTTTCAGATCAGGATTCTATGGCGGGGCAGACCCTTTCGAGTCTGTCTCACGTTTCCCTCTCTGCGCATGTCTCATTGGTCGGCGACGCATCTAGCAAAGATGCACCTTACTTGGCGCCGCCACAGCTCTCGGTCCAACTGCGGCAAGCTGAATCAGTGGTTGTGCGTTTAGCACCGCGCGATGAATCCCTTTCACTGACGCCATAGGCGATTCCAGCGAAAGCGGGTACACTAATCCATTATTAAAGTGTTTCATTTGAGGTCGCGCCATCAAGGCGACACTTAAGCGCGAGAAAGATGCGATTAAAGTCAATAAAATTAGCGGGTTTTAAATCTTTCGTAGACCCGACCACTGTTCACTTTCCTCATAACATGAGTGCCGTTGTGGGTCCCAACGGGTGCGGCAAATCCAATATTATTGATGCCGTGCGCTGGGTAATGGGTGAGAGCTCAGCCAAGAACCTACGTGGCGAGTCGATGTCAGATGTGATTTTTAATGGCTCTGGTGGTCGTCAACCGGTAGGGCAGGCCTCGATAGAGCTAATTTTTGATAATCAAGACGGCACTGTGGTGGGTGAATATGCCGCTTTTGCTGAGATTTCGATTAAGCGCTTGGTCACCCGTGCCGGGCAATCTGATTATTTCTTGAATGGGACACGCTGTCGTCGCCGAGACATCACCGACATATTTTTGGGCACTGGATTAGGTCCCCGAAGCTACGCCATCATTGAGCAAGGTATGATCTCGCGGTTGATTGAGTCGAAGCCCGAGGACTTGCGGATTTTTATTGAAGAAGCTGCAGGTATCTCCAAATATAAGGAACGTCGTAAAGAGACCGAGACTCGAATGCGCCGTACGCTCGAAAACCTTGAGCGCCTGCAAGATATTCGCGACGAGCTTGGACGTCAGATTCATCATTTAGAGCGCCAAGCTCAGGCGGCGGAACAATATCGAGAGTTGAAGCAGCAAGAACGAGATGCTCGGGCTTTGAGCGGTGCGCTGCACTGGCAGGCGTATGCGGATCAGATCGCCACATTGGCCGGCACTATTAATCAGAGCGAGCTTGATCGCGAGAGCGTGATGGCCGACTACCGAGCGTTAGAGGCTGATTTAGAGCAACAGCGAGCGGCTTATACCGATTCATCTGACGCGTGTAACCAAATTCAGGCAAATTACTATGCGGTAGGCGCTGAGGTTACCCGTCTAGAGCAAGCAATCCAGTTCGAGGTGCAGCGCCAGGGCCAATTGCAGCAGAGGCTTCTGCAGGCTGAAGCCAGTGCCCAGTTAGCCAACGATTCGCTGGCGAGCGACGAGGCGGCACTTGCCCTTGCACAGGCGGAGCTGGCGGAGTTGAGTCCTCAGCGTACGGCGATGGAAGTCAGGGTTGAGGGTTCAACCGCGGCACTTGAGGGCGCTGAATCTGCGATGCAGGAATGGCAGTCGCAGTGGGAAGCATTCAATCAATCAGCGTCGGCGGCTCGACAGTCGAGTGAGCTCCAACAGTCGAAAATACAGTATCTAGAGCAAGTTACCACCAAGTTGGTGCGCCGTCAGGAAGCACTGCTGGCAGAGCTTGAGAGCCTTGAGTCACGGGTTGATCAGGGCGAGACTCAGCGCCTCGAGGTGCGTTTATTGGCACTGACACAGGAGGCTGAGGCACTCGAGCAGCAGAGACTTGCAGCCATTCAAGATCGCGAATCGGTGCGCACTGAACTGGCTGGTCATCAGACAACTATTGCTGATTTGCGGACTCAGTCTCAACAAGTTCAGGGTCAGCTTGCCTCTTTCGAGGTCCTGCAAGAGCAGCACGAGGGTCACACTCAGCGTGGTGTGGATGATTGGATCAACCAATCCAGAATGACCAATAGTGCGACATTAGTCACCGAATTGTCAGTCTCTAAGCGATGGCAGTCTGCCGTAGAGCAGGTTCTGGCCCAAGATATTCACGGTTGGGTCGTGGATAAGCTCGATGTTGATAGCCGCTCCATTGCGGAATTACCCGCGACACAACTGTATTTGCAAGATCGTTCACAAACGTCTAAGCCGCCTCAAACACTCGCTGCTCAAGTGACATCAGAGACTTTACCCTCAGTATTGAGCTCAGTAAGAACCGCCGAGGATCTGGGTGAGGCATTGCTTGGTCGAGGCCAACTCAAACCCGGTGAGTCGATTATTACGCCTGATGGGGTTTGGCTTGGTCCTGATTGGATCAGAATACGACGAATTGATGATCCCGAATCAGGCGCGCTCTATCGGCAGGAGCAAATTGAGCGTCTCAGGACCGCTGCTGTGGACCTTGAGAATACGATTGGCAAGCAACAAAAGCTTGGCGCAGAGCATGAACACGCTCTTGCAGAGTTGGATCGGACACTAGAATCCTGTCGCACTCGTTTGCAATCCTTGACGACTGAGCAGGGTCGGCTGAGGGCAGAGATATCTGCGATTCTTGCGAGAAATAGCAAAGAGAACGAGCGCCGCGCGGCAATCGAGGCGGAGCTCCGCGAGTTGCGCAAGGATTATGACTTGGAAGAGCGCGCGATGGCCGCGGCGCGCGGAGAGCTCGCCGAAGCGATAGAGCAGATCGAGCGAGATTCGAAACAGCGCGAGCAGCTTATTGAACTCCGAGAGTCGCATCGCAATAGCGTTGAAGCACAGCGAACAGTAGCTAGGCAGGATCGAGATCAGTTGTATTCAACGACCCTACTAGAACAGCAAGCTCAAGCGAAGGTCGCTGCGACTGAGCAGGCTATTGAACGTCTGCGACAGCAAGCCCAAGATCTCAATGCACAACGAGAACTGATTTTGAGTGAAATGGCTCAAAATGACGGGGATGTCGTGACCCAGCGGCAAGCCGAGTTGGAACGGCAACTAGAGCACAGGTTAGAGATCGAACAAACATTAACGCAGGCACGGGCGCAACTGAGCGAGCTCGAGCAAGCCGTGCGCGCTGCTGATCAAGCCAGATTAGGTATCGAGCGTCGCCGCGACCAGATAGCTTCAGTTCTTGAGGCGCAGCGGTTGGAGCGGCAAACCCTGACTGTGCAACAAGCCACGATAGTGGCGCGGTTGGAGGAAGAAAACTGGACTGTTGACAAGGCTCGTGCGCTTGTTCAGCCAGGTGCTGAACTAGAGCAAGTCCAAAAACTCATTGAATCCTTGGGTCAAAAAATTGTACGCCTGGGTGCGATTAACCTAGCCGCGATAGACGAGTTTGCAGCTCAGTCGGAGCGCAAAAGCTATCTCGATTCGCAGCACGAGGATTTACAGAGCGCGCTTGAAACGTTAGAGGCCGCCATTCGCAAAATCGATAAAGAGACCAGAAGTCGATTCAGAGAAACTTTTGAAGAAGTAAATGCCGGTTTGCAAACTTTGTTCCCTCGGTTCTTTGGCGGTGGCTCGGCACATCTAGAAATGACTGGCGATGATCTGCTCGATACGGGCGTTGCGATCATGGCGCAACCCCCGGGCAAGAAGAACAGCACGATTCATCTTTTGTCTGGTGGCGAAAAAGCACTCACGGCGATTGCTTTGGTATTCTCGATTTTCCAGTTGAATCCCGCACCATTTTGTATGCTCGACGAAGTCGATGCGCCACTCGATGACGCCAACGTGGGACGCTATGCCAAGATGGTAAAAGAGATGTCCTCGAAGGTGCAATTCATCTACATTACTCACAATAAACTGTCGATGGAGCTGGCTGATCAGCTTCTTGGCGTGACCATGCATGAGCCTGGAGTATCACGACTCGTGTCGGTTGACGTCGAAGAGGCTGCTGAGTTGGCGGCCAGCTAATGTCACGAGGAAGACTGTTCTGATGGAACTCGGTATGCGTGAATGGATGATCCTGAGCGGATTAGCACTTGTTCTAGTTATTCTAGCGGATGCAGTGCGGCGCACGATGAAGTATCGTCGAGAGAATCAGCGTGTTATGCGCACTGATCGGCCATCCAGGAAGGAGCCAGAGGCTAATTTTGATTGGTTGAAAGAACTGCCGAGTGGAGGCGCTCGTGTGATCGAGCGGGGTGTTGCGAGAGACGGCCAGTCGAGTGTAGCGGAGCCTGAGCTGCTGCCCCTTGGCGAGGTTCCTGAAGTATTGCCTGACGACAAGTTTGATATCCCTTGGGATCAGTCACAGGATCGGCCTCATGGCGAGTTAGGCCCAGAGGATTCGCGAGAGGCTGAGACGGCGCGGGTAGCTCCAGAGCCTGATCCCTCCGACCAGAGCAACCGTAACAATATTCACGAGCAGCCTCTGGCCTCAGAGCAAGCTGATGAGCTCTCGCAGGATCCTTCCCCGGTAGCGCCCACAAGAACGGTTGACTGGTTAGAAGCTCTCGAGCTCAGTTCGGATGATGCTGAAGATGAGATGCCCGTCGCCCTCATTGATCATGCGCCACCAGATCATGTGCTATTGATTCACGTGAAAGCAGAGGGGCATCGCCCGTATCGAGGAGACCAACTGTTGCAGCTACTCCTTGCTTGTGACCTACGCTTCGGTGATCTGGGATTCTTTCACCGACATGAACACGCCGGTGGACGTGGGCCGATCCAGTTCAGCGTATCTAACTTGCTGAAGCCCGGGGTTTTCGATATCGATGCTATGTCAGATTTGGAAGCAGCAGGTATTGTACTATTCATGCGAGTGCCGGGTCCTAAAGATCTACTCACAGCCTACGATGCCATGCTTGAGACCGCTAAGACCCTAGTACACCACCTCGGGGGCTCATTACTTGATCACTCGCATAGTGTGCTCACCAAACAAGCCATTGAGCATGACCGTTCGCTGCTTCGGGACTACGCGCGTCGCCAGTTACTTCACAGAAAGCCATGAGCGTTTTACGGTCAGCCTCAGGTCATACGATCGATGAATTAAGGGCGCTGATAGAGCGTTATAACACGGCTTATTACGAGCAAGACGCACCTCTCGTCTCGGATGCGGAATATGATCGTGTGTTTCGAGAACTTCAGACCCTCGAGGGGCAGAACCCAGCCCTTATCACCTCAGATTCACCGACGCAGCAGGTCGGTGGTGCAGTGTCCTCCGCATTCAGTCCCGTTGAGCACCTCTTGCCCATGTTGTCGCTCGATAACGCGTTTTCGCCGGCTGACCTCGTCGATTTTGATCGCCGAGTGCACGATCGTCTGCAGATCGATAGCGTCGTACCCTTAGAGTACGCGTGTGAGCCAAAGCTCGACGGTATTGCTGTATCGCTGCGGTATGAGTCAGGTGTATTGATCCAAGCCGCGACTCGAGGTGACGGCAGGACTGGTGAGGATATTACCCACAATGTCCTCACAATTGCCTCTATCCCACGCCAGCTAATTGGACCGGTGCTGCCCAAAGTCATTGAGGTGCGCGGCGAGATTTTTATGCCAAAAGTAGGCTTTATCAAGCTCAATCAGCGGGCCCTAGAGAACGGTGACAAGCCTTTTGCAAATCCTAGAAATGCAGCGGCTGGAAGTTTGCGTCAACTCGACTCACGTGTCGCGGCACAGCGCCCCTTGGCCTTGTATTGCTATGGGGTTGGCTTTGTTGAGGGCGCCGATATTCCGGGGTCGCAGTCGGAGCTCCTCAGTTGGTATAAAACGATGGGATTGCCGGTTAATTCAGATGTCAAAAAGGTACTCGGGATCGACGAGTGTGAGCGCTACTACAACGATCTAGAGGCTCGCCGAAGTCAGTTGGATTACGATATTGATGGCATTGTATATAAGATTGATGATCTAGCAACTCAGGCCCAGCTCGGCACCGTCGCACGAGCGCCACGTTGGGCAATTGCGCGCAAGTTTCCTGCCGAGGAAGCCTCGACACGCCTTCTTGATGTTGAGTATCAGGTTGGACGAACCGGTGCAATAACGCCTGTGGCTCGGCTTGAACCTGTCTCTGTGGGCGGTGTTGTGGTGAGTAATGCGACACTTCACAACGCCGATGAGGTGGCGCGACTCGGGCTACGTATCGGAGATCTGGTGACCGTGCGTCGAGCGGGCGATGTGATTCCTCAGATCGTTAATGTGCGGCTCGACCACAGAGTGAGTGGCTCGCGCGCGGTGGTATTTCCTGAGCATTGCCCTGTTTGTGGCGCTACCGTGGTGAGAGAGCTCGGGGAGGCAGTGCAGCGTTGCAGCGGTCAGCTCACCTGCGCTGCTCAGCGGCGCGGTGCTCTGAATCACTTTGTCTCTCGGAAAGCGATGGATATTGAAGGATTTGGAGATAAGCTGATAGATCAACTTATTACGACAGATCGGCTTCAAAGTCCCGCCGATATTTATACGCTCACTCAGGATGAGCTAGAGCAATTACCTCGGCTGGCAACCAAGTCTGCGAGCAATCTGATAGCCTCTATTGAAGCGAGTAAACAGACCACATTGGCTCGTTTTCTATATGCCTTGGGTATCCGCGAAGTGGGTGTGACTAATGCCGAAAAGTTAGCGGACCACTTCGGGAGCTTGAGAGCGTTGGTGGCCGCCGATCGGGAAGCACTGCTTGCGGTTGATGATATTGGACCTGTAATTGCAGACCATTTGCTGGCTTATTGGGAGAGCCCAGAGAATCAGGAAGTTGTGGATCGATTACTGCAGTACGGCGTTAAATGGCCAGATGTTGTTGTGCTTGATGGATTGCCACTGAGCGGCCAGACCTGGGTGGTGACTGGCAAGCTAGAGGGCTATACTCGCGATGAGGCAAGCGCTTTGTTAAAACGGTTGGGGGCGAAGGTGGCCTCAGGCGTCTCTCCCAAAACGACAGCGGTGGTGGCTGGTCCCGGTGCGGGTGGCAAGCTCAAGAAAGCACAAACACTCGGAATAGAGGTGATTGATGAAGCTGAATTTCAAACTCGTATGTCGGTTTATTCTTAGTATACCTTTGTTATTCTTGGTGGCGTGCGCCACGGCACCCCCGAATGATGTCAGTAATCTCTGCTCGATATTTCAGGAAAAAGACGGCTGGTATGGGTATGCCGAGGATGCCGCTGAGGCGTGGGGTGGAGATATTCCAACAATGATGGCAATCATGCACCAAGAATCGCGTTTCGTGGCCAAGGCAAAGCCACCTCGAAAGAAGATATTGGGGTTTATCCCGGGTTTCAGACCGTCGAATGCGTACGGATACTCGCAGGCTTTGACCGGCACTTGGGATCGATACAAGCGGGAGGCGGGCGCGTATGGTGCTGACCGAGACAAGTTTAAAGACGCGATTGATTTTATTGGGTGGTACAACCGCCTGAGCATGCAACAGAACGGCATTGGGCGCACAGATGCCCGCGCATTATATCTCAATTATCACGAGGGCCACGGCGGGTATGCTCGGGGGACCTATAAAAGTAAGGCGTGGCTGGTGGGCGTAGCCGACAAAGTGGCGCGGCAAGCGTCCCAGTATCGATCTCAGTTTGCGTCTTGCGAGCAGGCACTAAAAGAGGCAAATCGAGGTTGGTTTAATTGGTTCTAACAGGGCCCACTTTTTTCAGGGGTGTGTCACAGAACTGTCACGGCTTTTCGATCATAATATTTCAATGTTACAGTCATGACGAGGAGGCGTAACCTTGAAAAATTGCAAAGTACTGGTGGTGGAAGACGAAGTCGCAATTCGAGATATGCTGCGTATGGCACTCGAAATTGCCGATCTCAGGTGCATTGAGTGCGATAATATTCTCGACGCTCATGCGATCATCGTTGATAGACGTCCAGATATCGTATTGCTCGACTGGATGCTACCCGGTGGCAGTGGTATCGAGTTGTTGCGACGTTTAAAACGCGACAAGGTCACTGAAGAAATCCCTGTCATTATGCTGACCGCGAAAACCGCCGAAGACAATCTCATTCAAGGTCTCGATGTTGGTGCTGATGACTATATTACTAAGCCCTTTGCACCGCGGGAGCTGATAGCAAGAATTCGCGCTCTGTTGCGCCGCAGTGGCGCGATGCCCTCGAGTGAACGTCTAGAGGCTGGTGAGTTGGTGCTCGATATGAGTAGTCATAGGGTCTTTCTAGCGGGCGAGCCACTCAGCATGGGGCCAACCGAATATAAGTTGTTGGCATTCTTTATGGCTCATCCAGAGCGGGCCTATACGCGTGGACAGTTGCTCGACCAAGTCTGGGGCGGCAACGTGTATGTGGAAGAACGGACCATCGATGTACATATCAGAAGGCTTCGTAAAGCACTCCAGACCGAGACAACCGATTGCAGCCATTTGGTGCAAACGGTGAGAGGTACTGGCTATCGCTTTTCACCACCGGGTATCTGATCTTCTATGCGCGCAATAGGGCGGTGGTATCGTGAGGTTCAGACGGTTGTTGTGCTGCTCGGTATCGCCCTGGGCTTGGGTTTTTGGCTCGGATACCCAATAGAGAGTGTTGCGCTTGTTCTTGGCTGGAGATTATCGATTTATCTGTGGCACCTGAGACGCGTGTTACGATGGATTGATCAGCCCGAAACCGAGCCACCGGAAGGCGCGGGTGCTTGGGGAATGATGCTCGATCAGATGTATACCATCGCACGTCATAATCGCGATGCTCGTTCGCGACTGCAGCATACGGTTGATTATCTGCGAGACTCGTTCCGGTCTCTCCGTGACGGGGCTATTTTGGTGGATCAGAACGGATTGATAGAGTGGTCCAATACCTCTGCTCAGCGTTTGCTCGGATTGCGATACCCCCAGGATAAAGGACAGAATGTACTGAGTCTGGTGCGCTATCCTGATTTCTCAAGTTATCTCCTTGCAGGTGACTACCAAGAGCCTTGTGTGGTCAAAAGTACGGGATATCCGGCAACGCATTTTCAGGTTGAGATCAGTTCATTTGGTGCTGGTGATCGACTTATTTTGGTCAGGGACATCACCCGGTTTGTGCAGATTGAGCAGACACGTCAGGATTTTGTGGGCAACGTCTCGCACGAGTTGAGAACACCGTTAACCGTCATTACTGGCTATCTCGAGACCATGCTCGATAATGCCGATCAGCTGGCTCCCGCCTATTTGAAGCCTCTGCAGCAAATGTCACAGCAAGCGCAGCGGATGGAGAACCTGGTGAGAGACTTACTGTGGCTGTCTAAAATCGAGGCCCGAATTGGACAGGCACCAGATTTCGAGAACGTACATATTCCTTCATTGCTCACCGAAGTGGTTGCCGAGGTCTGTTCAGCATACCCTGAGGCGACCATTGAATTGATTTGTGAGACTTCAGAGTCTGTCCGTGGAGAGTATCGTGAGCTCTACAGTGCGGTCATTAATCTGGTGGTGAATGCGGTCAAGTATTCGCCCAAAGGCGCGCCAGTGTTGGTGACTTGGAAGCGCACAGATTCTGATACTTTAGCCCTGAGTGTTAGCGATAGTGGTTTGGGCATCGCTGAAGAGCATCTGCCGCGACTCACGGAACGTTTTTACCGAATTGATGAGTCGCGATCATATTCAGGCGGGGGCACGGGCTTGGGGCTGGCGATCGTAAAGCATGTAGCTGCCGGACATGATGCACGTCTGCACATCGAGTCGAAATTGGGGCATGGGAGCTGTTTTTCTCTTGAGTTCCTGACCTCTCAGGTCACGCCTGAAAGCCCACTGGAGACTGTTAGTTAGCATGTTAGCCGCCGTGCAACGCATACTAAGACTCTTAATATGGACTATAGCGTTGTTTGCAGTCAGCGCTCAGTCTAGTGATGCTCCCGATACTCGCGTTGCGAAGCTATCTAGCGTGGGCTCTGATACTCTCAGCGGTATGATGCGGAGTTGGGTCAGCCTCTACAGCACTCAATATCCTGACGTGGTTGTGCAAGTTCAGTCGAGCGGGTCTAGCACTGCCCCGGTGGCAATGCTAGAAGGTGCCGCGAGTATTGGTCCCATGAGTCGACCGATGACGCCATCGGAGCGCCTTGCCTTTCAAAACAAATATGGTTACCCAATTACCGAAATCATAGTCGGTGTCGACGCGGTTTCTGTGTTTGTCCATATCGATAATCCCTTAGAGTCTCTGTCCCTGCCTCAGCTCGATGCCATTTTTTCTTCGACTCGACGGTGTGGCGGTGAATCACGTCCGGAATTGTGGGGGGATTTGGGGGTTGTTGGCTCGGTGAGCACGCAACCCCTCAGCCTCTTTGGGCGTAATTCCGTTTCGGGAACCTATACCTTTTTCAGGCGGCAAGCGCTTTGTGGGGGCGACTTTGCGAGTAACGTGAGTGAGCAGCCAGGGTCCAGCTCGGTGGTGCAGTCGGTTGCGGTATCTTTGCGCGGCATTGGTTATACCGGTGTTGGCTTCCTGAGTTCGGGTGTCAAGCCCTTGGCTTTACGGCGGCATGATGGTGCTCCTGCCGTTTCGCCAACGGAAGAGAGCGCGATCAGTGGGCAATACCCATTGGCCCGCCCTCTATACCTTTACGTTAACCAACCCAAGGGCAAGGCAATAACCGGTTTGGAACGAGATTTTATTCGGGTTGTGCTGTCTGATTCCGGGCAAGAAGTGGTTTCGAAGTCAGGTTTTGTTGCCTTGCCACTGTCGCATCGTTTGCAAGTCAAAGCCGAGTTAGGGGTGTTATGAACACCCAAACTAGAGTTAAGCGCAGTAGATTGCGGCGTTCCGCTCTTGAACGAACAGTCACTTTGGCAGTGGTCACAGGCGGTAGTTTAGTACTCTTGGCTATCGCCTCAATTTTCCTATTTTTGGTGTGGCAATCAGCGCCGCTGTGGCTCGACAAGACCGATTTACAGCGTACCCAATATCACACTAATGCCCGTTTTGAAGCACCGACCACGCTCAGTGATCGACAGCTTTTGGTTCGCGAAACAAAAGCCCAGCGTACAGGCATACTCACTTTTTCGCCCACTGAGTCGGTAGCTACTTGGCGTCCGCTGGGAAATGAGGTCGCCTTGATTTCAACAGCTGCAGGCGACTCTGCAATCACCTTAGTGGTCCACGAAGATTGCACCATCAGCTTATACGAGGGCGTTGATTGGGGTGCGCCCGCGGTGTCTAAGGAAACGCCATCTCCACTGTGGCGCACTGTCTGCGATGAGCTGCCAATGACTGCAAAGATTGAGAGGGTGGCAGAAGGGCGCTATCAAATGGTGCTGCGGTACGCCAATGAGCTACACTGGCTTGAGGCCGTTCGGAAGCAGACGCCCCTTCGATCTTCGCTTGAGATCAGTATTCAGCCCCTGTTAGTGGTCGCTTCAAAATCGAATTATGACCAACACACCATACTTGCTGAGGGTCGCTGGTTACTCGAGTGGCATCAGCAAGGGGCTTATGCACTGCGCTCGGCAGATGGTAATCACATAGTAGAGGGGCAGATAGATCCACTACTCCCGGATACTCAGTTAGTGCGACTGGGATCGAGCTATGGTCTAGTCGGTATTTCTGAACAGTCTCAGTGGGTCTATTACGGTCTTGACCAGCATGGCGCAGAGCCTGCCCTAGCCTTACTCGATAAGCAAAAGTTGGCTTTTAATGGTCAGATTATGGCGATGGGGGCTGTGGGTCGTGGTGCTGCCGTTATTGAGAATAGTGGCATGGTCTCTTTCTATGATCCGTACACTCGCGGCACTGAGCGGATCCAGCTTGAGCTGACGGCGGAACATCGACAATTCGCATTGCATGGCATGATTACCGTTCTCTACGATGATTCAGTCGAGCTTTGGCGGGTTGAAAACCACAGCGCGAATATCCCATTGTTAAGTCTGTTTGGTGAACTGGCTTACGAGAGTTACGCAGAGTCGAGTTTTACTTGGCAAAGTACGGGTATCTCGCCCCTAAGTCCCCCGAAATTTTCGATTACGCCCTTGTTGTACGGGACCTTCAAAGCGGCATTTTATACTTTACTATTTGCCGCCCCCATGGCGATTGCGGCTGCGGTCTTCACTGCCTACTTTATGACGGCCAGTGTGCGTGCTGCAGTCAAGCCCAGTTTAGAGCTGTTAGCAGCACTGCCGACCGTGATACTGGGCTTGGTGGCAGGACTCTGGTTGGCCCCTTGGCTTGAGCACCACTTGCTGCATGTGGCTTTTGCGATCGTCCTTATTCCAGTGTGTTTGGTGGCGATGTCATTCATTTGGCGATTGTCCCCCGGTGGTTATTCGGAAAGTCAGCTCTCGGGATCTGAGCTCATTCTGACGATGCTTGCGGTTGGAGGGGGGATCTGGCTTGCTTGGTTGATTGGTAGTTATGTCGAGTCCTCTGTCTTCCCCGCAGGTTTGGTCAGCGCGCTGTCTGAACGTTGGGGTATCTCTTATGAGCAGCGCAACTCTATTGTTGTGGGTGTGATGATGGGCTTGGCGGTATTCCCAACGATATACACGATTGCTGAAGATGCGCTATTTGCTGTGCCCTCGCATCTGCGAGAAGGCGCCTTGGCAATGGGTGCTACCGAGTGGCAAACGGCACGAAGTATCGTATTGCCCACAGCGGCCCCAGGCATTTTGTCGGCCGTTATGATGGGTTTGGCTCGAGCGATTGGCGAAACCATGATTGTGTTGATGGCGACCGGCAATACGCCAATTATTGATGGCTTAATGACGACCGGAATGCGGACGATTTCAGCGACTTTGGCGATTGAAATGCCAGAGGTTGTGCCCAATACCCTACATTTCCACGTGCTGATATTTTTGGCTCTCCAGCTGTTCGTGTTTACTTTTCTGATCAATACCTTGGCAGATGTCGTGAGGCGCAGGTTGCGCCAGCGTCTGGAGCACCTGTGAGTTTTCATACCAGGCTGAAACGTCGCGCGCAGCGATGGCGATCTGATGACGCTATCATGTTTCTGTGCGGCGGGGCGGTTGCTCTTTGTCTATTGGCGCTGGCGGCTTTGTTTGCGTTACTCGTAGATCAGTCACGTTTACAGTTCTGGCCAGAGCCTGTGTATCAATGGGAAACTCAGGATGGTACCCGTATCACTGGGCAAATCATCGAGGAGTCGCCGTCGTCCTTGGTGATCTCCGTTGGACATCAAGCTAGCGATCCAAATTCGGTCAGAAGAGTCACTCGCTCAGAACTTGTTGCTCGCTCGCGACCGATCGATATTGTAAGAGTAGAACACGATGTTTTGGGCATCCTATATGGCGTTTGGATTGAGAGCGCAGAACCTGCAATTCTGAGCGTTACCCCGGAGTTCAAAGTGCCGATGCAGGGGGACGCTATTGTCCGCTGGTACTTTCCAAATCAACTTACGATTATTCAGAGCCTTCAGATATTTGCGGATAACATTGCCAACTTTTTATTTTTTGCGTCGCCAGACTCGCCGAGTGATGCTGGCGTATTTCCCGCTCTTGTTGGCACCGTTGTCATGGTGCTGTTAATGACCGTTTTTGTGATGCCACTCGGGGTGTTGGCTGCGATTTATCTGCATGAGTACGCGGCTCAAGGACGTCTCACTTCATGGATACGAGTGGCAGTACATAATTTGGCAGCAATTCCAAGCGTGGTTTATGGTGTGTTTGGATTGGGTGTATTTGTCTATGGATTGGGAAGCGAGATTGATAGCGCAATGTACAGCGACAGCTTGCCTAGCCCAACCTTTGGCGAGCCCGGTCTTTTGTGGGCGTCTCTGACGCTTGCGCTGCTGACTTTACCGGTCGTGATTGTCGCCACTGAAGAGGGGCTGGCAAGGGTGCCTCGATCAATCATCGAGGCCAGTTATGCCCTAGGTGCGACGAGAGCGGAAACTCTGTTTCGGCTTATCTTGCCGCTGATTGGCCCCGCCATGATGACTGGGTTGATTCTTGCGATTGCAAGGGCCGCGGGTGAAGTTGCGCCGCTCATGTTGGTTGGCGTGGTCGAATTTGCGCCCGACCTGCCCATTACAACCGATTATCCGTTCTTGCGCCTGGACCAAAAGTTCATGCATTTGGGTTACCATATTTACGACTTGGGCTTCCAAAGTATTGATATGGAGGCCACTAGGCCCAGGGTCTTTGCCACAGCACTGCTACTGTTTGTCATTGTGATGGTGCTGAATACACTCGCTGTCCTGTTGCGCAACAGGCTTGACCGTAAGTATCGCCACCTGCTCGAGTAAATGGAACTACTGATGACTTCGCCAATTATAGAAATTGCTGATCTATCGTTAAGCTACGGTGCTGATGAGCCGGTACTTAGAAATGTCCAGTTGACCCTCGAAAGAGAGAGCGTTACGGCTATTATCGGCGCCAGTGGTAGCGGCAAATCGAGTTTGTTGCGCTGCATTAATCGACTGGTTGAACTCAAGCCTCAAGTCAGGATTACAGGAGATATCACCCTTGATGGTCAGTCTATTTTCGCGCCAGAGATCGATGTGACAGAGCTCAGACAGCGGATTGGTATGGTGTTTCAAAAACCGAATCCCTTTCCTATGTCGATCTTTGAAAATGTGGCGTATGGCTTAAGATTGGTGGGTGAAAAGAGTACCAGGGTGATTGAGCAACGGGTTGAGCAGTCCTTAAGATTGGCGGCACTGTGGGATGAAGTCAAAGATCGATTGGACTCACAGGCCGGTATTTTATCGGGTGGTCAGCAGCAGCGACTGGTCATTGCTCGAGCGATCGCGGTGGAGCCTGAGGTATTGCTGTTAGATGAGCCCGCTTCATCGCTAGATCCAATTTCAACACTGCGAATAGAAGAGCTCATCTACGAGTTGAAATCTCGCTATACTATCGTGGTGGTGACTCATAACATGCAACAAGCAGCGCGAGTCTCGGATTGGGCTGCCTTCATGCATCAGGGTTCGATCGTCGAGTATGACAACACCACTGCTTTGTTTACCAACCCTCGGGAAGTGCGAACAGAGGACTACATCACCGGAAAATTTAGTTAACAGGAGTAATTCGTGTTTCAGAGTGATCAGCATAAACCCCATATTTCGGGACAATTCAATAATGAGTTGGGCACTCTTAAAAACGATATTCTCGCGATGGGTGGGTTGGTTGAATCACAACTGAGCCTGGCATTGAATGCGCTGTTGGAAAAGAATACCGAGAAGGCCTTGCAGGTCATTAAGCGCGACAATGAAGTGAACGCGTTAGAGCTGAAAATCGATCAAGAGTGTGCTCGGATTCTGGCACGACGGCAGCCCGCTGCAAGTGACCTCCGGCTTGTACTTGCCGTCATTAAAATCAATATGGACCTAGAGCGCGTTGGCGATGAAGCCGCTAAAATAGCGCGACAAGCAAAGGTCATTGTCGAGAACAGTCTGCTGGATAGCCAGTTTGTCAACTTGCGCTTAATGGGAAAACAGATTATTGACACTTTGCGTTTAGCGCTCGATGCATTGGCTCGCTCTGATGCACAGCTGGCCCTTGAAATTGTTGCGGGCGACAGCTCAATCGACGCGGTGTACGCCCAAGCAATGGAAGTCGTTGTGAAAACGATGCGAGCTGACGAATCAATTATCCCCGTCATGCTGAATGAACTGTGGGCCCTGAAAGCGCTAGAGCGTATTGGTGACCACGCCAGCAATATTGGTGAGCACGTCATTTATATGGTGAGTGGTCACGACGTTCGTCATCGTTCGTCGGCTGAGATCTCAAACCAATTAGAATCGCCCTAATAGTAGCGGAGAAGCTTGAATGAGTCGTTTTTGGAGCGCCAACATTGCGGATCTAGAGCCCTATGTACCCGGCGAACAGCCACGCGGCACCCAGTTGATCAAACTTAATACTAATGAAAGTGCGTATCCGCCATCGCCGCGAGTCGTTGCCGCCATTCGAGCGGCTGCTGATGACAAGTTGCGATTGTACCCGGATCCACGTGCCAGTGAGTTGTGTGAGGTCTTGGCGGCCTATCACCAGGTGCAGCCGTCGCAGGTGTTCGTCGGGAACGGTTCTGATGAAGTCTTAGGATTCGCATTTATGGCATTATTGAGAGACAAAGGAGCGCTTTGTTTTCCCGATATCAGCTACAGCTTTTACCCTGTATGGGCGAAGCTTTTGGCCATCGATACGCAGGTCATTCCACTTAACGATGCTTACCGAATTGATTTCACGCAATATCCAGAAGACTGCTCTGGCATTATTTTTCCTAATCCTAATGCGCCAACCGGTATTGCTGTGCCGCTAACGGTTGTCGAGAAACTGGCAGCGGATCGGCCTGAGTCTGTGATCATCGTCGACGAAGCTTATGTCGACTTTGGCGCTGAATCTGCGGTTGCCCTTGTGAATACCTATCCGAACCTATTGGTGGTTCGCACATTCTCTAAAGCTCGGGGGTTGGCGGGGCTTAGAGTGGGTTACGCGATTGGTCACGCAGACTTAATCGAGGGGCTTATTCGTGTTAAAGATTCGTTCAACTCCTATCCTCTCGACTTGCTCGCTCAGAAGGGCGCCGTTGCATCGATACAAGATGACGCCTACTTTGCCGAGACCGTGACAAAGACTTGCGCCTGTCGATCGCTGATGGTTGAAGGTTTGGTCCAATTAGGGTTTGAAGTGCTACCCTCAGCGGCCAACTTTGTGCTTGCGCACCACCCCATGATGACAGGTGAATTGGCACAACAGCAATTGCGGTCTTTCGGGATTATCGTGCGTCATTTTCGATCGCCAAGGTTGAGCTCTTGGCTTCGAATTACGGTGGGGGACGAGCAGGACGTCAACAGCCTAATTGAGAGCCTTAAGCAGATTCTTGCACAGTCCTAGCGCTTTTCGAGTAAGACGCTACCGATACTGTAGCCTGCACCGAAAGAACAAAGAATACCTAAGTCACCCGCGTTTAAGTCTGCATGGTGCTTGTGAAAAGCAATGATTGAGCCAGCGGAGCTAGTGTTGGCATATTCATCGAGAATGACGGGTGCTTCGCCAGCCTCGGGATCACGGCCCAATACCTTGCGAGCAATCAACTCGTTCATGTTTAGGTTGGCTTGATGTAGCCACAGCCGTTTCAGGTCAGTCGAGGGAATATTGGTCGCCGCCAGTTGCGAGGTGATGAGTTCTGCAACCGCTGGACAGACTTCTTTGAAGACCTTGCGGCCTTCTTGAATGAACAGTTTGTCTTTGCTACCAACACCTGACTCGTCGGCGCGGTTCAGGAAGCCAAAGTTATTGCGAATATTATTCGAGAACATGGTTTTCAGTTTGGTGCTTCTGATGAGATAACCGCCAGAGGACGCATCGGCACTTTCAATAATCACAGCGGTACAGACGTCTCCAAATATGAAGTGCGAATCTCTATCTTCGAAGTTGAGATGCCCGCTGCAAATCTCGGGATTGACCATGAGTACACGACGCGCGAGACCATCTCGGATTGCGCCCGCTGCTTGGGCAATACCAAAGGTGGCGGAAGAGCACGCGACGTTCATGTCAAATGCATACCCTTCGATGCCGAGCGCGCTTTGGACTTCGATAGCAATCGCTGGATAGGGGCGCTGCAGGTTGGAGCACGCTACGATTACGGCATCAATATCTGACCCGTCACACTGGGCAGCGCGCATGGCTTGCTTAGCTGCATCGACAGCCATCTCACATTGGATCGACTGCTCTTCGTTGCTTCGCTCTGGGATGTAGGGCTTTAACCTCGCTGGATCAATAATCCCCGATTTATCGACCACGAAACGGGACTTGATACCCGAGGCTTTGGCGATGAACTCAGGCGAAGAATGCGTCAGGGCTGCTTGTGTGCCGGCCTCTATCTCTGCTTGATGATCGGTGTTGTAGCGATCGACATAGTGATTGAAGGCAGCGACAAGTTCCTCGTTTGAGATCGCATTTGGCGGGGTAAATAACCCCGTTCCAGTGATGGCAGCCTGATCCATTGCTAATCCTTATTAGTATTTATCGGTCGTTTAGCGCTTTGTAGTCTCGCTGTGCATAGCCCGTATAGAGCTGTCTTGGCCGGCCAATCTTGTAGCTACCACTGATCATCTCATCCCAGTGAGCGATCCATCCGACAGTTCTTCCTACCGCGAAGATAACGGTAAACATGCTGGTCGGTATACCCATGGCTTTAAGGATGATACCCGAGTAAAAATCGACGTTCGGGTAGAGCTTCTTCTCAACAAAATACGCGTCTTCCAAGGCGATCTCTTCGAGTCGCTTGGCGATTTCGAGGAGGGGATCATTGATTCCGAGCTCGGCCAATACTTCGTCGGCTGCTTGCTTCATAACCTTGGCCCGAGGATCGAAGTTTTTGTAGACTCGGTGCCCAAATCCCATCAGCCGGAAAGGGTCATCTTTATCTTTTGCTCGGGCGACAAACTCGTCAATCCGAGAGACGTCGCCGATTTCTGTGAGCATATCGAGCACGGCTTCGTTGGCGCCACCATGTGATGGCCCCCACAAAGCAGCGATACCGGCCGCGATACAGGCAAATGGATTGGCACCAGATGAGCCAGCCAGTCGCACAGTCGAAGTTGATGCGTTCTGCTCATGATCGGCGTGGAGCAGGAAGATTTTGTCCATAGCTCGCGACAACACTGGGCTTATCTTGCTGGGTTCACAGGGATTGCCAAACATCATGTGCAAAAAGTTTTCGGCGTAGCTCATGCTGTTGTCGGGATACATGAAGGGCATGCCGATCGAGTAGTTGTAGCTCATCGCGGCTAAGGTTGGCATCTTCGCGATAAGCCGGAAAGCCGCAATTCGACGATGGTGCTCGTTACTGATTTCGAGCGAGTCATGATAGAAGGCTGATAATGCGCCGACTACACCACACATAATAGCCATAGGATGGGCATCGCGGCGGAAGCCTCGGAAAAACGTCGAGACTTGGTCATGCACCATGGTGTGGTTTTTGACCGTATTGACAAATTCTTCTCTCTGAGTCTCGTTGGGTAATTCCCCGTTAAGCAGTAAATAACAGGTTTCTAAATAGTTGCTGTGCTCGGCGAGTTGTTCGATAGGGTAGCCGCGGTGGAGCAGGATGCCTTTGCCACCATCGATGTAAGTGATTGCAGATTCGCAGGCTGCGGTCGAGACAAAGCCCGGATCATAGGTGAAGTAGCCCTCTGCGGTTAATTTTCCGACGTCGATAACGTCAGGGCCGATCGTACCTTGATAAATAGGCAATTCAATGGGGCTTGCTATTCCGTCCAAGCTCAACGAAGCTTTTTTCTCGGTCATAAGAAGGTCCTGAGTGTAAAACTGTGGGCCAATCACTATAGACAATGCCTCCGAATTGTCAATTCGAAGAGGGAACAAAATGCAGGCCAGTGGAGGGTTTGTGGCGAACGGACTAGAATTCGGGTTTGTAATTGTGCTCCGGAAAACCTATAATCGCGACGCTTTTTAAGGGGCTCGCAAAGGCTCGAGAGCTGCGACAGTCATTTGTGGCGGGGGTCTATCTCTGCGAGTTGGCGTGCTGTGCACAGCAGGGTCTTCAGGGGGATTTTAGGTGAAAGACACCCGTCCGGTTAATCTAGATATCAGTACCATCAAGCTTCCAATTACAGCCTACACTTCGATCCTGCATCGGATATCTGGCGTGTTCTTAGTCGGCGCCGTGGGCCTCATGATCTATGCTCTCGACTTGAGCCTAGATAGTGCCGATGGTTTCGCCGCAGTCGCAGCAGTGCTTCAGAATTCCATGGTGAAATTTGTCGCTTGGGTTGTCGCATCGGGGCTCATTTATCACTCGGTCGCTGGTATTAAGCACCTGATCATGGATCTGGGATATGGTGAGACCTGGGAGGGCGGAGTGCTCGGCTCAAAAATTACCTTCGCGGTTTCCTTTCTTCTAATCGCGGCGATGGGGTTTAAGTTATGGTGAGGTCAGTAACCAATATGGGTCGAAATGGCCTGTCAGATTATTTGATGCAACGCATCAGCTCCGTGATTCTCTTAGCTTACTTTGCGGCGGTGGCTGTTATTTTACTGCAAGGCACCACTTTCGAGGCGTGGACCGCCTTGTTCGCGCAAACTTGGATGCGAATCTTCAGTCTGGCAGCACTCCTGTCGGTCGTATTCCACGCTTGGATTGGCATGTGGGGCGTGCTCTCTGACTATGTGACCGAGCGCTTGATGGGTCCGAAAGGCAATGTGTTGCGATTTCTACTACAGTTGCTGATTGGCGCACTTCTCTTCATTTACTTGATCTGGGGCATCCAGATTATTTGGGGTTAAAACATGGCGATGAGAACTATTTCATTCGATGGCGTGATTGTCGGCGGCGGCGGTGCAGGCATGCGGGCAGCACTCCAGCTGGCGCAGTCGGGCTATAAAACAGCGGTGATCTCAAAAGTTTTTCCAACTCGGTCGCACACGGTTTCAGCTCAAGGTGGCATTACTTGTGCCATCGCGAGTGACGATCCCAACGATGACTGGCGCTGGCACATGTATGACACGGTCAAAGGTTCCGATTACATTGGCGATCAAGAAGCGATTGAATACATGTGCAGTGTCGGTCCGGAAGCCATTTTTGAACTGGAGCACATGGGTTTGCCGTTCTCACGAACTGAAGAGGGACGCATTTATCAGCGACCTTTCGGTGGGCAGTCAAAGAATTATGGCGAGGGCGGGCAGGCCGCTCGTACCTGCGCAGCAGCAGATCGTACGGGACACGCCTTGCTTCATACGCTGTACCAGAACAATGTGAAGAATAAGACCGTGTTTTTCAATGAATGGTTTGCGGTCGACCTGGTTAAAAATGCAGCGGGTGCTGTGGTTGGGGTCATTGCCATTTGCATGGAGACCGGAGAGACAGTATTCGTTAAATCAAAAGCGACAGTCTTTGCGACTGGCGGGGCTGGCCGAATCTACGCGTCAACTACGAATGCACATATCAATACGGGTGACGGGATTGGTATGGCTTTAAGAGCAGATGTGCCGGTTCAAGATATGGAAATGTGGCAGTTCCATCCCACGGGTATATACGGTGCTGGAACCCTCGTTACCGAAGGTTGTCGCGGAGAAGGCGGCTACTTAATCAATAAAGATGGTGAGCGCTTCATGGAGCGTTATGCGCCCAACGCCAAAGACCTTGCTGGGCGCGACGTGGTCGCTCGATCGATGGTCCTTGAATTGCTCGAGGGAAGAGGGTGTGGCCCTGAGGGCGATCACGTTTTCCTCAAGCTGGATCATTTAGGTGAAGACGTGCTCGAAAGTCGTTTGCCTGGCATTTGCGAATTGTCGCGAACTTTTGCTCATGTCGATCCAGTGAAAGAGCCAATCCCTGTGGTCCCCACGTGTCACTACATGATGGGCGGCATACCCACCAACGTTCACGGTCAAGCTATCACTCAGGACGCGCAGGGCAACGATCAAATTATCCCCGGTTTGTATGCGTGTGGTGAGGTTGCCTGCGTCTCGGTTCACGGCGCGAATCGTTTGGGCGGCAATTCACTGCTCGATTTGGTTGTGTTTGGGCGAGCCTCAGGCTTATTTATTGAATCGGCTCTGCGAGACGGTATTGAGATGCAGGATGCATCTGATTCCGATATTGAGCGCGCGATGGTGCGTCTCAACCGTCTGAACGCGTCGAAAGGCGGCGAGCGAACAGCAGATCTCAGAAAAGAGATGCAGTCTATTATGCAAAACTATTTCGGTGTATTCCGTCGTGGTGATTACATGCAGAAAGGCGTTGAGATGCTGCAAGCACTTCGCCCTCGCATTGAAGCAGTGGCATTGGAAGATAAATCGAATGCCTTCAACACTGCGAGAATAGAAGCGCTCGAGCTTCAGAATCTGTTCGAAGTTGCAGAGGCGACGGCCATTTCTGCCGAAGTCAGAACCGAAAGTCGCGGTGCGCATGCTCGGGAAGATTATCAAGAGCGAGACGATGAGAACTGGCTGTGCCATTCGATGTACTACGCAGATACCAAGTCGGTGGGCAAGCGGGGCGTTAACTTTAAGCCGCGCACCGTGCCAACATTTGAACCTAAAATTCGTACTTATTAGAGGGCTGTAGGGATGTTAGAAGTCAGTATCTATCGATATAACCCAGAGACAGACAGTGCGCCGTTCATGCAAGACTTTCAGGTAGACACCGGTGGTAAAGACCTGATGGTGCTTGACGTATTAGAGCTTGTTAAGGCTCAGTACGATACTTCTGTGACGTATCGACGCTCCTGTCGTGAGGGTGTTTGCGGTTCAGATGGCGTCAATATCAACGGTAAAAATGGACTTGCGTGCATTACGCCAGTGTCCGAGGTGGCCAAAAAAGGCAAGTTGATCGTGCGACCATTGCCTGGGTTGCCAGTTATTCGAGATCTTATCATCGATATGAGCATGTTTTACGCGCAGTACGAGAAAGTTCAGCCCTATCTATTAAACGATACGCCAGCGCCTGGAATTGAGCGTCTCCAGTCGCCTGAAGATCGAGCCAAGTTAGATGGCTTGTACGAGTGCATTTTGTGCGCCTGTTGCTCGACCAGCTGCCCCTCGTTTTGGTGGAACCCAGATAAGTTTATCGGTCCAGCGGGGCTGCTTCAGTCTTACCGCTTTTTGGCGGACAGCAGAGACACGGCCACGGAAGAGCGGCTCGCTAACTTGGATGACCCGTTCAGCGTGTTCCGCTGTCACGGTATCCAGAACTGCGTCAATGTCTGCCCTAAAGGTCTCAATCCTACCAAGGCGATTGGCCACATTAAAAATATGCTACTGTCCAGAGAGGTGTAAGTCCTTTCAGGGGGCGTGAACGTCTGCGCCCCCGCATATTTTCCCAGTTTCCATCTCCCCTCGAAGCACCTTTGCTGTTATACTCTCGCCACGTTTTTTGGTTTTAAACTTTTGATTCCCCGGGCGGGCAACATGCACGATCACTCGATGGAGCACTTTAGGCGCAGCTCCCACATAGCGGGCGGTAATGCCGCCTATGTCGAAGACCTCTATGAGGCCTTTCTTATCGACCCTGACGCGGTTCCAAAACAATGGCAAGAGTACTTTCAGCAGCTTGCACAGAGTGGTAATGAACAGGTCGAAATCTTAGATACACCCCATTCTGCAATTCGCGATCAATTTGCTCGCATCTCTAAAATGCGAGTCCGTACCGAAGCTACTGTTGCAGGTGATGCTCAAGCGACCGAGTTCGAGCGCAAGCAGGTGCGCGTATTGCAGCTTATCTCAGCCTATCGGCAACGTGGACATCAGCGTGCTCGACTGGATCCGCTGAATCTCGTTCAACGTGATCAAGTACCAGATCTTGCTCTGCAGTTTCACCAATTGTCGACCGGCGATCTTGTGACCGCTTTCCAAACAGGTAGCCTGCACATCAGCAGAGACAGTGCGACTCTCGAAGAAATAGTAGATTGTCTTGAGTCGACCTACTGCGGCACGATTGGCGCCGAGTTTATGCATATCGTCGATACCGACGAGCGACATTGGGTCATGCAGCGAATGGAGTCTGTCCGCGCAAAGCCAGATTACAGTGCGGCTGTCCGTCGCCAGCTACTCGGAGAGTTGACCAAGGCTGAAGGACTCGAAAAGTCGCTCGGATCCAAGTATCCCGGTACCAAGCGCTTTGGTTTAGAAGGCGGGGAGTCACTCATTCCCGCACTGACCGAGATGATACAGCGCTTCGGTGCCTATCGAGCCAAAGAGATCGTTATTGGCATGGCGCACCGCGGCCGTTTGAATGTATTAATTAACATTCTCGGCAAAAAGCCTTCAGAATTGTTTGCAGAGTTCGAGGGCAGAATTGCCTATTCGACCTCGGGTGACGTGAAATACCACCAGGGGTTTTCGTCTAACATCATGACCCCAGGGGGTGAGTTACATCTGGCGCTCGCATTTAATCCCTCCCACTTAGAGATCGTATCACCGGTGGTAGAGGGCTCGGTTCGAGCCCGGCAGGATCGTTGGTCAGATTCAAGTGGTGAATTGGTCGTTCCGATCGTCATCCATGGTGATGCCTCATTTGCTGGGCAAGGTGTGGTGATGGAGACGTTCCAAATGTCTCAGACCCGCGCTTATTCAACTGGCGGCACCATCCATTTAGTCATCAATAATCAAGTCGGGTTTACCACCAGTGCTCGTGAAGATGCCCGATCCACCGAGTACTGTACTGATGTCGCCAAAATGGTGCAGGCCCCGATTTTCCACGTGAATGGCGATGACCCTGAAGCGGTGCTGTTTGTTACGCAGATGGCGGTAGACTACCGTCATCAGTTTGGCAAAGACGTTGTGATCGATCTGGTCTGCTACCGTCGTCGAGGTCACAACGAAGCAGATGAACCCTCTGTCACTCAGCCGGTGATGTACGCCAAAATTAAGAATCAAAGAACCACCCGGGATTTGTACGCGGAGCAGCTGATCGCAGAGGGCATCATCACCAAAGAGCAAGACGATGAGCTTGTGGCTGCCTACCGAGATTCCCTCGAACGGGGCGAGCCATTAGTTTCCGCTCTGGTGACCGAACCCAATACCTCGTTGTTTGTAAATTGGTCGCCGTATTTGAACCATCCGTGGGATTTAGCCAGTGACACTTCGCTCGAGTTGAGTTACTTGCAAGCGCTCGGTACGAGAATCAATGAAGCCCCAGACGGGTTTTCAGTCCAAAGGCAGGTGGGAAAAATACTAGAAGATCGACGTAAGATGGCTGCTGGCGCTTTACCTATTAATTGGGGCGCGGCAGAAATACTGGCTTACGCAACGCTATTAGACGCGGGATATCCCGTGAGACTCACAGGTCAGGATGTCGGTAGAGGTACTTTCTCGCATCGACATGCCGTGTTGCATAGCCAGAAAGACGGCGAAAGATATGTGCCATTACAGCATGTTAGCGACGAACAGGCTGACTTTACCATCCACGATTCCCTGCTGTCAGAAGAAGCTGTGCTCGCCTTCGAATACGGCTACGCCACTACGGCGCCGACTGGGTTAGTGATTTGGGAGGCCCAGTTTGGTGATTTTGCCAACGGCGCTCAAGTGGTTATCGATCAGTTCATTACCAGTGGCGAACACAAGTGGGCGCGCCTGTGCGGCTTGACCATGTTGTTACCGCACGGTTACGAGGGTCAAGGACCCGAGCACAGCTCTGCGCGACTCGAGAGGTTCATGCAACTGTGTGCTGAAAAAAACATACAGGTCTGTATCCCGAGCACGCCTGCACAAATTTATCATTTGATCCGGCGTCAGGCGGTTAGGCCATTGCGGAAGCCTCTCGTGGTGATGTCGCCCAAAAGTCTGTTGCGCCACAAAGAGGCGGTATCAACGCTTGAAGATCTCGCCTCTGGCGAGTTTCAACTGGTGATTCCTGAAATCGATACGCTTGCGACAACCGAGGTGAAGCGTGTGATTCTGTGTGCTGGCAAAGTGTATTACGAATTGTTGGCGGAGCGCAGAAGTCGCGGTATCGATAACATTGCGATCGTTCGGATTGAGCAAATGTATCCGTTCCCTGAATCTAAACTGGTCGAGATCCTGCGGGAATACCCGAACCTGGACGACGTAGTTTGGTGTCAAGAAGAGCCTATGAACCAAGGCTGCTGGTATGCCTCTCAGCACCACATGCGACGCAGTCTCGATGTGTTGGGTAATGGACTGAACGTGCGTTACGTGGGACGCGAGCCCTCAGCGGCACCCGCCGCAGGATACATGGCATTGCACACGCGACAGCAGGAAGCCTTAATCAACGAAGCACTTGCTGAATTTATTTAGTCGATCACTTAATAGTGTATGTAAGGATATTTGAATGACGATAGAACTAAAAGCACCCGCGTTTCCCGAGTCGGTGGCGGATGGTGAGGTGGCGACTTGGCATAAAGCTGAGGGTGACACTGTGGCGCGCGACGAGCTCATCGTAGAAATTGAGACCGATAAAGTCGTTATGGAAGTTGTAGCGCCGGTCGATGGCGTTTTGACCAGTATCAAAGCAGCGGCTGGAACTGTTGTTAACAGTGAGCAGTTACTTGCATTGATTGAGCCCGGTGATATTACTCAAGCCAGTGGAACGTCGCGTAAAGTCGAGAGTGCAGATACGAGTCAGGCGACGAAGGGCGCAGCTCCTGCCGCGTCCGGCCAAGGTATTGGCCCTGCAGCTCGCACCTTGCTCGAAGAGCACAAGTTAGATGCGACAGCCGTTAAAGGGACGGGCAAGGGCGGTCGAATCACTAAAGAAGACGTAGTCGCTCACCTAGCGACTGCAACCGTGGCGACGCAGTCGACAGCTGCAAGCGCGCCGAGCACGCCAAGCAATAGTGGCGGGGCGGGGCCGAGTGGTGAGCGAGTCGAGAAGCGGGTCCCGATGACGAGAATGCGAACTAAGATCGCTGAGCGTCTGCTAGAAGCAACTCAACAAACCGCCATGCTGACCACGTTTAACGAGGTCAATATGGCTCCCTTAATGGAGCTTCGTCGCAAGTATAAGGATCAGTTTGAGAAGACGCATAACGGTACCCGCTTAGGTTTTATGGGGTTCTTTGTCAAGGCAGCTTGCGAGGCACTAAAACGTTTCCCAGAAGTCAATGCCTCCATTGACGGCAGTGACGTTGTTTATCACGGATACCAAGATATCGGAGTAGCGGTCTCGACCTCGAATGGTCTCGTTGTTCCTGTGCTGCGTGATGCAGATTTCATGAGCATTGCGGACGTCGAAGCAAAGATTAAAGAGCTTGGTATCCGTGCTCGCGATAATAAATTGACCATTGATGACATGACGGGAGGCACTTTTACCGTCACGAACGGTGGTGTGTTCGGATCATTGATGTCGACGCCAATCCTTAATCCGCCACAAACTGGGATTTTAGGTATGCATAAAATCCAAGATCGACCGATGGCGGTCGATGGTCAAGTGGTGATATTGCCCATGATGTATCTTGCTCTGTCTTATGATCATAGATTGATCGACGGCAAAACCGCGGTACAGTTTTTGGTTGCAGTGAAAGATTTAATCGAGGATCCGGCGCGGATACTTCTCCAGTTATAGGTTAAGTTAAGCCATTAACAAACTGATTTAACGGTGTTTTTATGTCTAAGAAGTACGAGATAGTTGTCATAGGTAGTGGGCCCGCTGGTTATGTTGCTGCAATCAAAGCGGCTCAATTAGGGTTTACTACTGCCTGCGTAGAGCGCTGGGTCGATGATTCGGGTGGGGTTAAACTTGGAGGCACCTGCCTCAATGTTGGTTGCATCCCTTCTAAGGCCTTGCTCGACAGTTCGCATAAGTTTGCGATGGCGGGTCACGAGTTTAGCCAACATGGCATTCAAGTGACTAAGCCTAAGATCGATGTCGCCGCTATGATGGCTCGAAAAAATGCGATCGTGAATCAGCTAACTGGTGGTATCGGTGGGTTGTTTAAGCACAATGGAGTCACTGCGATTATCGGTAACGCGCGGGTGTTATCTCATCATCGCGTTGAAGTGACAGCGCCCGACGGTGAAGTGACGGTGGTTGAGGCGGATCACGTTATTATTGCTGCAGGATCTACGCCTATTGCAATTCCACCTGCACCAGTCGACGGTCAAGTGATTGTCGATTCAACCGGTGCCTTGGAGTTCGATCAAGTCCCTAAACGTTTGGGCGTTATTGGCGCTGGCGTGATTGGTCTCGAGCTTGGTAGTGTCTGGGGAAGGTTGGGCTCAGAGGTGGTTGTTCTAGAGGCCATGGATGCCTTCTTACCGATGATGGATCTTACTATCGCCAAGGAGTCCGAAAAGCTCTTTAGAAAACAAGGTCTTGATATTCGCATGGGTGCGCGTGTGACGGGTACCGTGGTGAAGCGCAACAAGGTCGAAGTCACATTTTTAACCGCGGAGGGTGAGCAAACGGAGATTTTCGATAAGCTCATTGTGGCTGTGGGACGACGACCTGTTTCAGAGGAGTTATTGAGCTCTGACTCAGGTGTGACTCTGGACGAACGAGGCTTCATTTATGTCGATGAGTTCTGTCAAACCGAAGCTCCTAATGTCTACGCCGTTGGGGACGTCGTGCGCGGCCCTATGCTGGCACACAAGGGCTCCGAGGAAGGTGTCATGGTGGTCGAGCGGATCGCAGGCAAGCCCGTTCAGGTCAACTACGACTGCATTCCTAGCGTTATCTACACCCACCCTGAAATAGCAGCAGTTGGCAAGACTGAGCAAGAGCTCAAGGCGGAGGGTGCCAATTACAAAGTGGGTACCTTTCCTTTTGCTGCCAGTGGGCGTGCGCTCGCTACAAGCGACTCGGATGGTTTAGTAAAAATGATTGCTTGTGCCGACACAGACAGAGTCTTGGGTTGCCATATCGTTGGCCCTAGTGCTGCGGATCTGGTTCAGCAAGTGGTGATTGCCATGGAGTTTGGATCGAGTACAGAGGATTTGGCGCTTACCGTATTCGCCCACCCAACGGTATCCGAGGCGGTACATGAAGCTGCTTTGGCTGTAGATGGCCACGCAATCCATATTGCTAATCGCAAAAAACGTTAACATCAACACATCGCCAGCGCTATGTACGATAATGCGGACGCTAATCAAATCGCAGGCGGTGTTGTCACCGCTTTTTAAGAGAACCTAAGGAACTCAGGAATTATGAATCTTCACGAATACCAAGGTAAGCAGCTGTTTGCTGAATATGGTTTGCCGGTCTCGGTCGGTTACGCCGTTGATACTCCAGAGGATGCAGTTGCGGCTGCTGAAAAAATCGGTGGCGACATGTGGGTCGTGAAAGCGCAGGTCCATGCGGGCGGTCGTGGTAAGGCCGGTGGCGTAAAGCTGGTGAAAACCACTGAGGAAGTCTCTGAATTCGCCAAAAAGTGGCTTGGACAACGTTTGGTGACTTACCAAACGGACGAGCTCGGACAACCTGTTTCGAAGATTTTGGTGGAGTCTTGCACCGATATCGCCGAGGAGCTCTATTTGGGTGCTGTCGTCGATCGTAGCTCACGGCGTATCGTATTCATGGCCTCAACCGAGGGTGGTGTTGAGATCGAGAAAGTTGCCGAGGAAACACCCGAGAAAATTCTGCGCGCAATCATTGATCCGCTGGTCGGACCACAGCCTTTCCAAGGTCGAGATCTTGCGTTCAAGCTGGGGTTAGAAGGCGATCAAGTGAAGCAGTTCGTTAAGATTTTCATGGGGCTCGCCAAGTTATTTGTGGACAAGGATTTGGCCCTCATTGAGATCAACCCCTTGGTGATTACTGAAGAGGGTAATCTTCATTGCTTAGATGCGAAGTTAGGGGTTGATGGCAATGCAATGTACCGTCAGAAGGCGTTGTCCTTAATGCATGACCCGAGTCAAGAGGATGAACGAGAGGCACACGCGGCGCGCTGGGAACTCAATTATGTTGCGCTCGATGGCGATATCGGTTGTATGGTTAACGGCGCCGGTCTTGCGATGGGCACCATGGATATTGTCAAGTTGCACGGCGGTGCCCCTGCCAACTTCTTAGATGTAGGTGGTGGCGCGACCAAGGAGCGCGTGTCCGAAGCGTTCAAGATTATTCTTTCAGATGACAATGTAAAAGCCGTACTTATCAACATTTTTGGTGGCATTGTGCGCTGCGATCTGATCGCAGAGGGCGTGATTGGCGCAGTAGAGGAAATTGGAGTCAAAGTGCCCGTAGTGGTGAGACTCGAGGGCAATAACGCCGAGCTTGGGCAGCAAGTGCTGGCCGACTCAGGACTCAATATTATAGCAGCCACTAGCTTGACCGATGCAGCCGAGCAAGTGGTTGCTGCTGCAAAAGGGGCTGCATAATGAGCATACTGATCAACCGTGAGACCAAAGTGATTTGCCAGGGATTCACTGGCTCACAGGGTACTTTTCATTCAGAGCAAGCCATTGCTTATGGTACTAAGATGGTGGGTGGCGTGACGCCTGGTAAGGGTGGTCAACAACATCTTGGATTGCCGGTATTCAACACGGTGAGCGAAGCGGTCGCGGCAACAGGTGCGGAAGCGTCGGTTATCTACGTCCCCGCGCCATTCTGCAAAGACTCTATTTTAGAGGCTGCGTTTGGTGGCATTCAGTTAATCGTGTGCATCACTGAAGGCATTCCTACGCTTGATATGCTTGAGGCCAAAGTGAAATGCGATGAACTGGGAGTCCGTCTTATCGGCCCTAACTGTCCTGGCGTGATAACGCCTGGCGAGTGCAAAATTGGGATTATGCCAGGTCATATTCATTTGCCGGGCAGAGTGGGTATCGTATCGCGCTCAGGGACGCTCACCTACGAGGCGGTAAAGCAAACCACAGACGCGGGCTTTGGTCAGTCGACTTGTGTCGGTATTGGCGGCGATCCTATTCCAGGCTCGAACTTCATCGATATCCTTACTCTGTTTGAGCAAGACCCAAAAACAGAGGCGATTGTTATGATCGGCGAGATTGGTGGCACGGCCGAAGAAGAGGCCGCGGCCTTCATTAAAGCCAATGTGAGCAAGCCGGTGGTGTCTTACATCGCAGGTGTTACTGCGCCCAAGGGTAAGCGTATGGGTCATGCTGGCGCTATTATTAGTGGCGGCAAAGGCACAGCAGATGAAAAGTTCGCTGCCTTAGAAGACGCTGGTGTGACTACTGTGCGCTCACTAGCAGATATCGGCAAGGCATTGAAGCAAAAGACCGGGTGGTAAACGCCCAACAGCCTCATCAAGGCACCCGCTTTGATGAGGCTTCCTCTTGAAAACCTCTCGATCGTCCCCATTGAATAACCATCGAAGTGTTATTTTTAGGGAAGCGTTATGTCCAAAGAAAAGATCAAAGATACAGCCAAGGAAACCTTAGGTTTTCAAACAGAAGCCAAGCAGCTTTTGCAGCTGATGATTCACTCGTTATATTCCAACAAAGAAATTTTCTTGCGTGAGCTTATTTCTAACGCCTCTGATGCCATTGATAAGCTTCGCTTTGAGTCACTCGATAACGAAGCCTTGCTAGAAGGCGAAACTGACTATCAAATTCGTATTTCCGTCGATAAAGACGCGAACACACTCACCATCTCAGATAACGGGATTGGTATGACGAAAGAGGATGCAATTGCGCACCTCGGTACCATCGCGAAATCGGGTACAGCCCAGTTCTTGCAGAACCTGACTGGCGATCAAAAGAAAGATTCCCAGCTAATCGGACAGTTTGGTGTCGGATTCTACTCCGCCTTCATTGTGGCCGACCGAGTTGAGGTGTTTACCCGCAGAGCGGGCTCATCGGCCTCAGAGGGCGTGCTATGGGAATCACAAGGCGAATCTGACTTTTCTGTTGAAACCGTGGCACAAGCCCACAAAGGGACTTCGGTTGTTTTGCACTTGAAGAAGGATTGCGCAGACTTCGCTGATCAGTGGCGCGTCCGGAGCGTGGTCAAGAAATATAGCGATCACATTTCCGTCCCGGTCATGATGGCGAAAACTAAGGCCGAGGAAGATGCGAGTGACGATGTTGAGTGGGAAGCAGTGAACTCTGCGACAGCGTTATGGACTCGTTCAAAAACCGAGGTCTCTGACGACGACTATAAAGCGTTTTACAAGCACATCTCACACGATTTTGAAGACCCTCTCACGTGGAGTCACAACAAGGTAGAAGGGAAGCTCGAGTACACCAGTCTGTTGTATATTCCGAAGCAGGCACCTTTCGATTTATGGAATCGGGAAATGGCCAGGGGACTCAAGCTCTACGTTCAGCGCACCTTCATTATGGACGAGGCCGATCAATTTTTGCCAATGTATCTCAGATTTGTGAAAGGTGCCGTCGATTCTAATGACCTGCCATTAAACGTATCTCGAGAAATTTTACAGCGAGATGGTGCGGTAGAAAATATGAAGACAGCACTGACTAAGCGCGTGCTGGATATGCTGGCAAAGCTGTCAAAGAAAAAGGACTATGCGGATTTCTGGTCAACGTTTGGGGCGGTGATCAAAGAGGGATTGGGAGAGGATTTCTCGAACAAGGAGAAAATTGCTAAGCTCCTGCGGTTTAGCACCACGCACACGGGTGAATCGAAGCAGGATCAATCCCTCGACGATTACGTAAGTCGAATGAAAGAGGGGCAGGATAAGATCTTCTACATTTTCGCTGAGAACCACAAAACGGCTGCCCATTCCCCGCATCTTGAATTCTTCAAGAAAGAGGGCATTGAAGTCTTGCTGTTAAGCGATCGAATCGATGATTGGGCGATGATGCAGCTTGCTGAATATGATGGCAAGAAGTTACAAGATGTGGCCAAAGGTGATCTGACCGAAGCCAGCGACGACGCGAAAAAAGCCCAGGAATCGCTGAATCAAGAGAGCCAAGGCTTAGTTGAAAGAATGCAGAGTTGCTTGTCAGACCATGTGGCGGAGGTTAGGGCCTCGGTAAGACTCATCGAATCGCCGACTTGTTTGGTCGTGGGCGACTACGATATGGGGGCACAGATGCGTCGCATCATGGAGGCGGCGGGGCAGGCCGTTCCCGCTACTAAGCCTATCCTCGAGATCAACCCTCAGCATCCGCTCTTACGGATGCTTGATGCAGAGGCCGACGAGGATAAGTTCAAAGATCTGGCAGAAGTCTTGTTCAATCAAGCCCAACTGGCTGAGGGAGGGCAGCTCGATGACCCTGCGAACTACGTGCGTAAGCTCAACGCGCTGCTCCTTCAGTTAAGCACCTGACGCGGCGCCGCTTTAGCTCAGGTAATCATGGGCGTGAGTGCTCAGATCGACTACACTTAGACGTCATTTGTATAAGGGGTTGTCATGCTATCGAGTCACCGATCGATATTGTTATGGATAGCGATTTGTGCGGTATTCAGTGTCCGCAGTGTGCAGGCTACCGACTCCGTCTGGACAGATCTCAGCGCCTTCCCGCACGCAGAGCTAACCCTGGAGTCGACCCAAAGTGTGCAAGATTACGAAGTGGGTCTAGAGGCACTCCAGAAACGTCTTGGGGAATGGGGCTTCAGGGAAAGTCTGCGAGTTTCGGGTGAGCTTGAGCGCAAGACCTACGCCATTATTGATGGGTTCGACGCCCGTGAGATCCTGAATGATCGAGTGCTGATAGCTTCGCAACAGTCTGATGTGACCACTCTGTTTCAATGTACTGGACGTGATTGTGGGAGAGCGGTGCAGTGGGCTAATCTGGTGTTTGGGTATCGATTATTGTACGGCCAAGAGAATGAGCAGCGCTATTGGATTGGCGCTCAACTTCGAGAGGAGAGTTCGCGTATATTCTTAGGGTACAGTGCGTTCCGAACGGCTTCTCGGCAGTATTTGCACCTGGAGACAATCACGCTAAGCGATGATGAGCTTTTGCGTGAGATCATTGAGCGGGACTCGCTTGAGCCCTGAGGCTGAAGCAACCGTCCCATGACCCTAGCGGCGCCCATTTCCTTAATCGAGGCTATTGAGCAAGTTGAGCACACGCTGACTGATGCTGAAGTGTTTCTCGGGCACGGCACGGATAACCCATGGGATGAGGCCGTGTTCTTAGTGCTAGGCGCGACGGGTCGACCGCTCCATACGGACGCAGAGTCTGGGGCAGATCAGCTCACGCAAGATGAATGTCAGCAGATCGATCAATGGCTCCTAAAACGCTGTGTCGATAGATTGCCTCTCCCTTATATTGCCGGTCGGGTTTGGTTTGCTGGTCTTGAATTTATCTGTGACCAGCGAGCCCTCGTGCCGCGCTCACCGATTGCTCAATTGATTGAAAATCAGTTCTCTCCGTGGTGGCGTGAAGTTGCAAGTCCCAAAATTTTGGATCTTTGCTGCGGTGGAGGGTCGCTGGGGATTTTGAGCGCACTCGCTTTCCCTAATGCTTCAGTGGTTCTGGCGGACATCGATACTGATGCCTTGGCCTTAGCGCGTGAAAATGTTCAGCTGCATAATTTGGCGGATAGAGTTGAGCTGATCGAGTCAGACGTGCTCTCGTCGATCCCGGATACGCTGTTTGATGTCATTATTTGCAACCCGCCCTATGTTGATTCGACAGACATGGAAGCATTGCCGATTGAATATCGCCATGAGCCATCACAGGCGTTAGCCTCAGGTAGTGATGGGTTAGATTTTACTCGGCTGTTACTCGCTCAGTTACCTCGGGTGATGCATGCCAGTACTATCGTAGTGCTAGAACTGGGCAATAGCTGGGAGCATTTTGAAGCCTTATTTCCGCAGACCGCGCTCATCTGGCTCGAGTTTGAACACGGGGGCTGGGGTGTTTGTGTGCTTACTCTGGACGAGGTCGAAGAACTTGGGCGTCAGCTTCGCTAACACGGTATACTGCGCTTTTTGCGCGCAAGGTTGAGCTTATGTCGGGTAATAGCATAGGTAAATTGTTTACGGTCACCACCTTTGGTGAGAGTCATGGACCAGCCATCGGCTGCATCGTAGATGGCTGCCCACCCGGATTGTCACTCAGCGCAGACGATCTCCAAGTTGATTTAGATCGTCGCAAGCCTGGCACCTCACGCTATACCACTCAAAGAAAAGAAGACGACGAAGTGGAAATTCTCTCCGGCGTCTTCGAAGGTGTTACCACCGGCACCTCGATTGGGCTGCTGATTCGCAACAAAGACCAAAAATCGAAAGACTACTCGTCAATTGCCAACACTTTCCGACCGGCGCATGCCGATTATACCTATCAGCAAAAGTTTGGCGTTCGGGATTATAGAGGAGGCGGCCGGTCCTCCGCTCGCGAGACGGCCATGCGAGTTGCTGCGGGCGGTATTGCTAAGAAATACTTGCGCGAAGTGTTCGGAGTACAGGTCAGGGGATATTTGGCGCAACTAGGCCCCATTAAGGCCGAGACTCTGCAGTGGGACTGTGTCGAAACCAACCCATTTTTCTGCCCCGATCCCACCAAGATCGATGCTATGGCCGAGTTTATGAAGGCGCTGAATAAAAAAGGCGACTCTATTGGTGCTCGGATTAACGTGGTGGCGAGCGGTGTCCCCGCGGGGTGGGGTGAACCGGTATTCGATCGTTTAGATGCTGATATTGCAGCAGCTATGATGGGAATAAATGCGGTTAAGGGCGTTGAGGTTGGTGATGGTTTTGCTGTGGTTGAACAAAAGGGGAGTGAGCACCGAGATGAGCTAACCCCCTCTGGTTTCATGAGCAATCATGCTGGCGGTGTTCTCGGCGGAATTTCCTCGGGTCAAGATATCACAGTGAGTCTCGCCTTAAAGCCGACCTCGAGCATCCGTATTCCGGGCGCATCAATAGACGTTCACGGGGCACCTCAAGAGGTGATTACGACCGGTCGGCACGATCCATGTGTTGGTATTCGCGCCACGCCGATCGCCGAGGCGATGCTGGCTATTGTGTTGCTTGATCATGCCTTGCGTCATCGTGGTCAGAACGCCGAAGTTCGGTCTATCACTCCGTCGATAACGCCATAGCTCAACGCGTGAGATCCTATCCACACGTTCGCCTGTCGACTTTTTATTTATTCTATTTTGCGATTTTAGGCATTTTGCTGCCATTTTGGCCGCTTTACCTGCAGTCTATTGGGATGACAGCAGGCGATATTGGTGTCTTGATGGCAGTACTAATGACTACGCGTATCGTATCGCCAATCATTTGGGGCAAGCTAGGAGATAGCGTGCCAAGAAGAATGCTGGTGGTGCAGTGGGGCAGCTTCGCTGCTGCGCTGATCTTTGTGGGTGTGTTTTTTACTGAACAGATGCGCTTTTTAGTTTGGGTAGTAGCCGGCTACAGTTTTTTTTGGAATGCGGTGTTACCGCAATTCGAAGTGATCACCCTGAATCATTTAGACGATCATCACCACCGCTATAGCCAAGTCAGGGTCTGGGGATCAGCAGGGTTTATCGGTGCTGCGGTCGGTCTCGGTTGGTACTTCAATGCCGCTCCCATTAGCCATGTTCCCGCTTTATTGCTCGGCTGTTTCGTGGCTTTGTGGTTGCTGTCACTGTCGATAGCAAGCCCCAAGCAAAAGCTGGGCGAGCAGCACTCGAATGCCCCTTTGAGCGTTTTGCTCAATCGTCCTTTCATTGGGTTTATGCTGGCCTGTTTACTCTTACAGCTAGCGCATGGACCGTATTACACCTATTTTTCTCTGTATGTTGAATCCGCGGGTTACAACAAAACCCAAACTGGGGTGTTTTGGGCGCTCGGAGCAGTGAGTGAAATGTTTGTTTTTATGCTGATGCACCGAATACTGCCACGATTCGGCGCGGTGGTGCTGTTTCAATGGGCGCTTGCCTTGTCAGTGATTCGATGGATTTTGCTCGATCAATTCGTCGGTAATTTGGCGATGTTGCTGATAGTACAGTTGCTCCATGCCGGCACGTTTGGTTTGTTTCATGCGAGTAGCATTGAACTGTTGCGACAACATGTGCCTGGTAATTTATCTGGGCAGGGGCAGGCTTTGTACAGCATGATTAGCTACGGTGTCGGCGGCGCTCTTGGCGCGTTGCTCAGTGCGGTTTTATGGCCATTGAATCCGTCTTATGCCTTTTGGATGGCCAGTATCGCGAGTATTATCGCTCTACTAATTTCTCGTAGGCTAATGGTGAATCAACTATGGCATCACGCAAGCGGAAGCTGAGAGTCGCTCGCACTATTGTCCTCGGCATTGTTGCTGTGGTGGCTCTTTTTTGGGGTGCGATCGATATTGTCGGGGCCGATGTAGGTGTTCTGATCGAAGCATTGCTGACTTCGATCGTTACTCTTTTCTTGGTCGTCGCTGCCGCAGCGATCACTGTATTAGTGTGGCAAACGATTAAACGATGGTTGGCAGGCTCACGCTCTGACGATTAGTCGATCTCGAAGTCAATATCGATTGTCATTTCATCTGCAATCGCTGTTAGCCGCGCTTCGAGCTCTTGCTCGTCGACTGTGCTTGGCAGTGCGACCTGCAGTGCGGCGTGGAATAGTGGCTCGTTAGTCATGGGGGCGGGCACAATGTCGCTTTCGAATGACAACACATTAATGGCCCTCTGGGCGAGTGATTGCGACACTTCGCGAACGATACCGGGGCGGTCGGGCCCGATAATAGACAGGGAAGCGGTGCCTCCCGAATAGGAAGGCTGCGTGCCTGCCTCGGTAACACGAACGCTCAAACCTCGATCAGATAGCCTCTTTAAGCTTTCCTCTAAGGCCCCAGACTCAGCCGTGGGTATAGTTACTAGAACAATTCCAGCAAATTTCCCGGCTAGGTGTGAGAGTTGACTGGTTTGCCAGTTGCCGCCATGGAGGGCGATCTGTTCTGCAATCGCGTCGACGAGTCCGGGTTGGTCGTCACCAATGATGCTTAGCAGGTAAGGTTTCAGCATGGATTCATCCACAAGTTGTCCGAAAGAAGTTATAGTAGAGCGTGTCATGCCAATGTGCAAAAGGAGAGTGCCATGGAATCAGTAATACGTCTTAATCGCGAGATCTTCGTTAATATGCTGCTGGCTCTCTTGCTGGTTGCATCCAGTTTGACCACAGCTGCGACAGATTGGGCCACTGTGCTTGCGGGAGAGCACCGCTCTGAATCGAATCGCGCGCGGGACAGCTTTCGTAACCCCGCACAAACACTCGAGTTTTTTGGTGTGACACCCAGTAGCGTTGTCGTTGAAATGTATCCTGGTGGGGGCTGGTATACCGAGGTGTTAGCACCCGTACTAGCAAAAGAAGGTACCTTGTACGCGGCGCAGTTTGGCATCAATGATTCAGCCTATGCCCGCCGAGCAATGGGTTCTTTCTTAACGAAGATTGGCACTCAGGACGATATTTACGGCAATGTTATCATTACTGAATTCAGTCCTAGCTCCTCAACTGCTATGGCCCCCGATGGCACAGCAGACGTCGTACTTTCATTTCGAAATATTCATTCTTGGATTCGCCTTAACTCGGTTGAGCGAGCTTTTATGGCTGCCTACACAGCACTAAAGCCTGGCGGTATTTTCGGAGTTGTTCAACATAGAAGCGATCCAGGTCGCAGTCTTGAAGATATGAAATCCTCAGGTTACGTCACAGAAGCCTTTGTTATTGAGATGGCCGAACTGATAGGTTTCGAACTCGTAGGCCAGTCCGAAGTCAACGCCAATTCGCGGGACACCAAAGATTATGAGAACGGGGTTTGGACGTTACCACCGTCATATCGCATGGGTGATACTGATCGAGACAAGTATACTGCAATTGGCGAAAGTGACAGAATGACACTTAAGTTTCAGAAGCCACTCTGAACGATAGCGTCATGACCCAGTTAGATGCTCGTGGCTTAGTTTGCCCAGAACCCATTATGTTATTGCACCAAGCGATGCATAGGGCACAAAAAGGCGACGAGTTTAGTGTCTTGACGACAGATCCTGCAGCGCTCCGAGATGTACCTCAGTTTTGTCGGTTCTTGGGGCATACGCTGCTGGCGACAGAGTCACGCGATCAATACGTTGAGTTTCACTTGCGAGTCGGTACTGATGGTAACGGCCATTGAACTAGCAGATGCTTTTAACGCCGGCATGGGGCAACGGTATGCGGTACGTTTGTGCGGTGGCGCTGAAGAGCCGTTCTATAAAGCGGCGTCGGAGTCTACACCCTATGCCACGATTGTTTACCGAGCCGACTATCTAAGAAGTGCACTGCACGAACTCGCGCATTGGTGCATTGCGGGAACGGTGCGCAGAGGTTTGGATGACTATGGCTATTGGTATGAAGCAGATGGACGGTCCTTCGAGCAGCAGCTTGCATTTATGCCGGTAGAGGCTAAGCCTCAGGCTCTGGAATCGATATTCTGTCGAGTGCTCGGCATTCCTTTTCAAGTCAGCCTCGATAATCTTGAAAATGGATTCACTCGTGCAGTCACCCAACAATTCGCCGACCAAGTCAGCGATGAGGTGCTTAGGTTACGTGCAATCGTGTGGCCACAACGTTGGCTAGAGTTGCAAGAACTCTTGCTTCAGCTTGCCGAGAGTTATTCAGCATTTCACGAAAATCAGTGCCATACCCAGCGCGCATGAGCTTGATTCAGTGAATATCGTGGCTGACCACAATATCCCCGGCCTTGAGCAGCTGTTAGGGCACTTGGGTGAAATCACGGCGTTAGACGGTCGTAGCATTTCTCGACGTGATTTGTTAACAGCAGACGCGTTATTGGTTCGTTCCGTGTCTCGAGTCGATGAAGTACTTCTAAAGGATACCCCTGTCAGGTTTGTCGGCTCAGCTACTGCCGGTCATGATCACATCGATATGGAGTATCTCAAGAGCACGGGACGACATTTTGCCCTCGCGTCGGGAAGTAATGCTCAGTCGGTTGTCGAGTATGTATTTGCCGCCCTCGCTGAAATCGGAGCGACTCTAGACGCTCTGTGTGAAGGTCATTCAAGTCTTGGCGTCATTGGCTATGGGAATGTCGGTCAGCGACTCGTTAGTGTGGCTCGCACACTCGGTATTTCGGTACTGGTTTACGATCCTTATATTAAGCAGTGCCCAGTGAGTGCCTCTTTCGAGCAAGTGATGCGCTGTGACGTCGTATCTCTGCATTGCGCGTTGAGCCAAGAGGGTCGCTTTCCGAGTTGGCATCTGCTGAACAGACAAGTGCTCACCACGTTACGACCCGAACAAGTTCTTATTAACGCGGCTCGCGGAGGTATCATCGACGAAACCGCTTTGCTCGAACGAGCGTCCCGGGGTGGACCGAGCTTGATCGTTGATTGCTGGGAGGGAGAACCGTGTATCAGTGAAGCACTCATAGAACAAGCTTCTTTGGCAACGCCCCACGTAGCTGGTTATAGTAAGGATGGCAAGTGGCGTGGTACTCAAATGCTTGGTGAAGCGCTAACCTCATTCTTACGTTTAGAGGGAGGAAATGCCGGCATCGGTCTGCCCAGCGTGAGTGTTCAGTTAGGTGAACACCACTCAATGGCACAAGCAGTGAGACTGTTGTTGGAGCAGGTATACGATATTACGACTGATGATGCACTGCTACGCCGGGCCCTGCGCGATTCTGGTGGCGTAGAGCGAGGACGACAGTTTGATCGCTTGCGACGGGATTATCGTGAGCGACGTGAGCTGTTTGGTGCACAGCTTCACTGTGATGCCCCCAGTGAGTGGATCGCGTGTGTTGCTAAAGCTTTTCAACTTGAGCGGAAGGATTCATGACAATGGACGATACAAGCATTGATTGGCGAACGAAACTCAGCCCGCAAGCGTATGATGTGTGCTGTCTAAAAGGAACCGAGCGGCCCTTTACGGGCGAGTTCTGGAATCACTCAGCGAAAGGGGTTTATCACTGCGTTTGCTGCAACACCCCATTGTTCGTGTCGGATACCAAATTCGATGCAGGTTGTGGTTGGCCCAGTTTTTTTGAGCCGTTGCGTCCCGGCGTATTGCGAGAAGAAACGGATACCACTCATGGCATGATCCGGACAGAGGTGATGTGCGATCAGTGTGGCGCCCATTTAGGGCACGTTTTTCCCGACGGTCCCCAACCCACTGGCTTGCGATTTTGCATTAATAGCGTATCGCTAACGTTCGAGGCGAGCGGTTCTGAAGAAGGTCGTAATGAGAGCTGAAAGTTCTTGATTTGATCAATGCTTGGAGCGGGAAACCGGGTTCGAACCGGCGACCTCAACCTTGGCAAGGTTGCGCTCTACCAACTGAGCTATTCCCGCACATCGTGCTATTTCATTGATTAAGTGGCGTCCCCTAGGGGGTTCGAACCCCTGTTACCGCCGTGAAAGGGCGGTGTCCTAGGCCACTAGACGAAGGGGACGCAAAGGACTTAACCAAGTGGCGCGAATTGTAGGGAGCGAGCGTGATTGAGTCAAGGGTATGAGATGACTTATTGCAATTTTTTTAGGGATTCCTTGCTCGCTTCCCAGTCAAAAGGCTTACCCTGACTCTCGGCACTATAGCGAAGCTCGTCAAGCGCCTGATAGGCCTGAATTTCCTCGTCTGGCATGAAATGAAGGCAATCACCACCCAGAAAAAACAGGATGTCGCGCGGGAATAGGGGGGTTAAATCAGCAAAGTGAATGAAAAGTGTGTTCACTTGATCTGTAATCTCGTCAAGCTTCAAAGGATGGGCCTCTAAGAGAGCTGACGTTCGTTGACACCACAACTTAAAGGGGTGCTGCGGATCAAGGGCACCAGATTGAGTGCTGATCGTTCTGACGAACTCAGAAAATTGTTTTACCAACTGGGTATGATACGGAGATTGATTCATCTGACGGTCGTTTCTCTTGACGTAAGGCGTTACAATGCCGTCCTCCATTTTGTTGGGAAACGACCGCGCTATGATACCAGCTCTAGAAATAGAAAACCTCAGCAAAACCTACGGGAGCGGCTTCAATGCGCTCAAGGGTATCAGTTTGTCTGTTGCGCAGGGCGACTTCTTCGCACTGCTGGGCCCCAATGGTGCTGGGAAATCGACCACCATAGGGATTATCTGTTCCTTGGTCGCCAAAAGTAGTGGTTCCGTTCGAGTCCACGGAGTGGATATCGATGTTGATTTCGCCTTGGCAAAGAAGTACATCGGTATCGTACCGCAAGAGTTCAATTTCAACGTTTTTGAGAAAGCGAGAGATATCCTATTAACACAGGCCGGATACTATGGGATTCCGCGAGCGCTAGCTGAAGAAAGGGCCGATTACTATTTGAAGAAACTGGGCCTGTGGGAAAAGCGCGATGTGGTGTCACGGATGCTCTCTGGCGGAATGAAGCGTCGTCTTATGATCGCGAGAGCTCTGATTCATGAGCCCAAGTTGTTGATTCTCGACGAGCCTACAGCCGGTGTTGATATCGAGATGCGTCGAGCAATGTGGGAGTTCTTGCAAGAGATTAACAGCGGTGGAACCACCATTATTTTGACCACACATTATCTAGAGGAAGCGGAAGCCTTGTGTCGCAATATTGCGATTATCAATCATGGCGAAATTGTCGAGAACACGTCGATGAAAACGCTTTTAAGACGCCTCCAGCGCGAGGTCTTTATATTTGATTGCGGGCATGAGCTTCCCGAGAACGTTGTGGTTGAAGGGTTCCTTGTGCGTCGAGTCGATGCTCACACGCTTGAAGTCGAGGTTCAAAAAGGTCAGCAATTGAATGAAGTTTTCCAAGCGTTGAGTGCGAGCGGGATTGGCGTTCAGAGCATGCGCAATCGCGCCAATCGGCTTGAAGAAATGTTTGTTAATCTGGTTGAGGGGAATGCAGCTTGAATTGGACTGAACAATATATCGCTTTCGTGACTATTCTGCGTAAAGAGGTCCGTCGCTACACCCGCATCTGGACTCAAACATTACTTCCTTCAGCCATTACGATGTCCTTGTATTTCGTGATTTTCGGGACCTTGGTTGGCTCTCGAATCGGCGAAATGGGTGGATTTACCTATATGCAGTTCGTAGTTCCCGGTTTGATCATGATGGCGATTGTGACTAATTCATACTCGAACGTAGTGTCTTCATTTTTTGGATCGAAGTTCAATAACAGCATTGAAGAACTTCTGGTATCGCCTACGCCTAACTACATTATCTTGTGGGGTTATATTCTGGGAGGTGTGACGCGCGGGTTGATGGTGGCCGTTATCGTCACGATCGTAGCGCTGTTCTTCACGGAGCTGTCGATTTACAGCTTCCCGGTTGTTGTCGCTATCGTGACTATGACATCGATCTTGTTTGCTTTGGCCGGATTCATTAATGCCGTGTTTGCCAACTCGTTCGATGATATTTCTATCGTTCCTACTTTCGTTTTGACCCCGCTTATCTATCTCGGTGGTGTGTTCTACAGTCTGGATCTGTTGCCCGATTTTTGGCGTGGGGTATCGCAACTCAATCCATTGGTGTACGTAGTTAATGCCTTCCGATACGGCGTGCTGGGTGTGTCTGATGTGAGTATCGAGTTTGCTTTCGGTATGATTGGAGTTTTCACAGTGATTGCCTATGCGTACTGCATGCACTTGCTCAATAGTGGAACAAGATTGCGTCAGTAGAGATTTCTGGACGCGCCTGAATGGAAGCACAATGAGTGATAAAATCTTTGTTCTAGGCGAGAAAACGCCTGCTCCCACCTCATACTCGCCAGAGGTGTTGTTCCCAATTGCAAGAGCGGTGGGGCGCGCGACTATCGATTCGAACGCCTCGCAGTTGCCGATGTTCGGCGTTGACCTTTGGCATATCTATGAACTGTCCTGGTTAAATGCGGACGGGGTACCGCAGGTGTTTGTTGGGCGGCTATTGGTTCCCTGCGAGTCGACTTTCATTACCGAGTCTAAGTCTCTGAAACTATATCTTAATTCTTTGAACTTAACTCGCTTTAAGACAGTCGAAGAGGCTCGGGATGTAATTCAGTCAGATGTTAGCAAAGTGGTTAACATGCCCGTTAGCCTCGACATTCTAGAGGTTGATGATCCTTCAATGGCTGGAAGCGCCCTGGATGGAGACTGTCTTGATCGCCACAGCGATGTGGTTGGCGCGGTCAAGCCCGCCAAAGAAATTCTGCGCAGTCAAGACGACAGCGAGGTAGAGAGAACTTGGTATACCCACAAGCTGCGCAGTTTATGCCCGGTGACCGCTCAGCCGGACTGGGCGAGTGTTCAGGTTCGCTGGTGCGGTCCCAATATTGATGAACGTACCTTACTGCAATATCTACTGAGTTTTCACACGCATCAGGAATATCATGAGCAGTGCCTCGAGCGTATTTATTGTGATTTATGGAGTACCTTTGCGCCGCGCTCGCTCGCTGTTCAGGCGTTCTACACGCGACGTGGCGGCATCGATATCACTCCATTTCGAGCGAGTGACCCAAGTGCTTTGCCTCGCTCCCGCATGCCGAGGCAGTAACAAGCACATGCACACATATTTCCCGCTGACACGATCACTTTGCTGTGAGAGCTGCCGCGCTACATCGGCTATCACGGGCGGTTACAATAACCACAAGGACCCCTCTTAATGGCTCAGAAACCACTGGAAGGCATAAAAGTAATAGAAATTGGCCAGCTCGTCGCTGGACCGTTTTGTGGCACCTTGCTGGGTTACTTTGGCGCCGAAGTCATAAAGGTAGAGCCGCCTGGTAAAGGCGACCCCTTGAGAGGTTGGCGTGCTCTTGACGAGACTGGCACCTCTTATTGGTGGTACAGCATCGCGAGAAATAAGCGATCGGTGACCGCAAACTTGAGATCAGACGAGGGTAGGGCGCTGGTCAAGCGTTTAATCGAGTCAGCGGATGTCGTGATCGAGAACTTCCGCCCGGGCACTATGGAAAAATGGGGTCTGGGTCCAGAAAGTTTTAAACAGAGTAACCCCGGATTGGTTTATACCCGCATCTCAGGTTACGGCCAAACCGGGCCCATGGCTGAGCGTCCGGGCTATGCGTCTGTATCCGAGGCATTTAGCGGCTTTCGTTACCTTAATGGTTTTCCTGATCGCCCACCTGTTCGCCCCAATCTTAGCATGGGCGACTCGCTAGCTGGCTTACATGCCGCCTTTGGTACCGTGCTGAGCCTACTACACAGAGAACGAAATCAAGCACCAGGGCAGGTGGTCGATATTGCGATCTATGAGTCTATGTTCAATTTAATGGAATCAGTAGTGCCAGAATATGTAGCAACCGGCGCTATTCGAGAGCCCTCTGGCTCAACGATTACCGGAATAGTGCCGACTAACACCTATTTGTGCGCAGATAATAAATATGTCGTGATTGGGGGCAATGGCGACTCTATTTACAAGCGCCTTATGCACGCAGCGGGTTACCCGGATTTGGCTGAAGATCCAAAAATGGGAGATAACGCGGGTCGAGTCGAGCACGAGGCCGTGATCGATGCCGCGCTGGCGTCGTGGACGAGTTCGATGAGCTCTACAGAGGTACTCGCGGTATTAGAGGCAGCAGACGTCCCTTCTGGTCCAATGTACTCAGTGGAAGACATGGTCAAGGATCCTCAGTATCAGGCACGCGGGATGTTCGAGTCAGTGCAGAGTGCGAGTGGCGAAGTTACAATTCCTGCGATACTGCCCAAGCTCGATGGAACACCCGGGGCCACGCAGTGGGCTGGACCGGCTGCAGTGGGCGGCGATAGCGACGCGGTATTTATGGCCTTAGGTTATACCCCAGAGCAAATCCAAATCTTACGCGAGAATGGTGATATCTAGCGATGACGGTAACGATTAACGAAGTTGGTTTACGCGATGGACTTCAAAATCAACCTCTTGTCGTCAGCACAGGCGATAAACTGGCGTTGCTCAGTCTGTTAGAAGCTGCCGGCTTGAACCATATTGAAGTTGCGAGCTTCGTACACCCCAAAGCGGTGCCTCAAATGGCTGATGCTGAGGCCTTGGTTGGCATGCTTGACTTGGAACGACGCTCTTATAGCGGCTTAGTTCCCAATTTGCGCGGTTACGAACGAGGCAAAGCTACCGGTTTATCAGAGTTCGGGTTGATCATGTCGGCTTCGGAAACCTTCAGTGAACGCAATGTGAACATGACCTTAGACCAAGCATTACAGTCAAATTTCCAGGTGGTACGGGCGTGTCATGCAGAGGGCAATCACGTGCGAGTCTATATATCATGCTCTTGTGCCTGTCCCTATGAGGGGCGTATCGATGAAGCCCGCGTTCTAGGTTTGGCGCGTCAGCTCCTTGATGGTGGTGCCCACGAAGTCTCTATCTCCGATACCATTGGCGCAGGGACGCCACAGCAGATTTACAATTTAACCCACCCGCTGGTCGTTGATTACGGCGCTGATCGTGTCAATCTTCACGTGCACGATACCCGCGGTCAAGCTATTGCCATGGTGTGGTCAGCTTATCTTGCAGGGGTACGCTCATTTGATGCATCCATTGGCGGTTTAGGTGGATGCCCATTTGCTCCAGGCGCCACCGGCAACGTGGCTACCGAAGATCTGGTGTATTTGTTTAACGAGAGCGGGATTGAGACCGGTATAGATTTCGCTATGCTTGAGCCCGCCGTCCGCTTTGCTGAGCAAATCACCCAAAGCGCGTTGGGTGGAAAATCGATGGAATGGTGGCGTCGTAAGCGCTGATCACTGACTTTAGGTCGGCAGCAGACGAGCACACCGTCTCAGGCTTGATATTGCTGTTGATGGGTGGGCCTAGATTCAGGCCTACCAGAAGCACATTAGGCGTTATCTACGTTGTGATACACGTTTTGAACATCATCGAGATCGTTAAGAAGGCTCACAAAACGATCGAAAATCTCGAGGTCTTCGCCAGCGAGCTCAATGCTGGTTTGCGGAATGAACTGGATTTCATCGACGTCAAAATCAATATCACCACACGCTTCTGTGAGCGCCCGTTTAGCTTTGAATGAATCAGTGTGCGGGGCAAACACGGTTAGCATCCCATCGTCATTCTCGATATCTATGACATCAACTTCTGCCATAAGTAGCGCATCAAGCGCTGTCTCTTCGTCGTCATGAGCGAACTTCAGGATACACAAGTGATCAAACATGTGGCTCACAGCGCCCTGAGAACCGATCTTCGATTTGGTTTTGGTGAAGCAGAGCCGGACATCTCCGAACGTGCGGTTCGGATTGTCCGTTAAACACTCAATAATCACCATGCAGTTGCCGGGCCCGTAGCCTTCATATCGCGCGACCTCGAAGTTCTCACCACCGCTGCCACTGGCTTTCTCCATTGCTTTTTCAATGACATGCGTCGGCACCTGATCTTTCTTTGCGCGATCAATAATGCTCCTTAAAGCAAGGTTGCCGTGCGGATCCGTGCCGCCAGATTTCGCCGCAACGTAGATCTCGCGTGCGTACTTGCTGTAAATCTTGGTTTTTAAATCGGCGGTCTTCGCCATGGAGTCTTTACGGTTCTGGTAAGCGCGTCCCATAGTTTGCGATCCTTGTTCTGAAGAGCGCGAATTTTAACCCAGCATGGGGCGAAGAGCATTGAAAAAATTAAGACTCTGACAGCCGATTAGATCAACAAGAGCTCACCTACGGCTTTAACGAGTGAGCCTTGAAGCTGAACCATACGTATAGAGGTAGTGATCGAGTTAATGGAGTTAGCGATGTCCGACGCACTAAAGATTTTTGCTATTTACAACGCTGACGCCACAGTCGCAGGGGAAATAAACTACGCGCTTGGGAAACTGATTGGTCTTAAACAATGTTCGTTATGCGATATTTCGCACGGCTGGAATCCCCTTGGGAAGACTCAGTGGCGCAGTACCGACGAGAGTAGTCCAACAATACAGTGGCTTCACCGCGATCAGCAAGCAGATCTTTTGCGAGCGCATACGCAGAATGCATTGCCCGCTGTAGTTGCTTTGATAGGGGAACGATTTGAAACATTGTTGGATTCAAATGACTTACTGGAACTAGGTGGAGACTTACAGGCATTTTATGCACTCCTAGAACGGCGGCTCGCAGACTTTTGAGAGTCGATTGGCATGCTGACATCAACATATGAGGTTTCACGTAGACTTATCTTGCGCCAAAACCGAGGTTGTCAGTGATGGATGAGTCTCCTCACAGAGCCACATGAGTAGAGCGCCTGAGGTGAACATGCTAAGAGAAACGAACCAAAAGGCTGCCTCAATTTGGCCAAAGTAATGCGCTGTAACGCCAAGACCTATGCCGCCTATCCCTTAACCTAAGTCCCGCCAGAAGCGGTACACCCCGATGGCTGATCCTCTCCAATCAGGTGCCGCGATGTCAGCGATGGCTGCTGAGAGGTTAGGGTAAAGCATAGCCATACCAAAGCCTGTTACCGCGGCACTGAACGTCCACCATAGCGCCCCTTGATTAAGAAGCATTAGTAGGACACCAGTTCCGCAGAGCCACATCCCCATTCCATTGAGCCAATATCGTCCCACTCTGTCTGAAAGAGGTCCAGTTATCAGTTGAGAAGTACCCCAGACGATGCCATAGACTCCGATAATAGAGCTCGCCTGCGTCAGGTTGAGACCTTTTTGATACAGGAAAATGGGATATAACAACCACACTAGAGCGTCGACAAATTTCTCAACCAAACCCGCCTGACAGAGTGCAAACAACCGCTTGTCGCCCCAGCTGACAAGCTTGAAAATGGACCCGGTAGATCGCAGCGTCTCGTTCTGTGGTTGAGTCTCGATGTGACCCCTAGCCACTCTCCCAATCGATTGCGCAACAGCCGGTACTGGTCGCGGGGCCTGGTTTCTTGTATGAAAAAAACGGTGAAAAATAAGCCCATACCCACAACGCTTAGGCCAAACCAGAGTAAGCCTATTTTTAGGCCAATTGTCTCGGTTAACCAGGCGGTCAAAATACCCCCCAACGCGACGCCAATATACCCAGAGAACTCATTCAAGCCCAAAGTGAGACCTCGCTCTCGCGGCAAGGTAAAGTCTAATTTTGCTGTTTGCGTCATCGACCATGTTAGACCCTGATTGACACCGAGCAAAATCGTTGCACCCACAATCCAGCTCCAACTTGGAGCGAACCAGATCAGGATAGGAATGGGGAGTCCGACCAGCCACCCGAGAATCAAAACTGGTTTTCTGCCGATCGTCTCAGACCAGCGTCCAGCATAGAAATTCATAAATCCTTTGACAAAGCCGAAGGCGACCACGAAAGACGAGAGCAGTAAAAACGAGGTTTGTGGAACACCGAATTCTGTTTCTGCTAATGTTGGCACGACAGTACGCATCGTTCCAATTGTTAAGCCTACCAGAAGGACCTGGAAGAGCTGGTGCAGAAATTGGCTAAGGTTGTGCTTTATTCCGAGTGAAGCTGGCATCATCAATGTATCCCAGGGCTCGTCATTTGGCGGTGAGGGAGGGATTCGAACCCTCGGTACGTTGCCGTACACACACTTTCCAGGCGTGCGCCTTCGACCACTCGGCCACCTCACCAGCGGCGCGCAGTCTATCACAATTCTTGCGAGCGCTGACAGTGTGTCGTTGGCTTTTCAATCTTCCGCATTCTCGGGCAGGCGTGACAATGATCTCAACCCCGAGTAAGCTTTAGTGCATATTAATCCAGAGCATGAGCAATGGCCGAGAGAATAGAGATATTTAAAGCCTTGGGTGCACTTAGACGCCTGGTCAAAAATCCTGAAGCGACAGAAGAAGTCTTCACGATTATCAGGACACTTAGTGGGCAGAGTTTTGAGCGCGAGTTCAAAAGATTCGAAGCGCTCGAACAGGCTGAAGCCCTGTTGAAAGCTGATCGAGAGTTGCTCTCCTATCTGGTCGAAGATGCAGCTGAATGGCCGCCCGGTTCGTTTGGCGCGTTGTATCGACGGTTTCTGAATCTTGAAGGGCTCAGTGCCGATGGTTTAGTGAAAGCATCGGAAGGCGATAATCTGGTAATTGAAGAGCCTCGCAGGGCGAAGTTCGGACGCCGCCAGCGAGACCAGCATGATCTCTGGCATACGTTAACCGAGTATGGACGCGATGAGCTAGGTGAATTGTGTTTGCTGGCCTTTACCTATGCGCAGACGGGCAACAGAGGGATCGCTGCTATCGTTGTAGTTGGTGCCTTAAAGTTGCGGCCTTACTTCGGTTGGAAGGTATTTAAGGCAGTTAAGCAGGCATACCGACATGGCAAGGAAGCCCAGTGGCTCCCGGGACAAATCTGGGAGCACCTGCTAACTCAACCAACCGCTGCTGTCCGGGCAACGCTCAAGATTCAAGAACCGACGGTGTATTGGGCGTTGCGGGGTGGAGAGCGATTTCCCTCGCTACTCGCACACTAATCAAGGTCTTCAGACTCAAATAGAGCTTTAAAGCGTTGTCCGTTTTGGATGTAGTGGTCAGCCCCGAGTCTTATCATCGCCACCTGCTCGTCGGTCAGCGTTCGTTTGACTTGTGCCGGCGATCCCACGACTAGGGATTTAGGTGGAATTTGCATTCCCTCGGGCACCAGCGCGTTTGCACCAATTAATGAGCCTTCACCCACCACTGCGCCATTCAGTACCACCGCATTGATACCGACCAAGGCACCTGCGCCAATCGTGCATCCGTGAACCGTAGCGTGGTGACCTATCGTGGCGAATGCTCCGATTTCCACCTTAGAGCCAGGGTCAGCGTGAACCATAGCAAAATCCTGAATGTTGGCACCTTTCTGCACGGTTATGGTCTCGACGTCACCTCTGAGAACGCTTTGAAACCAAATGCTGCAACCCCCAGCCACACTAACTCGTCCAATAATGGTGGCATTGGGGGCAATGAACGCATCGTCGGCGATGTCAGGGGTATGGCCATCAAATGACACAATCATGGAGTCTCCTTATTGGTTAGTATTGAATACTTGAGTGGCGGACAGTAGCCATTTTTCCCGCTGACAGCTTGTTCACAAACCGATTAAAAATCAAGCGCAAGCCAAAAAACTAGGTTGCTTTGTTTAAGGCTCTCTGGCGGTAAACTGCGCTCCTGTGTAAGTGGCTCCTAAAGCACTCAATCTGTGAACAAGGCTATTGCTCTGTTCTGCACAAAAAAGCTAAGGTTGTGCGCATTCATAATAAAGGGGAGAGGGACTATGAGCGAAGTCGTTTGGATTACAGGGGCATCGAGTGGTATCGGAGAAGCTTTCGCGCTCGAATACGCACGTTTGGGTAATTGCTCACTGGTGCTGAGTGGCCGAAAAGTGGATGCTTTAAACCGAGTCAAGCGAGCTTGTATTGACGCCGGTCTCGCAGCCGCTGATGTGCTTGTCATTCCCTTTGACATCGTCGATGTCACTGGGCATCCCCAGCGGGCGCAAGAAGTATTGGCTCAGTTTCAACGCATTGATGTTCTGATCAACAACGCTGGGATATCACAGCGGTCCTGGTGCGTCGATACGTCTCTAGACGTTTATCGAACGTTATTTGAAGTTGATGTGTTTGGCCAGATAGCGCTCACCAAAGCGGTACTACCGATTATGTTGACACAGGGGAGTGGACATATCGCGATCACCTCGAGCGTAGCGGGTAAGCTCGGGGCACCGTTGCGCACCGGCTATAGTATGGCTAAGCATGCAGTCATGGGCTTTTTTGATGCACTGAGATGTGAGGTTGCGCACCAGGGCATTCACGTATCAACCATTACGCCTGGCAGTGTGCAATCTCAGGTGTCAGTCAATGCCCTGCGCGGAGATGGTGAGTCATTTGGTGTTATGGACAAAGAGATTGAAGAGGGTATGCCGGTAGAAGATTGCGCCCGAGAAGTCGTCGCAAAGCTCAAAGCCAAACAGCGCGAGATTCCGGTGGGTATTGGCCAGGAAATGGGTTTGCTCGACATGAAGCGGACCGATCCAGAAGGCATGTTTGATTTGCTCGACACGCTGACAGCATCGCTGAGACAGCGCGGGATCTACTGATCCCGCAGTGCTTCCAGCTGAGCTAAATCATTGAGTAGATGGCGTCCCGCGATAAAAAAGAAGACGATCGCGCTAGATCCCAGAATATACGAAGACAGCATCGCATAACGAAGGCCGACAACGCCGTGCTGAGCAGTGAACCAATCACTCAATAAGCCGGTGATTAAGGGGCCAAGCCCCAGCCCAATCATATTCAGAATAAAAAACAGCACGGCTGATGTCATGGCGCGCATATGTGGCGGCACGAGGGCATGGCTGATAGCGATACACGGACCTAAATACTTTCAGGAGTAGCATTAGAACACCTGCGAACAAGACACCTGGGATTCCGACCACGAAAAAGGCCACCCGCCAACCTAGCTCATCAGCTAATATGCCGCCGAGTGCAAAACCAAACAAAATACCGATATAGATCCCAGTGGAATAGAAGGACATTGCCTTACCACGATGCTCAGGCGCATAGTAATCCGAGATCATGGAGTGTGAAGGAGGAGAGCCGCCAGCCTCACCGAGCCCGACACCGATTCGGGCGAGCAGCAAATGCGTGTAGTTCTGTGCCAAGCCAGAAATAGCGGTCATTCCAGACCATACTGTCAGCGCGATCGCAATAATATTTCGTCGGTTGCCACGGTCGGCTAGGTAAGCGATGGGGATGCCAGCGAAAACGTAAACCAAAGCAAAAGAGAAACCACTTAGTAGACCTAGCTGTGTATCGCTGAGGCCCATGTCCTGCTTTATGGGCTCCTGTAAAATAACCAGTATTTGGCGATCGATAAAGTTAAACGCGTAAACGATGGTGAGCAGAAATAATGCCAGATGCGGGCGGACGGCAGGGTTGTTATTTATTGCAGTCACCGGAATACCTCTTATAGTCTTTACGGATCATCTTACGACACAAATTTGCGACTGTCTTTCCTTTCCAAATGGTCTAAGCTACACCAAAAATTTGGTGGAGAAAGTTGTGAGAGAGCTTCGGAACGCGTTTGGGGAATTTGCCACAGGGGTTTGTGTGGTGGCCGCGACTGATCAGTCTGGGGAGGTCATTGGCGTCACCGTGAATTCATTCAGCTCGGTCTCGCTGGAACCCGCCCTGGCACTGTGGAGTATCCAAAATAACTCAGAGCTGTTCGCGTTCTGGTGTTCACAGCCACGCTACTCGATCAGTATTTTAGCATCGGATCAAGAATCACTGAGTAATCAGTGCGCGAAGCCGAGTCAGCATAGCCTTGGTGAACATCAATTTGAGTTGGGCAAACACGGGACACCGCTGATTGTGGGTGCTGCAGCACACTTCGAATTGGGCCTCACACAGGTTGTGCCGGCGGGTGACCATCATATTATTATTGGCGAGATACTGTCATATCAGGTGTCGGATGGCAGAGCGCCCCTGCTGTTTCACAAAGGGCAATATCGAGCACTCGCCAGCTAAGCCTGGTGGAGTGCAAATGGCACCTCAAGACTCTATAATGCCGCACTCAAGATTATTTTGGATACGGCATGAAGTACTGTAGCGCGTGTGGACACCCGGTCGACCTGAAGATTCCTGATAACGATGATCGCGAACGATTCACCTGTACACAATGCAATCTGATTCACTACTCAAATCCTAAAATTATCGTTGGATGTTTGCCTGTTTTTCAGGGTCGCGTCTTGCTGTGCAAACGGGCAATTGAGCCCCGTCGTGGTAAATGGACACTCCCAGCCGGATTCATGGAGAATAACGAGACGACCTCGCAAGGTGCGGAGCGGGAGACTTGGGAGGAGGCTCGCGCTCGTGTCAGCAACCTTTCGCTGTATTACTTATTTGATGTCCCAGGCATCAGTCAAGTGTACCTGTTTTACCTGTGTTCACTGATCGACGGCCACTACGGCGTGGGGCCGGAGAGCCTTGAAACTGCCCTGTTTTCAGAATCCGAGATCCCTTGGGATGAGCTTGCTTTTCCAGTCGTTGCCGAAACTTTACGAAGCTATTTCGAAGATACCAAAGCGGGGAAGGGTTACCCCATGCGTGTTGACACGGTAGTGAGAAAACCTCGGAATGTTTGAGCTAGACGCTCTGTGGTTGGCGCTGGCAAGCCTTGCTGTTCTTACCGGTGGATTTGCGATCTATTATCGAGGCTTGTGGCGGCAACAAGAACGTGACTGCGATCGTTTGGAACACACCTTGTTGCAGTCGACCCAGTCTGCAGGTGAGCTTCGAGAGGAGCGCGAGTTGCTTGCTTCTCAACTTCAGGCCTCACAGCTCATGGTGGCTCGACTGGAAGCAGAGAAGCAGGCCTCCGAGGTGAGTCGAGAGCGCCTAGAAGCGGATACCGAAGCAATGAAAAAAGAGTTGTCTTCTGAGTTTAAGTTACTCGCCGCGCAGTTGTTGAGTGAAAAGTCGGAGCAGCTTCAAAAAAGCAGTAGTGACCTGCTAACGATGACACTGAGCCCGCTAAGACAGCAGCTTACCGATTTTAGGGGTAAGGTAGAAGACGTCCACGAAAAGCAGTTGGCCGATCGCGCATTGCTGCAATCTGAACTGACGCAACTCCGGCAGCTCAATCAAAAACTGTCTGGAGATGCTGAAAACTTAGCCAAAGCACTTCGCGGAGACAAGAAACTCCAAGGTAATTGGGGTGAAGTCATACTCGAGCGCGTGCTGGAGCAATCCGGCCTCCGAAAAGGTCATGAATACGACACACAGAGTCAGCATCGCGACACTGACGGGAATCGACGTCTGCCCGACGTCATTGTGCACCTGCCCGATGAGCGAGATATTATCATCGACTCAAAAGTGTCTTTAAATGCCTACGTACAAGCCATGAACAGCGATGACGAAGATAGCAGAAAGGCAGCACTCGCTGTACAGTCTCGCAACATTGCTCAACATATCGATGCCTTAGGGAGCAAAAACTACGAATGGCTAGAAGGACTTCGCAGTCTCGATTTCGTTTTGATGTTCATCCCTATCGAATCAGCCTTTATGAGTGCTTTCGAGTCTGATCCAGAGTTATTTAAACGAGCGTACGACAAAGGTGTCATTGTCGTGAGTCCAACCACCTTGCTGGCTACACTGAAGACTGTCCAAACGCTGTGGCGCTACGAGCAGCAAAATAAGAACGCTGAAAAAATAGCAGCCGCAGCTGGCAGTTTATATGACCAAGCGGTACGGTTGCTCGAGTCACTCGATGAGGTCGATAAGCACTTGAGCAAGGCGCACGCCGCGTTGATGCAAGGTAAAACAAGACTCACCCTGGGGCGGGGTAACTTTATCAGCAAGATTGAATCACTCAGCGAATTGGGCGCTCGACACAAGAAACAGCTAGCTCAGCATCACCAAGACAATCATGAAGGCGACTCAGAGACGTCAGAGTCTTCTTTAAATTCTCAGTAAACATTAGTGAGGTACTATGACACACCCATTAATAGGCACACAGGCACCAGATTTTTCGCTACCGAATGAAGCAGGGGATGTGGTCCGTCTCAGTGATTTTCTGGGGCAAACTGTCGTTCTTTATTTTTACCCAAAAGCGATGACCCCGGGATGCACGGTTCAGGCGTGCGGTATCCGCGACAGTATCGACCAGTTCAATGCACGGGGGGCTGTGGTTCTGGGTATCAGCCCCGACCCTTATCCTCGCCTGCAAAAATTCATCGATAAATATGATCTGTCATTCAGTTTATTAAGCGACGAGGATCATGCGGTTGCAGGTGCTTATCAATGCTGGGGTATGAAGCAGTTTATGGGGAAAGAATACGAGGGCTTACTGAGAACCACGTTTATTATCAATGCCGATGGCGTCTTGACCCATGTGATGGATAAGGTGAAGACTAAATCCCATCACGATGATGTGTTAACGCTTCTCGCGGACTGAGTTTGACGCTTACGACCAGTACTGGCCGGGCGTGTCGAGCTTGGCTTCTGTGACTAATTTTTCCAGCAAGGCGTACAACTCATCGTTTTCGCCTTGTTCTAGCAGTTTGGCGTGTTCCTGTCGTGTGGCTGTGAAGCTTTTCTGCATCAGATCAATCACAGTCTCGCCGCTCGCCGTTAAGCTGATCGCTTTGGCACGCTTGTCGGTGGCATCGATTGCTCGTGTGATATAGCCCAGCTGTTCGAGTTCTCTTAGCGTTTTCCCCATGCCCTGCTGAGTTTGCTGGGTGCGCTCGGCAAGATCAGACACGCGCACAGTGCCGCGCCCGATGTAGGCGAAGACGGCATAATGAGATCGACGCAGTTTGATGTGCCCAGCGGCATGGAGGGCAGTCAGAGCTTTCACTTCAAACACTCTGCTAAGTGCGAGCAGTGTACGTGGCAGCACTAAATTTTGCATAAGTCCCTCACAATAAACGATCTGTGCCTACGGTGATAGCGCACGAGTATTAACCGGTCGCCATTTTTGTCTAAACTTTTGGTAATGTAAAGCTTAGTGTGAATTAAGATAATCTTTGCAAATGCGTGGCTCAGCTAGAATTATTGCCTTTAACCTTATGAATTATATGGAGATCTAACGACACCAAACTGCGAGCGCTACATAATTGTGAGCCCATTACACCTGACTATAATTTCGACGTGTCTCCAGGCGGTATATGTCGCTTCAGGTCGTTGAAGTGGCTTACTCGAACCCGAGTTGTGTCTCTTTTTGATTCATTTTCGAAGCTACTTTGACTCAGATTTGAGGTATTATGCGGGCAGCCAGTTATACTGCTTTGCCACAATTAATCACTGACGACTGCTTGAGGATCTTACATGAGTTTTTTTATTGCTAATGCACACGCCCAAACTGCGGGCTCGGCTCCCGCTGGCGGCGAACTATTCCAGATTTTCTTTCTGGTTGGCTTATTTGTGCTGTTCTACTTCATTGCGATCCGCCCACAACGAAAGCGTCAAAAAGAACACCAGGAATTGGTTGCAGGGCTCGCGAAAGGTGATGAGATAGTGACCACCTCAGGTATCTTAGGTCGTGTTGTGAAGTTAGATGACAGCTACATGATCATTACGGTGGCCGACAAAGTCGATATGAAATTCCAGCGCGTGCACGTTCACGCAGTTTTACCCAAGGGTACGCTCAAAAATATTGGCGCCGAAGGCTAAAAGTTCATGCCGCGGCTCGTTATTGCGATATCGTCTCGAGCTCTATTTGACATGAGTGAGAGCCATCAAGTCTTCGAGCAGCAGGGGCTCGATGCCTACGCGGCGTATCAGATAGAGCACGAAGATGAACCGCTGGCGCCGGGTGAGGCGTTTGGTTTTGTTCGGAAATTGCTGGGCTTGAACGCTCAATTTGATGCCGGTGTGGAAGTAGTGCTGCTATCAAGAAACAGCGCAGATACCGGTCTTCGGGTATTCAATTCGATCGAACACCATAATTTGCCGATTACTCGGGCCGCTTTTTGTGGCGGGGAATCGCCCTGGCGCTACATTACCGCTTTTGGTTGCCACCTGTTCTTGTCTACTGAATCCGATGATGTGCGCGCCGCACTCGACAACGGCGTTGCGGCAGCAACACTGGTGTCTCATGGGACAACCGAATCCAAACATCCGCAGCTGCGAATTGCGTTCGATGGCGACGCCGTCTTGTTCTCGGATGAGGCGGAAAGGGTATACAAATCAGAGGGTCTTGCCGCTTTCGCTCAGTCTGAGCGCGCGTCTGCGAAAGAACCTCTGTCAGGGGGGCCGTTCCGCGGCTTCCTGAGAGCTTTGCATGAGCTTCAACAGACGGTGCCAGCAACAGCGTCCGTGATTCGCACTGCCCTAGTGACTGCCCGTTCTGCTCCAGCGCATGAACGAGTTATCCGAACTTTACGGGCATGGAATGTTCGTATTGATGAGTCGATTTTTCTGGGTGGAATGGATAAGTCTGCATTCCTGCAGGCTTATCAGGCCGATGTGTTTTTTGATGACCAAGCGGTGCACTGTGAAGCTGCTAGCGCCCACGTGACAACAGGACATGTGCCGCACGGCGTTGCGAATCAAAGACAAGACGATGCTTCATAACAAAATCGTAGCCAACAATGGCGCTCTATAGCAAACTGTTATAACCAAGATCGGATGAGAGGTCAGATTGAAGCTACAGCAGCTAAGATATATTTGGGAAGTCGCTCATCACGACCTCAATGTGTCGGCGACCGCGCAGAGTCTGTTTACCTCTCAACCCGGCATCAGCAAACAAATTCGGATGCTTGAAGATGAGCTCGGCGTCGAGATCTTTGCTCGGAGCGGGAAACATCTGACCGAGATCACACCCGCCGGCAAATTGATCGTTGATGCCGCAGGCGAAATTCTGCAGCGCGTCGATGGTATTAAACAGGCGGCTCGTGACTTCGCCGACGACACTAAGGGCACACTGAGTATCGCCACTACGCACACGCAAGCACGCTATGTGTTGCCTCGGGTTATCACTCAATTCATCGCAAAATACCCCAACGTTACATTAACGATGCAGCAAGGTACGCCTACCCAGATCTCGGAAATGGCGGCTGAGGGTCGGGCCGATTTCGCCATCGCGACCGAGGCGTTAGAGCTTTACGACAACTTGATCATGATGCCGTGCTATAGATGGAATCGATGTATTTTGGTGCCAAAAGGACATCCTCTCACAGAAGAACGTCGAGTTTCGTTAGAAGCTGTCGCTCGCTATCCTATCGTGACATACGTCTTTGGGTTCACCGGGCGTTCCAAGCTAGACCAAGCCTTTCAACAGCAGAACATCACCCCACACGTTGTTTTTACGGCTGCTGATGCCGACGTGATCAAGACCTATGTCCGTTTGGGGCTGGGTATTGGTATCGTTGCGCATATGGCGTACGAGGAGCTCATCGATGATGATCTCGTTGCACTGCCTGCTGGACACTTATTTGAGCCCAGCATTACCAGCATTGGGTGCCGCCGGGGAACCTTTGTGCGATCATTTATGTATGAATTTATCGAGCTGTTTGCACCTCACTTAACCCGTGATCGAGTGGCATTGGCTTTACAAAGCGGCGACAAAGACACACTGAGCCGATTATTTGCAGGAATAGAGTTGCCCAATCTTTAGTTATTCAGAAGGAGTTGTCCGTGGAATTAGTGTGTCTCGATTTGGAAGGGGTACTCATCCCTGAGATTTGGATTGCGTTCGCAGAGAAAACAGGCATTGAGAGCCTTAAAAAAACCACTCGTGATGAGCCTGATTACGACGTATTAATGCGCTATCGATTACAAATCCTGAAGGATCACGGTTTAACCCTGCAAGACATTCAAGCTGTGATTGCCACTCTTGAACCGCTGCCGGGCGCCAAGGCCTTCGTAGACTGGCTCAATCGCAACTTCCAAGTCATTATTCTGAGCGATACTTTTTATGAGTTTTCAGCCCCGCTAATGAAGCAGCTCGGATGGCCGACATTGCTCTGTCATCGATTAGAGACAGACGAAAATGGCATCGTCGTTGATTATCACCTGCGACAAAAGGATCCTAAAAGAGCGGCTGTGCAAGCACTGCATTCCCTGAATTACCGCATCTTTGCTGCTGGTGATTCGTATAATGACACCTCAATGTTGGCTGAGGCGGATGTTGGATTCTTGTTTCACGCGCCCAGTAAGGTCAAAGAGGAATTTCCTCAATTCCAAGCGGTTGATGAGTATCAGGATTTACAGCGACTCATAGCAGAAGCGAGCGAGCGAGAGATCACTCTCTAGTCTGCGCTAGAGAGTATCTTCGACAGTTTCTGCAGGGTTTCTCGATATTCCGATCCGCAGGTAGAATCCCAAACAATCCCGCCACCGCCCCAGACGGTGGCGTTGCTCATAGATACGCTAATAGTTCGAATGCAGATATTACTTCTGAGCTGCCCGTCATTACTCAGCGCAAAAATCGTTCCGCAGTATATCCCCCTTGGTTCAGGTTCTAGTTCCCTGATAATTTGCATGGCTCGTTTTTTGGGCGCGCCGGTAATGGACCCCCCGGGGAAACTGCCTTCAAGCAGCGAGATCGGTGTTTGATCGGCCCTGAGTTTGCCAACGACTTCGCTGGTTAAATGATGCACTGTGGGGTAAGAGGTGAGTTCACATAAGGCAGTTGTTTGAACTGAACCGGGCTCACAAACTCGACCAAGGTCGTTGCGGAGCAAGTCAACTATCATTACGTTCTCGGCTCGATTTTTAGACGATCCCAGCAGCTGATCCGCCTCTTCTTGATCACGTTGCGGATCTCGGTGCCGGCTCGCAGTCCCTTTAATGGGGCGAGTCTTTACGTCCCGCCCATTCACCTCGATAAAGAGCTCCGGTGAAAAGCATAAAATGTCGGCAAGCGGGCTATTCAACAAGCACGCGCTGTAAGGACCGGCGTTCCGTGTTCGCAGGGTCTTGTAGGCATGCCATGAATCCGTGAGTTGGCAACGGAACGCCTGTGCATAGTTAATCTGGTAACAATCGCCCGCGACCAGATAACTGCGTATGCGCTCGAAGTTGGTCTCGTAATGCTGGCGATCGGCCACGGGCGTCCATGCCAGAGACAATGGCTTCTGATCAAGGGTCTCGGTACGCTGCGGCACGCTTAATATAGCGGCTATGCTCTGCTTGATAGACCGTATTTCTGAGCCCAAATCAGTGCCATCATCGACCCATAGACACTTTTTGTGAGTGTGGTCGATCACGAGTGCCCAAGCGTAGTAAGCGGCGAAGGCAACCGCTTGAGTTTGGTGTTCGATGCCGCGTCGAATACCGACCAATGATTCACCGAGATCATAGCTTAACGCGCCGATCCATCCACCGGTAAAGGGGTACTCTAAGGTCGCTGCATTTCGGCGGCGCAAATAGGCAGAAGTCCAGCTTCGAAAGAAAGCCTCTGTATCGTCAGGATGTGTGCTTTGACACTCAATAATCTGCTCTGGCAGGCACGTCAGAATATCAAGACCTTGGTTCGCAGACGAAGCGCTGGCGCTGTCCAGAAACACAAAACCCTCTCGCTCGCTTAAAAGTTCAGCAAGCGCTATGGTATCAGTGGAGTAGGGGAGACATTCAACGTTTGGAACGCGCATAAAGAACTCGTAACTCTGTTAGGGAGTACAGTAGCGTAAGGTGATAAAAAAGACCAAGGATCTAAGCCATTTGGGCTACAGAACCAGTCGCATAAATAGGTCACAAATTGACTTTTCACCGGTTTGCGGTAGTGTGATCGCCTGGGATACAAGCCAATTATCAGTGCATCAGCCAAGCGTCATTTTGGTCGGACGCGCCACTTAAGACAAGACACACAAGAGAGCCGCGAGATGTCGAAACAACGTTCTAGAACACTAGAGCCCACGCTCGAGAATCCATTTCAAAAAGAGCGCTCGCAAGCGTTTTCAGTACCCGGCGCCATAGCCTCAGAGCCGGGGCTCTATGAAGAGTCGCTCAAGGCAGCCTGGCAACTCCAGCAAAAGCCATTCCGTGCTGCCGGCACCAAGTCGATCATGCGTCAGCATCAAAAAAATAGAATGACCATTTGGGAGCGAATCAAATGCTTGAGCGATGGCCCGGCGACTATTTTTTATCAGAACTGGGGGCCAAATTTAGACGGCGCATCGCTCGTAACAGGGCTGATACAGGTCAATGGCCGTGATGTTGCAGTTTATGGCCACGATTTTACCGTCCGCGCTGGCTCAATGGACGCGACCAACGGTAAAAAGCTGGCGCGACTATTCGAATTCGCGGCTCAGCGCAAAATTCCTCTGGTGGGTTTGAATGATTCCGCAGGTGCTTTTATTCCGGCCGGCGTGGGTGGCCTCGACGGCTATGCCGATGCGTTCACGGCGCTGCGTAAAATTTCGGGGGTCGTACCCAGTATCATGTGCATGTTTGGATTCAACGCGGGCGGCGGCTCTTATCTGCCACGGCAGGGTAGTTTTTTGATTCAGCCTAACGAGACTTTCTTTGGTCTGACAGGGCCGGGAGTTGTGAAATCCGTGCTAGGTGAAGACGTCACGCCAGACGAGCTTGGTGGCCCCAGTGTCCACTCGCAGAGCGGTGTCACCGATTTCGTCGTTAAAGACGAGGTCGCGGCACTGAGAAAAGTGCGTGAACTACTCAATTATCTACCGAGCCATTCGGGCGAGTTCGCGCCGGTCCAGAGTTCCAGTGATCCGCTCAGCAGAAAAACATGGGATATCGATATTCTGCTAAAACAGGCCTTCAATTCCCCCACAGGGTTTAACACGCCTATTGATATCACCATTATGATTCAGCAACTCTGCGATCATGGTGATTTTCTCGAGATTCAACCTGAACGTGCTCGCAACACCATCACTGCACTCGGACGCATGGGTGGCAATGTGGTCGGTTTCGTCGCCAACAATTCAGCAGTTGCCTCAGGTCAGATTGATGTTGATGCGGCCTATAAAAACGCCCGTTTTATCCGCTTCTGCAACTTGTACAATATTCCGGTTATCTTTCTGGAAGACACCACCGGATTCTTGCCGGGGAAAGAGCAAGAAAGCCGGGGAATTGTGCAGGCGGGTCGAGCTATGCTCGATGCCATCGTCGACTTGAGAACGCCGCGGTTCCTTGTGTTGGTCCGAAACGCTTTTGGCGGCGCATACGCGTCTTATAACAATTACGCCACCGGTGCTGACTTCGTTGTCGCCTTGCCGACAACGCGCGTGGCCGTCATGGGCCCGGCGGGTGTTGAGTATGTGTATAAAGACGAGCTGAAAAACATTCGTCAATCGGCTAAGCAGAAGCTACAGCTGGAGGTAGTCGCTCAACAGGCTGCCGGACTTTCTCAGAGCGAGGCTCAAGCTGCTGCGCAAGAGTTGGTCAATGGGTGGGTTAAAGCCGAGGAGCAGAGCCTGGCTCAGCGTTACGAGCGCGAGCTGATGAATCCAAACGAAGCACTTAGCCTAGGATCAATTTCGCAGATTGTGATGCCTTCAGACTTGCGAAGCGTACTGGGGGAGCATATGGCCTTTTGTTTGCGCCACTATGCGCCTCAGCCACTGTCTGGTGTGCAGCGCGAATTCCATTAAACGCGCTGCCAACTGCCTATAAAGGAACCCTCTGTGTCGAACGAATACTACTTAAACAATGCGTTGATTCACAAACAGCGACAGCTCTATTTACATCCATCGGCTTGGGTCAAGCAGTTTGATTGCCGCGAGTTGCGACCACTCATTATCTGTCGAGGCCCAATTCGGAAGGAAGTAATGGATGTCTTTACCGAAATGGGGATAACTCATTTCGGTATTTTGCTCAGCGAGAAAGATTCGATCGTTTATCAAGATGCGCTGGCCCCTGAGCTGCGTGCTATGCGAGATCCGAATCACGTGCACCGTGTCCCTGACTATACCGGTGCCAATAAAGAAGAGCGTGAGCAGCGCATCCAGCAGATCATCGATATCGCCAAAGCCAATGATTACAACGCTATTTTCGCGGGTTACGGTTTTATGGCCGAGGACCAAGCGATGGTGGCTGCGATGGAACGTGCGGGTCTGAATTTTATCGGCCCTTGTTCAAGAACGGTTCATGATGCAGGTTTGAAAGACGAAGCAAAGCGCACGGCACTGAAGGTGGGTGTCAGCGTGACTCCTGGGATTGATAATGGCACGGCGCTGACTTTGCTGCGCAAATATCCCGATGTCGCAGCTCTCAAACAAGTTGTGCGTGAGCACGGCCTTGACTTGTCCAGTGATCTTCTCGAAGACGCAAACATCAGTTTAGAAGATAAAGCGGATAGCGTGTTACAAGCGGCCTATGACAAGGGCCTCGATCTTTATACGGTGGAAGAGCTCAGCGAGACGCTCACACAAGCCGTTGAAACCATGTGCAGCGACTACCCTGATAATCGTATACGTTTGAAAGCGATCTCTGGTGGCGGAGGGAAAGGTCAGCGTATTCTCGCTGCGCCCACTGCTTACTCGGGATCTCAAAGCGAACGGATCCAATTGGCTGCCGCCAAAACACCTGAGTTGATTCGAGAAATACTGAATGAAGTTAAGGCTACGGGGGTCGGTGACAATAAAAATGTTCTAGTAGAGCTCAATATCGAAACTACTCGGCATCAAGAAATTCAAGTGGTTGGCAATGGGCACTGGTCGATCACCCTGGGCGGTCGAGACTGTTCGCTGCAGATGCATGAGCAGAAACTGCTCGAGGT
>OBNU01000001.1_pt1 | contig 68261 bp, 73 predicted proteins | sample 1494211 | NCBI WGS metagenome assembly OBNU01 (sample SAMEA3275559, study PRJEB22092) | marine metagenome | biome: ENVO:01000252 "freshwater lake biome"; feature: ENVO:00002042 "surface water"; material: ENVO:00000021 "freshwater lake" | collected 2014-06-21T10:00:00+00 | depth 2 m | reverse complement strand
GCGGCGTGCGGCGATTGAGGCGCGCAAAGGCATTCGAGCAACAAGTCGATTAAACGAGTTGGATTACCTGCTGGGCGTACACGACTCTTACCGGATGGGTGGTATTCGATTTAAGCGAGCTGGCTCGGATGCTTTCTTAGATGACAACTCTGAGTTTGCTGCGCCGCCAATGGCTTCGTTGCGAGAGCTAGAGCACGCAGCCATGCAGATTGAAAAAAACGATAACATCGACAGTGACGAGTATTATCGCTGGTTGAAAATGCTGATTTCTCCAGGCTCATCATTAGGTGGTGCAAGGCCCAAGGCTTGTGTGACAGATGAGCAAGGCCACTTGTGGATTGCCAAGTTTCCCAATCTAAATGACACCCATGACGTGGGCGCGTGGGAGATGGTCTGCTATGAGTTGGCGCTGGCGGCAGGTGTTGACATGTTTCCAAGTGAGATTAGGCAGTTTTCCTCTGGGCATCATACCTTTTTAACAAAACGGTTTGACCGCGACGGCGAAAAGCGGCTGCATTTTTCATCGGCCATGACACAGCTTCAATACTATGATGGTGAACAATCTCAAGGTGCCAGCTACGGAGAGATTGCTGAATTTATTTCCAATTCTGGTGCACAAACCGAAGCTGACTTAGCACAGTTATGGCGACGTATCGTGTTTAATATTGCGGTGTCCAACACGGATGATCACCTGCGTAACCATGGGTTTTTATTAACAAAGAATGGTTGGAAGTTATCACCCGCTTATGATTTAAACCCGATAGTGGGTAAGCATGGCCTGCATCTGAATATTACTGATGCAGACAACGCTTTAGACTACCAATTAGCTTTTGACGTACAAGACCTCTTCCGACTATCTCAAACCCAAGCCTTGCAAATTTACGATGAAGTATTAATGGCGGTTAAGCAATGGCAAACCGTTGCTAAGCGGCTAGGGATCAGCCGAGCCGAGCAAGCCATGAAACAATCGGCGTTTAACGTTTAATGAGTCAGTGAAACACTATTTTCATTTTTGGGTGGATGTAGAAGTTGTAGTTTCACTTTTTACCTTAATTCCTTTCGCCATTTGTTCCACCTAGCTCAGGACTGGAGGAATATTCAGCACCTCAAAATGCGTTGATACTATTGGTATCTTTTGTCATTAACGTCATCAATCGCGGGTGTACAAATAATTTTTCCTTACCGGAATTTATTTCTTGCAGCACACCAATATCCGCTAACTGCTTTAAATACGTTGAAGCCGTTTGGCGTTTTACAATATCACGTTCAACTAGATTATTGATACGGCAGTAGGGTTGTTCAAAAATAAGCTGAACAAGCTCATGGCTATATATTTTAGGTAGCTGTGCTTTTATGTAATCGGTTGTACCTTCCATAAGTGCCCTAATCGCTGTGATTTTATCACTAGTCCATATGGCCGTTTGCTCGACACCTTTTAACATAAATAACAGCCAATCTTCCCAATTCTGATCTTTGGTCACTTGGTTCAATAGGCGATAATAGTCTTGTTTGTTATGAACGATGAAACGGCTTAAGTACAAAATAGGTAGCGTTAAAAGACCGCATTCAATAAGGTACAAAACATTTAAAATACGTCCTGTTCGACCATTTCCATCATAAAATGGGTGTATGGCTTCAAATTGATAATGGCTAACAGCCATCTTTATTAATGGATCGAGATCATCGTCATCATGAAGAAATCGCTCCCAGTTAGTTAACAAGTCGCGGATAACATTCTCTCCAGCAGGCGGGGTATAGATAATTTCTCCAGTCGCCTGGTTGCCTATAAGAGTCCCCGGCACTTTACGAATATCCATTTCTGAGTGCTTTAACGTACTACATACTTCAATGGCAGTCGCAGTGCAAAGCGGCTTTCTTTCAAGTTGTATATAACCTTGATATAACGCTGTTCTATAGCGTAAAGCTTCCTTTGTTGCATGATCAGCGCCTTTATCTTCTAGCGCATACTGAAAAAGCTTATCGGTAGTGGTGACAATATTTTCAATTTCTGAACTATCTTTTGCTTCCAGCAAAGGCAATAAGTTAATTAGCATGCTTTGGTTAGGTATGAGTTCCCCTGCCTTTTTTAATTCTGCTACGGCGGCGCGTGCAGAAATACAGGCTTTCAGAACGGCCTTCGTTTCTATGGTATTTAGATTTGGCGGTAATATGGGTAATTGGTTGTAAGGCTGCTCTGCTTGCCAGGTCATGTTTAAATTTCCAGTTCTTATCGACATAAATGAACTATTGGGTCAGTTTATGTCGATTAGATCGACATATCAATTTTATATGTAGATTTTTTATGTTTTTTCGACGTGACTTTCTTGTATGTCGATACACTCGACATATCAAGACTGAATTGAAACCACTCACCAAAACCGAGTTTTGAGCAATGTGGTGCACCTACTTACTGTGTACGAGGTTTGTAATCGTCCTAAACGGAAAATACCCTTGCGCTATTATCAGTGGTGATAAGGTGCGTGTCTTGTATATAACTAGTGCAAAAAAATCGAGACGTCAAACGATCGTTTGCATTCTGGGTTTGAAAAAACAAACGGTTTGTACTTTCATGCCGATGTTGGTTTAGGGCGAAAAAAGTGCCAAACCTTGCTTTGAGCCAGTACTGGCATGGCCTACCTGCTTTGGATTTCAATCGAGAAGCCAAACAGTAAATAGGCTGATTTCCCTGTTTGGCGTTTCGATCCAAAAGCCAAACGGATAGTGGTTTTGGCGTATGGCTATAAAAGCATGGGGAAGTGTTCAACGAAGAGCGGCTTGCTAATTTGACTTGGGATTTGATGGAGAGGCGTCTTCCAACTTCAGTGAAGGTTGCTTGTCACTGTTACCCTCAAAGTATTCAAGGGCGTACCCCATTGCCTTGTAGCTTTTCTCGCGTTTTTTAAACATGCGTTGCAGCATAGGGAGGGCGCAGTCCACATAGTCGTGAATGGTGACTTGTGTTTTTCCTTCCGATTCACGATGAATACGACCGGCATATTGAGCCAATGTACCTTTCCATGCGATAGGCATGGCCAAAAACAACGTATCCAGTCTTGGCAGGTCAAATCCTTCGCCTACATATTTTCCTGTTGCGACGACGACTTGAGCCGATTGCAGATGATTGTCAGCGTTCTTGCGTTCCGCAGCTTTCATGGCGCCTTTGAGTACGACAGTGCTTATACCCAACTCGGTAAGTCGTGAGTGTATGTACTCTGCGTGCTCTCTACGCTCTGTAAGGACTAACGGGTGTCCGCCATTTTGAACACACTGAGAGGCGTCTGAGACGATTTTTGAAGTACGTTGCTCATTATCGACGAGCCAGCGGTAGGCATCGCTTATTTTCGGGCGCTCATCTTTTTTTATTAGCTCAGTTGGCGGTATATCGTAGAGCTGATGAATCATCACGGTTTGAGTAAATTGCTCATCAGGGCTTTGTTTCACTTTGCAGCGAATAGGCCCTGCCGCCATAAAAATGATCTTCTGATGGCCATCTTGTCGCTCAGGTGTTGCTGTTAGGCCCAATACATATTTTGCTCTTACCTCGTTGAGTACCATTTCAAACCTTGGCGCGGATAAGTGATGGCATTCATCAACAATAATGTGGCCGTAGTCTTGGATGAGAGGCGTGATGGAGTTGTCTTTTTTATTAACCAAGCTTTGGTAGGTGGCAATGTCGATAATGCCACTCGGCTTTCTTTTACCTCCTCCTATACTGCCAATGTTTACTTCTGGTAGGAACGTGCGTAATCGCTCTTGCCATTGTTCGAGCAGTTGTCGGCTATGAACCAGTATTAGGGTATTTACTTTGCGTTTTACGATCATACCAATGGCTGTAACCGTTTTTCCAAATGCGGTTGGCGCATGCAAAATACCGAAGTCATGTTTGGTTATTGCAGCCACTGCTTCCCGCTGATTCTTTCGCAAAGTGAACTCGGGGGTAAGTTTTGATAATGGTTTGCCAGTTTCACGCTTGTCGTCAAATAGTGGCGAAATATTGTGCTCTTGTAGCAAAGCAATCGCGTCATCAAGACAGCCTCGCGGTAGTGCTAGATAACCGTTTTCAATACGAGCACAGGAAATAAACCTTGGAATGCCATAGGTTGAAAAGCGCAAAGCTTGTGTTTTAAAAAACACAGGATTAGAAAAACTAGCTAATCGCTTTAGTCCTGCCAGTAGTGGCCCAGGTAACTCGCTCATCAAAAAGTAGATATGGTTTGCCAAGGTAATAGTCACGTTTCTCGGCAAAGACTCTAATTTTATTGGTGTGGCTTTGGCTGTGATTTCCCAAGGTGGGCGGTTATCTGTTAGCCCTTGTTCGGACAGTAATAGGGTATCGGGTGCAATGGTTGTTATGAGTTGATCAATACTCGATTGCGTGAGCGTTTTAAGATCTGCAAGATACCGCCATTGATCGTCAATCGCATTCAGGTCACTGTCAACAAAGCAACTACGACCTGAAAGGCGAGCCTCCTTTTGAAGTGGTAACGCAATGAGATTGCCAAACCCGCCCTCAGGAAGGACATCTTGGTTAGGAAAGAGCCTGTCATAGGAGTTAAACGATAGATTTGGAAATATTTCCATGGCTTTATCAAGCAAAGCGAAACCAAGTGCCCGAGCTTGGTTAGCTGGGATGTTGGTTTCAAAAAAGATCCATAAGTGCGCCCCGTTGCCAGAACGCGAGATTTCTATCGCGTGCGGGATATCAAACTCTTGGCACGCTTTAGACATTGCTTTGACTTCTTCTTGCCAACAGCCTTTATCAAAATCGGCTGCCAACAAATAGCACGAATTATCTCTAAGTAGTGGATACAGACCAACCACTTGATGACCGGCAAGGTGCCTGTAAATAATGTGCTCGTTTAATGCGCTAAACTTTTGGTGTGAACAGTCTTGGCATTTAATGCGGGGTTTGTTGCATAGCCCACTTACCCACTCATTATCACAGGCTACAGAATAGCCACTGCGGCCCTGTTGGTTTTGCCAACGATTGGCAAAGATATCCTCTCGCCCACGAAATCGTTGTCTGAATAGGGCGACTTTTTGTTCTGGGGTGAATACCTGTACCGAACGCTCGTTTTGAGCGCTACGTAGAGCCTCTCTTAATGCGAGAAGCTGTTGCTTTTCGTTTTCAAGCTCAGCTAGCCTGTTATCAATAGCCGAAATATTTAGGTAGTGAGCGTCATTCATGACAACATAATTTTTATGCGCAGCGCTATGAAGCGCGAACTTGCGGTGGCTTGATCAGCGACTCTGCTGGAATACCTAGCCCTTCATGAAGTTTCCAAATCATTTTTAGCGTGAGTGATCGCTTATGGTTTAGGATTTCATAAACACGATTGCTTTTACCTATCATGGGTTCAAGATCTTTAACCGTTAAGCCTTTGCGCTCCATCTCAAACTTTATTGCCTCAACAGGGTCTGGCAAATCCATTGGAAAATGCTTTGCTTCGTAGGCTTCAACTAACGTAACCAAAATGTCCAGCTTTTCGCCTTCGACGGTATCAGGCTCCGCCATCATTAGGTTTTCGATGTCGTTTAATGCCGCGCGGTAGTCGGCATCTGTTTTAATAGGTCTGATGTCCATTATATTTACCTCTTGTTACTACCTTTTGACTTCAAATCGTTTGCACATCAATTTTATCGTATTGTGCATGGCTGCCGATAAACCGTATGTAAACCACCTTGTAGGCATAATTGATCCAAACGACTAACCGGTATTTATTACCGGCAATGTTAAACACGACACGCCCATCTTTGAGGATGCTGGCATTTCTAAAGTCCTGTTTCACATCCGCCGGTGATCCCCAATCAGCGTTTAATGCATGCCTATACCACGCTAAAGTTGGCTCTTTCGCGTCAATGTATTCTGGGCTGTCTTCCCAAAATGTTTTTAAGGTTGATAGTGCGATAATTCTCATAAACAGATGTTAGTCCCATATTGGGACTTTTGCAAGTTTGTAGTTTGATTGACTGAAAGGAGTTGTTAACACGGCCCCGATTGCCCCATTCCTTGGGGCAGTTTTATTTCCTCTTATTCACCCTCTAAAGCTCGGCATATCAAGTGTTGCCCCATTGTCCCAACTGCCCACGGTAAGTGAGCAAATGGGTGGCTGGTTAGTTTCGCCTGATGGACCTTTTCGGCATACGGCTGCGTTTGCCATCGAAGAAGGCCAATACTCTGAACCAATAGAGTGATTCGTCATAACCTAGGCTATGCGTTGGGCGTGCAGGCGGGCTGAGCCCCAGTTTGCGTCCTAGGCTGACAATCACGTAGAACGTAAGTTTTAGCGTCAGCCAAGGTGCGAGTAGCACGAATATCATCAGGCAATGCCGGGTAAGTGCGTAGCCTATACCATGAGGTTGTTCGAGTAAGGCAATGCCAATACACCAACCAAGGCCTGCCAGTGTGGCTATTGGAAAGGTAATGGAGGCGGGTCGCATCATTAATTGCATGTTAGCACCCTCCTGTGTGGTGTTGTGAAGCGGGCTCAAAGTTCACCAGTGGTTCAACCACATCAGCCACGGTTTGATGAGCAATTCGGCGCTCTTCAAAGTAATCGTGTCGGTCGTAGATGCCCTCAACGCCTTTTAGCTTATAGTTAAGACAGCGTTCGGCCACGTTGCCTGCAATGTCCAAAGAAGCGGCAAGGCTGAGAAAGGTTCGGCCTAAATCGTGTACGGTGAAGTGTTCGAGTTTACCCATTTTATTGGGTGGCTGTTTTTTGCGCCCAGGCTCGCGACCAAAGAGTTTAGAAATGGCGCGGTTCAGTGTATCTGGCCCCATATGCGGACGATGGCTTGCTCGTCTGGCTGGGAAAACATAAGGCGAGCCACAAGCGCGGATTCGCAGCTCGTTAAACCAAGCAATGGCTTGGCGTGGTAAGGGAATGCTGATTGGCACGCCGGTTTTGCCGCGTTATTTAGGTAGATCCCACACGCCTGTGGTTAAATCCATTTCACGCCACATGGCTTCGCACAATTCGCTTTTGCGCACGCCCAACACCAAAAACAGGCAGCAAGCGAGGTAGTTATCACGGCCAAAGCTATTGATATGGGTATGAAACACACTAAAGGCATAGTGAATTTCCTCTTTGCTGAGCATCCTGTCTTTACTGGACTCCACGCCACCGGCATCGTCCACGGTAAATGCTGCGGCTGGGTTGTTCAGGGTTAAGTCGAGCTTTATCGCATGTCGAAACAGCTGCTTCATGTACATCAAGGTGTCGTTGGCAATGGTAGGGCGGTTACTTTCTCGAATGCGTTCTAATACTTCGCGCACGTCGCGTGCGGTCACCTCAGCAATACACTTAATGCCAATGACTGGGCTTATGTCTTTGGTGTAGCCCCCGATACGGAATCTTGGGATGCTTTAGTCGTCTACTCAGATCGGTTCGATACCAGTCATGGAACAGTTGATCCACGGTTTCAATGTCAGGTAACTCGATTTTCTGTTTTTCCAGAAGAGGATCTATGCCGTCGCGTACTTCTTTTCGAAAATAAGCGGCGGCAATTCGAGCGTCTGCCAACGACGTTAAAGGAAATTGTCCCAAGGTTGCTTCTCGTCTTCCTTTGGCTGCGGTGTAGCGGATCATCCAATAAGGCGAGCCCTGTTTGCGGACGCAAAAGTATAGACCTTCACCGTCTGAATATTTTTTGGGTCGGCTTTGCTGTATGCAATAACCTGTTTTGCTGTGAGTTTTCCCATGTTTACTCCATAGTTGCTGAAATAATGGAGGGGCAAGCATGGCTGCCCACCACCGATTTGCTTATTGAATCAGCAGCTAACCTGTTGTGGTGGCGAGTTAAATGCGAAAATTGGGTAACTTACTGCCCACCAATTTGCTCACCACAAAACGCTTATTGAGCCAAAATGAGGGGGCTGCCCACCATTCTGCCCACCACTAAACAGGTAGTTGGTAACGGACATCTGCAAACCGATTTGGACGGGGAAAATAAAAAAGCCCTGTATTTACAAGCAAGTAACAGGGCTTTTAAGACATTCTTGGACGGGTAAAAAAACTATTCGATGTTTTGGATCTGCTCCCGCATCTGCTCAATCAATACCTTAATTTCGACAGATGCTTTAGTAATTTCGGTATGAATCGATTTTGATGCGATGGTATTGGCCTCGCGGTTAAGCTCTTGCATCAAAAAATCGAGCTTGCGTCCACACGGGCCGGCCGTTTCTAGTATCGCCCTCATCTCGCGTAGGTGCACCTCGAGGCGGTCGAGCTCTTCATCGATGTCGGCTTTTTGTGTAAATAAGATGATCTCTTGCGCTAAACGCTGCTCATCGATCTCTACGCTCAATTCTGCGAGCTTATTTCTTAGCCGATCCTCGAAGCCTTGTTTGGCCATGGGAAATACGGTTTTGATCTGCTCAAGTTGCGCGGTGATGTCGGTGACACGAGATAGTACGGTCTTTTTTAGTGCGAGTCCTTCGCCTGCCCTGCTCGCTTGGAGCTGCTCAAGCGCCGTTTCAAAAGTCGTTTGAACAGTAGCGCCGAGAGTTGTTAGATCGATGGTTTGATGTTCTATGATACCCTCTAATCGCATTATTTCAGCGGCTGAGGCGGGACTGACCAGATCACCGCCAGCATTTTGAATATGCCGGAGTCTGGCGAGAATCAATTCTAGATGGCCCTCATTGATCCCCGTCGATTGGGGTTTTTTATCTGAGTGTTGCAAGCGAATGTGAACATCAATTTTGCCGCGTGAGAGGCTTTGCTTAATACGGTTGCGGAGGTGGACCTCGAGTGCAGCCAGTGCTTCGGGTAGCCGCATTGATATTTCCAGATGTCGGTGATTGACACTGCGAATCTCGATCACGAGCGTGCTGCTGTCGGTGTTGCTCTGGGATTGGCCAAAGCCTGTCATGCTATGGGTCATAAGTGCTCCTCGTTGCTAGGCAGTTTAGCAGTAAGTCTGATATTCAGCGAAACTCCCGCCCCGATTCCTGCTGGCTTTGCTATACTCTGGTTTTTCGGAGAAATCGATGACCAGACCCAGCGCCCGCGCTCCGCATGAGCTTCGCAACATTGTGATTACACGAGGCTTTACTTGCCATGCCGAAGGGTCGGTTCTGGTCGAGTTTGGTAATACCAAGGTTCTGTGCACTGCCTCGGTTGCTGATTCTGTGCCACGGTTCTTGCGAGGTAAAGGACAGGGCTGGATTACCGCAGAATATGGGATGTTGCCCCGTTCGACAGGTTCACGCATGGATCGTGAAGCTGCCCGTGGCAAACAAAGTGGCAGAACTCAAGAGATTCAAAGGCTCATAGGGCGGTCTTTGCGCGCCGTGGTGGACTTAAGCAAGATGCCTGATTATACGATTACCGTTGATTGTGACGTGATTCAAGCGGATGGCGGCACTCGAACAGCGGCTATTACGGGAGCCTGTGTGGCTTTGGTCGACGCCCTAGTTGGTCTGCAGCGAGACAAAGCACTGAAACAAGATCCATTACGACAGTTGGTGGCCTCGGTATCAGTGGGCTTGTATCAGGGGGTGCCGGTACTGGATCTTGATTACCCAGAAGATTCCTCTGCGGATACCGACATGAATGTCGTGATGGGCGAAGATGGCGGGCTTATTGAGGTGCAAGGCACGGCAGAGGGCGCGACTTTTGATCGGTCAGAGCTTAATACGATGCTTGATTTGGCGGAGGCGGGGATTCGCCAACTGTTCGAAGCACAAAGACAAGCCTTAGCAGAGGGCTAGTAAGCTTCTTTCTTACAGTTCAACATCGTAATCCATGATGACTGGGGCGTGCGTAGAGAACGTCTTGCTTTTGTAAATTGCGCCATAGTCGATGTTGTACTGTAGGCCTTTTGATACCAATTGGTAATCGGTTCGCATACCGTCGACCCCTATTTTGCCGCCGGGCCAAAAAGTGTACTCGTCGCTATCTGAATTGACTTCTCGAAAGGCATCGACATAGCCGATCTCAGTGATTTCATCAATCCATTGGCGCTCTTCTGCCAAGAACCCGGGCAATTTGCTGCGGCGCTCAGTGAATTCTACGTCTTGGGCTTTGTGCGCGATGCGCCAGTTGCCGCAAATAATGAATTCACGGCGTTTATGAGTGACTTTTTCTAGGTGGTTGACGAGGAGTTGATAGAACTCATTTTTCTTTGCTTGTGCCCCGCTGTCGTTGGGCGCGGAATAAGGCGCCAATAGCGCACCGATGCTTACCGTACCAAAGTCGGCTTGAATATACCGACCTTCCATATCAAAGTCGCCAAACCCAAGCCCAGTCATGATCGCTTTGGGGAGTTGCTTGGTGTAAATCGCAACGCCTTCTTGTGAGCTATCATTCACGTTATCGAAAAAGTAAGCGTTGTATTCACGAGGGAAAAAGGCATCTTTACGCAAGTCGTACTCTGAGCATCGAATATCTTGGATGCAAACAACGTCGGCGTCTTGGGTTGCTAGCCAGTCAAAAAAGCCAGCTTTCTCGGCATCGATTAATCCGTCCGCGCTGAAACTGATGACTCGCATTCGTAGCCCCTTAAAATGAGAATGTGTATGATACCTAAGTCAGCGCGAATTTAGTATGCCTTATGTTGTTTAATATGTCGGCATGAGTGAAGAATTCGTGCTAAACAGCGGCGATTGTGCCGCTAAATGCATCAAAAAAAGGCATCTTTGTTCTAAAAAGGTGCGCGCGGAATGCGTTCAGGAGAGACTGTCAGTGTTGCAGCCCTATCAAGCCAGCTTCATACAGTTGGCAAAAGACTACGATGCCCTCAAGTTTGGCGAATTTACGCTAAAATCGGGACGAGTTTCGCCCTATTTTTTTAACGCTGGTGTTTTGTGCTCAGGTTCTGCCTTGGCACAACTGGGTCGCTGTTATGCCGATTGCATTGTGGCATCGGGCCTTGAATTTGATATTTTATTTGGACCTGCCTATAAAGGCATTCCTCTCGCTGCTGTGACTGCAGCAGCCCTGTTTGAGCACCATGGCATCGATACCCCCTTTGCCTATAACCGTAAAGAGAAAAAAGCGCATGGTGAGGGTGGCCAGTTAGTGGGTGCACCTTTGGCGGGCAGGGTCTTGATCATCGATGATGTCATGACCGCAGGAACCGCCGCTTCTGAGGTGATTGAAATGATTGTTGAAGCGGGCGCCAGTCCTGTAGGAATTGCGATTGGGCTGGATCGACAAGAGGCCGTCCACGGAGCGTTGTCGGCGGGTCAATCATTGAGCGCGCGTTATGGACTGCAGGTGTTGAGCATCGTCACTTTTGCCGATTTGGTCGCGCACCTTGCCTCTGACAGTCGAACCACTTCAGATTTGCGCACCGCCATGGCCGATTATCGTGAGCGCTACGGCGCTAAGCAGGAAGCGGGCGATGACAGCTAATGCCAATTCTGTCAGCACCATTCTTTTCAGTTTTCTGATTGCGAGCGCGCTGCTGTGCGCATCTTCCTCGCTCGATGCTCGGGAGATCTACCGCTATAAAGACGCCTCGGGCGTGTCGGTTATTAACGATCGTTTACCACCCGAGGTTGCGGCGCTAGGGTACGAGGTTCTGAGTGACACTGGTGTGCTGTTGCGAGTCGTTCCACCTAAAAAAACGCCTGAGCAGCTCGAAGCGCTTGATGCCCAAGAATCAGAGGCGGAGCGGGCGCAGCGGCAAGCAGAACAGCAGCGTAAAGCCGATGAACTGCTGCTGATCCGCTACAGCTCGATCGACGATATCAAGGCTGCTCGGGAGCGCTCACTACAGGCCTTGCAGATACGCGCTAATATCTTACGGAGCAATCTTCGCTCTATGGCACAACAGCTGGGGAATTATCAAGCTGAAGCCGCTGCCATTGAGCGACTCGGTCAAGCCTTGGATCAGGAGCGCATAGAGGCTATTCAAAATTTACGTGCTCGCATCGAGACCAGTCAGCTCGCACTCAGTGATCGCGAACAAGAAGTGGAAGACGTCACGCAAGCCTACCAAGCCGATATCGACCGTTTTCAGCATTTGATGGACCAGGTGTTGATGCGACGTTCACTTTCGAGCCCGCAATGAGATTAGCGCAAAAACCCCTGGGTCAGCAGTTGCCATTGCTGTGACCACCCTGCTGTTGGGCTGCGTTTGAACTCACTCCGAACAAACTGCATGAGTCTGCCCTCGGCCGCTGCCATCATGAGGTTTGCCGCCGCCGCCACCGGAATTTGAACGCGTTGCTGTTCTTTCAGTTCCGTTTCGCGAAGAATTTGTTTCAGCTGGGTTTCAAGGCGATCAAAAAGCTGGCTTACACGGATACGCAATCGTTCGGTTTCGCCGTTCAGGATGTCACCGGTCATAAGCCGAGTGATGCCAGGATTCTTTTCGGCAAAGCCAAGTAACAGCGTGAGGATTCGCTCACAGTGAAGTAAAGCCGTCTGCTGCTCCTTAACAATCAGGCCGATACGAGTAAATAGTGTGTCCTCAATGAACTCGATGAGCCCCTCGAACATCTTAGTTTTACTTGGAAAATGTCGATAGAGCGCCGCTTCTGAAACACCGACTTGCTCGGCCAGCGCTGAGGTGGTGATCCGTCCTCCTGGGCTTTTTTCTAACATGTCGGCGAGGGTTTCTAGAATTTCTTGCCGTCGTTGGCCTTTTTGTCTGGTCATAGCAGCGCCCTGTTAGCGATTAGGTCGGTTAGTGATGAGGGTACCAATACCTTGATCTGTGAATATTTCGAGCATGGTAGCGTGAGGCACTCGCCCGTCAATAATATGCGCGCTGGTTACCCCACCTTTTACTGCGTCTAGCGCACACTGAATTTTGGGCAACATACCGCCATAAATAGTGCCGTCTTCAATCAGTGCATCAACCTGGCTGGTGGTGAGTCCGGTCAGAATAGTGCCGTCTTTATCGAGTAACCCTGCGACGTTGGTGAGTAACATGAGCTTTTCCGCTTGCATCACTTCGGCAATTTTTCCAGCAACGAGATCCGCGTTGATATTGTATGTAGCGCCTTGTGCATCAACCCCAATTGGGGCAATGACCGGAATAAAATTACTCCCCAAGATCACCGATAACACCTCGGTGTCGATGGATTTCACCTGTCCAACATGACCGATATCGATAATTTCCGAGGCGCCGAGCTCGGGCGAATATCGATCAATGGTCATTTTCTTAGCGCGGATAAATTGCCCGTCCTTGCCAGTTACCCCGATTGCCTTTCCGCCGTTGCGGTTGATGGAGGAGACAATTTCTTTGTTCACGCTGCCGCCCAAAACCATCTCGACTACGTCCATGGTATTGGCGTCGGTGACTCTCATACCATTGATAAACTCACTCTTGATATTGAGCCGTTCAAGTAAGGCGCCAATCTGCGGCCCGCCACCATGAACAACTACGGGGTTCATACCAACCAGTTTCATGAGTACGATGTCGCGGGCAAAACTGTCGTGTAGTTCAGCGTCGGTCATGGCATTACCGCCAAATTTGACCACGATCGTCTTCCCAATAAAACGCTGAATATACGGCAGCGACTCTGTCAGTACGTGAGCGATGTTAAGTGCGTTGTCTCTGGTTAAGGACATTGATGCGTTCCATTCATTAAAAGGGTAGTTCCATGGTCGGTTTGATGCGGCTTAGTTCGGTTCTAAACAGAGATTGAATCAGCATCAGCTGTTCAGTGCTATCGGCTTCAAAGCGCAGCGTCAACGCCCCTGTCGTATTTGAGGCGCGTACCAGGCCCCACCCGAACGGGAAATCAACACGCAGACCATCAATGGTGTTGATTTTACCACCTTCAAATTGGCACTGATCCACTAACTGCTGAATAACCGCGAATTTCTCGTTGTCATCTGATGCAATAAGAATCTCTGGCGTACTCACACTTGGGGGTAAATCAGCCACCAGTTCGATCAGGCTTTTTCCTTCGGTGCTAATGATCTCGGCAACACGGGCGGCAGCATAGATACCATCATCAAAACCGAACCAGCGCTCACAGAAAAAAACATGGCCAGAGAATTCACCACCTAATATGGCACCTTGCTCACGTATCTTTTGCTTCATTAACGCGTGCCCGGTTTTCCAAAGAATGGGACGACCACCCCATTTTGAAATGATCTCGCCAAGGTGGTGGCTGCATTTAACATCGTAAACCACATCTGCGCCTGGGTTGCGGGTGAGCACATCGCGCGCCAGAATCATCATCAAGCGATCTGTCCGGATGATCGCGCCTTCAGAGTCCACTACTGCGAGTCGGTCTGCATCGCCGTCAAATGCGACACCAAAATCGGCCCGCTCTTGTCTCACTTTGTCGCACAGCTGCTTTAAGTTGGCCTCGTTGCTGGTATCCGGGAAATGGTTGGGGAAGTTCCCGTCAATGTCGCAAAATAGGGGGATAACATGACAGCCGAGAGCGCTAAAAATCTCGGGTGCCACTTTCCCCGCAACGCCATTGGACGCGTCCAGTACCACCTTGAGAGAGCTCGGTAATAAAATATCTTCGCACACTTTCTGGATATAGGCCGGGAGGACGTTTTCGCGCGTGAGTGCGCCAGATCCGCTTGGAAAAACACCCGCTTTCGCAATCGTGAAAATAGCCTCAATGGTTCCAGGCGGTGGTGACTTCTGATCGAGCACGAGTTTAATGCCGTTCACTTCAGGATCGCTGTGGCTACCGGTAATCATCAGGCCTGACCGCTGAGCCAAGTGGTGTGTCGCAAAATAAAGAACCGGACTCGGGACTACGCCAATATCCACGACATTGATTCCGCTCTCTAACAATGATTGCACCAAGACAGTTTTTATTCTTGGGCTCGATAGTCGTCCATCTGAGGCGACCACGATGCTGTGCTCACCTTGGTCGGCCGCAATAGTGGCGATTGCTGCGGCAATCACCTCAACGATGGCGTCGTCTAGCTGAGTCTCTGCTATTCCCCGAATGTCATAAGCTCTGAAGATTTCTTGAGGCAGCGTCTCGACCGTCAGGCGCCGGCCTCCTAAAACTACAGGCGCAGATGCGGAGGGCAAAAGCGCCGCGAGTCCGCTGCTTAAGTCGACGCCTTCATGCGGCACGGAGTTATCATCGTCGTCTCGGTCAACTAACTGGAAGCGACTCCCTAAGTGCTCAGTCTCATCTGAGCTGAGCTGAGCGATTTCAGATGCTGGTTGAGTCGCCGCTGCGTCGTCGCGCCCCGAGTTGGTCGGACTTGCGGGTGATAGAGTCGATTCGTTGAGGGAAGATGATACTGGATCTGCAAGGGTATCGCCTAACTCTCCCGCGTCTTCTGAAGTCTCAGCCACGGCTGTTTGACGAGATCGGCGTCTGCGATTTCGTACTTGTTCAATAGCCTCACTAAAATTCGAGGTATTGCCCATAACAGCTGCCAATTCTGAGTCCGTTGATGGATCTGCTGGAGGTTCGGGCTCTTGGCTTAGTTCTGATTCTGGCTCTGCAGTTGCAACGGAGCTAAGGCTATGGCTGAGTGCGAGCAGTGGTTCTAGGTCTGACCAGACTGCGCGCGGATCAGGCTGAGAGGCCTGTGGGCTCGCCATTGCCGCAACGCTGGCACGCAGATAACGACGCGCTGTGAGCAGCAACCAGAGGGGTGTCGTCACGACGCAAAGAAGCAGAACCAGCAGTGCGACAATCAACCCCCAAAAATTTGATTGCGCCGTTGCTGCCAGCATTGGTCCGGGGCTATAGCTCAGCTGCCATTGGCTACCCTCTATGGCTTGAGTGTGGCCGCGGGTGTTCGGCACGCCAACTTTGAAAAAAGAGTAGAGTGCAGTTTGACCGTTGGGTTGCGCTATTTTTTGTTGAAGATCGATGGCCGCATTCTGCGCAAGGGCGAGCGTACCCAGAAAATTGCTGAGGTGTTCAGGTGTCTGTGATAGCAGCAAAATACCCTGAGCGCCGTTCGGGCTGCGCCAGTCCGAGGCCACTGCCGTGCTAATCAAGACGCCGTTGCCGAGCGCGTAAGCTTCCGGTGGCGCAAGGCCCTCTCTGGAACGCCGAATTAAGTCAGCCTCTAAGTTGTTTCTGAGCGTTTCAAGCGGCGCCATAATTGACTGCGATCCAAGCTCGTCCACATGGATGAGTTGTAAACTGATTGCCTCTGGAAACAGCGGCTGCAAGAATTGTTGTGCTACCCCGATGCGCTCTGAATCAGCGCTCTCAATGGCCTCCCTCACAACCTTGGTATTCAGCGCCTTGCGCAGTTGATCCTGTGTGGTCCGAATAGTTTGACCGAGCTGTGATGCAATAGTGTCTGCGCCCAAGGTCTCGAGCTCGCGCAGGTCAGTAGCAGTTTGATTGGGCGTATCGATGACCAGCAAATAAAGGGCAGACGATAGCGCAATGGCAAGTGATCCTAGGTAGATAAGTGCAACGCGGGAGAGCATAGGCGCGGGATAGCCCCTTGCCTGATTTGAGCTGCTCGCACGCTTCATGGCGTCGTGAGCCTTAGCACGAGCCTGCCTCAGAGTCTGCGAGTTGAGCCGCAATATGCGTGATCATCTGGCGCGCGATGACGCGCTTGTTTGCGCTCGGCAAGTGGATTTCCCCCTGCTCGGTAATTAGGGTGACTGCATTGTCGTCAGTGCCAAACACTTCGCCATTTGAAACGTCATTGGCAGCGATCATATGAAGCTTTTTGCGAATACGTTTCGCTTTTGCGTGCGCGATGAGGTCTTGCGTCTCAGCCGCAAATCCCACCCGATACAGCGAGGGGTATCGCTCTGCAAGCGACGCCACGATGTCGGGGTTCTGCACTAAATCAATAGAGATGCCCGCCGAGCTCAGTTTCTTTAACTTTTGTTCGTGATAGTGCATTGGTCGGTAATCCGCCACAGCGGCGCAAGCAATCAGAATATCAGCGCTCATACAGGCCTCTTCGCAGGCTTGTAGCATGTCGAGAGCACTGGTTACATCTCGTCGATCCACTCTGTCGGGCGTTGCGAGGTGAACTGGCCCACTGATGAGAGTGACTTGAGCGCCGGCATCGGCGCAGGCTTGAGCAAGGGCAAACCCCATTTTGCCGGAGCTGTGATTGCTCAAAAAACGAACTGGGTCGATCGCTTCTTGGGTTGGACCCGCAGTGATGACCACATGTTTGCCATCGAGAGCTCGTGACGGAAAGAACTGCGCTACAGCGGTCACAATCTCGTGGGGTTCACTCATGCGCCCTGCGCCTACATCACCACAGGCTTGTTCGCCAGAACCCGGGCCGATGATGGTGTAACCATTCTGTCGGAGACTCTGTTGATTGGCCGCAGTGCTGCTGTGCGCCCACATTTGTTGATTCATGGCGGGTGCAATAAAGACTGGCGCCGCGGTTGCTAATACCACCGTACATAATAAATTATCGGCTTGGCCAGCCACGAGTTTGGCCATGGTGCCGGCCGTTGCGGGCGCGATGATCACAGCATCGGCCCAGCGGGCGAGCTCAATGTGGCCCATACCTCGTTCCGCTTCTGCGTCGAGCAGTTCGGTGTGGACAGGGTGGCCACTCAGGGCTTGCAGTGTCAGCGGCGTCACAAAAGCTTGCGCGCCTTGGGTCATAACAACACGCACCTCTGCGCCTTGCTTTACCAATAAGCGAATGAGTTCGCAGACCTTGTAGGCCGCGATACCTCCGCACACGCCGATGATGATATTTCGCTTGTTTAGATGTCCCATTTCTGCTCGTTGTATGGACAATAAAAAGAGTCGTAACGATAACACTGTCGGCGGCGCTTATATAGACACGTGAAAGGGGGATTTTGTGCTTGGGCCGATCAATGGCAATGAGTTGGCTGACTACTCGTCGGCGCAACTTGTCTCGATTCAGTTAGGTTTGGGGTCTGATGGCTGCCAAATTGTTGACGCCATCTTGCGGCAGTGCGGAGGCTTGGCCAAACTCTGTCGGGCAGATCGGCACTGGTTGAAGCAGTGGTCTGGGTTGTCTGACAACTCGATCACACGCTTGCAGGTGGCCTTAGAGTTGGCAGCACGCGCCGCAAAAGAAGAATTGTTAACGACCGATTACCTGTCTAGCCCCACCGCTGTTAGTCGCTATCTCGCAACGCATTACTTGTTGGCTCGGCGAGAGTGTTTTATGTGTCTTTACCTTGATGCGCACCATCGAGTCCTTGATGCTGAGCAGCTGTTCATTGGCACGATTGACTCGGCTAGCGTTTATCCACGCGAGATTGTGGTGGCTGCTTTGCGACACTGTGCGGTGGGGATTATCGTAGCGCATAATCATCCCTCGGGATGTTCCGAACCAAGTGATGCCGATCATCGTGTGACACGACGGATCAAGGCCGCGCTCGACTTGGTAGACATTCGCTTGCTTGATCATTTGATTTTGGGTCAAGGAGAGGTGTTTTCATTCGCGAAAGCGGGATTTTTGTAGCTTTGGCTTGCTTCAGTGTCGGTGCTCTGGTATAAAGTCGCGCTCCATGCGTTGGGGTCACCCCTTAACGCTTTTACCGAATTTACGATCCCACCGATGATGGGAGAGGCGAAAGATGTCTAGAGTATGTCAAGTGACGGGCAAGCGACCCGTGACCGGAAACAACGTATCACACGCAAAGAACCGCACTCGTCGGCGTTTCCTACCAAATCTGCACTCACACCGTTTTTGGGTTGAGTCTGAGAAACGCTTTGTGAAACTGCGTGTATCGAGCAAAGGTATGCGTGTCATTGATAAGCGCGGTATCGATGTTGTCCTAGCAGAACTTCGTGCAAATGGCGAAAAGGTTTAAAGGAAGGCGATTATGAGAGAAAAAATCAGAATGATTTCGTCTGCTGGCACTGGCCACTTCTACACCACAGACAAAAATAAGCGAACCACACCAGACAAGCTTGAAATGAAGAAGTTTGATCCCGTGGTCCGCAAGCATGTGATGTATAAAGAAGGCAAAATTAAGTAAGACGCTAAGCAGCTCATCAAAACCCCGGATATGCCGGGGTTTTTTATTGGTGGTGATTAAACGTGCCCGAACTACCTGAAGTGGAAACAACGTGTCGAGGTATCGCGCCCCACATTGTGGGCACCTCTATTGATCACGTGTTGATTCGTGATGCTCGGTTGCGATGGCCTATTGCCGATGATCTGGCCGCTAGGCTCACAGGTCAGCGTATCGTGAGCGTCGAAAGGCGCGCAAAGTATCTTATAATTTCGTGCGATGACGGGTTTATATTGGCGCATCTCGGGATGACCGGATCGCTGCGCATTACCTCCCTAGAAGACCCGGTAAAGGCCCATGATCATTGGGATTTTATGCTTTCAGGGGGAGCCGTTTTAAGGTATCACGATCCCCGACGATTTGGGTCATTGCATTATATCGCTGGCCCGCAGCTACAACATCCGCTCCTGACTTCACTCGGTCCTGAACCTCTCTCTGAGGCTTTCACTGGTGTGTATTTGTATCAGTTATCACGACGGCGCAAGCAAGCAGTGAAGCTTTTCCTCATGGACGCTAAGATTGTGGTTGGTGTTGGCAACATCTACGCTAATGAAGCTTTGTTTGCCGCTGGTATAGATCCACGCCGCGCGGCAGGACGCGTCAGTTTGCGCCGTTATGAGTTGCTCGCTGCTCACGTGAAGCGGATTCTCGCCAGCGCTATTGAGCGGGGGGGCACAACGTTGCGCGATTTTGTTGGCGGTGATGGCAAACCCGGTTATTTTGCGCAAGAGCTGTCGGTGTATGGGCGCGCCAATCAACCCTGCATTGGCTGCCATGCGCTACTCAAAGAGGTCCGACTCGGTCAGCGCACGACAGTTTATTGCAGCACTTGCCAGAATTAGCTGCGATTGGCGAGCTTTGCTGCGACGGGCGCCGGTACAAAAGGTGTTATGTCGCCGTTGAGTATGGCAATTTCCCGAACAAGCGATGAGCTGATGTAGCTTAAGTGCTCAGCTGGCGTTAAAAATATGGATTCAAACTCAGCGTGCATAGCGCGATTCATGTTCGCTAACTGAAACTCGTACTCGAAATCTGACACGGCTCTTAGTCCACGCAGTACGCAGTGCGCTCCCTGAGATTTAACAAAATCGATCAGGAGGGTGTTGAATCCAATCACTTCGACATTGGGCAAGTGAGCGAGCGATTGCTGACACAACTCAATGCGTTCCTCAAGTGAAAACATGGGCGTCTTTTTCGCGCTATAAGCAATGCCGACCACAACGCGCTCGAATAAACGCGCGGCGCGCTCTGTGAGGTCGACATGACCGTTTGTAATTGGGTCGAAGGTTCCGGGGTAAACGACGACTTCGGTAGGCATTTAGCTACTCCCTAATAAGACCGCTCATCCTAAACAATATCTGTTCCGTGCTCAACGTATTCTCCTGTCTCTTACCCGCCCACCCGGAATAGACGAGCCCAGACTTGTCCGACCGTCATTTCACGGTGCAAGGTCCATTCGCTTGGGAGCTGCTGCTCGTCTTGGGTGCGCGCTGTCTCGATATAAATCCACTTTGGTGGTGGCTTTTGTTGCAGCTGTGTCATCAGTTCGGACCAGAGATCAAGTTGATAGGGCGGATCGATCCAAATGATATCGGGGCAAGCAGAAAGATTGCTGAGGTAGGCTTGGGCTGTACTGCAGTGACTTGCTGCCATTCTGTCGGCCTTTAGGGCAGTGATCTGAGTCGACAGATGACGGCAGACCAGCGGATTATTGTCGACGAAGTCGCAGTGGCTGGCACCTCGCGACAAGCTCTCGAATCCGAGCGCGCCGGTGCCGGCAAATAAATCGAGGCAGGTTGCACCCAAGAGCTCGCCTTGCAGCCAGTTGAAAACCGTTTCTCGCACCCGGTCGGTGGTGGGTCTGAGCCCTGGCGCATCTAGGACCGGGATTTTTCGGCCTCGCCAAAGACCGCCAATCATGCGAACTGACCCCTTATTTTGAGCACTCAGTGGGCGGCTTTGCTTCTGACGTTTTGGCATCGGTGCTAAACTCTAAATCGAGCGCACAAAGGTATCACAGAGCATGAAGTTATTCAGGTGGAATAGATCAGATAAACCCGCAGCAAGCCAGCAGGGAGAAACCGCAATGGCGCCGGCTGAGGCGGTGGATGCTGCTGCGAAATCAGATGCTACCTCCGCAGCAGAGGTAAAAGATACGACCGTCTCTGATCATGAAATCAGCTCGTCAGACGCCGATCAGCCCTCGGACACGCCGAATCAGAATGCCTCAGAGGTCGCAGTGGATGCCGAGCACCAACTGACTGAAGTCGTGGTATCAGAAAGCACAGATGCCCCTCGTGCCGAAATGGCAGCGTTAGACAGTATCGATGCTCCTCATGCCGAAATGGCGGAGTCAGAGAGTACCGATGCTCCTCGTGCTGAGGTGGCGGAGTCAGAGAGTACCGATGCTCCTCGTGCTGAGGTGGCGGAATCGGGAAGCACAGACCTGTTCCCTGCTGAGTCAGCAACAGCATTGGATCAGCCACTTCAGGCGAGTGACAAAACAGCTCAGCCCGAGGCTGAGCAAGGCTGGTATAGCCGGTTGAAGCAAGGCCTAAGCCGGACACGCGGGCAGTTATCGAATGGATTGGGCGCGGTATTTTTGGGGCGTAAAACGATCGATGCAGAACTCATCGAAGAGCTTGAAACGATTTTGTTGATGGCTGACGTGGGTATCGAAACGACCAACTATGTCCTAGACACCTTGACCACGCGGGTCAGTCGACAGGCCCTTTCGGATAGCGGAGCCTTACTTGAGTCATTGAAGCAGACCCTAATCGACGTCGTAGCGCCCAGTGAGGAATCGCTCACGCTTGCCTCGCAGTCTCCAACGGTGATTCTGATGGTGGGTGTCAACGGAGCTGGTAAAACAACGACGATCGGTAAGCTAGCACAGCGTTATCGACGCGAGGGGCGTTCAGTTATGCTGGCGGCAGGAGATACGTTCCGAGCCGCAGCGGTTGAGCAGCTGCAAGCGTGGGGTGAGCGCAATCAGGTGCCAGTCATCGCGCAGCACACAGGTGCCGATAGTGCATCGGTGATTTTTGACGCAGTTCAATCGGCGCGAGCTCGAGGTGTAGACGTTTTAATTGCGGATACCGCGGGGCGCTTGCACAACAAAGATAACTTGATGGAAGAACTTAAAAAAGTGGTTCGTGTCATCAAGAAGATTGATCCCCTTGCGCCGCATGAGGTCATGCTGGCCCTTGACGCGACCATGGGGCAAAACGCTGTCGCTCAGGCAGAGCACTTCAAGGCCGCTGTCGATGTAACTGGCATCACTCTGACTAAGCTCGATGGGACCGCTAAAGGCGGTGTTGTTTTTGCAATTGCTCACACCTTAGGTATTCCGATCCGGTTCGTGGGCGTGGGTGAGGCATTAGAGGATTTGCGGCCCTTTCAAGCAGAGCCGTTTGTTGAGGCCTTATTTGATGAGACTCGCGAGTGATTGAGTTCGAACGAGTTAGCAAGCGATATGAGAGTGGCCAAGATGCGCTGCGGGAGCTCAGTTTTAGAGTCGAGCCCGAAGAGCTGGTTTTCTTAACTGGCCATTCTGGCGCTGGAAAATCGACACTTTTAAAACTGATCATGCTGCTGGAGCGTCCGACCCGAGGACGTATCGTCGTCAATGGACGCGATCTATCAACGGTTCAAGGTGCCGCTATTGCACACCATCGCCGCGAGATTGGTGTCGTCTTTCAAGATCACCAGTTACTCTATGATCGAAGCGTGTTTGACAACGTTGCGCTGCCTTTGATTGTGAGCGGATTTGATGCTCGCGATATCGGCAGACGGGTCCGAGCAGCGCTAGATAAAGTCGGTCTGCTTGAGAAAGAGCGGGCCAATCCAGAGAGTCTGTCTGGGGGTGAGCAGCAGCGCGTCGGAATCGCACGAGCCGTGGCGACTCGACCTAAAATAATATTGGCCGATGAACCAACGGGTAACCTCGATCCTGCTCTTTCCAACGATATTATGGCTTTGTTTCGTGCGTTCAGCCGCGCCGGAGTCACGGTTTTGATCGCGACACACGACTTACCGATGATCTCACGCATGCAGCATCGCATTTTCACACTGCAAGATGGTCGCCACATGGGAACGGCTCATCATGACTAAGACCCGAGTATCTGCGACCACCTCTGCGTGGGTCACCCGCCTGAACGTATGGCGCTGGCACCATCGTTTGGCCCGGCAAGATACCTTGGCTCGATTGCGCAAACATTGGGGATCTACGTTGTTGACCAGTCTTGTCATTGGGGCGGTGGTGAGTTTACCGGCGGTTTTGGCTTTGGGCGTAATGACGCTGGAGCAAGTGACCGCAAGCTTTGATCGCGGCGAATCAATTACCGTGCTGCTCGAAGGCGAAGTATCTAATACCGAAACTGATGCCATAATCTCAACCATGACCCAGATTGAGGGGGTGGCGAGCGCGACCCTGCTAACGCGAGAGCAAGCGCTAGCCGACTTAAGCGGTTGGCTTGATGTGCCAGATGCTTTACTCAGCAATATTGAGAACCCCTTACCTGATTCGGTCATTCTGACACTGTCGTCGAACCCAAGAGATGAGCTTGATACGCTGGTAGCGTCGCTCGAGCAACTTGAGGGCGTTACTCAGGTGATTGTTGATCTGGAGTGGTTGTCGCGGCTACAGGCCCTGAGCGTACTGGGATATCGACTGGTGTTGTTGTTTGGCCTGATGGCCTGTTTAGCGTGCGTATTGATCATTGCCAATACGACTCGACTTGCGGTCGAAGGGAGGCGGCAAGAAATTCTGGTGGCGAAGCTGGTTGGTGCGTCTGACGCTTACGTGCAGAGGCCGTTTTTTTATACTGGCGTGCTGCACGGCCTGTTCGGTGGCTGTGTCGCGATCTTAATTGTTGTTACCGCAGGGCTGTGGCTGGGCAATCCTATCGCTAGCCTGAAGGCAGCTTATGATCTGCAAGCGGTCAGCCTCAGCTTGCCACTGTCGGTCGTCGTTGCGGTTATCGGTGGCTCGGTTTGCCTGGGTGCTGCAGGCGCATGGGGTTCGGCGAGGCGGCAGCTGCGCCGCATTGAGCCCTAAGACGACTCATCTGATACTGTCGTAGTTGCGTAATTACCGAACTTACTCCAAAATTAGCAGTCTATGAGTGAGAGTGCTAAAATCAGCGTCGAACGCTAAGGAGATGCTATGTCGACTCAACTGTTACCTATCGATCAGATGGTGCCCGGTGCCAATTTGGCGGCCTATACGGCGACCGTCAGCAGCATACCGATCCTATCGGCCGAGCGCGAGCGTGAGCTTGCTGAAGAACTGTATTACCACGAAAACGTCGAAGCGGCTCGGCAACTCGTTATGTCACATCTGAGATTCGTGGTTCACATTGCCAGAAGCTATTCGGGTTATGGCTTGGCTGAAGCCGACCTGATTCAAGAGGGCAACGTGGGATTGATGAAGGCTGTGAAGCGCTTTAATCCCGAGAAAGGCGTGCGCTTGGTGTCATTCGCAGTGCACTGGATCAAAGCGGAAATGCACGAGTATATTCTGCGGAATTGGCGCATTGTTAAAATCGCCACGACCAAAGCACAGCGTAAGCTCTTTTTTAACTTGCGATCCTCTAAGAAGGCTCTGACCTGGCTGTCGCCTGAAGAAGCAGAAGCAGTGGCGAACGATCTCGGTGTCGATGTGCGCGAAGTGAATACCATGGAAGCTCGTATGAGTTCCTATGATGTGGCTTTTGATGCGCCAGCGGACAGTGACGACGACTGGTATGCGCCGCAGTATTATTTAGAAGATCATCGACAAGATCCGGCTGAGCAGGTTGCCTCGTCGGACTGGCAAGAAGACAGCGAAGCTCGGCTACATATGGCACTTGAGCAACTGGATGAGCGCAGTCGGAACATACTGTCGCAGCGATGGTTAAACGACAACAAGGCGACATTGCACGACTTGGCTGCAGAGTATGGCGTCTCTGCTGAACGGATTCGTCAACTTGAGCAAAATGCGATGAAAAAAATACGGCATGCGATGGGCGAGTTGACCGCCTAGCTTATGCTGCTATCCCGCTCAGAGCACACGATCGCTGCGGCGGGTGTGCTCGGTGCCCTCGCAATTCTTAGTGGTGCTTTTGGCGGTCATGGGCTGCGTACTATTTTGTCTCCGCAAGACCTGCAAACCTATCAAACCTCGGTCCAGTATCACATGATCAGTGCCCTCGCACTCCTTGGTGTGGGTATTCTTCAGGGTCAGTGGCGGCAAAGTCTTTGGCTCGCGAGAGCTGCGACAGGTCTGCTACTTGGGTGCCTCCTGTTTAGTGGAAGTCTCTACAGCTTGACCTTGCTCGAAGCTCGGTTCATGGGCTTCGTGACGCCCATTGGCGGTATTATGTTGGTGGGGGGCTGGCTCTGCCTAGCGGTGGCCGCTTTGACGCAGGATAGCTAGTGGACGAAACCCATATTTCAGGTCGTATAAAGAGCTTCGTGATTCGCGCTGGTCGAATGACAGAGGCGCAGCGTGAAGGTCTTGAGCTGGGCTGGCCTGATTACGGCCTTGATCCTGGCGCCGGCCTTCTCGACCTCGATCTTGCATTTGGCTTTCAGGGCTCGACGGTGCTGGAAATTGGTTTTGGAATGGGACAGTCGCTGGTACAACAGGCCTCTGAACATCCCGAGCACCGATTCATTGGGGTCGAAGTCCATCGCCCCGGAGTGGGGAAGTTACTGCACGATGCTCGCGATCAACAAGTCACTAATATTCGTGTTTACTGCCATGATGCGGTCGAGGTACTAGAGCGCTGTATTCCCCTGCAGACCCTAGATCGTGTGCAGATATTTTTTCCGGACCCTTGGCATAAGAAAAAGCATCATAAGCGTCGCTTGGTACAAGCTGACTTCTTATCGTTACTGGCTACTCGAATGTGTCCCGGAGCCATTCTGCACTTGGCGACCGATTGGGAGCACTACGCCCGGCACATGCTGCAAGTGTTAACGCAGCACCCCGACTTCGATAATACGGTAGCAGACTATGCACCGCGCCCCGACGCTCGGCCACTCACAAAGTTTGAGCGCAGGGGAGAGCAAATGGGGCACGGGGTGTGGGATTTACTCTTTCAAAGGGCTTATTGATCCTCTAAAAATCGCGCGATGACCGTATTCAAAAATCGCCAACCCAGATCGGTGGTGACAAGCTGCGTGGTTGACGGCGCCATCAGCTCTTCCTGAATTAACTGTGTCCATTCTGGCATGATGTCGGTCATGGGCCGACCCGTTGTCACGGGGTATAAGGTCGCCGGAACACCATCGCGCAAACGCAGCGCATTCAGCATAAATTCGGCTTTCAGGCTTGCTGGATCGAGCGAGCGCACCAGCGCCTTGCGGCCGTTATGGCGGGGTGTCATATAGCGCTCCGGCATACGTTGTTTGGCAGTGCGCACTACCGACTCCGAGCTGCTCAGCTTGCCGTGTGCGCCCGCGCCGATGCCGTAGTAGTCACCAAATTGCCAATAATTCAGGTTATGTAGGCACTGCTGTTGTGGTTTGGCGTAGGCCGAAACTTCATATCTTTGATAGCCTCGCTCGTGTAGTAAGCGCTCACCTGCATCAGCGATGTCAGCCGTATAGTCATCGTCGGGTAGTATTGGCGGTTGCGAGTAAAACACTGTGTTGGGCTCGATCGTCAGTTGATACCAAGAGATATGGCCAGTATCGAATGCCAGTGCTGCAGACAAATCAGTGAGTGCCTGCGCAATGGTTTGTCCAGGAAGCCCATACATCAGGTCAATATTGATGCGATCAAAGCCCGTGTTCTGAGCGGCTGTAATGGCGGCTCTGGCCTCGTCGCTCGAATGCACGCGCCCCAGTTGGTGCAGCTTCACGTCATCGAACGATTGAACGCCAATCGAGAGACGATTCACCCCAGCACTTTTATAGCCCTTAAATTTCGCGTACTCGGAGCTGCCTGGATTAGCCTCCATCGTGATTTCTATGCCATTACTTAAGGAGAGTCGTTGATCAATCCCCCTAAGTAATTGTTCGATGGCGTCCACACTCAATAAACTGGGTGTGCCACCGCCAATGAAGATGCTGGTGATTGCTCGCGCGCCATAGGTTTCGATATCATCGTCAAGATCGGCAAGCATTGCCGCAATCATTTGTTGTTCGGGCAGCTGCTTTTGCTCGGATACATGGGAATTAAAATCACAATAGGGACATTTACGTTCACACCACGGTAGATGCAGGTAAAGCCCGGTGCCGCTGACTGTGATCATGTCAGAGGGTCGCGCAGCATAGCCAATAATCGTTGTGCGGCTTTGGCTCGATGACTGATGCGGTTTTTGAGTTCTGGAGCAAGCTCTGCAGCGGATGCGTTCTGATCTGGGCAGAAAAAGATCGGGTCATAGCCGAACCCGCCGGTGCCTTTGGGTTCGGCCGTGATCAGACCGTCCCATCGAGCCTGTGCAATGATCGGATCTGGGTCGTGCGCGGTTCTAACCACCACCAGAGTGCAGTGGAAGTGCGCTGGCCATGGTCCGTCACCTTTAGTCTTCAGTGCATCGAGTAAGGCGGCGCGATTACCCGCATCGCTGCCATCGCCATAGCGAGCAGAATAGATACCCGGCGCTCCCTGCAAACAGTCAACACAGAGCCCAGAATCATCGGCGATGGCAGGCAATGAGGACACCTCTGCCGCGTGGCGAGCTTTGATAAGCGCGTTTTCTATAAAGCTCAGGCCAGTCTCTTCTGGCCCGATAATGCCAAGGTCTGTTTGTGTTACCAGGGTAATCTGAGCGTGCGCCAGCACGGCGGCAAGTTCGGCCAGCTTGCCGCTATTGCCACTCGCGAGCACCATCCTACTCATGAATGTACATTTGGTGCTGCAGGTGGTGGGAATAGGTTGTACTACTGTTTTCCGCTCTAAAGTCGAGGTAGAAGTGCCGGTACTCTTCGTTGATAAACTTAAATGGCGCAATATAGTAAACGGCATCGCCCTCTTTGATCTCTTTGAACTCGAGTGTGTCCGATCGTATCAGGTCACTGGTGGTGCCCTGGACTCGCATCGCTCTGGGCTCGGTCACGGGGGATTCATCGGGGTAATATCGCAATGACAGCATCAAGATGCCATGTCGCTTACCACGAGTGATCTGATACTGCGCGGCCACTTCTGGTGTTAGGAATGTGGTGTTGACGAAACTGTAGTGCAGCTCATAGGGCCCAAACCGCTCTGACATTTGGGCACTGACGGACGGACTTATGAGCAATAAAATGAGGCAGAAAAGGTAAGGCATTGAGATCCCATTATCGGCTGATGTGTAGATCTCGGTGGTCGCCGTATCATTAAAAAAAAAAGCCTGCAAGTACGTTGCTGATCACGCCGTCGCCGACCATTTCGCGCTGTTGAATGATAATGCCTTTTTGGGCGCACAGGGCTTCAAAATCACGGACCGTACAAAAATGAATATTCGGGGTGTCGTACCAGTTGTGAGGCAGAAACTTCGATACCGGCATTCTGCCTCGAGTCCCCAAATGCAGACGGCAGCGCCAATGCGCAAAATTGGGGAAAGTCACGATGCCGCGTCGTCCGATACGCAGCATTTCATCGAGCACTTTGTCTGGGTAGTGGAGCACTTGGAGTGCGTGGGCCATGACGACAACATCGAAACTGTGATCGGGGAAGTTCCCAAGACCCGCATCCATATTCTGCTCGACGACATCGATACCCCGAGACAGAGCTCGGGTAATATTGTCGGGATCGATCTCTAAACCAAGACCTTGAGTGCTGTGCGAGTCTCGGAGCTGCGCTAGAAATTCACCATCACCGCACCCTAAGTCGAGCACTTTTGATTGCTTCAGTATCCACCGCTGGATTTGAGTCAGATCCACTCTCATACAGAGCCCACCTCGATTCGCTGCAAGTAGGCACTGAGTACCGCATGATAACGCGGGATGGGAAGAAGAAAGGCGTCATGGCCCTCGTTGGCCTCTATCTCGGCGTAACTGACAGGTCGGTCGGCGGCGATGAGCGCATTGGTGATCTCTACCGAGCGCCTTGGCGGAAATCGCCAGTCGGTTGAAAAGCTCACGACTAAAAACTGGGCCTGGGTGGTGGCAAAAGCGGCGACCGGGTCGCCATTCCAGTTGGCGGCAAGATCAAAGTAATCCAGCGCGCGGGTCATCAGAATATAGGTATTGGCATCGAAGTTGGTTGAAAACTGTGATCCTTGATAGCGAAGGTAGCTCTCAACCTGAAATTCGATGGCATCGTCGCTATTGGCTGCCAAACTGCCGGAGCGAATATCACGACCAAATTTTTGCGCCATCGCATCGTCCGATAAATAAGTGACATGCCCGACCATTCTTGCTAGCGCGAGTCCCTGTGCCGGGTTGGTTTGATGCGATTGATAGTAGCCACCGTGAAACTCGGGATCAGCCTGAATAGCTTGGCGTGCAATTTCGTTAAAGGCGATATTTTGTGCTGAAAGATCTAAGGCAGAAGCAATCACCAGGCAGTATCTGATTCGATCTGGGTATTGAACGCTCCACTGCATCGCTTGCATCCCACCTAAACTGCCGCCAACCACCGCGGCCCAGCAACTGATGCCGAGGTGATCGGCCAACAAAGCCTGACTGGCGACCCAGTCACAGACTTGAATTTGCGGGAAGGTGGGGCCCCACAGATCGCCTGTCTCTGGATTGATTGAACTGGGCCCCGTGCTCCCGTGGCAGCCACCAAGATTATTCACCGCGACCACAAAGAAGCGATTCGTATCGATCGGCTTACCGGGTCCGATACAGTTATCCCACCAGCCGGGCTTGGTATCGTCGGGCGAGTGAAACCCTGCTGCGTGGTGGTGTCCGCTCAGAGCATGGCAGATTAAGATGGCGTTGTCGGCCTGAGGGTTGAGTTCGCCATAGGTCTCGTACACCAGCGAGAAGTCATTCAGCTCGCTGCCACAGGCGAGCGCCAGGGGTCCCGCGAAAGTGACAGAGTGTTGCTCGACCAGTCCAACAGAGTCCATGGTTATTCTTTACAACCCAATTACGAGGGCGGGAAATAGCCCAATCGACTGAGCGATATTTCGGAGTGTAATCTCGACGATATTAATCAAAATAAAGACGACTATCGGTGAAAAGTCTAAGCCTCCCATGGGCGGTAGCAGACTGCGCACTGGGGCCATCACCGGTTCTGTTATCTGGTGCAACAAATACGCGGCCGGGTTACTGCCGCCTGGGCTAATCCAGCTTAAAATAATCGTCGCTAACAGGGCGTAGAAATAAATTTTAACCAGCAGACCGAGCGCGCCGACGAATCCCCACAAGAACAGCGTTACCGGGTTTGGTGTGGTCACATTGTTGAGCGTTAAGAGCAATACTATTCCCGCGATTTGGAGCGCGGTGGCCAGCGTTAACGATGCCGGATCGAAGCGACCAATCGGCTTCAGAATGGTTTGAAGCGGGCCCACTAAAGGCTGAGTTGCTTTGAACACAAATTGGCTGATGGGATTGTAAAAATCCGCCATCACCAGCTGCATGATGAACCGCAGCATCACAATAATAAGATAGAAGCCCAAGCCCGTTTGCAGGAGGTAGATAGCGATATCGTTCAGTGCGCCCATAAATATCCTTACTGTGTTTCGAGGGCTAATTGCTGCGCCCGCTGAATGGCTGCTTGCATGCCCGCTCTTAAGGTGCCATCAAGGTCGAGTCGCGCAAAGGTCTCTAATGCCGCTTGAGTGGTGCCGCCAGGGCTTGTGACATTGTTACGTAGCGTGGCCAAATTCGTCTCAGAATGCTGACATAATTTGGCGGCACCTAGGCAGGTTTGGACAGCGAGAATACGCGCATCTTCAGCGGGGAGCCCACATTTGTGAGCCTCGTCGATCAGGGTTTCTAGAATCGAAAAAAAATACGCGGGGGCACTGCCAGCGACGGCAATCACCGTATCAATTAGGGCCTCGTCATCGACCCATATAGAGAGGCCACAGGCGTCGATAATGGCTTTTGCTAACACGCGCTGTTCGGTACTTACCCCTGCAGTAGCGTATAATCCAGCAGCCCCTTCACCAATCGTTGCGGGCGTATTAGGCATGGCTCGAACTAGGGGATAGTCAGCGCCTAGGATGGCTAAAATTTGGGGTGTTTGAATGCCTGCTGCCAACGAAATTAAAAGCGGTCGGCTGCGGTACAAGGCCTCACGGATTTCTTTGACGACGCCAAGGATCTGCGATGGCTTCACGCCTAAAACAACCACATCGGCTTGTTCAACGATATGGACGTTCGAGTAGCTAACGACTAAACCCAGTGATTCGAAGGCATTGAGTTTATCAGGCGATCTATTGCTGACTGCCAGTTGTTGGGCGGGAATATCGGCCGCAAGTAATCCTTCGATGATGGCTCGATTCATGTTGCCTGCGCCGATAAAGCTCAACTGCGATCCAATCACTGGTGTCTGGCTCCTAAATACTGCCCCAGATTATACGCGTCTTCTGATTTAACTGCGATCTCGGGCGCCGAAAAGGTCGGTGCCAACTCTGATCATGGTAGCGCCTTCGGCGATGGCCGCCTCTAGGTCTTGCGACATGCCCATAGAGAGAGTGTCGAGCTCGGGAATATCACTTTGCAAATCCTGCAGACACTGTCGCACTAGAGCGAAGGATTGCCGCTGTTCTGATACGGTTTCGGTGGGTTTCGGCAGCGCCATTAAGCCGCGTAAACGGATATTCGGCAAGGTTTGAACTGTGAGCGCGAGCTCTCGGACTTGCTCTAAGGTGACGCCGGCCTTGCTGTCTTCTAACGAGACGTTGATTTGCAGGCAGAGGTTAATCGGCGGTAAATCTGGAGGGCGTTGTTCACTGATTCTGGTCGCTATTTTAAGTCGGTCTACACTGTGGACCCAGTCGAAATATTGGGCGATAGGGCGGGTCTTGTTGGACTGAATCGGCCCTATGAAGTGCCAGGTTTTGTTCTCTCTGGGGAGCTCGCTAATTTTCTGAACGGCTTCTTGCAAATAATTTTCGCCAAAGTGCTGTAAGCCGAGCTCGGCAGCGTATTCGATCAAGTGTGCGGGCTTGGTTTTACTCACAGCAATCAGGCTCACAGAATCGGCATTCCGGCCATAAGTCGAGCAGGCGTGCTCAATTCGATTTAGCACTTTACTGATATTGGCACCAATAGTTGCTTTGTTCATTCGCTAATACTACCTTAGGTGTTCCCGACTCATAGTGTAACTGAATGAGCTGGGTCGAGACTGAGAATTTAGGGGAGTTTGGGTTGGATATTACAGAGCTGCTGGCTTTTAGTGCTAAACAGAACGCATCGGATCTGCATTTATCTGCTGGATTACCCCCTATGATTCGGGTTGATGGCGATGTTCGACGAATTAATCTTCCAGCGATGAGTCACAACGAGGTGCAAGAGCTTATTTACGAAATTATGAACGACAAGCAGCGGAAGGACTTTGAGGAGTTTTTCGAGACTGATTTTTCGTTCGAAGTACCAGGTGTCGCTCGATTTCGAGTCAATGCGTTCAATCATAACAGGGGTTGCGGTGGCGTCTTTAGAATCATTCCATCTCGAGTGCTACCCATGGAAAGCTTGGGAATGGGTAAGGTGTTTAGGGACATCTCTATGATGCCCCGAGGTCTTGTGTTGGTGACCGGCCCGACCGGTTCAGGTAAGTCGACCACACTGGCCGCGATGATTGATTATATAAACGACAACACGCACGAACACATCTTAACGATCGAAGATCCCATTGAATTTGTGCATGAAAGTAAAAAGTGCTTAGTGAATCAGCGAGAGGTGCATCGCGATACCTTGGGATTCGCAGAGGCGCTGCGATCAGCCTTACGTGAAGACCCCGATATTATTCTGGTCGGAGAGATGCGCGATTTGGAAACTATTCGTTTGGCACTCACTGCTGCAGAGACCGGCCATCTGGTTTTTGGCACTTTGCACACCACCTCGGCGGCGAAAACGATCGATCGTATTGTTGATGTGTTTCCGGCCGCCGAGAAAGCGATGGTCAGGTCGATGCTCTCTGAATCTCTTCAAGCCGTTATTTCCCAAACTCTACTGAAGCGGCAAACGGGAGGCCGTGTGGCGGCGCACGAAATTATGCGCGGAACCCCTGCGATCAGAAACTTGATCCGAGAAGATAAAATCGCGCAAATGTATTCGGCGATTCAAACGGGTCAGGCGGTAGGAATGCAGACCATGGATCAGTGTCTGCTTGATTTGGTAGCCGATCGAGTTATCACCAAAGAAGTTGCCCGCGAGAAAGCGCGGTCTCCAGAGAATTTTGTCTAGCCAGTAGTGGTGCTTTCAGCCCAGTAGCTTTCAAGAAGAAGGGCTGCCGCAAGGGCATCGATGGGCATTTTCTTATAGTCGCCTGAATGGCCTTGTGCCTTGGCATTTTGCTTGGCTTCGAAGCTGCTAAGACGTTCATCTATCAGCCCGATGGGTAGACCGAAGCGCCCCTCTAATCGACGCGCAAACTTGAGCGCTCTTCGCGCCATGTCACTCTCACTGCCATCCATATGCTTAGGTTCACCCACCAGCAATATATCGGGCTTCCAAGTTGTGATAAGGGTCTCGATCTGCTCCCATTTGGGGATGCCATCTGTCGCCGAGAGGGTACACAGTGGTTGAGCACTGCAGAGCTGTGAGTTTCCGACGGCCACCCCGATCTGGGCCAGGCCGTAGTCAAAGCACAGTGCGGTTGTTGGTTTAGGCATGCCCTGCTCGAGTGGGCATCAGGTGAATGTCGATGCCGAGCTGCAGACTGGCTAAACGGACTAAATCAGCCGCTTTAGTATTAAAGACGAGCTCAGGACTGGCGGGAACCGTCAACCAGCTGTTATCGCTGATTTCTTGTTCTAGTTGTCCGCTACCCCAACCGGCATAGCCAAGAGCCAGAGTAAATTCCTGTGGGCCCGTGCTGTGGCCGATGGCCTGCATGATATCGAGCGATGTAGTGAGTGCGATCTCGTCGCTGACGGCAAGCGTACTGTCATAAATGGTGCCGTCATAGGAGTGCAAGATGAATCCGTGCTCAGGCTGCACTGGACCACCAGACAAGACAGGTAATCGTCCTACCGCCGGAGAGCAGGGAATATCGAGCTGCGCTAGTACATGCTCGAGTTCAAATTCGAGTGGTTTATTAAGCACAATGCCCATCGCCCCATGCTCATCGTGTTCGCACAGAAAAGTCACGCTTTGGCTAAAGAAACCGGCATTGAGGGAAGGCATTGCGATGAGCAGGTGATTCTTTAAGCTAGAGACTTGCATAACGACTCCCATAACCTACTCAGTAGCCATAACGATAGCCAGTTTTCAGAGCGATGAAAAGTGTTATTGTGGGATCGGTTTAAATTCCCAAGTTCGGACAATTTGGATCTGATCTGCTTTGTCTCGCATCTCTGGTGGAAATGGGGGATAGGGAGCCGCCAGGCGAACGATTTTTGTCACCGCCTGATCCAATACCGCGTGTCCTGAAGACGCCAGCAATCGGGTCTCTAGGAGTCTCCCGTCAAAGCCAATCGCCACTAATACCCGCACATCGCCATAGATGCCATAACGCCTTGAGCTCTCAGGATAGTATTGATTACCGATGGTTTCGATACTTTGTCGCCACAGGCGCAGGTACTCGGCTTCCACACTCGCCTTGGCCGCCTGTGAGTCGATTCGCAGAACTCTCGGCGCAGCGTTTAGGGCAATCTGAGTATGAGCGTACTCTAGTTGCAGATTCGCGAGCTGTTCTATCTCTTGTTGGGCATCCCGGTTACTGGCGTCAGGTTCGGGTGCGCCTTGCGATTTTTGCGGCATTAACTGGCGCAGATCAGGTCCATTCACTGCCGTTAATGCGGGCCGGTCGTTGGTATCGTTGGCCGTCTGCCCTTGCTGTGTTTCCCGGGCAGCCATAGTAGAGGGAGTCGACGCGCCGCGCTCATCGCGCTCGTCTTTGTGTCCGCTGGCAATCTGATCGGTTTGGGCAAGCTTGGAAAAAGTGTTCTCGTGTCTGACCCGAGTCACAGTAGATAGCGTCACCTCTAACTGCTTGATGTTCTCTTGATTGACCGATGCACCAAAATTAAGACCTAAAATGAGGGCTGCGTGAACTAAAAAAGCGAAGAATCCGCACAGAACGATCAGGCTACCGCGATCCGTCACAGAATCAAGACCATCCCTTTAAGGCCGCTATGGTGTCCATAAGTTGACCGGCAATATCGAGTTCGTAAGCAGCATCAATCTCGCGTATGCAGGTTGGGCTGGTGACGTTTATTTCGGTCAGAAAGTCTCCGATCACATCGAGTCCTACGAACAACAGCCCTTTTTCTTTCAAGGTTGGACCCACTTGCTCGGCAATCCAGCGATCTCTGTCGCTCAGTGGTTGAGCTCTGCCGGTCCCGCCCGCAGCCAGGTTACCCCGTGTTTCACCACTCGAAGGTACACGAGCCAGACAATAAGGTACCGGCTCACCATTGATCATCAGGATACGTTTGTCACCCTCTTTTATCTCGGGCAAGTAACGCTGTGCCATGATGGTTTCAGTGCCAAACTTGGTGAGTGTTTCGAGAATCACATTCACGTTCGGATCGTCGTACTTGACTCTAAAAATCGCGCTGCCGCCCATGCCATGAAGGGGCTTGAAAATCACATCACTATGCTCTTGATGGAAACTTTTTAGGGCGCTGGGATCACGACTGACCAACAGAGGCGGGCAACAACTGGGAAACTGAGTGGCAAACATTTTTTCATTGCAGTCACGCAGAGATTGACAGCGATTGACCACTAGAGTCCCTAACTTTTCGGCCATTTCGAGCATGTGCGTGGTGTAGACGTATTCGTTATCAAAGGGTGGATCTCGTCTCATTAAGATGACATCGAGGGTTGCGAGCTCCAGTGTTTCTGGTGCGCCGTAGTCAAAGAAATGATCTGGATTCTTAAACACTTGTAAGGGTCGCATCCTGCCGTAGGCTCGACCCTCGGTGACGAACAAATCGCTGGGTGTCAGGTACCAGAGATCCCAACCGCGAGCGGCAGCGGCCCAGAGCATTGCGAGCGAGCTGTCTTTTTTGTAATTGATCTGTTCGATTGGGTCCATGACAATGCCGATGGCTGTCATATTATCATCCTCGTAGTCGGGGGCCGCTACAGTGTAAAGTCACCAAAGCGCTGCTGTAAAATACTCAATGCTGTAATCGGCGCGGTTTCAGTTCGCAATACCCGCGGACCTAGTACGCAGGCTTTGAACGATTGCTTTTCCGCAGCTGTTACCTCGGCCTCTGAGAACCCGCCCTCTGGGCCAATCAAGACACAAGCGCTGGACACGCTAGTCGGCCAAGCTGCTGGTTCCGATCGGTGGTGCAGGATCACGGCAAGGTCGGCTTGCGCTGATTTGATCCATTGCTCGAGTGGTTGTATTGGATGCACCGTTGGCACCACTGCTCTGCCACATTGCTCGCACGCCGCAATGGCAACTTTTTGCCAGTGGAGGCGACGTTTCTCTGCGCGTTCTGGCACCAGCTTAACATCGCAACGCTCGCTTGTGAGCGGATAGATCACGTTCACGCCAAGCTCGGTTGCTTTCTGGACCACGGTATCCATTCGATCGCCCTTCGAGATAACGATCCCAAGTTCAGTGAATAAGGGCGATTCCGTGGTATTGAGGGTGCGGCCTAGGACACTGAAGTGGGCACATTTTTTGTCTTCGCCGACAAGCTCAGCTTGATAATCATGACCGTCGCCATTGAACAGGGTGACCATTGCCCCGATTTTTAGCCTCAGCACGCGCAGTAAGTGCTGACTTGCATTAGCCTCCAAGACAATATTGGTTTGTGGTAGGAGAGTTTGAGGGGTGAAGATTCTATTGACTCGCAAAATATCCCGCACGCTTGAGTTCTGACACGATCGACATGATCGGCTCTATTTGGTTCATTGTATAGAAGTGTATCCCCGGCGCACCAGATGCGAGTAGTTTCTGACATAAATCGGTGATAAATGTTTGACCAAAAAGAGTTAGAGCAGCGTTGTCACTACCAAAGTTAGCCAGCTTTTTATCGAGCCAGCGGGGAATATCTGCACCGCAGTTGCGCGAAAATCGAGCTAGATTGTCGTAGTTTGTGATCGGCATGATACCTGGGTAAATCGGCTTGGTAATACCCATCTGTCTGCAGCTGTCGACAAACGAGGTGTAGGCATCGACACTGAAAAAATACTGCGTGATGGCGGCGTCAGCTCCGGCATCAAATTTTCGTTTTAAGTTCTCGATATCTGCCGAATAGGACTTCGCCTCTGGATGAATTTCGGGATACGCCGCCACTTCTATGGTGAACTGATCACCGGTTTGCGCCCTGATAAACTTAACCAGCTCGCTGGCATACACTAGCTGTTGACTGCCGCCAGATCCGGAGGGTAAATCACCTCGCAAAGCCACCAAACGTTTGATGCCCATAGTTTGATAGTGACGTAGTAGTTCGCCCATTCGATCTTCGGAATCAGTGCCAAAGCTCAGATGCGGCGCGACCTCGATGCCCAATTCGTGAATTGCGGAGACCGTGCCAATGGTGTTGTCTCGGGTGGATCCACCCGCGCCATAGGTGACAGACACATAGGCGGGGTTTGTGGTGATCAGAGTCGGAATGACAAGGGATAATAATTTTTCCCGCCCAGCATCGGTCTTGGGCGGGAAAAATTCATAGCTGAGTTGTTGCGTCGCCATTAGTACTTGTAAGACTCCGATTTGAAGGGGCCCGCGACATCAACGTGGATGTAGTCGGCCTGCACTTTAGTAAGCCGAGTAATCACACCGCCGAATCCAGAGACCATGTGCTCTGCCACTTCCTCATCAAGGTGCTTGGGTAGCACTTCAACGGTGATGGCGTGCTGACGCAACTCGGGCTCAAGGTTGGCGAACTTGCGCTCATACAAATAAATTTGTGCCAGTACTTGGTTAGCAAAAGAGCCGTCCATGATGCGCGAGGGGTGACCGGTGGCATTGCCAAGGTTCACTAAGCGGCCTTCAGATAGCAGCAGCAGGTGGTCATTCTTGGCTCGGTCTCGGTATACCGTGTGCACCTGTGGTTTGACCTCTTCCCACTCCCAGTTCTTGCGCATATAGGCAGTATCGATTTCGTTATCAAAGTGCCCAATATTACAGACAACTGCACCACTCTTGAGGGCTCTGAGCATGGCGGCATTACATACATTGTAGTTACCGGTGGCGGTGACCAAGAGATCCACATTGCTCATGATAGTGTGATCGATACACTGATCGGTCTCATCATTAATACCGTCAATAAATGGACTCACGACTTCATAGCCATCCATGCAGGCCTGCATGGCGCAGATGGGATCAACTTCAGTGACTTTCACAATCATGCCTTCTTGACGCAGCGATTGAGCTGAGCCTTTACCGACATCGCCGTAGCCAATAACCAAGGCTTTCTTGCCAGACAGCAGGTGATCCGTCGCGCGCTTAACAGCATCGCTCAGACTGTGGCGGCAGCCGTACTTGTTGTCATTTTTAGCTTTCGTGACCGCATCGTTAACGTTAATCGCGGGTACTTTAAGTTGACCGGCTTTTACCATCTCGAGCAATCGATGAACGCCCGTCGTCGTCTCTTCGGTGATGCCGTGGACGTTTTCGAGCACTTGTGGATAGCGCTCATGCAGAATACCAGTCAAGTCGCCACCGTCGTCGAGGATCATGTTGGCATTCCATGGTTTACCGTCTTTCAGGATCGTCTGTTCGATGCACCACTCATACTCCTCTTCGGTTTCGCCTTTCCAAGCGTAAACAGGAATACCCGCGGCCGCGATCGCAGCTGCGGCGTGATCTTGCGTCGAGAAAATATTGCACGACGACCAGCGCACTTCTGCGCCCAGTTCTATCAGGGTCTCGATTAGGACGCCGGTTTGAATGGTCATGTGGATGCAGCCGAGGATACGTGCACCAGCAAGGGGTTGAGCGGCTTTGTACTTGGCGCGCATGGCCATCAGCGCAGGCATTTCACCTTCAGCGATGCGGAGTTCTCGGCGGCCCCAGTCGGCGAGTGAAAGATCTGCTACTTTGTAGTCATCGAACGGTCGTAATTGGGTTACTGTGCTCATAGTCTGTTCCTCTACCTTTAATCTAAAAATGGGTTTATAGCGCTTGTCTTAAAAGATCAACTTTGTCGGTTTTTTCCCAGGTGAATTCCGGTTCTTCGCGGCCAAAATGGCCATAGCTGGCGGTTTTCCGATAAATCGGCCGCTTCAGGTCTAGCATGGCTACGAGGCCGCCGGCCCTCAAATCAAAATGTTCTCTGATCAGCTGCACGATCGTACTGTCTGGCACAGTGCCGGTGCCGAAGGTGTTGATCGAGATCGAAGTGGGTTCAGAGACGCCGATAGCGTAGCTCACCTGTATTTCACAGCGTTTTGCAAGACCCGCCGCAACGATATTCTTTGCCACGTAACGACCCGCATAGGCGGCCGATCGATCCACCTTAGAGGGATCTTTACCAGAGAACGCCCCGCCGCCGTGTCGGGCCATGCCGCCGTACGTATCGACAATAATTTTCCTGCCGGTTAATCCGCAATCTCCGACCGGGCCACCGATAATAAATCGACCGGTTGGGTTGATATGATACCGAGTATCGCTATGGAGCCACTCTGCCGGCAGCACTGGCCGAATAATGTGTTCAAGCACCAGAGCTTGCAGTTCTGTCTGGCTGATGTCTTCATCGTGCTGCGTTGACAGCACCACAGCATCGACCGCAACTGGGCGACCCGCTTCGTAGCGCAGTGTCACCTGACTTTTCGCATCTGGCCTCAGCCATTCCAGCTGACCGCTTTTGCGGAGCTCGGCTTGGCGTTCTACCAGTCGGTGTGCGAAGAAGATAGGCGCTGGCATGAGCGTCGCTGTCTCATCGGTCGCATAGCCGAACATGAGCCCTTGATCACCGGCACCCTGTTCTTTAGAGTCGGTTTCGTCGACACCGACGGCAATATCACCTGACTGTTTACCGATCGCGTTAAGTACCGCACATGAGGCGCCATCAAACCCGACTTTAGAGCTGTTATAGCCAATATCCAATACCACTCCGCGCACGATATTTTCTAAGTCAACATAGGTGTCGGTCCTGACTTCGCCGGCAACAATCACCATCCCTGTTTTGACGAGGGTTTCGACTGCCACTCGAGAGTTGGGGTCATCTTTCAACATGGCATCCAGAATGGCGTCTGATATTTGATCGGCCACTTTGTCGGGATGACCCTCAGAAACTGATTCCGAGGTAAAGATTGAATACTCGCTCATAGTTATTCCTGTGTTAAAGACGCTGAAACTGTCTTATTTGAAGTTGAAATCCGTTGCGCTGCGCTAAGATGGTTTGAGTGAGTTCTGCAAGCCCAGCGGCCTGCGCCCACGAACTCAGCTCATCCGGCTCAAAGCCAAGCCATAGGTCACCGCAAGCCGTGTGAGCCCAAGTTTGTTCATGTCGGCACAGTTCGGTGATCGTGACTATGCCTCGCGGTGCCAGAAGGCGGCGTATGTCTCTGAAAATTTGCGCGGGAGCTGCCACATGGTGAAGTACCATATTGGTCACAATGCATTGAAAACTCTCTGCCGCGAGTGCGTCTGTGGTGGTATCCCCGCTGACATAAGTTGTGTTGTCGAAGCCAAGTTCACGGCAGTAGCGCTGAGCTTTTGCAAGCATCTCTGCACTGTTGTCGAGCGCGTAGACCTTGGTGAATCGTCGGCTTAGCTCGGGCAAGAACGCGCCATCACCAGGCCCGATTTCAAGGGCAGACGTGTTCTCACTAAAAGCGGTGTTATCGAGTAGCTGAGCAACAGCGTCGCCATAATGGTAATGGTCGGCGATCAGATCCTGTTCGTTTCTGAATTTGTCAGCATTGGCTTTGAAAAATGCGACTGAGGCACTGGCTCGAGCGCCATAGATCGCAGTCAATCGATCTGTGGTCTTCACTGGGAGTGTCACAACAGACGCTTCGGTTAAGATCGCCTTACGGAGTGCGTCGAGGGGCGCGCTCCCCGTCACCGTGTGTTGCCGATAAAAAATCGAGTTGCCCTCACGGCGAGTCGAGACCAGCTGCGCTTGCAGCAGTATTTTTAAGTGGTGGCTCAAAGCGGACTGGCGGATATCCAAAATATCGACTAGCTCGCCTACGCTGAACGAGTTTTCGTGGAGCAGAGCCAATACCTGGATACGAGAGCTATCGGCAGCCGCTTTGCAGAGGGCTGCTGCTGATGCGCTGTCGTCGGCGGTCACCGGCGTCGTTAAAGAGAGAAGTGTCGACATGCGCGGAGCATACAGCAAGAATAAATCTATATCAAAATTTTTTGATATAGATTTCCGGGGCATGTTTTCGGCACTCACTGGAAGGCGAGATTATTTGCCCTCACGGACGCGATAAGCGAGAATACGCGCCTTATAGTTCCGCTACCCCTGATGCCTTTGGAGAACGCCATGGTTTCCCGAACAGAACTCGCGAATGCGATACGTGCGCTATCGATGGATGCCGTGCAACAAGCCAATTCCGGACACCCTGGTGCACCCATGGGTATGGCGGATATCGCCGAAGTTTTATGGAATGATTTCCTGAATCACAATCCGACCGATCCGAGCTGGCCAAACCGAGATCGCTTCGTGTTATCGAACGGTCATGGGTCTATGTTGATCTATTCACTGTTGCATCTCAGTGGCTACGATTTGCCCATCGATGAGTTAAAGCAGTTCCGGCAATTGCACAGTAAAACGCCGGGTCATCCAGAGTATGGTTACACCCCGGGGGTTGAGACCACCACCGGGCCTTTGGGTCAGGGCATTGCCAATGCGGTTGGAATGGCGCTGGCCGAGAAGATTCTCGCGGCGCACTTCAATCGCGACCACTTCGATGTCGTGAATCATTTCACCTATGTGTTCTTGGGTGATGGCTGTCTGATGGAGGGTATCTCGCACGAGGTGTGTTCCCTAGCGGGCACCTTGGGGCTTGGTAAGCTCATCGCAATCTATGACGATAACGGGATTTCAATTGACGGTGAAGTTGAGGGCTGGTTTACCGACAATACGGCGGAGCGCTTTAAGGCTTATGGATGGCAAGTCATCGATGCGGTTGATGGTCACGACTCCGAGCAAGTTAAAGCAGCGATAGAATTGGCGCGCTCAGAGACCGCTAAACCGACACTCATTTGTGCACGAACAGTGATTGGCAAGGGCGCTCCCACCAAGCAGGGCACCGAATCATGCCATGGCGCTCCATTGGGAGCAGAAGAAATTGCAGCGACTCGCACAGCGATTGGTTGGGCGCACCCACCTTTCGAGATACCTGCTGATATTTACCAGGGTTGGAGCGCAGTGGCGCGTGGTGCTGAGCTTCAGTCAGCTTGGGAGCAAAAGCTGGCCGACTACGGTCAGCAATTCCCTGAGCTCGCAGTCGAGTTACAGCGACGACTCAGTGGGGAGTTGCCGGCTGATTTCGACGCTATGGCAGATGCCTTTATCGAGCAGGTGCAGACAGAGGGCGCCACCATAGCGTCACGCAAAGCGTCACAGAATGCGATCGAAGCCTACGCCCGTGCGCTCCCTGAGTTGCTGGGTGGATCAGCGGATCTAGCGGGCTCAAACTTGACCCTGTGGTCCGGCTCTAAAGGCGTATCTGCAGATGATGCCGACGGCAACTATATCTACTACGGTGTTCGCGAATTTGGCATGTCGGCAATGATGAATGGGATTGCCTTACATGGTGGCTTCATTCCCTACGGCGCCACTTTTCTTATTTTTATGGAGTATGCTCGGAATGCAGTGCGTATGGCGGCGCTCATGGGTCAACAGAGCATCTTTGTGTATACCCACGATTCGATTGGTTTGGGAGAAGACGGGCCAACCCACCAACCGGTCGAACAGTTAACCGCATTGCGTGCCACCCCCAACTTGGTGACTTGGCGCCCTTGCGATGCAGTCGAGTCAGCGGTGGCGTGGAAGCAAGCTTTGTTGCGTCATGATGGGCCATCGGCCTTGGTCTTCTCGCGTCAAAATTGCCCACATCAAGTTCGTACTGCGGCAACTTTAAGCAACGTGGCAAGAGGCGGATATATTCTCAGCGATAGCGACCAGCACCCCGAGTTGATTTTAATCGCCACCGGGTCTGAAGTGACGCTAGCGCAGCAGGCTGCCGATGAGTTTCGGTCACAGGGACGAGCGGTGCGGGTCGTGTCTATGCCGAGCCCCGAGCAGTTTGAGGCTCAAGATGCGCTCTATAAAGAGTCGGTGCTGCCAAGCGATGTTCTTGCTCGCGTTGCGATCGAGGCACTTCACCAGGACTTTTGGTTTAAGTACGTCGGACTCGATGGGCGTATTATCGGTATGAATAGCTTTGGAGAGTCGGCGCCGGCTGCTGCGCTATACGAACATTTTGACATTACTGTTGGCGCTGTTTTAGCGTGCGCAGAAGAATTGCTCGACTAGGGAGATCAGCTTGCGCGTTGCGATCAATGGCTACGGACGAATCGGACGCAGTATATTGCGCGCTTTTTTCGAGCGAGGCGGCTCCTCGAACCTTGAGCTGGTTGCCATTAATGAGCTGGCAGATGCTCGAACAATTGCACACTTGACCCGTTACGACAGCACGCACGGACGATTTCCGCTGGCTCTTGAATGCCGAGATGAGCAGATTCTTATTGCTGGCTCAACCATTGCCTTGTCCCATGAACCGGATGCCGCCCTGTGTCCTTGGCGCGACCTCGAGATAGATCTAGTGCTTGAGTGTACGGGCGTCACTGGCGATCGTCAGATTGCGCAGTGGCACGCCGACGCGGGTGCACCGAGACTTCTATTTTCGCAACCCGCAGCTGCAGATATTGACGCGACGGTTGTATTTGGTGTGAACGAGAATAGCCTCAGCGCCGAGCACGCGGTGGCGTCGGCAGGTTCCTGCACAACGAATGCCGTGGTTCCTGTGATTGACGTACTTGATCGCACTTTTGGAATCGACTGCGGCACCATTACGACGATACATTCGGCGATGAATGATCAGCCTGTATTGGACGCGTATCACCACAATGATCTGCGTAAAACCCGCGCTGCCTCGCAATCGATTATTCCGATTAATACTCAGCTGGCAAAAGGTATTGATCGTATTTTGCCGCATTTGAGTCAGCGCTTTACTGCGCAAGCACTCCGAGTGCCCACCACCAATGTATCGGCGATCGATCTGACTGTTTATGTGGCGCAAGAGACTACAGTTGATGCGGTCAACTCCGCGCTCAGTGCCGCTTCACAATCGCTGTATGGTGGCGTGTTGGGGTACACCACGGAGCCGCTTGCTTCGTGCGATTTTAATCATGATCCCCGCTCTAGCATTGTCGATGCCAGTCAAACCAGTGTGAGTGGTGCCCGATTGGTGAAGGTGCTCATCTGGTTCGATAATGAATGGGGTTATGCCAATAGAATGTTAGACGTCGCCGAGTATTGGTCGACACAAGTCCAGGGGAATTCGCACTAATGCCCATACTAACGATGCAAGAGCTCAATTTAACCGGGTTGCGAGTATTGATCCGTGAAGATCTGAATGTGCCGATCGCCAAGGGGGAAGTGAGTAGCGACGCCAGAATCCGAGCGGCCCTGCCAACCATACAGAGAGCACTTGATGGCGGTGCCGCGGTCATTCTAATGTCTCATTTGGGTAGACCGGAAGAAGGCGAGTACACCGATGAATACTCCCTTGCGCCTGTTGCCAGACGGCTGTCACAGATGCTGGGGCAGGACGTAGGTATTCAGGCCGGCTGGAGGTCTGGGATCGATGTCCAGCCAGGGCAGGTGGTGCTCCTCGAGAACGTCCGCTTCAATGTCGGCGAAAAAAGTAATTCAGCTGAGCTCGGAGCGGCCTACGCAGCGCTGTGTGACGTCTTTGTGATGGATGCGTTTGGCACGGCTCATAGAGCGCAGGCATCGACCCATGCGGTGGTGCAACATGCCCCTGTTGCCTGCGCAGGACCGCTGTTGGTGGCGGAGTTGTCGGCTCTAGAGACGGCGCTGACAACCCCGGCTCGACCATTCACGGCGATCGTGGGCGGTTCTAAGGTCTCAACCAAACTGACGGTACTAGAAACGCTCTCTACTCGTGTTGATCAGCTTATTGTCGGGGGTGGTATCGCGAATACGTTTTTAAAAGCGGCTGGGTTTCCTATCGGTCGATCGCTTTGCGAAGATGAGTTGGTCGACGTAGCCAAGGCCTTATTGACCAAAGTGAATATTCCATTGCCGGTCGATGTGGTGACCGCAAAGCACCTCGCTCAGGATGCGGTCGGCGTCATAAAGCGCGTCTCTGAGGTCGCCGACGATGACATGATTCTCGATATTGGTCCGGAAACGTCTGCACTGCTGGCCGATCAGTTGAAGAGCAGTGGCACCATCATTTGGAATGGTCCGGTGGGTGTCTTTGAGATACCCGCGTTTGCAGCTGGCACCGAGGCTCTGGCGAAAGCGATCGCCGCGAGTGAAGGTTTTAGTATTGCTGGCGGGGGTGATACTTTAGCAGCGATAGATCAGTTTAATATTGCAGCGCAGGTATCGTATATTTCAACCGGCGGTGGTGCTTTTCTGGAATATGTAGAAGGAAAACAATTACCGGCTGTGACTGCCCTCGAACAGCACGCCGCCAACTCACGGAGATAATCATGGCTTTAATCAGCTTGCGTCAATTGCTCGATCATGCAGCCGAACACGGCTACGGTGTGCCCGCATTTAATGTGAATAATTTAGAGCAGACGCGCGCCATCATGGAGGCCGCTGCTGAAACCAATTCACCGGTGATTATGCAGGCCAGCGCGGGTGCCCGAAAATATGCGGGGGCCCCATTTTTACAGCATATGATTGCCGCAGCTATCGAGGAGTTCCCCTCGATTCCGGTTGTGATGCACCAAGACCACGGTGTATCCCCCGCTGTTTGCCAACAATCGATTCAGCTCGGATTCAGCTCTGTGATGATGGATGGTTCACTCGGCGACGATGGCAAGACACCGATGGACTACGACTACAACGTCCGAGTGACTCGACAAGTCGTTGAAATGGCCCATGCCTGTGGCGTTTCAGTCGAGGGAGAGCTGGGGTGCTTGGGATCGCTCGAGACCGGTGAAGCGGGTGAAGAGGATGGCATCGGAGCGAGTGGAAAGTTAACTCACGAGCAGATGCTGACGGATCCAGACGAGGCAGCCGACTTCGTGGCTGCGACGGGCGTTGATGCTTTGGCGATCGCGTGTGGCACCAGCCACGGGGCCTACAAGTTCACTCGGCCACCGACAGGTGATATTTTGGCGATTGATCGAATCCGCGAGATTCACCGGCGTATACCAAATACCCACTTAGTGATGCACGGGTCGTCTTCTGTACCACAGGATTGGTTGGCTATTATCAATGAGTATGGTGGTTCTATCCCAGAGACTTACGGTGTTCCGCTTGAGCAGATTCAAGAGGGGATCCGCCACGGGGTGCGTAAAGTCAATATCGATACCGATCTTCGACTGGCCTCTACCGGCGCTATCCGCCGATTCTTAGCACAAAATCCAGCAGAGTTTGATCCACGGAAGTATTTGGCGCAGAGCATCACAGCAATGAAAGAGGTGTGCATTGCTCGCTATGAGGCCTTCGGTACAGCGGGTCAGGCTAGCTCGATTAAGCCTATTCCCTTAAGTGGGGCTGCAGAAGCTTACGCGCGAGGATCTTGGTAAATCCGGCAGTTAAGCGTGTGAGTTAGTGCCCACTGCCAAGCGCATGGTGATGTGGTCTATGTCATCTTCGTCATAGACAGTGCCCTCAGCGATAAATCCGAGCGACTGATAAAACCCCTGTAGTCGCGCCTGAGCTCCGATCAGAATGTCACGGGTCGGCTCGAGCTGACGGCATCGGGCGATAGTCTGTGTGACCAGCTCTTGTCCAAGATGCTGGTTGCGATAGCGAAGCCCTACCGTGATGCGTCCGATTGAAATGGCGTCTGCATAGGCAGCGCCAACGGGCAGAATGCGCGCTGTTCCCATCAAATGTTTGCCATCGTAGCCCATGAGATGCTCCGCCACGAAGTCTTTGCCATCTAGATCCTGATAGGCACATTCCTGCTCTACCACAAACACTTCCGACCGCAGACGCAGTATTTCATAAAGGTCTGAAGTACTCAGTTGATCGAATGTGAACCAATTCCACCGCGTCATTGTCATGAGTTGTTTTCCAATTTCGGAGAATCCGTGCGAATCTTTTGTGACGCTCTAGTTTACTGCTAGACTAGCTCAAACTGCGAGCGATTCGGATGCTTTGCTCGGGCTTTCTAACTGGGACACAGTATGTTCGCGAATGCGGAATTATCGAAAGATTTCACGCCTTAATGATCGATATGGCAAATGCCATCGTCAACCTGGACGACCAGTTAGTATCAGCGCGCCAAAAACGCGCCAGAAGAGTAACTGAACCCTATTGTTTAATGCCTTACTGGATCCTCAATAATGTCTGATTTACCCACAGTAATAGAACCGGATGAATCCGTCTCGTTGCGCGATTATGCTGAAAAAGCGTATCTCGATTATTCGATGTATGTGATTTTGGATCGCGCTTTGCCCAATGTAGGTGACGGGTTAAAGCCAGTTCAGCGCCGTATCATTTATGCCATGAGCGAGTTGGGACTGAAGGCGACCGCGAAATACAAGAAATCTGCTCGAACTGTTGGTGATGTGATAGGTAAGTTTCATCCTCACGGTGACAGTGCGGCCTATGAAGCCATGGTCTTGATGGCGCAGCCATTTAGCTATCGCTACCCTCTGGTCGATGGCCAGGGTAACTGGGGTTCAGCTGATGATCCCAAGTCATTTGCGGCCATGCGTTATACGGAATCACGATTGACTGGTTACGCCGACGCGCTTCTTGGAGAGCTCGGACAGGGCACGGTGGATTGGACGCCCAACTTTGATGGCACTATGGATGAACCCTCTGTGCTGCCAGCACAAGTGCCAAATGTGCTGCTCAACGGCACGACCGGAATCGCGGTTGGGATGGCAACCGATATTCCGCCCCACAACTTGCGTGAAGTGGTGACTGCAACAATTCGATTACTCGAGTATCCGAAGTCTACGGTTGATGATCTGTGCGAGCATATCAAAGCGCCGGATTTTCCGACCACGGCAGAAATTATTACCTCTCAAGACGATATTAAGGCGTTTTATCGGAGTGGTCGCGGTTCGATAAAAATGCGAGCGCACTGGGTCAAGGAAGATGGAGCGATTATTATCGATGCCATCCCTTATCAGGTCTCTGGGGCGCGTGTGCTTGAGCAGATTGCGGCTCAGATGCAGGCTAAAAAGCTTCCTTTGGTCAGCGATTTGAGAGACGAGTCAGATCATGAGAATCCGACTCGTTTGGTGATTGTGCCCAAATCCAATCGAGTTGATATCGACGCGTTAATGTCGCACCTGTTTGCCACCACTGATTTAGAGCGCAGTTATCGAATTAACTTAAATTTGATCGGGAATGATGGTCGGCCGGCCGTGAAGTCACTCGATACGATTTTGCGCGAGTGGCTGGCCTTCAGAACGGAAACTGTGACTCGCAGACTTCAGTATCGACTTGAAAAAGTATTGGCCCGACTGCATTTGTTGGAAGGTTACTTGGTGGCCTATCTCAACATTGACGAGGTGATACACATCATCCGCACCGAAGACAAACCGAAAGCGGTGTTGATTGAGCGGTTTGGACTATCGGACGCTCAAGCCGAAGCGGTGTTGGAGCTAAAGCTGCGCAATTTAGCGAAGCTCGAAGAGATGAAAATTAAGGGTGAGCAAGATGAACTTAATCTTGAGCGAGAGCAGCTTGAATTAACCCTTGGCTCCACCGCGCGAATGCGCACCCTCATCAAGAAAGAGCTACTGGCGATTGCTGATCGCTTTGGGGATGAAAGATCTTCTCCTTTGGTGCAGCGTGCCGAGGCGAAAGCTTTCTCTGAGAAAGAATTAATGTCGACCGAGCCGGTGACGGTGGTCCTATCTGCCAAAGGATGGATACGAGCGGCCAAAGGTCATGATGTCGATCCAGAGAGTCTGAGCTATAAAGCAGGTGATGCGTTTAGTCTCGCGGCGGCAGGGCGTAGCAATCAAAGTGCGATTTTAATAGATGACACCGGGCGTGCGTACACCCTGCCCAGTCACAATCTGCCCTCGGCGCGCGGGCAGGGTGAGCCAGTGACCGGTAGGATTAATCCGCCTACGGGGTCGAGCTTCAAAGCCTTATTGATGGGTGATGAAAAAGATAAAGTCCTGTTGGCGAGCGATGCTGGTTATGGCTTTGTCACCGAGCTTGGTCATTTGATGGCGAAGAACAAGGCGGGCAAGTCGGTTTTAAATCTCCCACCGGGAGCAGAGGTATTGCCGCCTGCTCTGATCCCAGTGGGCGATGACCTGCTGGTGGCGAGTGTCTCTAGTGAAGGCAGATTATTGGTCTTCCCGCTCTCTGACCTGCCCGAGTTGGCGCGCGGGAAAGGGAATAAGATTATTTCGATACCGAGCGCCAGAGTTAAAACCCGTGAGGAAATGATGACGGCCGTTGCGGTATTAACGCCAGAGTCTAAATTGGTCTTGCATGCGGGTAAGAGGCACTTGAGTCTCAAGCTTCAAGAGCTCGATCACTACCGAGGTGAGCGTGGCCGTCGCGGAAGTAAGCTGCCCAGAGGTCTACAGAATGTAGACTTTTTGATCGCAGAGCATCCGTCGGTCAGCTGATTTTTGGCGTAAACTTTTCGGCCTGCTCCGCCAGTAGTTGCTTGGTTTCTGGTGGGATACCGACCACGCTGGCAAACTGCTGGATGAGCGGGCCCAACTGATAGTTCTCATCGAACGGTGGTTGATCGATTAAATCGCTCTCCAGCCAGAGCAGCCCGTCTTGCTGAAAGGCCTGCTCGAGATGGTCGAAAATATTCTGTACATACAAATCGGCGTAGAAGCTATGGTCATCGAGCGGTTTTAAATCAGAGCGCCCGAGCACACAGCGCACTTGATAGCGCAGGTGGCTGCTGTCTTCTTGCCGTTTGCAGAGCATCTGCATTAACAAGGCTGCTTGAATTGCAGACCTAGCCGCCTGTCGCCCACCTTGGTCCGAGAAAATCAGCGCAACGCGGAGTTGTCGAACGACTCTTAACTTTCCGCCATAGGTTGAGGTGGCGGTGTGGAGGCACTGATAGAGTCTTTGGGTGTATCGCTCGAGTGAGTCCTCGTTCAGGGTATCGACGTAATGTTCGAGGGAGTCGAGCGAGACTATCACAATCACTGTGGGGTTAATCGCCGCCGGCGGTTGTTCGAGGTCTGTTTGTTGTGCCAAGAGTTCTAGTGGTAGCGCCATCAATCGTTTGCTGATGGCATCAATTTCATTGGCAGATTCGATGGCTTCGACTGTACTCGGGATTTGCCGTTTAAGTTCGGTAAGCGATCGAGAGTACATTCGGCCTAGCTGGGCCCCGAGCCCTCCCATCACAGCGGCAATGAGGACTGCAAGCCCAGCAAGAGTCCAAGTTTGTTGTGCGCGCAGTTCGCTCGCAAGTTGATGACCGTAGTAGATCTTCAATTGCGCACGAACTGTATTATCGACCGTGACCGGAACTGAATGAAACGTGGGTCGTGTTTGCCCGACCCTAGCAATGACATCACCACGATCGTTTGTGAGCACAGCGCCGCTCATCCAGTCCGCGCGCAGTGCTCGATTCAGAATGGCAGCAAGTGCGAGTTCGTCTTGGTTGACGGCGGCCAGATCGACTTGCGTGGCGAGTTGCTCGGCGAGCGCTAAACTGATGATTTTGGTTTGTTCGGACGCAATATGACGCGATGACAAAGTCATCAGATAGACTAGAACAAGAGTAGAAACCAGCGTAATGACGGCAGCGGCAAGACCGAGCTGCTGTCGTATCCCAAGATCTCTCAACAATTTCGGCACTGTCATATGGGCTCCAAAGCTGCTGCAGAATAACTCACCGAAGCGTAATTTGCGACTCTGCTAACGCTTGTGTCTTGGCATGGTACCAGTAAACTACGTCTCTCACCGATATAGAGGATATCGCTTTTGTCTCAGATCATATTAGCTACCTTTTCTGGGAGAGATGTGCCCGGCTTGACGTCGAAGATGATGGCCCTGTGTGCGGAGTATCAAAGCGATATTTTAGATGTCGGCCAATCAGTCATTCACGATCGATTATCGATTGGTTTGTTAGTGAGCGTGAGTAGCGAGCGAGTCGAGCGACTACAGCAATCGCTCGAGGTCATGTGCCAATCAGAGGGCCTGTCTCTAGATTGGGAACATGTCACCGAGGATCGCTACACCGACTGGGTAAACGCTCAGGGACAGCCGCGCTATATTGTGACGCTGCTTGCGCGTCGAGTCAGCGCGGAGCATATTGCGGCTCTAGGCGCTGTTGTGTACCGCCACGGATTGAATATTGATGGCATCACGCGTTTATCAGGGCGCATTCCTCTCGGACCTGTGCCGCCATCAAGTAAGGCCTGCGTAGAGTTTTCCGTGCGCGGGCAAACTGCTGACAGAGCTCAGTTTAGGCGTGAGCTGATGTCGGTTGCGAGCCGGCTGGATATCGATTTGGCCTTTCAGCAAGATGATATGTATCGTCGCAATCGTCGGCTGGTTGTGTTCGATATGGACTCCACCTTGATAGAAGCTGAGGTGATCGACGAACTCGCCAAGCGAGCGGGCGTTGGTGAGCAGGTCATGTCGATTACGGACCGAGCTATGCGCGGCGAACTCAATTTTAAAGACAGCTTTAGCGAGAGAGTCGCTCTTCTAAAAGGTCTGCCCGCGTCTGTGCTCGAGGACATTGCACACACCTTGCCTGTGACGGAAGGTGCCGCCCATTTGATTAGTGTCTTGCGCCGATTAGGTTATCGCACAGCCATTGTTTCAGGGGGCTTCACCTACTTTGCGAAGGCTCTGCAAGCGCAGTTGGGGATAGACTACGTGTTTGCAAATGAGCTCGATATTGAGAACGGGGTGGTCACTGGGCGCGTCACCGGTGATGTGGTAGACGGAGAGAGGAAAGCGCAATTATTACGTCAGCTCGCTCAGGCAGAAGACATCAGCCTTCAGCAGGTTATCGCTGTCGGTGACGGTGCCAACGATCTCCCAATGCTCTCAATAGCGGGTCTCGGTATTGCATTCCGGGCGAAGCCTTTGGTGCAAGAGGCGGCCGAGCAATCGATTTCTACCTTGGGATTGGACGCCATCTTGTATCTGTTGGGTATCTCCGATCGCTACCAATCACCCCTCTAGGATTTCACGCGCTCACAAGTCAAACTATAGGATTGTCGCTAGGTTGTTTACTGCTGAGTAAATTTGATAAGTCGGTAGCCCGAGATCTGTCTGTTACGCGCGTCATAGTACGTTCAGTTTAAGTGTGTTCCACGATGGTTAATTGCCTCGGCGCCGAGAGCGGGTGTTGGGGCTTAGTTGAGGGGAGTCACTGGAACCAAGGTCTTGGCTTGCTGGCCAGGATACTCAGTGACCAGTTTGGGTAACAGGTATCCCGGAAGTCGTTCTTGTAAAGAGCGGTAAACCGTCACCACGGGCTCTGTGCCAGCATCGAAGTGGAGCGCACCTGCAACCGGATCAAATGTGTGTATATAGTAGGGCAGAACGCCGATATCGTAGAGCCGATAGCTCAGAGCTTCGAGTGTATCAGCATCGACATTAACGCCCTGCAATGCCACCGACTGGTTGAGGAGTGTGACACCGACTGATTTGAGCAGGTGCATCGCATGAGCCACTTGAGTGTCGAGTTCCTGGGGATGATTGGCGTGAATCACCACACAGATTTTGAGATGGCTCTGCTGAAACACACGGCACAGTTCTTGGGTCACTCGCTGTGGAATCACTATCGGCAATCGCGAGTGAATTCTCAGGCGTCGAATATGAGGAATGGTTTCCAAATCGGCAATGAGCTCCGCCAAAGATTCATCGCTTCGGAGGAGTGGATCACCACCACTTAGGATGACCTCCGAAATCTCTGAGTGAGTCCGCAGATACTCGATGACATCAGCTTTCCGTGTCGGAGTCATGATCGTTGCAGAGTAATCGCTGTGTCGCCGAAAGCAGTAGCGACAGTTAATAGCACAGCGCCCCGAGGTCAGTAATAACACGCGGCCATGGTATTTGTGGATGAGGCCAGGAACGGGGGTGAACGCTGCCTCATTCAAAGGATCAAGTAAGCCCTCTGCTGCAGTCTCAACTTCTTGGTAGGTGGCGAGCACCTGCAAGAGTAAGGGATCATTTGGATCACCTTGTTTCATGCGCGCTACGAACGGGAGCGGTGCGAGAATGGGAAAGTCAGGGTTTGCAAGTGGCCGAATCTGATCCTTTGCGGCCGCTAGTCCCAAGGCCTTGAGCAGCGTATCCGAGTCGCGGATCGCCGTTTGCAACAGCGATTGCCATTCACAGCTCTGCCATTGGGGGGAAGTGTGCGATATCATAGCGGCCTTAACGATATGTGAGACTAAAAGAGTATGGCTACCTATTCTACCAACGAATTTCGCCCCGGGCTCAAAGTAATATTAGACAACGAACCCTGCAGTATCTTGGATAACGAATTTGTAAAGCCCGGTAAAGGGCAGGCTTTCAACCGCGTTAAATTAAGAAACTTAACTTCGGGTCGTGTCTGGGAGCGCACCTTCCGCTCGGGTGAGTCGCTCGAAGGTGCTGACGTTGTCGATCTTACCATGGAATATCTTTATACCGACGGTGAATTCTATTACTTCATGGACCCCAATTCATTCGAGCAGCACCAAGCCGATATCAAAGCGGTGGGTGACACCTACCTGTGGTTAAAAGAGCAAGACACATGCGAGGTGACTTTCTATAACGGCATCCCGCTGTCGGTAACGCCTGCAAACTTTGTAGAACTCGAAATTGTTGAGACGGATCCGGGATTAAAAGGGGATACCGCGCAGGGTGGCAATAAACCCGCCAAGTTATCCACGGGCGCAGTCGTGAAGGTGCCGCTTTTTATCACTCGTGGAGAAATCATTAAAGTCGACACCCGTTCGGGTGAATACGTGGCACGGGCGTCTAAGTCTTAGACGTTCGTGGTCAGTACGCGCGCTAGGCTCGAGGCATTAGATACCCTTAGGACGTCGATTCGACGTTATTTCAAAAAGCAAGGTCTGGTCGAAGTGCAGGCGCCCATGGCCTGTCAGTTCGGAACTACAGATCCTGCCTTGCACTCCGTCGCAGTCGAGTTAGCTGGGCAGCGTCGCTATTTGCAGACATCTCCTGAGTTTGCTCTGAAGCGTTTATTAGCCCAGAACAGTGGTGATATCTATGCCTTTGCTACCGCGTTCCGAGACGACGAGGTTGGGCAATGGCACTCGCCAGAGTTCACGTTGCTTGAATGGTATCGTTTAGGTTTCGATCATCACCAGTTAATGGACGATGTCGAAGCCTTAATTCGACACTGCTGGGATGAGGCGCCCGCCATTGAACGAATATCGCATGCCGATTTGTATCGAGAGATCACTGGCGTTGATTCCCATGCGAGCTCATTAGATCAGCTTAAAGCGGCGGCTTCACAGTTTGGATTTTGCGGGGATCTAGACGAGCATCGCGGCTCATGGCTAGACGCTCTGTGGGTCGCAGCGATCGAGCCCGCGATCCAAACTAGAGCCCTGTTGGTCTATGATTTTACCGTTGAGCAGGCCGCTCTAGCGCGCTTAGGGTCGGTAGACGGACAGCCTGTTGCTCATCGGTTTGAGTTAGTGATTCACGGTGTTGAGCTTGCTAACGGATTCTGGGAGCTCACCGATGCGAAAGAACAGGCTCGGCGCTTCGAATCAGATCGATCGATTCGCAAGGATCGAGGATTAGAGGATGTGTTGCCAGATTCGCGCTTGCTGGGGTGCTTGGATCAGATGCCAAGTTGCGCCGGTGTGGCGCTCGGTTTCGAGCGCTTAGCCGCGATGATTCTCGGTTACGACCAGCTCGCTTCAGTCCAAGCTCTGGCTTGGGAAGATGCTTAGCGAGACTCAGCTCGATAAGGCATTTGGCCGATACGGTTGGCTGCCAGAGCAATCGCAAGTAAAGGGCATAAAATGTTGAATAGGGCGTACGGCGCGTAGCTAAAAGAGGCTACGCCCAGCGTCGCTGTCATGTAGGCGCCACAGGTGTTCCAAGGTATCAGTACAGAGGTCAGAGTGCCGGCGTCTTCCAGCGTTCTCGAGAGATTAAGCTCGTCTAAGCCTTGGTCGTGATAGGCCTGTTTGAACATTTTCCCGGGTAAAGCGATGGCAATAAACTGATCAGCGGCAAGGACGTTGGTCGCAAAACAGGTGGTCACTGTCGCGGTGACCAATGAAGTCACGCCTTTGACTCTGCGCAAAGCGACGCTAATCAGCGTGTCCAGTATCCCCGTCCGCTCTAAGATGCCGCCGAAGCTCAGTGCACAAACAATCAGCCAGATCGTATTGAGCATGCTCGACATGCCCCCTTTGCTTAGTAATTTATCTAAGAAGGGATCGCCACTAGACGATTGGAAGCCGTTAAAGAGCACACTCCAGATACCTTCCAGCCGCCCCAGTACTCCGCTCGAACCGGATTGTGCCATTGCGATGGCGGCCTCTCCCTGAAAAACAGCGGCGAATAAGCCACCAACCAGAGCGCTGATGACAATGGCTGGATAAGCCGGCATGCGTTTTACAATGAGTACTAGCATGACTATCAGCGGTATCAGTAGGTGGGGGCCAATCGAAAATTGCTGATCGAGTGCTTGCTGCAGTTGCGCGATGTCGGCGGGCTGTCCGGCTTGCTGACTACCCAAGAAGAAAAAGACGATACAAGCGATGACAAAGGCGGGGATAGTAGTCCACAGCATATGTCGAATATGTAAAAACAAGTCGACACCAGTAACCGCTGAGGCAAGATTGGTGGTATCAGACAGAGGTGATAGTTTGTCTCCAAAATAAGCGCCCGAGATAATCGCCCCTGCGGTGATGGCAGGGGAGAGATCAAAGCTCCCCGCGATGCCCATCAAGCCAACCCCGAGGGTGCCAGCAACGGTCCAAGAGCTACCAATACTGATGGCGACCACGGCGCAAATGATGGCGGATGTCGCGTAGAAATATTCTGGATCGATAATCGCAACGCCATAGTAGATCATGGCGGGTACCGTGCCAGATAGGATCCAGGTGCCAATCAGCATCCCGACTGCGAGTAAGATCATGATGGGACCCAGACCAACATGGATGCCCTCGATCAAGCCCTGCTGCAGGTCTTTATAGGAGGCGCCGCGGACAATGCCCACCAGCAGGGTTAAACAGCCTGCTAGAATCAAAGCAATTTGATTGGCGCCATAAGAAGCATCCGAACCAAAAAGGGTGACAGCCCCACTCAGGCTAGCAATCAAGAAGATGATCGGTAACAATGCCCAGCCGAGTGGCATGGGTTTGGGAGAATCAGGGCGATCAGGTTCAGACACGGCGTCAAAGCTCCCAGTGGGTTAAATAGAAGTGGAGCATGCCCGAAATTTATTCTGGGGTACAGTCTCAGTGTGGGAGGAGTCTAGTTGCCGACGCAATCAAGAATGGCTTTGCTGCTTGGACTCAGTGCCGTCTTACTTTGGTCGACCGTTGCTACTGCCTTTAAACTCGCATTGCGCTACCTCGATGTGAATAGTCTAGTGGCGCTCTCTTGTCTGGTTTCAGCTCTGGTCTTGTGTTCCTATTTACTGGTTCAGGGCCGCTTGGGCGAGTTGAAAGATGCGTTAAAAGCGCGACCGTGGACCCTGCTCTTCATGGGGCTACTGAATCCTATTCTGTACTACTCGGTGCTGTTGCGTGCTTACGATTTACTCCCAGCTCAGCAAGCGCAAACCATTAACTATACCTGGGCGATTACACTCTCTATTTTAGCCGTGCCTTTTCTTGGGCAGCGCTTTAGTGCGCGCGATGCCCTTATGGCGGCGGTAGGTTACTTTGGTGTTGTTGTTATAGCCACCGAGGGGCAGCTCAGTTTTGGTGCGATTGACAGCCTCACGGGCTTGGCGCTGGCGCTCCTAAGTACCTTGTTGTGGGCTGTATTTTGGTTGGGAAATACCCGATTGGCGCTGCCGGGCGATGTGGCTTTGACGGCCATGTTTCTGGCTGCCAGCCCGCTGGCGTTAATGTGGTTGGTGGGTTCGGGGGTGTTGGTCACACTGTCATGGCAAGCCCTGGCGAGCGCCACTTATATTGGTTTGTTTGAAATGGGCGTCACTTTTCTGCTGTGGTCGCAGGCTCTTAAGAGGGCAACTCAGGTAGCCAAAGTTGCGAACTTGATTTTTTTGGCGCCCTTACTGTCATTAGGATTGATTCAACTCTTCTTGGGCGAACAGATTCATGGTGCGACTTTGGTGGGCTTTGCACTGATTGTACCGGCTCTTTTGATGCAACAGCGGGGCTGACTGCCCCATGTGTGTTCAGGCTGCAGCCTGTTGTCGTTCTGGGATCGTTTGCGCAATTCTCAGGGCGCTACAAACACCATCTTCGTGCAGTCCGCTGTGCCAGTAGGCGCCGCAGTACCAAGTATTGTTCATGCCATTGATTTCACCCCATCGTTTCTGTGCGAGTGCGCTGTTGAGCGAAAAAATGGGTTGCTCGTGGTAAAACTCGCCGAGTATTCGATGCGGGTTGATGTCATCTTTGTTATTCAAAGTGACGCAGAAGGTCTCGGGCGATTGGAGTCCCTGCAAGAGATTCATATTGTAGGTGACGACAGCTCGGTCTTGCTTTGGTTTTAGAGTGTAGTTCCAACTCGCCCACGCCGCTCGGTTAGCGGGCAGGAGTCGGCTGTCGGTGTGCAGTACGACGTGATTCCGCTGATAAGGGATCGCACCAAGGATGCTATCTTCCAGTGGGGTTGGGTCTGCAAGCATAGCAAGCGCTTGATCAGAGTGGGTGGCAATAACAATTTGATCAAATTCATGCGCCACACCACCGGCAGTAAATTGCACGCGATCGGGTCGACGCAAGACGTTTTTGACGGGTGCATTGGTGATGATTCGATCCGCAAATCGAGCAGTAAGCGGCCCGAGGTACTCACGCGAACCACCATCAACAACCCGCCACTGTGGGCGGTTCGACATGCTGAGTAGCCCGTGGCTTTTAAAAAGACGCAAAACAAAGAGTGCCGGCAAAGCATCGACGTCTCGCCATGGGGTAGACCAGATCGCCGACGCCATCGGTGTTAAGTACCATTGCTTGAAGCTGTCTGAGAACCCCTTCTGACACCTGTATGATTCGAGTGTTTGATGGGGTTGGATGTGTCCCAGCTCAAGATCTTTCAATGCTTGCTTATTAAATGATGCGATATCAAGCACCATGCGCAAAAACTTAGGAGATAACAAATTGCGTTTTTGGGCAAACAGCGTTCTGAGTGAATAATCTGAATATTCGAGACCGGACGCGGCGTCTTTCACGCTAAAGCCCATTGAGGTTGGCTTGCTGCTGACCCCAATCTCGTTGAGCAAATTAATAAAGTTAGGGTAGGTCCAGTCGTTGTAGGCGATGAAGCCAGTGTCAATGGCGTACTTGCGTGGCCCCAGTTGCACGTCGACGGTTGCCGTGTGTCCACCGATGCGTCGAGAGGCCTCAAACACCGTCACTTCATGGTGCTTGCTTAAGTAATATGCGCATGTAAGTCCGGAGATTCCTGACCCGACGACCGCCACTCTCACTTTGGTTGACCTCTGTCCTGATTGATTTTCATTGTTACAGAGTAGCTTACGTCGAGTTTTTAAGATCAGATCAATGAAAACAGTGATCCGTACTTTAACTTGTGCGTATACTACTCTGACATGTACCGAGGCAAGGATATGTCAGTGGTTACAAAAAAGCCGGGCGATGAGACCGCGAGTGTCGAATCGGTGCGCCGGACAGATGAATGGAGTCAGTGTTTGCGGGCGATTGCGAAGCATCGCGATAGAGCCGCTTTTGCTCGATTCTTTAAGCAGTTTGCGCCGCTCATTAAGGCCTTTGCGCTATCCGGTTCAACGCTGTCAGCAAATCATGCTGACGAGCTGGTACAGGAAGTCATGCTGAAAGTGTGGCAGAAAGCCGAGGGTTTTAATCCAGACAAGGCCTCTGCGAGTACCTGGGTGTACACCATTGCTAGAAATTGCCGAACCGACTTGTATCGGCGTTTGCAAAAATTTGACACGCCTATTTCGGCAGATGATGTCTCGCTGGATCAGGATGGAGAAGAGCCAGCAGCAATGTTGCATCAAAGACGTACCCGAGATCGTGTGCGCCAGATGATGTCAACGCTGCCGCCTGACCAAGCGCACATTTTGGCGAAGGTCTACATGGAAGGAAAGTCACACTCCGAGGTGGCGAGTGAGCTCGATTTGCCGCTGGGCACCGTAAAATCGAGAGTGAGATTGGCAATACAAAAATTACAGATTCAGATTGATGAGTGAACGACATGGCGAAGTTTCATCCTGATATACACATGCTAACCGAATTTACTGCTGGCACATTGCCGCTGGCTCAGTCCGCTTGTGTCTCTATCCACCTCAGTTTTTGTTCCAAGTGTCGCGAGACGACTGAGGCTCAGACTGCTCTTGCGTCAGCCCTGTTCGAAGAGCTTGAGCCCGTTAACGTCAGTGATAGTCAACTCGACATCGTCATGTCGCGCTTAGACGAGGCAGCACCGCTGACGTATCCTCGGGATTCAGGAAAAGAGCGCCATTCAATTCCCGCGATGATTCAGCGCCTGATGTCGGGTGGTTACAGTGATTTGTCCTGGAAAAAGATCACCTCGGCACTGCGTATCAGTTATTTGAGTACGGGCGATCCTTACTACGAGTTCGCGCTCTATCACATCAAGGCGGGCGGCGTCATTCCCGAGCACAATCACCGCGGCTCAGAAATGACACTGGTTCTAGAGGGCGGCTTTAGCGATTCCGAGGGCACTTACCACGCCGGTGATTTTCTGTTCAGAGAACAAGGTGATATTCACTCACCCGCGGCTTTGGCCGACGAAGATTGTATTTGTCTTGCTGTGCTGGATGCGCCCCTAAGCTTCACGCGTCTTCGCCATCGATGGATGAATCCTTTTCTTCAGTTGCGCGCCTCGTAGCTCGTTGTCGCAATGTGACATGCATTGCGACAAATCTTCTAGTTGATAACTGTGATTGTCTGTCCCCGCTTCGTGACTTCTGTGCTAAAGTTTTGGTGCGTCCAAAATAGGCACAGTGGTGTGCTCGGCTCGCAGCAGTCTACGACTAGGGTAGTCATAATTAACGATAAGTAGGGAATCTAGTAATGCGAATAGCCGTTCCGCGGGAGACTCATCCCGGAGAAAATCGCGTGCCTGTTACTCCGGATACCGCCAAAAAGTTGGTCCGTTTGGGGGCTGAGCTCGTTGTAGAAGCCGGATTGGGCGCAGGTGTGGGTTACTCAGATCAGGAGTATGTCGATGCCGGTGCTGTCGTCAGTGCTGATCGTGAGGCATTGTTTACGCAAGCAGACGTGCTGTTGCGTTTGCGTAAGCCCAGTCTCGAAGATGTGGCTCTGATGCAAGAAGGCTGTGTGCATGTCAGTTATCTTGATCCCTTTAACGAGCGAGACCTCGTCGAGGCTCTGCGTGCGCGCGGTGTTACGTCGATCAGTATGGAGATGATTCCTCGCTCTACCCGCAGCCAGAAAATGGATGCTTTGTCTTCCCAAGCTAATTTGGCCGGTTATATGACCGTCATGTTAGGTGCAATGCACTTGCCTCGCATCTTACCGATGATGATGACCCCTGCAGGTACGCTGAAGCCGGCTAAAGTATTTGTGATTGGTGCAGGTGTGGCAGGCCTTCAGGCCATTGCAACTGCCAAGCGCTTAGGCGCACGCGTGACCGCATTCGATACGCGGGCCGTCGTCGCTGAGCAAGTTCAGTCCTTGGGCGCGACATTTTTAGAAATTGATTTAGGTGAAACCGGACAGACCAAAGACGGCTACGCCAAGGCACTCACAGAAGAACAAATTACGCTTCAGCGCGAGGCGCAGAAAGCGGTGATTGCTGAGTCAGATTTGGTCATCACGACCGCGCAAGTGTTTGGTAGAAAGCCACCCGTGTTAGTCACGCAAGATATGCTGGAAGGCATGGCGCCTGGATCTGTTGTGGTTGATATGGCGGCTGAAACCGGTGGCAACGTAGAAGGTTCGGTGCCCAACGAAGTGATTAACCTGAACGGCGTCACCATTGTTGGACAGGGCAACTTGCCTAACTATGTGGCCCGCGATGCCAGCCAAATGTACGCCTCTAACTTGTTTAATTTGGTAGAGGACAGCTGGAGTGAGGAAACGGGTGGTTTTGTCATCGATTTTGATCACGATATTTTGCCGGGCTGTATCATCACTCACGGCGGTGAGGTCACCAATACCATGATTAAAGAATTCTACGAGGGGGGACAGTAAGGTGACTATTGTATTTTTGACGTTCATTTTGATGCTGTCGGTATTTGTTGGTTTTGAATTAATCAATAAAGTGCCCTCTACGCTTCATACGCCCCTTATGTCGGGCGCAAACGCGATCTCTGGTATCACAGTCGTCGGCGCCATCGCTCTCGCGGGTACTGGTCAGCATGATCTATCGAAATGGTTGGGCGTTGGTGCGGTAGCGCTGGCGTCGATAAACGTTGTCGGTGGCTATTTGGTGACGGACCGTATGCTGGCGATGTTCAAGAAAAAAGAAGGGGCGCGTAAATGAACTTATCAGCCAATGGGTTAATAATTGAACTTTCCTACGTTGTTGCTGCTGGCCTCTTTATTTTTGGCTTAAAACTGCTGGGCTCTGCAGCCACGGCTCGAAAAGGTAATACGCTCTCCTCGCTTGGAATGCTGATTGCCATCGTCGCGGCTCTGATTGATCAGAATATTGTCGAGTATCAATGGATACTGGTCGGCATGTTAGTGGGTGGCGTCATCGGTGCTGCAGCGGCGCGATTGGTGCAAATGACCTCGATGCCCGAGATGGTGGCGTTATTTAATGGCTTTGGTGGCCTCGCCAGCTTATTGGTGGGTTGGTCGGCCCTAGATGCTGATGCCGGCGTGTTTACGGTTGTGACAATTGTGTTGTCGGTCTTGATCGGCGGCGTGACTTTCACTGGATCGCTGATTGCTTACGGCAAGTTGAGTGAGACTATTGGCAGTGGTGCGGTGCTGTTTCGTGGTCAACAAATCGTTAATTCACTACTGGTTGCGGGCATCATTGGCAGCGCGGTCATGCTGAGTCTGGAACCCTCTAATTTACAGTGGCTCTATCTGGTGATTGGGCTCTCTCTGTTGTTCGGCATCATGGCGGTTATTCCGATTGGTGGCGCGGACATGCCAGTGGTGATCTCACTCCTCAACTCCTATTCGGGCTTGGCTGCGTGTGCGGCGGGTTTCGCGATCAACAATAACATTTTGATTGTCGCGGGCTCATTGGTCGGGGCGTCGGGTATCATCCTAACTCAGATCATGTGTAAGTCGATGAACCGATCATTAGGTCATGTCTTGTTCAGTGGCTTTGGATCGGGCGTTGTTGAAACCACCGTGGTAGAGGGTGAAATTAAACCGATCTCAGTCGAGGATGCCTATTATATTCTTGAGGCTGCCAGCAGCGTTGCCATTATTCCCGGTTACGGAATGGCCGTGGCTCAGGCTCAGCACGTGGTGAAAGAGCTGTGTGAGTTGATGGAACAAAATGGCACCGAGGTCAACTTTGGGATACACCCCGTTGCAGGAAGAATGCCAGGACACATGAACGTCCTGCTGGCTGAAGCAGACGTGCCGTATGATCAACTGCTGGAAATGGATGAAATCAACCCACGAATGGATATGGTTGATGTTGCCATTGTGATTGGTGCCAACGACGTTGTGAATCCCGCTGCGCGTGAAGTAGAGTCTTCGCCGATTTACGGGATGCCGGTGATCAATGTGGATAACGCCAAGACGGTATTTGTGCTGAAACGGTCTATGGCCTCGGGTTTTGCGGGTATAGAGAACCCTCTATTCTACAAAGAGAACACACGCATGCTGTTTGGCGATGCGAAAGAGTCTTTGGGTGCTTTGATCCGCGAATTCAGTTAACGGCGTTGCGGCGCCGCTCGGCTTAGCCCTCGACCGGAGTGTCGAGGGATTCAGCAGCCAAGGCCTGCTCATTAAACTGTAGCTCGGCGAGCCGCTGGTAGAGTGGGCAGGTCTTGATGAGTTCGTGGTGCGTGCCCTGCGCCAAAATCCTGCCTTTATCGAGCACTACAATCCGATCAACATGCAAGATCGTCGACAGGCGGTGAGCGATAATCACAGTCGTTCGATCCCTCATGACATCTTTAAGAGCGGTTTGAATCAGGTGTTCAGACTCAGTGTCGAGGGCGCTGGTTGCTTCATCGAGCAGCAGTAGCCGAGGGTTCTTAAGTATCGCTCGCGCAATCGCAATTCGCTGCTTCTGCCCACCCGACATGCGAGTGCCTTGCTCGCCTAAATCGGCTTGATATTGGCCGGGCAGGTCGACGATGAACTCGTGCGCATGCGCCGCTTTCGCCGCTTGAATGACCTCTTCTTCACTGCACTGCTCGCGCCCGTAGGCAATATTATTAAAAACGCTGGTGCTGAAGAGGATGGGTTGCTGCGGGACGATACCGATCATGCGTCTTAGATCTTCTAGCGAGCATTGAGTAATATCCACTGCGCCCAGAAAAATCGAACCCGACTGGGGATCATAGAAACGTTGTATCAGCTCAAACAGCGTTGATTTACCAGCGCCCGAGGGTCCCACAAGCGCGACTGATTCACCTTGTTTGATATTCAGGTTGAGCTCGTTCAGTGCCGGGTGATCCGGTCTTGAGGGATAGCGAAAAGTGACCGATCTAAACTCAACGCCTGCGGCGTGCGGGTCGAGTGCTACAGGGTGTTCGGGCTCGGCTAAAAATGACTTGGAGTTCATTAGCTCGATCAATCGCTCGGCCGCGCCGGCGGCGCGCTGCAATTCACCCCAGACCTCTGAAACGGTAGCGAAACCAGACCCCAGCATGACTGCATAAAACACAAATGCACCGAGCTCACCGGGGGTCATAGTGCCATTGATCACGTCGGTACCACCGCTATACAACATCCCAATCATGCTGCTAAAGACAATGAAAATGGCTACCCCAATCAGGAGTGCGCGCTGTTTGATTCGCCGCTGAGCGACACCAAAAGCACTTTCGACCTCTCGCTCAAACATCGCTCGTTCATAAGACTCTTTATTGAAGGCTTGGACGGTTTTGAGCTGATGAATGATTTCACCGGCATAGGTGCCTACTTGAGCCATTGAATCTTGGCTGGCGCTGGATAGATGACGTATCTTTTTTCCAAAAAACAGGAGCGGGAGGAGCACGCTGGGCACCCCAACGATAATGAATAAACTCAGTTTCCAATTGGTGATAAACATCATTACGATTGCGCCGGACAGTGTCAGGGCACTGCGCAGAGCCATGCTGAGTGAGGATCCAATGATAGTCTGGAGCAAAGTGGTGTCGGTGGTTAAGCGCGACATAATTTCGCCGGGGCGATTTTCTTCAAAGAAGTGCGGGTGAAGCCCCACAAGATTGTCGAAGACGGCGGTTCGGAGGTCGGCTGCGATTCGCTCACCCAGCCACGAAACAAAGTAGAACCGAATAAATGTCCCCACAGCAACAGCGGCGCTGATCGCCATTAACACCATCATGGCTGTTCGCAGGCCAGAGGTGGACTGCGCGCTAAATCCTAAATCGATCAGTGTTTTTACGCCGGTGCCGATCCCCAGTGTGGCAGCTGCAGTGAAACACAGTGCAAACGCGGCGATCGCAGTTTGGAGACGGTAGGGTTTTAATAGCGCAAAAATAGGCCCGAGGACCTTTAAGCCGGGTCTGCTGGCGGTCACACGGGTTCGTCCGGTGAGCGCTGTTCAATGAAGCGTCCGAAGAATAAACCCACTTCGAAGAGCAGCCACATTGGAATCGCGAGCAACGATTGCGAGATAATATCCGGTGGTGTTAGTAGCATGCCAAAGACAAAGCAGAAGACGATGATGTAAGGCCTTTTCTGCGCCAGCGCCTCGCTGGTGGTGATACCCGCCCAGATCAGTAAAACCGCGACAATTGGGATTTCAAACGCAAGGCCAAAGGCAAAAAACAGTTTCAGCACGAAGTCGAGATAGCGATTGATGTCGGTCATGATAGCGACATCGCTTGGACCAATACTGGTGAAAAACGCAAAGATGATGGGAAATACTACGAAATAAGCAAAGGCGGCGCCCGCGTAGAACAGCACGATACTCGAGGCTAACAGGGGGATTGCGAGCCTCTTTTCTTTTTTATACATACCCGGCGCGATAAAACTCCACACCTGAAACAGAACGTAGGGAATAGCGATAAAAAATGCGACCACGAGCGTCAACTTGAAAGGCGTTAAGAACGGTGAGGCCACCTCGGTGGCGATCATCGTAGAGCCTTCTGGGAGCATGGCTCGGAGTGGTCTCGACGCAAAAGTGTAGATCTCGTTCGCGAAGGGGAACAATCCTAAAAAGACCACAAGCACACTGAGGAGTGCTTTTAGCAGGCGATCTCTTAATTCTGTGAGGTGGGCGACCAGCGATTGCGGCTGGTCGGAGGAGTCATCACTCATTGCGATTGCTCTCGTCGCCGGGCGTCTGGGGTGTTTTTGCCGAGGGCTCTGTGGAGCTTTCGTCGCCGAGCGTCTGGGGTGTTTTTGCTGAGGCTTCTGTGGGGCTCTCGCTTCCGGGCGTGCGCGCTGCCTCTGCCGAGTCTTCGATGAGGCTTTGAATCCCGGGGTTTATTTGCTCTTTGATCTCTGCTTCAGCGCGTTGGAGTTTTTCGAGCACTTCACTGTTGTGAATTTCAAGTTCGACTTCGCGCTTAATATCTTGATAGCTTCTTTTGAGCCTTCCGACCCAAACACTCCCTGTGCGGATCGCGCCTGGCAGTTTCTCTGGGCCAATCACGACTAGCGCCACCACTGCGATTACAAGAAGCTCTGTGAATCCAATATCAAACACGCGAGATGTTATTTCTGCTCACGATCTGAGCTGTTATTTGGCCTCTCGTCCGCTTCTGTTTTACTCATCGTGATATCGTCATCATTAGAGACGCTTTTCTTAAAGCCTTTCACCGCGGTACCAAGATCGCTGCCAAGGGTTCGTAAACGCTTGGTGCCAAATAGCATAATCACGATCGCCAATATGATGAGCAGTTGCCAGACACTGATTCCACCAATTCCCATAAAATTCTCCTCGTTTAAGATTGTGTACGTGCCGCTTTTTCAGCTTGGCCCGACAAGCCTTGGCGCTGCGACAGTACCTGTAAAACCTGCTCTGGAGTGAGGTTTAAATGTGCCAAACACACCATGCAGTGAAACCACAAATCGGCCATTTCCTCGATCACTGATTCGGTGTTGAGACTCGTTTCGGCGTCTTTGGCGGCAATAATCACTTCTGTCGCTTCCTCGCCAATTTTCTCGAGTATTTTGTTCAAACCGTGATCATACAGTGACGCGACATAGGACGCATCTGGGCTCGCATTTTTGCGTTCCTCGAGAGTTCGCGCTAGGGCCTGTAGGATGTCTGACATACCTTCACTCTTCTGGCGTCGATGTGGTGTAGAGTTGCTTTGGATCAATGATAACAGGCTCGGCATCATACCAGCCATCATTCCGTATTGCGCGATAAAAACAGTGTGCTCTGCCCGTATGACAAGCAACCCCGCCGACTTGTTCCACTCGCAGTAGGAGGGTGTCACCGTCACAATCAAGACGGATATCGATCAGCTTTTGAATATTGCCGGACTCTTCCCCTTTGCGCCACAGTTTGCCCCGAGACCTCGAAAAGTAAACGGCTCGCTGTTCACGCAGAGTGCACTCTAGTGCTTCAGCATTCATGTAAGCCAACATGAGCACTTGCCCTGAGTGGGTATCCTGAGCGATCGCGGGAACCAGTCCATCGGCATCAAAACGAACACTGGCAATTAATGAATCGGGCATAGTTTAGCGTCCTGAATTTTGCACAATAAGCAGCCACGAACCCAGCGCCACGACGACACCAGCAACGGGATATTGATTGATCACTAGTGCAATCGACCCAGCCCCTGCCAACCAGCTGACCCAAAAGTACCGGTGCTGGATCGCGCCGTTGGGTCGGGGTTTTTGAATGGGCTCCTGATGTGGTTGCGTCAGCAGGCGATCAAGGAGGTGGGTGGGAATTTTCGGCAGCGCCTCGAGCAAGCCGGGGGCCTCTGCTTGGAGTCGTTTAAGGGTATTGGGCACCGAGTAGCGCTCCGCCATCCACTGTTCAATGAAGGGCTTGGCGGTGTCCCATAAATTAAGCTGTGGGTAAAGCTCGCGCCCGAGCCCCTCGATATTTAGAAGGGTTTTTTGGAGCAGCACCAGCGAGGGTTGAATCGGCATATCGAAGCGCGCAGCTGTTTGGAACAGGTTCATCAAGAGTTGGGCAAACGAGAGTTCGGCGATTGGCTTTTCGAAGACCGGCTCACAGACGGTGCGAATCGCGCTTTCAAAGTCCTGGACGCGGGTCTCTTTGGGTACCCAGCCACACTCAATGTGAAGCTGGGCAACCAATCGATAATCACGCTGGAAAATGCCCAACAAGTTGCGCGCTAGGTAATACTGATCAGCTTCACTCAAACTACCAATAATGGCGCAGTCAAGAGCGATATAGCTAGGCCTTTCCGGATCTTTGGCATCGATCAAAATGTTACCCGGGTGCATGTCGGCATGAAAAAAGCTGTCACGTAAGACCTGCGTGAAGAAAATCTCGACGCCTCTCTCGGCCAAGCATTGGCAGTTTACCTTGAGCGAGTCGAGCGCGGCTCTGTCGTTCACTGGGATGCCAGAGACCTCTTCCATGGTATACACCGTTGCGGTGGTGTAATCCCAGTAGACTTTTGGCACATAGAGCTGCTCGCTGTGCTCAAAATTACGGCGCAGCTGGCTCGCATTTGCAGCTTCTCGGGCGAGATCGAGTTCGTCGAGTATTGTCACAGTGTAATCTGCCACGATTGCTTGTGGTCGCAAACGATGGGCTTGAGGGTGCAAGCGTTCTATCCAGGTAGCGATCCAAGCCATCCAAGCGGTATCTTGAAGGATGCACGCCCTGATATCGGGACGAGTCACTTTAACGACGACAGACTCTCCACTGTGCAGGCGCGCGCGGTGGACTTGTGCTACCGAGGCCGATGCGAGGGGCTCGTCGCTGAAGGAGGCGAACAGGACCTCGACCGGATGACCGAGCGCGGATTCAATGCGCTGTTTTGCAATCTCAGACTCAAACGGCGGTACTTGATCTTGCAATTTGGCGAGCTCATCGGCGATA